>Ga0126373_10000530_pt1 | contig 25237 bp, 46 predicted proteins | sample PanSoiMetPlot_11_FD_92545 | JGI IMG/M metagenome (GOLD analysis project Ga0126373, IMG submission 92545) | Tropical forest soil microbial communities from Panama - MetaG Plot_11 | ecosystem: Environmental > Terrestrial > Soil > Tropical forest > Bulk soil | place: Panama | collected 2016-02-17 | reverse complement strand
TCTCCCTCTCCTCTTTCGTTAACGGTTCTTTCATTAGTAAAATAACTTCGACCCCCACGTCATCAATACCCAGTATAACACCATCCCCAGTACCACCATCATCGCCACGAAGGTCACTGCCCCAGCCGCAAAGCGCATCACCCCTAACGGCCCTCCAGCGCACACCAATAGGAGCACCAGCACCACCACTACCCAGATCAAATGCATTATTTGATCTCCTCCATTTTTCGCCGTTCCCACTCCTTCTGCTCTAGTCGCTCCATCATGCGCTTGCGATCTAGCTTTTCCTCTTCGGTCAAAAACTCTTCCTCGACTGAGATCCGCCCCACCATCATCTGGGCCTGCTCCCACAAGTCCAGATAAGTGTAATGACTAAGCCTGCGGTTAATGTGCTCCCTAACCAGCTTGCGCCAAGTCCGAGCAAAGATCCGCTGAAACGCCGTAAACTGGAGACCACCCTTTTGTTCCAGCTCGTCAGTTCGATCGGCGTCCGCCGCAAATTCTAAGCGGTGCTGGGCGTCTGGATCAAAAGGCAGACTCACTACCTTATGCGGCTCAGGCGGAGCCGCCTTGGCCGGTGGGGTCGCTGCCAGAATCTGAGGCTGAAGCTCCGGCGGTGAATGCGCAATCTGCTCCGCCGCCGAAATCGAGACCTTCCCCTCATTGAGGGCCTCAATCACCGGCTGGGCCGCATTGGCCGCGATATAGGCTAACCGCGCCCGGTTGCGCTTACTCTTAGCCTCCACACTCATGATCTTCTCTGTCATCGCTAGAGCCTTATTGATTGCCAAATCGGACTTCATGTCCGTTTTGGCGCGATTGGCGTAGAGCCGCAGATACCTGCGAGCCGTACGTGAGCTGAAGGGAAAGTTCTCTTTGACAAAAACCTCCCATTTGCCGGGGCTGGTTCTGGCCTTCAGCTCGGTGAGTATACCCCCAGCCTCAATGGCCAGCGGCAAGGTCGTTTTCATTGAGCCCACGATCCGTTCGTGTAGCTCAATGACTCGAGTGACTCGAGCCACCTGCTCATCACTTCCCGCCATTGGCCGCCACCTCCGCCAAGCGCCGCGCTATCTCGGCATCATGCTCTCTGTGCCACTCCACCCAAAAAACCTTTAACCAGGAGTCGATATCCCCGCTGGTGATAATATCGGGATTGTCCTCAACCATCCGCCCAAGCTGCTTAAAAGGCCCCCTCTCCGCCGCCGAACGCAACACCGCCCGCGCCGCCCGCTTCTTATTGTCTTCCACCAGTTTTTCCACCTTCAAAAGCTGGTCCGTCGCCCGCTTACCCCCCTTCTTCGGCTTCTCTGTCTTCTTGAATTCGGCCTTTAGCCGCTGGGTGCGCACCGTCTTTTTTCCCCGAAAACTTACTCCCGCTACGTCAAAAGTCCGTTGAACGTCCTTCCTTAGTTTTTCGCTGATCGGTACCCCTTTGCGCTTAAACCACCCCAGTAGCCGCTCCTGATCCCCATCCTCTAAGTCCGGCCACTCCCGTAAGGTATTAACTATCGTGTCCTCCAGCTCCTTCAACTTGTGCTCCTTCTCCACTACCTCGGAGCCTAGCTCGATCCTCTCAAGATACTGTGGCCCAAGCTCGGCCATCTGGGATTCGGTTATCATGCATTTATCATCAGTTAAAGAAAACAAAACGCAAGGGAATTGTATAACTATTTATCATGGTTTAACCCGCCCCGCTCAGGTCCAACTCTACCTCTACCCCTGCCTTCCCAGCTGCCTTCCGTTTTGCGTACGCCCTCTGCCAGATCTTTTTCCAACGCCACGGATTCTTTCGACGCCACGCCGCCGTCCGGGCGTTCGCTCTCTTGCGCCTCTCCTCGTCGCTCAGTACTCTCGGTTTGCTCATTTTAAGACATTATGTAAAAATAGGTAAATCATTATGTAATTTTGGATAAATGTGTATAACAGTACTACCACCCTCCAAGTACGACCACCCTTTTTTGTTTATAAGCCAGAGCACTTTCGAGGGTGGGCAATGCCTCTGGCGCTTCAGCTCCCGAGGCTGCCGCCCGGCTGCTATGCTTTTTAACGCTGGGAGGGTGACCATCCCAGGCGGGGAACCTGCCCCGCTGGCAACCGTGGAACTCCACAGTTGGCGCTGCGCCACGCTGGCGCAGTCTATTTTACACTACACTGATTGGATGATGTTATATGCAAGTGCCTGAACGCCAACGACTTACGCACGAGCTATTTTCGCAGCCCGCAGAATGTTCCACAGCCTGGACTGTGCTCCTGGACGGTGTCCTGGCTGTCGTCCGCGCCCGCGAGCGCGGCGAGCCCTGGTGGGCGCTCGACGTGCGCCGCGCCCAGGCACGCGTGGCCGCCCAGAGAGCCAGCCTCCTCGAGGCCCGGACACGCGATCAGGCTGGTGAAAGCTGAGAAAGTTGCTTGGCTCGATGCCGGGCGTTATCGGCCTTCCACTCTCGCCAGCTGGCATCGCGGCAGGCGTAAGAGCAGAAGGTAGCCTTGCCGCGTTTGAGTTCACTGCGCCACGTTCTGAAGGGTCTGTTGCAGTGTTTGCAGGTGACGATCATGGGAGTTGTAGGTCTGGGAATTCTTGGGAGGTCCAGGTATCGAATTGGGTGCTGAGCCAGGGCAAAGGGAGATAAGAGGCGACGAAGGTAGAGCCGTTGTTGGCCTGTTTCCAAGCGACGATAGGAGCAGACTCGCATTCGCCGGTGGGGAGAGCGCTAGTGAAAGGGCCGTTAGCGATATCGCCTTCCCAATAGATCTTTTTAGCGATTGGCTGAGCTTTAGTGAACAGAGCCCAGGCTGAGCGGGTAAACCAATCTGGATCGTCATCGCTCCAAGTTGGCTTGTGAGTGAGGGCTTTAGGCTTAGAGAGTTTAGACCAGCCTTCCCAGAAATCTATTGGGGCGCAGTAATAGACGTAGAGGGTCATACGATACCGCACTCGGCCAGCTCTTCCGGGCTGAGGCCTTGGAGGGCTGAGCGGATGGTTTCTGGGTCGGTGGCTTTCTCTAGCTGTTCTTCGGCTAGGGTGAAGCGGTCAACTTCAGTGTTCATAGGAAGAGTGAGGCTGCGCTGGCGAGGCCACTGATGGCAGCGATAGCCTCTGGGGTGGCCTGGGCTTGTTGGTTAGCCAACTGGGCTGGGTAGGTGCTGGCGTTTTGTAAGAGGGCTGCTTGGGCGAGTATGGCGGCTTCGGTAGCCGGGTCCAGTACCACAGGCTTTGGCTCTGGCCGGTGGCATTCGAAAGTCGGGAGCCAGTTAAGCAGGTGGTGGTTGCGAGCGTGTTTGGTGGCGAGCTCGGCGGCCTGGGTGAAGGTGGTGGTTGAGCCGATCGATTCCCAGCCGGTGCGCCAGTCGTAGAAGTAGGCGCGGAAGTAGACGCCTAATAGCCGCTTGCGTTTGACTCGATAGCTACCCGTGCAGCGGTTGAGCTCTAGGGCTTTCATCAGTCGTTATAAACGCTCTTTCCCCCGTCACTGGCCTGGATGGCTTTGCCTAATCTCATGCGAGCGTCTTCCAGGTGGCGAAAGGCGAGGATGATGTTGGCAGCGATTTCGGGGCTAGCGCCGGGCTCAGGGTCATTGAGTCTCGAGTGGTGGATCAGGCACTTCACATCGGTGCCCAGCACGCTGATCTGGTGCCGGTAGACTTTGCATTCGGCCTCGAAGGCTTTGCGTCTGTCGACGGGGTCACTGAGATCGTAGGCCTCAATTGGGGGTTGGTCGGGATGGCTCATTGTCACGAATAAACTCTATAAACGCGTGTCCCACAATCCCTGTGGGCTCGGCCAGTTTGTCAGCTTGCTCCTGGGCTTCACTCAAGCGTTCGCGTGCCATGCGCAGCCAGCTGGGATCGCTCTGGTGGCCCAGGGCCAGCTGGCGCTTGTGGTATTCGGCCAGGACTATGGCTGCGATCGCTTCCCAGATATCCTGGGTATTGTTGCTCTGGTTATCCCAGACCGCTGACTGGCTGTCGTTGCGCAAGCGTTTCCAAGAGTTGAAGGCGAGTTCGCCGTAGGTGGGTTCTCTGGGCATGGTTTGTCACGCGAACTTGGCTTGGTATTGGCTGGCCGCGTACTGGGCGTCAGCGAACGTATCGGCGAAGGCGACCTCCTGGTCGTCGCTTGGCCGGTCACGGTCGTATACGACCCAGGGGAAGGGTTCGAGTTCTTGGATATCGATGGTCATAGTTCAGTAGGCATGATGCCTTGGGCTTGGCGTTCGTTGATGACGGCTAAGAGTTGGGCTGTGATATCGGGCGGGCAGTTGGAGAGCAAGTTGACGCTGGGAGGGTCATCGGCTTTGCCGATCAGGATCAGGAATGACCAGCCTTCGCCTAAAGCCAGCGTGATCATATTGCCTAGGCTTTCGAGTCTATCGTGGCGCAACTCTTCTTCTGTCATTTAGCTCGGGTTTTCCGGCGCTTGGCTTTGCTCCTGGCTCTGAGCTGCTTTGAGCTTGTTGACCTCGGCCTGGAGTGCAGCGCGGGCTCGCACCTGGGCGCTGGTGGGCGGCGGTTCTACGGTCTTTTCTAAGTCGGCCTCTTCCAGCCGGGCTAGGTCATCCACCACTTGCTCAAAATTGGGGACCTCTAAGAGCCAGCCACGCACCTGGAATTGCTCCATTAGCGCACTCACGCATTCACAGGCGTGATCGGCCAGTTCTCCTGGCGTCATGCGTCTGACCTTTTGGCGGCCAGCACTGTCCTCGCCGTCTTCCATCGCAGCCACCATGGCCCAGCGTTCAGCGAACTGGCAGGCTAGTGAGGCACGACTGTCGAGCTGTTTAAGGTGATGCAGGACGTAGCGTTCATCGCCGTAGCGGGCTTTGACGCCTACGGCTTGGGTGAACTCAGTCTTGGCCAGGGGAATAGTCTTGACACGTGGATTCATTCTTTGTGGTGCTTTTGAGTTTCTGGGTCGGTAGAGGGACAGTGTTCTGGTAGGTGGCTCGAGCGAATCCCACGTTCTGAGTCAGGATCACATTAGGCGGAATTGGTCGGCCTTCGTAGCGTGACAGAAACCGGTTGCTGAAGGCGTGTTGTTCGAGCACGCCCTGCGGGCCGGGCTGGCCAGTTGGGCAACCTTGCGGGCCGGTGGGGCCGCGTGGGCCTTGCACGTTTAGACTAGCGAACTCGTCAATGTAATCGCGGCCTGCCATTTGCAGGTAGCCGCTGGTGTGGATGGGCTTGGCTGCTTTGAGCTTGGACAGGCCGCAGCAAGCCAGGATCAGCTGAAAGAATGACCGGCGTTTCATGGTTCCTCCAGAGGGTCAGGGATAGCAATCTCATGTAGCGGCGGATCGCAGGATGGGTCAAGGTATTGATTGGCCTTTTTTACTATATCGCAAGCTTGCTTCTGAGTGTACCGGCCAGCCTTGTAGATCGAGCAGGTGTAACCGCAGCCACTCTGCGACCACCACGCCTCGTGCTCTTCGCTCCAGATCAGGTATAGCATTGGTGCGCCTTTATGATTTGCACTCGGATTTCGCGCAGGATCTCGCACTCTTGGGGCGAAGCGATGTGATCAGTATAGGCATCGATGATGGCCAAGCTTTTGCGCATTGAGCGTTGAGCGGCCTCTACCCAGCAAGGGTAAGCGGCCCAGCGCGGGGTCGAATTCACATAGGCGTGGAAGCCAGCCTCGCTGATGTCATTGGAATCAGGTGCGCTCATTGTGATGTCACTTTGGTGGCTTTGTGATGCGGCTTGATCTCTTTATAGAAATGGCTGCCGGGCGACTCGGCAGTGAGCAGCCGGTGGAACGCGTCTGGTTGGACGTGCTCATAGGTGTAATGGGTGCCGTCCTTGAATAGCACGTGCAGCGTGTGGCTCTTGTTATCGTAGCCGATCTGGCTGATGTGCGAGCTCGCCACCGGGTGAAGCTTGACGCCGTTCTCCTTCATTTTGGTTGCTCCGTTTTAGCCTCGAGCCTCACCAGATAAGCCTTGAGCCATTTGACGCCTTTAGCATGTTGCTTTAGCGCCTGGATACGAGTGGCACAACGGCGCATCCACAAGTCGTCGCGAACGTTCTGCCACTTCTTAAGGAAGGAATAGTATTTCCGGTGCGGCGGCCCGAAAACCATGGTCTCAAACCAAAGCGGTGGCCTGCCGGGAAAGTGTTGGTGGTTGAGGCCCAGGAACACGGTAGAGACGCTATTGAGCTTGATCTCATCGAGGCCGAGCTGGCGATGCTTGGGATTTCTGTCTGACCACATAGCCCACTCCAGGAGTGAGCCGACTGGCTGAGGATCGCCGTTCTCGTCTAAGACGGCCCACTCAGAGTGAATGGTTTTCTTGAATGCGTCCGGCAAGCCCTTAATCAGCTCCTCAATCGTGGGCAAGAAAGCTTGGAGTTCAGGCGGCAGCTCAGGATCGAAGCGAGGTCCACTCATAGGATAGAAACCTTGTACGCCTCATCTATTCCAAAGGCAAATCATCTACGAGCCGGTTGATCGAGGGCAGGACGTTGACGATCCAGGCCTGGACGTTTTCCACGTGAGCGCCTTTAACCGGTTCAGGGCCGACCTCCTGGCCGGTGAGCTTGGCCCGGTGGGTCAGAGCTTTGAGCACCACGGCGGCGGCTTTGTCATCTCCATTCTTGGCCGCTGGCAGGTAAGCCAATAAGAGCATATCGATACGCTGCAAGTCGATGTTACGGTTGAGCTCCAGGTTGGCTTTCAAGTCTTCCCTGATGGCGGCGTGCACCTCGTTAATCAGCTTTTTGGCCAGCTCGATCGAGACTCCCATCCGGTGCGCGACATCGATGATGGGTACGCCGTTAATCCGCTCGCTCCAGGCCAATAGCGCCTCCGCTGTGGGCTCTTCGCCTTGCTCCGCTATCATACCATTCAGATGCGGCGCGGGCGCGTCTGGGGGCAATTCTGTGCGTTTGGCGAGGGTTTTATCGACTGCCCCGTCCGGCCACCGGCCCTTGCCGGTCTTCTTCTTTTTGAGGGGATGCTTTTTGTTATAAGCAGCTAAAAGCTTGTCTAGTGCAGGGTCATCACTCATATTCGTGTTTTGAAAACGTTGCGCATTGTTCGCTGCGAACATTTATAACGCGATCCCATAGGGAGAATATATCGTATATGATGAAGTGTAAGCATTGGAAACTTTCTGCAATTATTTGATTGATAAAGTGAAATATCAGTTGCGGCGTTATAAATGAGGCGTTATAAATAGGTATGCAAGTTACTTCCGACCACCGGTTCCAAACCCTCCAGGATGCCAAAGCTTTCGCGATGGCGGGCAACGCCATCATCACTTTGCAATCGCTGCGCAGCGGCCAGCATTTCACTTACAAGATCACCAGCCCCAGCGCCGAAAAGCAAGAAGCCAAGGGCTATACCCCCGAGGCCGTGTGGTTTGTCAAGCTACTCACTAGCGGTTCCGCTGACGAGGGCGAGTTCACCTATATCGGCATGATCAAGCCCCAGGCTGGCTTTTTCCTCACCCGCGCTAGCCGCGTCCGGCCTGAGAATCCGTGCGTGAAGGCCTTCCGGTTCTTCATGGAATCCCAGGAGCTACACTCGGAGCTCGTCATCCGGCATGAGTGCCGGTGCGGGCGCTGCGGACGTACCTTGACCGAGCCCGAGTCGATTGATTCCGGCTACGGCCCCGAATGCCGGGAGAAGCTGGGGATCGTCCTGGGCGGCGACAACGAAGGTGAGGAACACCGGCACGATGCGCACCCAGAAGATGGCGGCCTAGGCAACTAGTCCACAGGGATCCGGCCTTGGTGCGGAGACCGAGGCCGGGATTCTGTGAACCCACAGAGCAAAACCCCAATATGAAACTGATTGTGAATGGAAATGAAGAGGGCCAGATCCTCGCCGGGATCGAGCCCTGGAGCCGTAAAGAAATTGAGATCTCGCTCGAAGACTTGAGCGAGGCCGAGCGCAAATGCTTGGTTGACCACTCTAGCGGGAGTCCGCGTGCGTGGCCCTGGACCGTAGTCCACGGCACCGTGGAAGAGGTGATCGCCGCCATCAAGAAAAAGGCCCAGGCCGACGCTGAGTACGAGGCCAAAGAAGAAGAGACGCGTGTGCGCCGCCAGGGAGAGCACAGGGAAGAGCTCGAGAAGTATCTGGCTCGTCCCATTGAAGAGCGCGAGTCCGATAATCTGGGTGTCAGGTACACCTATTACGCGGCCCCTTGGTTTCCGATCTTCTCGGCCAATGAATGCCGGGATCTGGCGCTGGTCGGCGCGTGCAACGCCAGAGAGCAGGAACTAAAGCGCGAGATCGCTGCGTTGAACGAGGCTGAACAGGCCCGGATTGCGCCTTTGGTCCAAGCGGCTAGAGCCGCTCACGAAGCCAAGGAAGCCGCCGAGAAGGCCGTCAAGGAAGCCGAGCTGCAGAAGAAGATGGCCGAGCGGCTCGCCACCGGCATCTACACGGTCAGCATGGAGCGTGGCGACAGAAAGGACTGGGGCGAGCCCTGGATCGCTAAGCTGATCTCGCGGAACGGCAAGCGCCCCGACTACGACTTCTCGGAAGGCAAATACGATCTAGCGACCGAGACCTTGTCCATCCCCTGCAAGCCAGGAGACACCGTTGCCTACGGGCAGAAGAACTATCGCAAGCCGAAGCGGACCATCCACGAGATTCGGCTGATGACCGCCGAGGGCAGAATGGTTAGCGCCTAATTGATTTTTCACTTGCAATTTCAATCTGTGTCCGGTAAAGTCTTAATCACGATGAACACGATCTACCAGGGAATCCAACTGCAGAGCCAGCGCTCGGTGAGCGCGTTTCAACGGCTAGTCAAGGATCCGGCCTCGCTGGCCGTGCTCCGCGAGCACACTCACTATCCTATGATGGCCCGCTGGGAACGCGCAGCCGACAAGCCCGATTGGTGCCGCCTGTGGAACGACGGCAAGCCGGTGTCCTGGCACAACAACGCGAAAGGGGGTGCCCTGTGATGAACGCCGAATACGCCGACTGGATGGAAGCGCAGCTCACCGGCTGCTACGATCGCGACGAAGATATGGAGCCCGAGGGCGAAGAATTCCTTTGCCCGATGTGCGGCTCCAACGTGGCGGCCTGGACGGGCCGCCTGGGCAACCTGCTCCACTCCAACTGCCGCAACTGCGGCTTCACCTCTTACCGAGAAATCCAATGACCACTTACATGGTAGCTGAGAAAAACGGTTCGCGGATTCTTCACATCTACGAGAGTGCTAATGGGCGCAAGAGAACCAAAACCCTGGAAGTAGCCTGCGACAAGTTCAGCCATGTGGCCTTTCTGAGTGAGCCCGAGGCCCTGGCCGCAATCCAGGAGCTGAAGGTGAATCTGCCCCATTTCACGTTCGAGCTGGTAACTCCCGACCAGTTCGCCGTGTTAGATCCACGGTTCCCCCATTCAATGTTCAGAATCCGCTAAAGCAATGGCGGCCAGCGGGTATCTCACCGCCCGCTGGCCGCTCTGGACCTTACAATTCCAATCCTAAGGAAATGAATCCTAAGAGCAATTTTAACCCGCATCAACTACGAGTTGGCGATTATGCGCTGGTGCGGGACGGCAAGCTTAACCGGCCTGCCCATGTGATCGCCAAGGGCCGCACGTACCTCTCGCCTATTGGTGTCCGCTTCTTCGACGGCAAAGAGCAGTTCTTCGACTCCCGCAAGACCGGCTTCGCCGCCATCGTAGGCGGAGCTCGCTGCGTCGACGGCAAGTGGGTTGCCCTATGAACGAGCTGGATAAACCGCTGCGCCGCAAGACGCACAACACCTTTCTCCATTACCGGAAGAACATCGTGGTGGAGCTCCTGCCCGGAGACGTGATCCGGCTCCGGCTCTTGAAGCAACGCGAGTCGAGCGCCGTCTCGATCGAGATCTCCCAACTGTACTACGAGCTGGTCAAACGCCGCGTGGCCGCTCGCAAACTAGAGCGGCAGAAAGCCAAACGACAACAGAAAAGAAAGAAGTGATGAATGAAAGTAATTCAAATTGCCGTCGAGCCAGCCGGAGGCCTCGGCGGTACGCAACCTGCCGTGCTGTGGGCGCTGACCCAGGAGGGATACCTGTTCCAATACTGCGGAGGCCAGTGGAGTCGCTTCCCCGGCCCAACGCGCCAGGACTTGGTAAGGACGAGCGATGAAGGACGAAACCGAAAGCCTGCGCCGCGCAAGGTTCGCGGAGCTAAACGCCGAGGCCGACAACCGCGAGGAACTTGAGCAGCGCTACGGACAGGTGTGGGACAGTCATCAGCTGCGGGCCGACTTCGAGGTGATCGGCTTTGCCGCCCCGCTAGTAGAGGTACGCCAGCGTACCACGGGCAAGCTGGGCTCGCTCGAATTCCAGCACAGCCCCCGTTTCTACTTCAACTGGGTTGAGTTCGAAGCTTGACGGCTGAACCGATCGCTGATACCTCAAGATCGTCCAAAGTCACATACAAGCATTGGAACTATCGGAACGCGCTAGGAGCCAATTCTAGCGCGTTTCTTTTTGGACCCATCCAATGCATCTGCCGGTATACGAAAACACGCCATTCTGCCTCGTAGGCCCGGCAATGGCATTTACACGTAAATACGGTAATAATCCCTTTTGCCGGTAAAGTGATATCCCTTTTGTCCTATTTTTGTATATCGGCAGTCCGATAAAGCAATAATAGGACAGAAACTGCCCAACTAGCTGATGACATGAAAAAGTGGGCTGCTGACGGTCATCTAATCAACGGGTGTCGGGAAGAACAAAACAAGTCCTGTGCCAATAAAGTAAAAAGCCCGCAGAATTATTTTCATCAATTTTGATTGATGTCCTTGATTTTTCATACGGGTCCGGTAAAGTCTAATTGCAATGACACTCTTCCAATCTACTCACCGAGGCCAGACAATCGATATCGTACCCGTTAACGGCAGCGACAGCAAGATCTGGCTCAGCGCCAGCGTCAATGGTCACGCCATCAAGATGGTGCGCTGGACCGAAGGCTCAATTGACGAGCTGAAGGCGTACGCGATCGAATGGGTCGACAAGGCGCTCAAAATGCCGCCGGTCACCCTGAGGGTCGATGCCATAGCCGACATGTACCGCCGGGAACGGCGTTAATCCGACCGGGCCGCTTCGGCGGCCCACCAACCCCCAAATGAAAACCAGTCTAATGAACAAAACCGAAAAGGGCCTCCTTTGCTACGTCTACAACGCCGCTCACTTCCCCGATAGCAGCAATCGTGGCATCAGCAGTCGCTGCGATAAGGTGATCTTGGTCGGCCTGGGAAAAGAGTGCGAGATTTTCGAGCCTACCCCCGAGCGGCCTGCCGTGCGCCTCGTGCGCCGGACACTGAGTGGCAAGCCTTACCTGCATGTCGAGCCCGTAGAACAGCCGGAGGGCCTCGTGGGTCCCATGGCTGGCGGGACCTTTATTTACTCAACCGATAGCCGCTTCCCCTCCCCGTATCCGATCAGTCTGCACGACCGCTTCGAAACCCAAGCAACTTACGACGCTCTTACCCGATGAACACTGAACCACCAACCCAACCACTCGACTTGCTTCGAGTGACCGTCATCAAAAAGAAGCACGCCGCCCAGATCCGGGAGGCGTACCGGGAACGCCAGGACTGGACCCACGAAAGTCTCGAAGTCCTCTACCAGATCGAGGAGTGGAACGCGCTGCTGTGCCGCCGCAAAGACAACGGGCACTACGTGGTTGTGCAGGTCGCCGCCTACTACCAGAACGCCCAGGTGCATTGTCCCAGGGAGCGCATCTGGTCGCACCGGCAGGCCGAGATCGCCGAACAGCTCAAGCATGTGCCACAACTCTTTTTAGATTAGTTATGACGCCGCAATGAACACAACCCCGACAGAAACTGCCCAGGAGGCAGCTTGCCGGTTAGCTCGGGAGCTGGGCCGGGCCGAGGCTAAGCTTCGCCAAAAGGAGATCAATGAGCAGACCTTGCTCAATCATCTCAAACTCATCGAAGGCCACGCCACTGGCAACTGGAGCCAGGGCTATCTCGCCGCGATTAAGTTCGCAGTAAAATGCCTGGAGATCCGACCCAAATGAGGAAGAAAAAACTACGCCCGGTTGACATGCCGGTCATGAAAACCAAGTGCCCGACCTGCCCCTACCGGGATGGCGGCTTTGAATGTCTCAGGGATGAGACCACCAGGATGGTGCTCTCCGAGGCCAGCCGCATCTGTCATCACCACCAGCTGCACGCGAAGCCGGGCACCTACCTGTGCCGGGGCGCACGGGACGTACAGCTGCGCTACTTCGCCTTTATCGGTTTCCTGCCCGAGGCCACCGATGAGGCCTGGAGCGCCAAATGTAAGGAGCTCGGCATATGCTAGTCACTATCCACAACCGGATCCCTAAGAACCTCGAATGGGAAATCATTGAACAGTCCGAACCGCTGCTAGCCGCCTTGAGAGAAGAGGGCGTCGACCGGCTCGTGCAAAAGCTTTACAGCTCGGTGCGCAATCACCTGGAGGAGGACGAGATGATGTGGGAGGGATATTTCGTCGAGCAGGCTAACGGCACCACGAACCTCTATATCGTTGGGGTGCTTAAGCACAAAGGGACGTATTACACCCGGCTGATGCGGGTCAAAGAGGTCTTCCCCACCCAACGCAAGGAGGTCGAAGAGGCCCTGGGCGAGATGATGGTCGAGTATCTGCAGAGCCTGCTATTCGAGCTCACCCGCACTATCAGGCCAGGGCGCGGCAAGGGCGGCTGGCAGAGTAACAACTAAACCGTGGAACTCCACAGTTTGAAACTTCAATTGACAATCCAATCCCAATAAACGAAAATACCCGTATGCAAAACCTCACTGGTTCCGACGCCAGCCTGCTCCAGGCTGGTTCCATTATCACCAAAACCCAATTGCGCGAGCTGGCCCCGGCTGCGCTGGCTAAGCACCCGGCCAAGACGGTCTCGGAGAAGTATCACTTCTATCCGACTCGGCAAATCATCGACGCGCTCCTGGGCGAGAACTGGGCCGTCATCGAAGCCAAGACCGCAGGCACCCGTTCCAACGCTCCGGCTCAATACCGGCGGCATTCACTGGCCTTTGCGGATCGCGACATCCTGAAGAACCGGAGCCATTACTCCGAGATCCCGCGCATCTTGCTCACCAACAGCCATGACGGCAACGCGGCCTGCCGGATGTACGCCGGGCTCTGGAGGTTCGTGTGCTCCAACGGCATGGTGATCTCGGACGGCGTGGTCCAGAGCGTGCGCATCGCTCACACTCACCGCACCATTGAAGAAGTGGTGGAAGCAGCCCAGGCCTTGCGCGAGCACACTGAGCGCATTGGCGAGCATGTCCAGGCCTTCAAGGCACGAGTGCTGACCGAGGCCGAAGTGCGCGAGTTCGCCAAATGGTCCATTGTCCTGCGCCAGCCGCAACGCTCCGAGTCGGTCATTGCTCCCCAGGACATCCTGGCCGTCAAACGCTTGGATGACGAAGGCAATACCTTGTGGAACGTGTTTAATCGCGTCCAGGAGCACCTCTTGCAAGGCGGCTTCCCGATCTACCAGCACACGCCCAAAGGCTGGATTGAACGCACCGCTCGGCCCATCAAAGGGATTGACCAAACCCGAGAATTGAATACTCAACTCTGGGATCTGGCAGAAACATTCTCTTTGAATTAACCTTTCATCGACCTGCCGCTCCGGGTAAAGAACGTCAAGCCGAACCCCGGAGCGGCAGTACCTTTGAGGCGTATGATAAGCTACTGGTTTTCAAAGCGAAAAAGCGGGGACATCACCGACCCCGAGATCCTGCAGGAGCTCTACGTCAGAATATGGAACAGAAGACTAATCACAAACGAGGAGGGGCGCGGCCTAACAGCGGTCGGCCCCGAAAAGATCCCGCCATCTGGGTGCAAATCACCTGTGTCCTCCGGCGAGACACCGTCGAAAAATTAAAGGCTGGCGCTGGCGGCGAGAACGCCCGCTTTGGCCAGTTTTTGCAAGACCATTTAGACCGGCATCCGCTACCCTCGCGGGACCTGTATATGCACTTGCAAAAGATGGTCGCCGTTCAGGCTAAGCCAACCTTAGGGGCAACTTGGCGAGAGCATGACCGCGTACTCCGGCAGATGCGGCGTCAGGAACGAGAAATCAAACGGCGCGAAAGAGAATGGGCGCGGCTGACCCCGAAAGAACGAGCTCAGCGCAAAGCCTGGGCCAAGACCCTTGCCCGCCTCGCGAAAGAGGAGCAGAAAGCGAAAGCGAAAGAGGCGGCTGAGGCGGCGGCATGAAGACCTGCCTGGAAAAGCTCCTAAGCGCGAACCGCTGGCGGGTGCGAACCGGCAAGATGGGCTCCACTGATGCCCTAGGCTGGAACGGGGCTTTTATTGTCCCAATAGACGGGCAGCTGTGGCAGGTAATCCTGGGGGACGGAACCGGCCTGGGCACCGGCTGGCGACATCTGAGCGCGACCAACGCTCAAAGGCGGGAGGTGCCTCCTTGGGCGGTCATGTGCAGACTCAAAGAACTCTTCTTTGCCGATGACGCCTGGGTGGTGCAATTTCACCCGCCAAAGGATGACTACGTGAACGATCACCCTTTTGTGTTGCACCTGTGGGAACCCTTAGAAGAAAAGCTCCCGACGCCCAACATCGTGCTGGTCTAAAGCGCCGCAAACGGCTGCGGCCACGCTCTACCCGCCGGGCGGCCCAGATGAGGGAATACGCCCGGCTGCACGATGACTGGCTCTTGAGCCATCCCGTCTGCGAGATCTGCCGGGCCAAACGCTCGGCCCAGGTCCACCACGCACGAGGCCGGATTGGTGACAGATTAAATGCCACTGCCGACTGGATCGCAGTCTGTGGCGATTGCCACGAAAAAATTCACGCTCACGGTAAGTGGGCACGGGCCAATGGGTTGCTACGCTAGTTGTAATCAGGGCGTCATTTCCGGGTAACAAAAACGTTGCGCATCCCATCTCTTTCGGGGTAGTGCTTTAGCACTACAGTGGTAGTGCTAGTTTGAACACAAAGCATTGATCCCAAGGGACAGATCGTGCAAGATACCCCCATTGAAGCGACCATTTATTATCGGCACCGGCAGAGCGAAGTCGCTCGCCTGAATCTAGCCATTATCCCGATCCATGACCAGCTGGAGCGTTGCTGCAGTCCGGCAGCTCTAACGGCAGTGGAGAAGGTACTGGAGCGCCGACATTTCAGAGTTCGCGACTCGGAGCTGATGTGCGCCACTTTGCTGAAAGCGGCCAAAGCCACCCGAGCCAACCTGAGTGAGTACTTCGAGCTGATGCACGAAGGCTTGCTCCTGGCGGTTGAAGAACTGGAAAATGCCGTAGCCGATTATCAAAACCGCTTCGAGGCGTTACGCAGCACGAGTCTTCCGCTTGAATAACGGAGTACTCACAAATGGAGATAATCCCCTTTTACGGAGATGAGCCCCTTACTGCCAATTCCGTCCAGATCCGCATCAATCCCGCCGATAGAAAGCGGGCTCGCGAGCTCCTGGCGGCGACCGCCGATATTGTCAAGGTTGACGACGAGCAGACCTTTACCCTGGCCCGGCACAGCCTGGGTCAGCTCAAGGCGCTGTTAGAGGAAATCGAGGCCGGGAAAAAGTCGGTTAAAAAGCCCTTCGACAAAGTTCTGGAGGCGATCGGCGAAGCAGCCCGAGAAATCTGGGAGCCGGTCATGGGCGAGCACCGCCGGATCCAGGAGCTGACCAACGTCTACGTGGCAAAGCTCGAGGCTGCCCGGAAAGAAGAAGAACGCCGCCACCGGGAAGAGACGCGCCGCCAACAACAGGAGTACGATCGCAAGATCAGTGAGGCCCGCGCTGCCCAGGCCAAGGCCGAAGAAGAAGCTCGGGCAGCTTTAGACGAAACGGCTCGGGTGAAAGCCAAGGCCGATGCCCAGGCCCAGTTACTGGTGGCCGCCAATGAGCAGCTGGCCAAGGAGATCGCCCTGGAAGCCGCCAACATGTTTGAGGGTAAACCGAAGGGCCTTGTGCCCGGAGGCAGGGTTGATCACAACTACGAGTTTACCTTGGTGGATTTGCCCAAGACACTCAAAGCGGGAGCACTGCGGCTCCTACGCTGGGAGGTGGATCACCGGGCCTGCCAGGATGCCTGTCAGGCCCAGCTTAAAATTGACCCCAATTCTGAGCCGACCCTACCCGGCATCACGGTAGTACGCAAACTCAATGTCAACGTAAAAGCCCGATCATGAGTTCCCAAGCCCAAGTTTATCCAATGCCCGCTCCACCGTTCCTGACCTCCGAAGAGGAAGGCATTCTGAAAAGGACAGTGCTCTCCAAGTTCCCCGAGGACGAGCAGATGATGTTTATTAGGACCTGCCAGCGCACCAAGCTGGATCCGTTTACGAAACAAATCTACCCCACCAAACGCTACCAGAAGGTCAAAGACGAGCACGGCCAGACCAAGAAGGTGCCCACCCTGGTCATTGTGACCGGCATCATGGGCCTCTGCGCCGTGGCCGAGCGCACCGGCCACTACGACGGCTGCGAGACCAAATGGAGTGGCCAGGATGGCGTCTGGCGCGACGAGTGGCTGGCAGATGTCTACCCCGAAGCGGCCAGATGCGTAGTCTTCCACAAGCAGCGCAAACATGACGAAGTGGCGATTGCCCGCTGGAATTCCTTTGTGGGCACCACCTGGAACCAGGAGGGCCAGCGATGGGAGGTGAGCGATTTTTGGGAGAAGATGCCCGACTATATGTTGGCGAAATGCGCGAAGGCGGCAGCCCTGCGTGGAGCCTTCCCGGACCAGCTCTCAAATATCTATATCCGGGAGGAGCTCGAGAGCCATATCACTGACACCGAGACCGACCTCGACTTGGCTGAAGCCGAACAAAAGACCCGGCTAGAGGAGGCCAGTAAAGCCGCCGCAGCGGTGCCCCCAAAGCCGAAGGAGGAGGAGGTACCTCCGGCCCCAAAGCGCATAAACTTGGAATCATCCACTACGGCCCCTACTCCGCCCACACCACCGCCGGTATCGCCGCCGCCGTCATCGCCGACACCGAGAGAATCTTTGGGCGACGCGATCCAGGAGAAACGTGAAACGATCCTGGGACCCGGCGGCGGCCCGGACGGCGACGGGATTGATATGGGTGCGCCTATCCAGGCGGAAGCCACCCCCTGGAAAGACCACAAAATTAAAGGCCTCCGCCATGCCAAGTTCTTTGGCCGCCTGATCGGGGAATTGTCGGTGCCGGAGCTCCAGGTCCTGGAGCAGCAATGGATCCCCGTAGTCAGAGAGAAATGGGACACCGAGGCTAACGACGCCCAGAAAGAGGATGTAGCCGCGATGGAGGCGGCGATCGCCTATCACAAAATGGAACGCCCATGGTAAGGGAGGGAGGCAAAAATGAAACAAGCAATCGTTACTCAGGACGAAAACATCCGGCTGACCGAGCTAGAGGACTGCGAGCACAAGATCGTTACGGCATTGCGCCGGGGCCTGGAAGCCAGCGTCCAGATCGGACTTCAGTTACGGAAGATCAACGAAAAGGAGCTCTACCTCGAGCGAGGGTACAAGAATTTTCAGCAATACTGCTCGGACTATCAGCGCCTGGATCACAGCACTGCCTATCGCCTGATGGGGATTAGTCAATCGGTCCAGGTGCTCAAAGAGGCCGGACTCCCCTTGCCGGACAATGAGAGTCAAGTGGCAGAGCTCGCCCGGCTCGAGCTCGACAAACAGCCCGAGGCCTGGAAACGGATCGTTGACGCCGCCGAGGCGCGGGAAGAGCCGGTGACCAGGGAGTTGGTTCGCTTTACGGTCCAGCAGGCCGTTGCCGAGGACGGCGCAGCCAAGCCCACCACAGTGCCCAAAGCCAGCGCTAAGAGCTCGCTAGAGGAGCCCGACCTGGACTTAGGGTCCAATGTATCAGCCGATGAGCCTAAGCGTTCTAAGGGCTCTACAGGAGCTCCGCCTCCGCAGCGGATCAGCTTAAGTGAAGACGGCGAGAAAGCCCTGGACCGCATCCGCCGGACCTGTGGCGATGTGGTGGCTGACGCCATTGAATATAAGCGACTGGAAATCACCGAGCGCGACTTAATCCGTTGGAATGAACAGGAGGACCCGGCCCGGCTGGTCCACTGTGTCTGCGACTTGCGCTATACCGTGCCCAAGGCCATTGAGTTTATCGATCAGACAATCTCGGGCTCGACCCCGGTTAGGCGTCTGGTCCTCTTAGCTCAAGCTAACGGCGGCCAGTACAAAGCCGAGTTCGAACAGGCTAATATCACGGTCATTATGGCTACACTTGTCGGCTAAGCAACAAGTGTATGTTCGCTGCGAACAATGCGCAACGTTTTCGCGAACAAGGGCTAACACCATAGGCATAAAGGACTTGCAACTAAAATTCGTTATAAAACGTGCCGAATGAAACACGTTAAACTCGAGATCGGTAAGCCCCTTAAACTGGAGGTGATCTGGTATGATCAAGTGCCGGTGCCCCCGCAGGAAAAAAGGATAGAAAGCGAGGTGATCGGCTGGCGCGAAAGCCAGATATTAGTCCGGGTGCCCGGCTACGCCGTGGTGAGATTTTGGAAAAAGAACGGCTTCGAAGTCGGTAACCCGGCCACTGAGCGCCGGGGCTACCGGATCGACATTGAGGCCCTGGCCGAAAGCGTTAAACCAGATCCGGGAGTGGAGGTAAACCTCGATGGCGCGATGTCCTCACTGTGATGAAATCCTAAGTGACGACTGGGTAAAAAAAGAAGGAGCGAGCCTCATGGGCAAGAGCGCCAAAGGCCGCAGGAAACGCCGCAAAAACGCCAAGGCCGCTGCCCAGGAACGCTGGGGAACCAAGGAGAAAAAATGATTTATATGCTAGAAAAACCTGATTGACTTCGGCTCCCAATAGACGATAATCGAGGTAATGCAAGCCAAACGATTCCGACCCTACCAGGAGGAAGCGAGCAAAGCCGTCCTTGATGCCTGGGGCAAAGGACAAAACGCCATCGTCGCCTTAGCCACCGGCGGCGGCAAAACCTTAATCGCCGCCGGTACCTCGGCCCGCGTCACGGGCCGCGTCTTATTCCTCGCCAATAGGAATGAACTCTGCCAGCAGCCATTGGCCGCCTTCCGCGATCAGCTCGGGGCAGCTCCGGCCCTCGAAAAAGCCGATTCCTACGCCCCGCTTGACGCTCGGGTTGTCATTGGAAGTGTCCAGACTCTAAGCCGCAGAAGTCGTTTGGAGCGTTACCCTTCCGATCACTTCAGCTATATCTTCGCCGACGAATGTCACTTAAGTTTGGCAGAAAGCTGGAAGCGGATTTTTAGTCATTTCTCCAGCGCCAAGCGGTGCGGGATAACGGCTACCCCGTTCAGAACCGACAACAAGAGCCTGACCGAGCTCTTCGAGGTCGAGGCGTACCGGAAGGGGATCTTCGAGCTGGTCGAAGACGGCTGGCTCTGTAACCCCGACCACGTGGACCGTCTGGAGACGGCGATCAGCCTAGCCGAAGTCCGCGTCAAACACACCGTCGAGGGCAAGGATTACGACCTCCAGGATGCGTCTGACGCGATCGAGCCCTACTTCCGGGAGATCGCCAAGGAGATCAAGGCCAAGCACAGCTCCAAAAAGATCCTCGCCTTTCTGCCCCTGGTAGCCTCGAGCGAGAAGTTCGTGGCCGCCTGCATCGCCGAGGGGGTCAACGCCGTGCACATCGACGGCGAAGACCCGGAACGTGACCTGAAGCTGGAACGCTTCCGCCGAGGCGAAATCCAGCTCCTTTCCAATTCCGCTCTGCTCCATACCGGGATCGATGTTCCGGTGTGTGATTGCACCCTGAACCTGCGGCCTACCAGGAGCAAGGTGCTCTATCAGCAAATCGTTGGCCGGAGTACCAGAGTTTTACCAGGAGTGATCGACGGGTTGGATACGGCTGCCCTTCGACTAGCGGCCATAGCCCGCTCGGATAAGCCACGGGCCTATATCTTAGACCCTTTGTGGCTCTCCGAGGACCACAATCTGGTCACTCCGGCCAGCCTCATTGCGGAGACCGAGGAGGAAGCCGAGGCCATGAAGGCCAAGGCTACCGGCAGCTACTCTCTACAGTCGCTGCAGCGCGAAATCCAACGTGAACGAGAGGAGGCAATACGGCGGCGCTTAGAGGCGACCGCTCGCTTTCGTGAGGGCCGGGTACAAGCCGAGCTCTTCGCAGCGGGGACAGGGGACCGGGCGCTCCTCAACTATCAGCCCGTTTTCAACTGGGAAAAGCTCCCGGTGCGCTCCAGCTCGCGGGGCACACTCATCCTCCGGGGAATCGACCCGGAAACGATCACATGCGAAGGGCACGCTCGTGCGGTCCTTGCTGCAATTGGCCGCCGGTTGTACCGCAGGCTGCCTGCGATTCGGGCTCTCGCTGGGGCTGCAGCTGCTGAAAGGGCTGATCTGTGGAGCCTCACGGCGCAGCAGGCGGCGAAGTACGAGAAGAAGGAGGTAAAATAACTATGACCCTGGAACAACTCTGCGAGATAGGCTACGACCTAGCTTCGAAAGTGCTGATTACGACCAAGGAGCAGCTCTTCAGCAGCTTCACCCTGGCCAAAGAGGACGGCTCAGTCGATGTCATCCATTGCCCCTGGGCCGATGATGCCGAGAAGAGGGAGACGATCCTGACCATAGGCCGCACCGTCGTCACCATGAAAGAAGAGGTGACGGCCTATTGCATGCTCTCCGAAGTCTGGCTCAGCCATTACCAGCCCGGCGAGGCTAAGCGGGGCCGACCCGAGCACGATCCCAAGCGCCGGGAAGGTGTTGTCTGTTTAGCCAGTGACGGCAAAGAACACGTTTTCCGGGCCTGGGAGATTGGCCGGGACCAGTCAGGCTGCTGTGTCAGTCTCACCTATACCGAGAGTCCTGGCCGGTACGAATCCTGGATGGTTGAGGCCCTTGACCGGGCACTGGAAATGCAACGTTTGAAGCGCAAGATCGTCGATGAGTACAAGGCAGGAGGCGATCCATCCGCTTTAGAGGGCCTCCCTCGGGGCGTTAAAGAGGCCATAAAAAAGTTCATTAATTCTGATGGAACTGCCGGAAGAGGATAGGAAAGCCCAGGAGGCCTGGGACCGGAAGGCCGAGGCCCGAGAGGTGCCCGAGGCCGAGCGGCTTTACAAGCTCTACGCTGGCTGGACCGCTCAATTGCACACGTGGTGCGCCACCCAGCTGGGCCGCCACGTGGACGCCGAATTTATCCCCTTGGAGTGGAAATTCCGCGTCTATAGCGGCCACGCCGGGACCGAGGTCTCACTCTTTGGCGTCCCGAAGTTCGTCCGGCCTCCCGGCGAGAAATCTTTCACCTTGAAACTGCCCACCCCCGAGGACGAGCCCGACCAAGCTCGCCTGGACCAATGCTTCAAAAACATCTGCTTAGCCACGGCCCGAGTGCTAGAAATCGAGCTAGGCGTACCTAAGCTCGGAGGAAAGAAAAAAGGCCATGGGCATACGAGTCGAATTCTCCCCCCACCTGATTCCCCTGATGAGCGCACAGGACCAAAACTTCTATCGCCCGGATCCCAACACGAGCACAGCGCCGGACCCGAAACTGAGGATCCACCCGCCGGGAAAACGTGACGTAGCCGAGCGCAAGGAGCAGGCCGATTTCGCTAACTATTTGCTTTTGCAGAACAGCAAAGGCCGCCGGATCCCATTCTCCTGGCATGCCACGCACACGCGCTCCAAGGCCACTCCTGGCACTCCAGATTTCTGGGTAGGGATAAACAGGCGCTCCATGTGGATCGAGTTTAAAAAGGACTACAGCTGCGATCTATCGGACGAACAGGAGGAGTTCCGCCAATGCTGCGAAGCCCAATGTGTCGAGATGCACGTGGTGTACTCTGCCGGTGAGGCTATCGAGCTGGTAGAGGAAGCCGACCGGCTCACTCTTTAGGAGAAGTCCCGAGCGGGGTTCTCGCCCGCGTCTCCCGCCTTCCGGCGGACCATTTTACGCTTCATCTCGGTATCCCGGTCGAAGGCTCTTGGACTGAGCTCCTGCTAGCGTCCTAGCGATCAATCAGCCAACGGTCGCGACTCGGCCCTCGTTTGGGATCCGGCTCTAAACTATCGGGACGCCTGAATACTCGCACATTTGCTGCGTCCGGTAAAGTAATATTATCACGACAATCGTCGCCGAGATGACCGTCATCAGGCCAAAAAGACATGTCACCAGCGAAAACGTTGCGCATTGTCCTGAATCTGTAATGCGCAACGTTTTCATGCATAAATAGGTCAAAATCAGCCTGCTCCGAGGCCGAGAACGGATTGTTTGGGATAATGCGTATAAATGCGTTATAAATGCGTATAAGGCAGAATAAAGCGTTATAAATCTGAGCAGGTGCATTACACGTCCGGTAAACAAAATCGCTTATAACGCCTTATAGCGCGTTTTGTACTAATCGGTCAAATCCCGCGTTTTGTACTGATCAGTCAACTCATTTTGGTCTACCGGCCAGCACGATTCCGTTTCTTACGTCCAATTCCGACTTTTTCGGGTCCTATAGACTAATATGCTTGACGCTTCCTATCGGGGAGCCGTTAAAATCTTGGAATCCCTTCCAAGCGGCCCCTGGCGTTCCCACGGCCAGAGGAACCCGTGCCCCGTACGGAAAGTGACCTTTTCGGACTTCCCCGCAACGACCAGACAGATACCAGGGGAACAGTATTAACCTATTAAAGAATTAATAGTGAAGCGTTGCGCATCCAAAAGTAATTATCCTATTAAACGTTAGATTGACGTTTTTGGCCCCCCGCGCAAATTGGGATAAGGAGTTATAAATGCCAGCCCGGAAAAAACCCGATAATCGCGGCCAGCAGTTTTTTAGCGAGGTCCAGAAAGCTGCCGAGGATAACTATCAGTCTAGACCCATAGGTATGCCAGCCCTGCAGGTGCTCACCACTGAGCTGGCCCGCTACGGGCTGCCGGAGAACGACGCTCTCTGGCTCTACAATAGGTGGCTCACCAACGGATTTAAAATGGGCCGCACGAGAATCAAAGACTGGAAGGCAGCCTTCAGGACTCTCTACTACGGCGGCTTCCTTCCCTCGCAAGGAGGTATTCCTCCTGGCCGGTACGACGACATCTATCCAACACGAGCACGGATAGAGTTCTGGTGTACCAAGCGCAAGGTCAGGCCCATGATCGACCGGGCCTGGGGCGAGCTGATGACCGGACGATTCCGAGGCCGGGTCATTACCAACAACGAGGATTTCCTGGCGGCCATGGAAGTGATCAAGGCTCAGTGGCTGAAAGAACCTTAAGGGCTCGGCCTGATTGTTTTCCAGCGCAAGTCGGGGTAAAAAAAGCATGCTTATGCACGAACTGAAACTCCCCTGGGAGGCTCTCGAATTTGATCAGCTGGGGGTCGGAGTCTTAGGCCGACATCAGCGCACCTATCTTGTCACCGACAGCCGCAAGGTGCCGGTGGCGCTCTTTACCGATATCCGTTTGGCGAGAGTGGTGGTAGAACTCGTCAATGAATCTGCTCGAGTTCCGGCGGCAGTGCGGCGAGGGAACAGACGACGAGCTGCTGGCAGCGGTGCGCCAGTTCGTACCGGAGATCGCGGATCCGACCCAGGCGAAGGCCTGGATCTGGACCCTGCTGAAAAGGCTGCTTGATACAGAGCGGTATGCCCTCGCCGGGGTGCTCCTCTGGGGCGAGGCCCTCTTTAACCCCGGCCCTCGGGCAGTCCAGCAGCTCTTAAAGTTCGTCCGCCAGAGCCAGAACTTTATTTGTCTCGGCGCGGCGGCGATGGGGAAAACCTATACCCTCATCTGCTACCTCCTGCTAGACTGGCTGCGTGACCCGGAATTCACTGAGGTTAAAGTCATATCCACGACTTCGGGGCACGCCAAGTCGCAGAGTTTTTCGACGTTACAACGCCTCTACAAAGCCGCTCTGGTTCCCCTGCCGGGCCTCACCATGGACGGGTTTGTTGGTCTCAACCCCAAGGACCGGCATAGCGCGATCTCGTTGGTCGCTATTCCCCAGGGGGAAGACGGCAAAGGCGTCCTCCAAGGTTTCCATCCTATGCCGCGCTCGAGGCCGCACCCGATCTTCGGGTCGATGTCTCGGGTCCGGGCGCTTCTCGACGAGGCTGAGGAGATCCCCGCTGGGGTCTGGGAAGGTGTGGCTAACCTGCTTGCCTCCGCTTGGGGACCCGAGACGGTCAAGGTGGCCTGTGCGACCAATCCCCGAGATGTCACTAGCCGCCTCGCCCAGCTAGCTGAGCCGGTCACAGGGTGGACTACCCTGGACATGGATGCCGACACCGAGTGGACCAGCGCCGAGCGGTGGCAAGTCTTACGCCTGGACGGGGCAACCAGCGAGAACGTGGCGGCCCGCGAGCTGGTCTTCCCAGGCTTTTTGACCTGGGAAGGCTACCAGAAGTACGCCCTGGAGTTAGGTGGGCAATCCCCGCGATACCTCACCTTTGGCCGGGCGATGTATCCGCTGGCGGCCCTGCAGAATACCATCATCCCCTACTCCTTGCTCGAGGCTGTGATCGGCCAATTCATTTTCGACCAGCGCACCATTGGCTGCGCCGGGATAGATCTCGCAGCGGAGGGTGGTGACAGAATTATAGTATTTGTAGGCCGGTACGGTCGGGCCATCGGCTTTCAGCCCCTGCACGGGGTGCCGACCCTGTGGAAGAAGCCGCGTTACTGTGTCCAGGCGGACCAGTACTACGAGATGCCCAAGGAGAAGACGATCGCCCTGGCTAACTCGCTCGAGACCCGGCTCGTAGGCCTCAAGGTCCACCCGGAGTGGACCACCTGCGACCGCACCGGCATCGGCACCGGACCCCACGACGCGCTCTGCGAGCAGTGGAGTCCGGCAATCCGTGGAGTGATGTGGGGCTCCGAAGCCAACCCCATCAAGATCCTGGCAGACGATCACGATTACTCAATCGAAATCTACGACGGGATCACCACCGAGATGTACGTCCGGGTACGCAAGTTCCTCGAGTTCGGCTTCTTAGCGTTCCATCCCCAGATCCCGACCCAGATGCTCTTCAAGGAATTGTCGGGCCGACGCTACCAGGATTCGACCAAGGGGCCATCAGGCAAGCCGCGCATACGCCTGGAGCCCAAAAAAGAATACAAACGCCGCTTGGGCTGGAGCCCGGACATTGGGGACGGCTTGGTCATGATGGTGCATGGGGCGGCATTGAACGGCCCGGAGAAGGCCAGCATGCTGGGCAACACTCAGTCAGTACTAGCGCGGGCTCCGCGCTCCAACAGCGGGATCCGGGAAAAGACCGAATACATCAGCGAATGGGAGTAAGG
>Ga0126373_10000527_pt1 | contig 25267 bp, 21 predicted proteins | sample PanSoiMetPlot_11_FD_92545 | JGI IMG/M metagenome (GOLD analysis project Ga0126373, IMG submission 92545) | Tropical forest soil microbial communities from Panama - MetaG Plot_11 | ecosystem: Environmental > Terrestrial > Soil > Tropical forest > Bulk soil | place: Panama | collected 2016-02-17 | reverse complement strand
CGGCCCGAGGTGCTGGCGCACAACGTCGAGACCGTGCCGCGGATCTTCAAGCGCATCCGCCCCGCGTTCCGCTACGAGCGCTCGCTTTCCGTCCTGAGCCAGGCGCGCTCGGCCGGCCTCGTGACCAAGTCGAACCTGATCCTCGGCATGGGCGAGGAACGCGCGGAGATCAGCCAGGCGCTGCTCGATCTGCACGAAGCCGGTTGTGAGCTCGTCACGATCACGCAGTATCTGCGGCCGTCTCCGCGTCACCATCCGGTCGAACGGTGGGTGAAGCCGGAGGCGTTCGTCGAGCTGCGCGAGGAGGCCGAGCGAATCGGCTTCGCCGGGGTCATGAGTGGGCCACTCGTCCGCTCGTCGTACCGAGCCGGCAGGCTCTACCAGCAGGCGATCGCCGCCCGCCTCTAATCTGCCCGGCCACGAACCGGCCGTGGCGCACGGCAGCTCGGGCGCCGATATCCTTGACGGCATGGCCAAACCTGCCGGGCCGGGCAAGCCCGCAAAGCTCACGCGTGCCGAGAAGAAGGCCGCGCGCGCCACGAAGCGCGCCAGCCGTCGCGAGACCTGGCGAAATGTCTGGCAGGCGTTCACACTCACCCGGCAGAACGACAACCGGCTGATCCCGTACATGATCATCTCCGGCGTTCTCACGGCGGCCGTCGTCTACTTCGTAGTGTCGCTGTTCGCCGGCCGGTACCTCCCGATTCCAGTCGCGGTGCTCGCCGGCGGGGTGGTTGCGCTGTTCGTCTTCAGTCGCCGGGCGCAGACCTCGATGTACACCCAGGCGGAGGGAACGCCGGGGGCGGCCGCGTGGTTGCTGCAGAACAACCTGCGCGGTGACTGGCGAGTTGCCGCCGGCGTCGCCGGCACATCGCAGTTGGACGCCGTGCACCGGCTCGTGGGGCGTCCCGGCGTGGTACTGGTCGGCGAGGGTGCCCCGCACCGGGTCCGCGGTCTGGTCGCGCAGGAGAAGAAGCGGGTCGCTCGGGTGGCCGGCGATACGCCGATCTATGACGTCATCGTCGGTACCGACGAGGGCGAGGTGCCGCTGCGCAAACTCAACAATTACCTGTTCAAGCTGCCGCGCAACCTGGACAAGGGGCAGGTCAGCGCGCTTGACAAGCGACTGCAAGCGCTTGGTGGCGGGAAGCCTCCGCTGCCGGGTGGCCCGATGCCCACCGGCGCCAAGGTTCGTAACGTGCAGCGCACCGTGCGCCGGCGTACGTGAGCGATACGCGCCCGGTACGGCCCGGCGGGAACGCGCCGCAGCGCTTCCGGGGCGAGCGCCTGGGTCTGCCGCAGTCCGGGTCTGGCTCGCTAGCCACATTCGGGGTCCGCTTCGGGGCTTTCCTCGTCGACTGCATCGCCTCCGCGCTTGTCGCCTCGCTGATCGTCGCGCACCGTCGCGGCGACCTGGCGGGCCGGCTGCCCGGCTCGTGGAGCCTCATTCCGCTCGCCGTCGATTACGTCGTGGGCTTGCTGCTCGGCGGCCAGACGCTCGGAATGCACCTGTTCGGCCTCAGGGTGGTGCGGGTCGACGGGCCCGGACGTATCCCGTTGCCGAGCATTGTGGTGCGCACGGTCCTGCTTTTCCTGCTGATTCCGGCTGTGGTGGTGGACAAGGACGGTCGCGGGCTGCACGATCGATTCACCGGGACCGCCGTCGTCCGGGCGTGACGCATGGCCGCGTAACACCGCAGAAACAGACGAGATACCAGCCGGCAACCGCTCGTTCGTAGCGTTCATGCCACCCACACCGCATTCGGAGGTTGCATGTTCACCAGCCCAGACGAAGTCCTCGCGTTCATAAGCGACAACGACGTCAAGTTCGTCGACGTCAGGTTCTGTGATCTGCCGGGGGTCATGCAGCATTTCACCGTGCCGGTGCAGTCATTCTCCGCCGAGACGTTCACCGAGGGTGTCGCGTTCGACGGCTCCTCGATTCGCGGGTTCCAGGAGATCCACGAGTCGGACATGCTGCTGCTGCCCGACGCCAGCACGGCGATCGTCGACCCGTTCCGCGTCGAGAAGACGCTCAACATCAACTTCTTCATCCACGACCCGCTCACCCGCGAGCCGTACAGCCGCGACCCCCGAAACGTCGCCAAGAAGGCCGAGGAGTACCTGCGCTCGTCCGGCATCGCCGACACCGCGTACTTCGGCCCGGAGGCCGAGTTCTACATCTTCGACTCGGTTCGCTACGACACGACGGCGAACGAGAGCTTTTACCACGTCGACTCGGAGGCCGGGGCCTGGAACACCGGGCGGGAAGAGGACGGCCGCAACCTCGGCTACAAGGTCCGCCATAAGCAGGGATACTTCCCGGTACCGCCCTACGACCACTTCGCCGACTTGCGCGACGCGATGGTGCGCACCCTGCACAGTGTCGGATTCACGGTGGAGAAGGCGCACCACGAAGTCGGCACCGGGGGTCAAGCCGAGATCAACTACAACTACGACACGTTGCTGCGGGCCGCCGACCAGCTCGTCCTCTACAAGTACATTGTCAAGAACGTCGCGTGGCAGAGCGGCAAGACCGTGACGTTCATGCCGAAGCCCCTCTTCCAGGACAACGGCTCGGGCATGCACACCCACCAGTCGCTGTGGCTGGGTGGTGAGCCGCTGTTCTACGACGAGGTCGGCTACGCCGGGTTGAGCGACACCGCCCGCCACTACATCGGCGGCCTGCTCACGCACGCGCCGTCGCTGCTGGCGTTCACCAACCCGACGACGAACTCCTACCACCGGCTCGTGCCCGGCTACGAAGCACCGATCAACCTGGTGTACTCGCAGCGCAACCGGTCCGCGTGCTGCCGCATCCCGATCACCGGCAGCAACCCGAAGGCCAAGCGGCTGGAGTTCCGGGTACCCGACCCGTCGTGCAATCCCTACCTGGCGTTCTCCGCGATGATGCTGGCCGGTCTGGACGGCATCAAGAACAAGACCGAGCCGCCGACGCCGATCGACAAGGACCTCTACGAGCTGCCGCCCGACGAGGCAAAGGCCGTGGCGCAGGTTCCGGGATCGCTCGACGCCGTCCTCGACGCGCTCGAGGCCGACCACGACTACCTGCTCGAAGGCGGCGTCTTCACCGACGACCTCATCCAGACGTGGCTGGAGTACAAGCGGATCAACGAGGTCGATGCCGTACGCCTGCGTCCGCACCCGTACGAGTTCGCGCTGTATTACGACATCTGAACCGCAGCGCAGAGAGGCCTCGCAATCCGGGGCCTCTCTGCGTTGGCAGTGTGGGCCGCTACGGCTTCGACTGCGCCGTCAACGCGATGCCATCAGCACCGAGGTCGCGCCGGATTGCCCTCTGCAACGCGGCCGCCGCATCGCCGATCGTCGCCCTGAGCGCCGACCGTTCATCCTCGTGGCCCGGCCGTATCAGCGACGAACGCGCCAGGATCCCTTCGAACTGGTTGAACCGGGTATTGACCTCTCGGCTGGCGAAGACCGTGCCCCGCGCGCCGAGCCGAACCCGTTCCGTCTCGGGAAGCCGAAGATCCTTGAAGTAGGTACTCATGCGGTCACGCGTGTCGTCATCCGACGTCGCGTACTCGAACCACTGCTGCTCCGCCTCGGCTTCCGTGAGCAAGTCGACGTACAGCGCGGAACGCTGGTCACGCAGCCACTGAGCCTGATCCTGCTGCGACGCAAGGCGGAGTGTCACGTACGGAACGAGAACCGCAGCAACGAGCGCCAAACATGCGGCGAGCAGCGTCACGACCGTATCTACGTGCATGACGCCGAACCGTACCCGGCGGCGGATCGCAGCCACAGGACGAAGGTGCCATTCGCCCTGACCGGTCCGGTTTGGTCAAGAGCTGTGCCGGGCAGACGCTAGCGGACAGGCCCGGGTGCGCCGGAGGCACAGCCCGAGGGCACGTCTCAGGCGCCAGCCCTGAGCATCGCGGTCGTCGCGATCGCGCCTGAGTTGCAGCCCAGTCCGGCGAACGGCCCCTTCGGGTGGCTGTGGCCCGGCAGCGGGATCGGCGGTTGGCTGCCCAGTCGGGGCAGCTCAGCCGGGAGCGGCCCGTGCCCGGGGGGAAGCTGGACCGCCATGCGGCCGAATCCCCCGGCACTGCCGGCAAGCGCGTTCTGCTGAATGCTGGCGGCGGCCAACGTGCCGTCCGACTGCGGAGTGCCCACCGCAACGGTGTACTTGCCGTTCTGCAGCTGCGCAACCGTCGCGTTCGCCTGCTCGATCACGGTCGTGGCCGACGACGTCGTGACCCGGACACGGTGTCCGCCCGGCGTGATGACGGTGAACCCGCCCGCGCCGGCATCGGTGACCGTCCCGTTGGCACGTCCGCGCTGCGCGAGCAGCTTGCCGATGTCCGCAGGTCCGATCAGCCGTGGTGGCGGCTCGGGTCCGCTCGCCAGCTTCGGCAGCACCGCGACCTGGCGTGCCGCGATGCTGGCGCCGGAGGAACTTCCCGTCCCGTCGACGAAAACCTGCATCCCGTTCTTGATGTCGCGCAGGCTTCCGACCACCTGCCGGGTTATCTGCGTCGAGCCCGACGCGGTGACCGTGATCAGCTTCCCGGCACCCGTTCGCACCACGAGGCGGGAACCGCTGACGCTCTCGAGTGTGCCTGCCGCGACCCCGAGCCGGGTGCACTCGGTGGGCGTCAGAGCCGCAGCCAGCTCCGCCGCGGACGTCGGGGCTGCTCCGGCGGCCGCGGGTCGGGCGGAGGACGAGCCGACCATCGAGTCCAGCCCGTATCCAGTGACGCCGAGCACGACGGCTGCGGCGGCAGATACGAGGGCGACTCGCCGGCGCCGCCATGGCGGCCGGGCCGGCGGCTGGCCGGCCGCGACCAGCGGCGGCGGCTCGTAAGTGGCCGTGAGCAGCCGGACGCCTCGGCCAACTGCGTTCCAGCTGCGAGCCTCGGCCTGGCACACGGAACATGCCGCAAGATGCGCCTCGGCGGCGGGCCCGGGTGACGTCCCGTCGGCGTGCGTGGCAAATGCTTCCAAAGTCAGATGGTTCATCGTCCGTAACCTTTCTCATTCAAGGCGCGGGACAGCGCGGCGCGTGCCGCAGCCAACCGGCTCTTGACGGTGCCAAGTGGGATCTCGAGTACCTGTGCGGTCTCGGCGAGGGACAGCCCGGCGCCGAACACGAGGCCGAGCACTTCGCGGTGCGCCGGGCTGAGCTCACCGGTCGCGTTCGCGACGGCGGTCGCCGTCGCCCGCTCGAGCGCGACGTCCTCCGGACCGGGATCTGGGGCGGGCCGCTCGGCGAGAAGCCGGTCGTCGACGACCCGCAGCCGGCGCCGCCGCAGTCGATCGCGCGCCTGCCGGCGAGCAATGGCGATGATCCACGAGCGAACGCTGGACTCGCCGCGGAACGACCCGGCGCCCCGCCACACTGCGAGCATCGTGTCTTGGAGGATCTCCTCGCTCAGCCCACGATCGCCCGCAAAGAGATTAACTTGGGCGAGCACTACCCGTGCATGCCGGTGGTAGAGCGCCACCAGCGCAGCGCGATCTCCACTGCGTACTCGGCGCAGCAGCTCGCCGTCGTCCGCCCGTGGCAGCGCCGCCGTGTAGGGCTCAGCAGCTTCGACAGGTGGCATGCCGGCGACCTCCCGGGACCAGGCGCGATGGCATCACACAACTAGGTAGCGATGAGACGCCGATAGGTTCGCGCTCGGGCGCATATCGTGGAGTCGGCAAAGCCGCTGCGGAGGTGGGCGCCGTGCAGGACGTGCTCGACGAGTTGCTTGGCTGGTGGCAGGCGGGTGACACCGTCGGCGTGGGCACCGTGGTCGCTACTTGGAAGTCGGCGCCGCGACCACCTGGGGCCGCAATGGTGGTCGGCCCGGATGGCACGGCGGCGGGCAGTGTGTCGGGAGGATGCGTCGAGGGGGCCGTCTACGATGCCGCGACCGAGGTCCGCGAAGGCGGCGCGCCTACCGTGCACCGTTACGGCGTCAGCGACGACGATGCCTTCGCAGTGGGGCTCACGTGCGGCGGCATCATCGACGTCTTCGTCGAGCCGATCAGCCGGGCGACGTTCCCTGACCTGGACGAGGTTGCCGCCGACATCCGGGAGGGCCGGCCGGTTGCGGTGGCGACGCTGGTCGACGCCGGCGACGGCGCGCGCGGCCGGCGCCTCGTCGTACGCCCGGAGTCGGCGACCGGTTCGCTAGGCTCGGAGCGCCTCGACGACGCTGTCCGCGACGACGCGCGGGGGCTGCTCGAGCAGGGCCGAAGCGCCATGCTTCGGTACGGCAGCGACGGCGAGCGCCGCCTCGACGAGATCGGGGTGTTCGTCGCCTCGTACGCCCCGCGGCCCCGCATGATCGTCTTCGGCGCCATCGACTTCGCCGCGGCCGTGGCCCGGATCGGATCGTTCCTGGGGTACCGGGTCACGGTGTGCGACGCCCGGCCCGTGTTCGCGACGGCGCGCCGCTTTCCGGACGCCGACGAGGTCGTCGTCGAGTGGCCGCACAAGTACCTCGACCGCACCGCGACGGACGAGCGCACCGTCGTCTGCGTCCTCACCCACGATCCCAAGTTCGACGTGCCGCTGCTCGAGATTGCGCTGCGCCGACCGCTTGCGTATGTCGGCGCGATGGGGTCTCGGCGCACCAACGAGGGCCGGCTGGCGCAGCTGCGCGAACGTGGCCTGGCCGCGGAGGAGCTGGCCCGCTTGCACGCCCCGATCGGACTGGACACCGGGGCGCGCACCCCCGAGGAGACAGCCGTATCGATCGCTGCGGAGATCATCGCGGCGCGCTGGGGTGGTACCGGCGCGCCGCTGCGTGAGACACCGGGCGCGATCCATGGCGAGCGGCTGAGCGTGTCCTGAGCAATCCGGAAGCGGGCTCCGCATCGGAAATGGAATCATTAGAGGGTGACAGCGACTGCGGTGAAGACCGACGCCCAGCCCGCGCCGGTCCGTCGGCGTTTCAGGGGGCTGTGGCCGCAGCGACTGCTGCGTTACCGGGAGCCGCGCCTGTGGCAGGAGCTCATCCTCATCGGCATCGGCTACTACCTCTACCGCGAGGCGCGCAACCTGGTACCCGATCAGCCTGGAATCGCCCACCGGCACGGCCGCAGCGTCCAGTGGCTGCAGGACAAGATGCATCTCAACTTCGAGCTCTCGGTGAACCACTTCGTCGACCGGCACGGGTGGCTCGCGCAATTCATGGACTACTACTACGCCACGATGCACTTCGTCGTCACGATCGCGGTGCTTGTCTGGCTGTTCCTAGCCCGCAAGCGCATCTACCGGGGCATGCGTACCGCGCTGTTCGCCACCACGCTCATCGGCCTGGCCGGCTTCTATCTCTACCCCTTGGCGCCGCCACGGCTGCTGCCGCAGTTCGGCTACATCGACACGCTCGCCAAGTACCACACCTGGGGGTCGCTCGCCGACCCCAATGTGGCCGAGCACACGAACCAGTTCGCGGCGATGCCGAGCCTGCATATCGGCTGGGCGGTGTGGTGCGCCGTCGCCCTGTGGTACTGCGCCAAGCCACTGTGGCTGCGCATTCTGGGGCTGCTGTACCCGGTCGCCACGCTGATGGTCATTGTCGGCACGGCGAACCACTTCATCCTCGACGCCGTGGGCGGTCTGGTCGTCGCCGCTGCCGGGTTCGGCGTGCAGTGGCTGATGTCTGGACACCCCGCGCACGCTCCGGCTGAAGACGCACCACCCGAGGACGCGGCGCCCGTGGGTCGCGAGCCCGCCGAGATTCAGCCGTAGAAGACGCGCTCGACGACCCGGCGCGCCCGGCGGGCCGCACGGCGGTAGTCGTCGATGACCTGCCCGGGATCGAAGCCGGGCGGGTAGCCGAGGGCCCGGCCCACCGCGACCAGCGCGCGTCCCTGGCGGGGCAGCTGGTCGTCCGGCTTGTCGCGCACCAGCATGATCGCGTTGCGGGCACGGGTGGCGAGCCGCCACGCCGCCTCCAGAGCCTCGGCGTCGCGGCGCTCGACGAGTCCGGCGTCAGCGGCGGCGCGAAGCGCCGGCAAGGTGCGCGTCGTGCGTAGCCCGGCGTTCGCGTGCCCGTGGGCGAGCTGCAGCAGCTGGACCGTCCACTCAATGTCGGCCAGCCCGCCCCGGCCCAGCTTGAGGTGCGTCGTCGGATCGGCACCGCGAGGCAGCCGCTCGGCGTCCACCCGGGCCTTGAGCCTGCGAATCTCGGTGCGGTCGTCGGCCCTTATGCCCGCGGCCGGGTAGCGCACCGGATCGATGAGCGCAGCGAACCGCGCACCCAGCGACACGTCGCCGACCGCGAACCGGGCGCGGAGCAGTGCCTGCGCCTCCCACGCCGACGACCAACGGGCGTAGTACTCGGCGTACGACGCGAGCGAACGCACCAGCGGGCCGTTGCGGCCCTCGGGGCGCAGGTTGGCATCGACGTCCAGCGGCGGGTCGGTCGAGGGCGCGCTCAAGAGCCCACGCAGTCGCTCGGCGACCTCCTGGGCGTGGCGAGCCGTCTCGGGCGGGCCGTCATAGACGAACATCACATCGGCGTCGGAGCCGTAACCGACCTCACCGCCGCCCAGCCGTCCCATGGCGATCACTGCGAACTCCATGGCCGGCTCGCCGGCCGACCGGCGCGCCACGCGTAGTGCCGCGTCGAGCGTCGCTTCGGTGATCGTGGTGACCGCTTCGCCGACCGCGGCGGGCTCGAGCAGGCCGAGCAGGTCCGCGAACGCGGTGCGCAGCAGCTCGTGCCGGCGTAGCCCACGCAGCACGGACACTGCCGCGGCCGGATCCGGCTGGCGAGCGGCCGCGTCGATCATCGCCGGAGAGACCTCATCCGCGGGACGCGGCCGCAGCGACGTGTCGTCGGCGAGTAGCGGTAAGGCCTCGGGGGCACGTTCGAGCATGCCGGCGACGTACCGGCTGGTGCCGAGCAGGTACGCCAGCCGCTCGGCGACTTTTCCCTCGTCGCGGAGCAGGCGCAGGTACCAGTGCGTGGAGCCCAGCGCTTCGGACACCCGCCGGTACGCCAACAGGCCTGCGTCCGGGTCAGGGGCGTCGGCGAGATAGGACAGCACGACCGGCAGCAGCGCGCGCTGAAGCACAGCCCGGCGGCTGACGCCGGTGGTCAGTGTCTCGATGTGCCGCAACCCGCCGGCTGGGTCGGCGAAGCCCAGCGCGGCGAGGCGCCGACCGGCCTCGTCGGTGGTCAGTCGCAGGCCTGCCGACGGCACGCGGGCGACCGCCGACAGCAGCGGCCGGTAGAACAACTTCTCGTGCAGCCGGCGCACCTCGCGTGCGCTGAGCGCCCACTCCGCCGCGAAGACGTCGCGTGCGTCGCCGCGCGAGTCCGGCCGGAAACCCATGGCGCGGGCCAGCACCGTGAGCTCCGCCGGGTCGTCAGGCACGAGGTGCGTACGCCGCAGCCGGCGCAGCTGTACGCGGTGCTCGGTGGCGCGCAGGAACCGGTACGCATCGCCAAGGCTCAGCGCGTCGTCGCGTCCCACGTAGCCGCCGTCGCGCAATGCAGCGAGCGCGGACAGCGTGGCGGGTACGCGTAGCGACTCGTCGCCGCGTCCGTGCACGAGCTGCAGCAGCTGCACCGCGAACTCGACGTCGCGCAGACCGCCGGGACCGAGCTTGATCTCGCGCTCGGCAATGTCCGCGGGCAGGTGAGCGACGACGCGCCGGCGCATCGCCTGGACGTCGGACACGAAGTCGGGGCGTTCGGCTGCCGCCCACACCATCGGCGCGATCACGTCGAGGTAGCGCCGGCCGAGCTCGCTGTCGCCGGCGGCGGGGCGGGCCTTCAACAGCGCCTGGAACTCCCACGTGCTCGCCCAGCGCCGGTAGTAGGCCTCGTGGCTCGCAAGCGTCCGCACGAGCGGACCGACCTTTCCTTCGGGTCGCAACGCCGCGTCGACTTCCCAGGCAACGGCCGCGCAGATGCGCATTGTCTCCGCGGCGAGCTTCGTGGCGGTGGCCAGTGCCGCCTGCTCGTCCGCGTCACCCGCGGGCTCGGCTACGAAGATCACGTCCACATCGGAGACGTAGTTGAGCTCACGGCCGCCCGCCTTGCCCATCGCGATGATCGCCAGGCGGCAGGCCGCGACATGTGCCGGAAGGTCTGCCTGCGCGACGGCGAGCGCGGCGCGCAGGGTCTGGTCGGCGAGGTCCGCGAGCGCCTCGGTGACCGTCTCCAGCTGCAGCTCCCCGGCAACGTCCCGCCCGGCGATCGCGACCAGCTCGCGGCGATACGCGGCCCGCAGCTGTGCGAGCGGCGCGGGGCGAAGTGCCGGCCGGTCGAGATCGCCGGCAAGCATCCGCCAGTCATCCCGATGTGCCGCCAGATGATCTGCCAGCGCCGGCGACGCGCCGAGCAGGCTGCTCAGCCGGACCCGCAGCCTCGCGTCGGCACGCAACGCCTCCAAAAGCTCCGGCTCAGCCACCCTGGCAAGAGCGCGCACCGCCGCGTCGGGATCCGCCGACCGGCCCAGCGCCGCCACGACGGCTGCCGCGTCTTCGTCGACCGGCGCATTCGCTTCGCCGTCCCACAGCGCCAGCGGTGCGCCGGACAGCAGCACCGCGGTGTCGGCGTCGAGGAAGCCCAGGCGGGCCAGCCGCAGCGCGATGCGGCGGGTCACTGCGATCGCGCCGCCCGCATCTCGGCGGCGAGCGCCGCCCGGATCGCCGCCGGGTCGGTGATCGGCTCGGCGGTGGCCATACGCAGCGGTCGGGTGGCGGCCACCCACGACGGGTCGAGCACGATGCTCGCGAACCGCTCCGCGAAGGGACGCCAGACCTCCGCGACGTCGGCGTCCACGGCGTCGGCGCGCTCGAGAATCGCGTCGACGTCATACCCCTCGAGCGCTGCCGCATCGGAGGCCGCCCATTGACGCACTATCTCCGCTGTCGTCTCGATGTGGAACTGGATGCCCCACGCGACTCGCCCGGCCCGGAACGCCTGTACTTCGCACACCGGCGAGCTTGCCAGCAAGACCGCGCTCGGGGGCAGCTCGAGGACGGCGTCGTGATGCCACTGGATGACGTCCGGAGTGATCGGCATGTCCCGGAACAACGGGTCCGTCGCCGCGTTCGCGCGCTTCGCGATCAGTTGCGCGCCGAACTCGGGGCCCTCCGGGTTGCGCCCGACGCGCCCACCCAGCACGGTCGCGATCAGTTGCGCGCCGTAGCAGATCCCGAGAGTCGGCCGCTCGTCCGGGAGTGCCGCGGCAAGCAACTCGCGAAGGTGCGGTGGCTCGTCACCGACAGTGTCTCCACCCAGCACCACCAGCCCGTCGTGCCCGCTCAGATCGTCCGGCAGCCGGGACCAGTCACGCACGTCCAGGTCCAGCCCGGCCCCGACCAACCAGTCCGCGAGCCGGCCGATCGGCACGCTCGGCACGTTCTGCACGACGAGGGTAGTCACGCCTTCGAGACTAGTGCCGGCTCGCGTTCGGCCCCGAGGTCGGCGGCCGCGACCCGCGGCCGAGGCATCAGCAGAAACGCGGCCATGTAGAGCAGCGCGGCGATGATCAGCAGCGTGCGGTACCCGTAGGCGAGAGCCAGGTACTCCAGGCTGCCGCCGAGCATCGCGCCGAGCAGGTTTGCGGCGAACGCGACCGTCGGCTCCGGCGTGGTGGCGAACCGTTTCGCGAAGATCACGTTTGCGGCGAAGATCGGCAGAAATGCGATCACGATCGCGACCAGCGCTCGCGGGCCGGCAGGCAGCGACAGCAACGCGGACGCGGGCACAACCCAGGCGAGCGCGAGCCCGCCGAGCAGCAGCCCGTACATGACGGGCAGCGGCGGGGTACGGAAGCGCCGGGTGACTTCTACGGCGGCAAGGACGGCGAGCAGCACGCCGGCGAACACCAGCGCGTTCACCAGCCACGTCGTGCCGAATAGGAGCGCGAACCCGGTGACGTTCTTCGTCTCCAGAAGCAGGAACGCCGCGCCGAGCAGGAACAGGTCCCGGTAGGACCACATCTGCCGCACGCTCGAAAGCCGCGGCCCGCGGCGGGTCAGCAGTACGGCGAGCACGGACAGGACGCTGGCCAGCAGGATCAACGCGAGCGTCTTGACATAGAGCCCCGGCACGGTCGAGTGCTCGAGGTACAGGAATGGCTTGTCGTCGGTGGCCGGCGGCGGCGTGCCCGCCGAACGCGTCCAGGTGCTCGTGCTGCACTGCTGGTCTGCCGGTGAGAGTGCGGCGAGGATCACGGCTCGGCCAGGCGCGTCCTGCGCGACGCACGGCGAGTGACCGAACGCGGTATCCATCGTCCCGGCCAGGCGGTCGACGAGCCACGCCTCGCGGTAGTAGTTGTACATCGCAAACGCCCCGCCCGGCGCGAGGTGGGCGCGGGCAGCGCGCACCGCCTCAACCGTGAACAGGTAGCTCTCCAGACGCAGCGAGCTGGCGCCGGATACGAGCGTCAGCGAGTCGGGCAGCGCGAACAGGATCAGGTCGAACTTCTTGTGTGTCGACTCGAGGTAGGCCCGCCCGTCGTTGACGTGTGTTGTGACACGCGGGTCCTGGTAGACCCGGTCCGGGTTGTGCTGCTTGCCGAAGCGCAGCAACGTCGGGTCGATCTCGACCGCGTCGACGTGGCGGGCGTGCCGGCTGAGCGCGATCGCCACGTCGCTTCCCGTACCGGCCCCGACGACGAGTACATCGCCGGGCGGGCGCGGTGCGAGCAGATAGGGCGAGAGATACCAGGACTCGTCGCGTTCCTTCGTCGCGGCACTGGTCAGCCGCTGGTGCGGGATGCCGTTGACCTGGATGTCCCACGCCGGGCCGCCTGCGTCGTCTACCCCGGCAACCGTCGTGACCTTGTAGTAGGGCGACCAGAACACGTTCTTGTCGTGGCGCATCGGGTAGCCGAACAGCAGCAGCAGCGCCACGAGCAGGCTCACCGAGACCGATACGCCGGGCCGGCCGAGAAGCACGACGAAGAGTGCGCCGATGATCGCAAACCAGACGAACGGCGGGGAGTCGAGGAATGCCAGCCCGGTGAACACGGCGATGCCGAGGAGGCTGCCGAGCAGGTCGTAGCGGTACGCGTCCAGACGCGGCAGGTGCATGAAGCACGCGCCGACCAGCTCCCCCGGCCCGGCCATGACGGCCGCCACGGCGAGGAACACCGCTGGCAGGGTGAGCCAGATCGGCGGTCCCGTGGTCGCCAGGCTGGTGAAGAAGATCAGGGTGCTGCCCTTGCGGTCGACGCTGACCGGGTAGGCGGCCACAAAGCCCACCAGGCCCAGCAGGATCATCGGCGAGTAGTACGGCGCCGGCATCCGGTCGGCCGGAGCGCGCAGGAAGCCCAGCCCGATACCGAGGAAGGAGCCGAGCAGCACGATGTTGGAGAAGTAACTCAGGTGCAGCACGTTGGCGCCCGTCCAGCGGATGAGCGCGAGCTCGAGGAACAGCATGAGCGCGCTGCCCAGGGCCAGGCGGACGCGTATCGGCATCGCTAGTTCACCCCGCCGGTGCGGATTCGGCTGGCACTCATCGTTTAGAGCGACGGCAGGTAGCGGCGCAGTTCGAACGGGGTTACGGCCGCTCGGTAGTCGACCCACTCGGCGCGCTTGTTGCGCAGGAAGTAGTCGAAGACGTGCTCGCCCAGTGTCTCCGCGACGAGCTCGGACTCCTCCATTGCCCGCAGTGCGTCGGCCAGGTTGTGCGGTAGTTCGGCATAACCGAGGGCGCGGCGCTCGGCGTCGGTGAGCGACCAGACGTCGTCCTCGGCGCCGGGCGGCAGTTCGTAGCCCTGCTCGATGCCCTTCATGCCGGCGGCGAGCAGCACGGCGAAGGCGAGATACGGGTTGCATGCCGAGTCCAGCGAGCGCATCTCGACCCGGGTCGAGTTGGCCTTGCCAGGTTTGTACATCGGCACCCGCACCAGCGCCGAACGGTTCGCATGCCCCCAGCACACGTACGTGGGCGCCTCGACGAGCTCACCGGGTGCCTGGTATCCGAACAGCCGCTTGTAGGAATTCACCCACTGGTTGGTTACCGCGGTGATCTCCCGGGCATGGTGCAACAACCCGGCGATGAACGCCCGCGCCGTCTTGGATAGGTACAGCGGGTCGCTCGGGTCATGGAAGGCGTTGCTGTCGCTCTCGAACAGGGACAGGTGTGTGTGCATGCCGCTACCGGGCTGGTCCCCGAACGGCTTCGGCATGAAGGTCGCGTGCACGCCGTGCGCGATCGCGACTTCCTTGATCACGTGCCGGAACGTCATGATGTTGTCGGCCATCGACAGGGCGTCGGCGTAGCGCAGGTCGATCTCCTGCTGCCCGGGTGCCACCTCGTGGTGGCTGAACTCGACCGAGATGCCGAGCCCCTCCAGCGCGCTGACGGCATCCCGGCGGAAGTCGTGCGCGCTGTCGTGACTCGTCATGTCGAAGTAACCGCCGGTATCGATCGGCTCGGGCTCGCTTCCGTCGGTCGGCAGGTTCTTCAGCAGGAAGAACTCGATCTCCGGGTGGGTGTAGAAGGTGAAGCCGCGCTCGGCTGCACGCGACAACGCCCGCCGCAGCACGTAGCGCGGGTCCGCCCAGGACGGCGAGCCGTCGGGCATCGTGATATCGCAGAACATTCGTGCTGAGTCCGCGGCGCGGCCATCCGCCTCGGGCAGGATCTGGAACGTCCCCGGATCGGGCCGCGCCAACATGTCGCTCTCGCTGGCCCGCGCGAACCCCTCGATCGCCGAGCCGTCGAAACCGATGCCCTCCTCGAAGGCACCGTCCAGCTCGGCCGGTGCGATCGCCACGGACTTCAGGTAGCCCAGGACGTCGGTGAACCACAGCCGAACGAAGCGGATCTGACGCTCTTCGAGCGTCCGCAGTACGAATTCCTGTTGGCGATCCACGGTCCTCCAGTCTCCAGCCGACCGATTACCGGGACATTACGCCACCACCACAACGCGATGAGCGCTCGCGCGAAGAGCCCGCCGGCGGCTGTGCCTACCGAACTGCGCCGACGCGCGGCCCAGGCGCGGCGGCGGATTAATGCAGCGCGCTACCTGCTACCCACTGGGACCAGGGCACGCTCCAGTCGCCGTTCTGCCACACCGCTAGGGGCGCGCCACCGGTGTGCTTGACCTGCACCACGTCGCCGATCTGGGACCACTTGTAGAACCACTGGGCGTTGGCCGGCGAGACGTTCAGGCACCCGTGTGACGTGTCGGTGTTGCCCTGCGCCCAGACGGACCACGGCGCAGAGTGCACGTAGACCCCGTCCGTGCTGATGCGGGTGGCCCAGTACACCAGGACGTTGTAGCCGCCGGCGTCCAGCGAGAGGCCGAAGGTGCGCGAGTCCATCCGGACCGGGTTGGCCTGGTCAAGGACCGTGTAGGTTCCGGGCTGCGTCCAGAACGTGATCGTCTTGCCGTGGTCGACCGTGCTGCCGCCCTTGCCCATCGACGTGGGCATGTGCTTGATGATCTTGCCGTTCTGGTAGACCGTGACGATCTTGGTCTTGTCGTCGGCGACCGAGATGTGTGACGCCCCGATCTGGAACGAGATGCTCTGGTCGGCCTGTCCCCACAACCCGGGACTGACCTGCTTGCCGTACACGTTCGCGGACACGGTGACCTTCGTGCCGGGCTGGTAGTACACCTGCGGGCGCCAGTGCACGTTCTGATCGTCCATCCAGTACCAGCTGCCCTGCTGCACCGGCGACGTGCTTACGGTCAGGGTCCGCTCGGCGGCCGCCCTGTCGGTGATCGGCTCGTCGAAGTGCACGCTGGCCACGAAGCCCACCCCGTAGGTCGCTCCGGCTGCAATCGCCGCGCCGCCGGTGGTGTCCAGGTACGGCATGGTCATGTTCGGTGGCGTCACGGTGGTGAACCGCGTCGTGCGCGTGACCGCCCGGCCGTCGGCGTTCACCGCCTTCGCGCTGACGGTGTAGGTCCTGCTGTACCCGAGGTCCTCGGCGACGTGCCACGACGTCCTGTCGGCGCTGAAGGCACCCTTGACGACCTTGCCCTCCGGGTTGGTCATCGTGACCGACGACAGCGTGCCTCCGGCCGCGTTGACGGTGACCGGCGCGGCCGGGCTCACATCCTGCGCGCCGTCGGCCAGATTGCTGGTCACCCGGGCCGGCGGCGCCGGCGGCACGCTGCTCCGGGGGGTCGCGACGTCGCCGGACGGGGTCGAGTTACCGACCGGAGACGTTCTCTGGGTGCTGTGGTGGCCTGACGAGCACGCACCGAGCGCTAGCACAGCTGTGGCGGCGAGCGCCGCCACAGTCCAAAGTCGCCGATCCCCCACGAACACCCGAACCTCCGGCCTGCAGTTCCCCACGATGAACCGCGTCGATCTCAATTGTGGACCAGGAGGGCAGATCGACGCGCCAACTGATGGTCACGATCAGCTCTCACTCGTATGACGTACGAACCGCTGGTCTGGTTGCAATAGATCCGGCATGTCGCGGGATCCGACACCGCGCCAACTTGCGACATTCTGCCCTATGGTCCTAACGCTAATGCTACGGGTATGCCTCCGGAGGACACTGGAGACATGCCGCAGCTACGTCTCGCCCTCGCCCAGATCGACGTGACCGTCGGCGACATGGCAGGCAACGCCGCCGCCGTCGTGGCCCGTGCCCGGGAGGCCGCCGCCGCCGGAGCCCACCTGGTCGTGTTTCCTGAGATGACGATCACCGGCTACCCACCGGAGGACCTCGTTTTCCGCGAGTCGTTCCGGGCGGCGTCGCGGGCCACCTTGGAGAAGTTGGCGAGCGACCTGGCGGCTGCGGGCCTGGCCCAGACAGCCGTCGTCGTCGGATACCTGGACGAGGACGGCGGACCACGCACCGCGTCGACCCTGTACCTGGACGAGCGCGCAGGTCCGCGCAACGCGGCCGCGTTCTGTCTCGGGGGCCGCGTCGTCGCCACCTACTACAAGCACCACCTGCCCAACTACGGAGTGTTCGACGAGGCACGCTACTTCGTTCGTGGAGACCGCTTCACCGTGGTGCGCTACCGAGGGGTCGACGTCGCGCTGACGATCTGCGAAGACCTGTGGCAAGACGACGGCCCGTTCGCGGTGGCCGGCCAGGTCGGGGTGGGCCTCGTGGTGAACATCAACGGCTCGCCGTACGAACGCCACAAGGACGACGTGCGGCTACGCCTGCTGCAGCGGCGCGCGCGTGAGGCGCAGGCCACGGTCGCGTACCTGAACATGGTCGGCGCCCAGGACGAGCTGGTGTTCGACGGCGATTCGATGGTCGTGAGCGCGGACGGCGCGCTGCTCGCCCGCGCGCCGCAGTACATCGAGGGTGTGTTCTACGTCGACCTGGACCTGCCGACCACCGATCCCGTTATCCCGGAGCACTCGTCGATGCGCGTCGAGACGCACGACACCCAGACGGCGGCTGTGCCGTCGTTCCGTAAGCAGCCGGCCGGCATCGCCGAGCCCATGAGCGACGAGGCCGAGATCTGGGGCGCGCTTGTCACGGGCACCCGCGACTACGTCCGCAAGAACGGCTTCCACTCCGTCGTCCTGGGCATGTCCGGCGGCATCGACTCGGCAGTGGCGGCAACCATCGCGGCGGACGCGATCGGCGGCGAGAACGTGTACGGCGTCTCGATGCCGAGCAGCTACTCGTCCGAGCACTCGAAGTCGGATGCCGCAGATCTTGCCGAGCGCATCGGGGCGAACTATCGAGTGGTGCCCGTTGCGCGGATGATCGACGAGTTCGTCGAGACGCTGAAGCTCACCGGTTTGGCGGAGGAGAACGTTCAGGCCCGGGTGCGTGGCACGACGCTGATGTCGCTGTCGAACGCCGAGGGTCATCTCGTGCTGGCGACCGGCAACAAGAGCGAACTGGCGGTGGGCTACTCGACGATCTACGGCGACGCGGTGGGTGGGTTCGCACCGATCAAGGACGTCCCGAAGTCGCTGGTCTGGCAGCTCGCCCGCTGGCGTAACGCTGATGCAGAGGCGCGCGGCGAGCGAGCGCCCATCCCGCCGAACTCGATCTCGAAGCCGCCGTCGGCGGAGTTGCGGCCCGGCCAGCTCGACACCGACTCGCTGCCGGACTACGGGTTGCTCGACGAGGTGCTGGCGCGCTACGTCGACCGCGACGAAAGTGTGGCGGAGATCGTCGCGGCTGGGTACCCCCCGGATCTGGTCGGCCGGATTGCCCGCATGGTCGACGCCGCCGAATGGAAGCGGCGGCAGTACCCGCCAGGTCCGAAGATCGGCTTAAAGGCGTTCGGCCGGGACCGGCGACTGCCGATCAGCAGCCGCTGGCGGGAGTGATGAGCACTGGCCAGTGACCTATTTCTCGTCGCGCACGTGCAGACATCGGGCACGTGACGGCGCACGATGATGGCATCCGTCCACAGATTGTGCCCGGGGACCGGCGAGCCGGCCTCGAGGAGAAGGTGGGGCTTGCAATGTCAGAAACCCTGTACGGCGGCGTACAGAACCGGCGGGTAACGATCCGGGACCTGCAGCGCGCGAAGGACAACGGCGAACGCTGGCCGATGCTCACCGCGTACGACTACTCGACGGCGCGCGTGTTCGACGACGCGGGCATACCCGTGCTGCTCGTCGGCGACTCTGCCGCCAACGTGGTCTACGGGTATGACACGACGGTGCCGGTGAGCGTCGACGAACTGCTGCCGCTGGTCCGTGGCGTGGTACGAGGCACAAAGCGTGCGCTGGTCGTCGCCGACATGCCGTTCGGCAGCTACCAATCCTCCCCGCAACAGGCGCTGGAGACGGCGGCACGGTTCATGAAGGACGGCGGCGCCCAGGCGGTGAAGCTCGAGGGCGGCCGCCGCGTCGTGCCACAGGTCGAGGCACTCGCCGGTGCCGGCGTCCCGGTCATGGCACACATCGGACTCACCCCTCAGTCGGTCAACGCGCTGGGCGGCTACCGGGTACAGGGCCGTGGCGACGAGGCGGCGCACCGCCTGCTGCAGGCTGCGAAGTCGCTGCAGCATGCGGGCGCGTTCGCGGTCGTGATGGAGGTCGTACCGTCCGAGGTGGCTCGCGACGTGACCGCGCAGTTGCACATCCCGACGATCGGTATCGGCGCGGGGCCGCACTGCGACGCCCAAGTGTTGGTGTGGCAGGACATGGCAGGCCTGCGTAGCGGCGAGCACAAGGCGAAGTTCGTCAAGGAGTTCGCCGACCTGGCCGGTGTATTGCGAAGCGCAGCAGAGGCGTTCGGTGCTGAGGTCCGCTCAGCTACCTATCCGGCACCGGAGCACGAGTACCACTGACCGTCGAGGTTGTCCGTGTGTCGCGGTGGTGGAACACCGCGGCACACGGACAACTCGGGAATCGCCCTTGGCGGACGTCCAGCCGTGCTGTGTAAGGACGTGACTTAGCTCAGCGAGCTGCCTTACGCGTGGTCGTCTTCGTTGCGGCCGCCGTGCGTCCGCCAACCTTCTTCACTGCGGTCTTCCGTACCGGAGCTTTCTTCGCAGCTGTGGTCGCGCGCGCCGTCGTCTTCCGCGCAGGCGTCTTCTTCGCCGTCACCTTCTTGGCAGGTGCCTTCTTCGCGGTCGTCTTACGCGCGGTGGTCGTCTTGCGCGCGGTGGTCTTCTTGGCCGCGGTCGCCTTCTTGGCAGGTGCCTTCTTCGCGGTCGTCTTGCGTGCTGTGGTGGTCTTGGAAGCCGCAGTCTTCTTCACCGCAGTCTTCTTGGCCGTGGTCTTCTTTGCAGCCCTCTTAGCGGGTGCGGTCATTGCCGTGCCTCCTCGTAGGCAACGTGCTTGCAGGTCGATCGTGATCAGTGGACGCTGCGATGCGCCACGGCGTCAATGCGCCACGCCGCTTTGTTTCAGTGGTTCGCGATAGCTGTTGGATGACCCCCACGCGCAACACCTCGCTACTCACCATAGAAACCCCCTATAAAACAAGCACATTCTCGATGTGCATACGCATCGCTGCACGTCCAGTCGCATCGTGTCATGCGTTGCGTGTTGAAAGCACGATCGACCATGTTCGCTGCATGCGCAAGACGATGTCGCAAGTTCGTGCGCAGCTGACGTCGACAAAGAGAGGCGACGGACGAGTCGACCTGTAAGCCGGGTCCTGTGCCCAGCGCTCACGCACCGGGCGACGGCCATCCATCTCGGCCTCTCGTCGCCGAGAGGCTCTAGCGGTCTACCCGCAGGCTCGGGCGGGCCGCCCTCGATCGCCTGCGCGAATCCCCTGGTTGCCCAAGCGATTCTTCTTGACCTTGCTCCGGGTGGGGTTTGCCGAGCCGTTCCGGTCACCCGGAACGCTGGTGGTCTCTTACACCGCCGTTTCACCCTTACCGGCCAAGTGGCCGGCGGTCTGCTTTCTGTGGCACTTTCCCGCGGGTCACCCCGGGTTGCCGTTAACAACCACCCCTGCCCTGTGGAGCCCGGACTTTCCTCGGCGCACCTGTTACCAGGTCCGACGCGGCCGCCCGGTCGGCTCGTCCGCCGCAACGACAATGTTAGCGGGCGAATAGGCTCGCTGGCGTGGGCGTCGCCGACATCGCGCTGTTGTGCGGTGCCGGCCTTCTCGGTGGACTCGCCAACTCAATCGCCGGAGGCGGGTCGCTGCTCGTGTTTCCCGCGCTGGTCGCGACGGGGCTGGGCACCGTGGCGGCGAACGTCACGAACTCGGTCGCGCTCTGGCCCGGTTACGTCGGCACGCTCTTCGGGCTCGGTCCGCTGGTCAACACGCAGACCCGGCGCGCTCGCGAATTGGCCCTGGTGGCATGTCTCGGCGCCGCAGCGGGATGTGCCGTGCTGCTGCTGACGCCGGCGCGTGCGTTCACGGTCGTCGTGCCGTTCCTAGTCATCGGTGCCAGCACCCTTGTCGCGGCTCAGCCGGTGATCGCCCGACACATCGGCGCCTCCCACGTATCGCGCCCGCGCGTGCTCCTGATCGCGGTCGGCGCCAGCGCCGTGTACGGCGGCTACTTCGGCGGCGGACTCGGGGTGATCCTGCTGGCCGTGCTTGGTCTGACGATCGTTGCGCCGCTACGCGAGACCAACGCCCTGAAGAGCATCATCCAGTTGATCGTTGCGACGGTAGCGCTCGTCGCGTTTGCCATCTTCGGGCCGGTGCACTGGCTCGAGGTGGCCATCGTCGCGCCTACCGCGCTGCTCGGCGGCATGCTCGGCGGACGGTTGGCGGCGGTGATCAACGAGCGTCTGCTGCGCATCGCCATCGTGGTCTTCGGACTTGCGATCGGCACATGGCTAGCAGTCCGTGCATTCAGCTAGCGATGCGATGAGCGCTCGCGCGAAGAGCCCGCCGGCCGCGACGCGGGCCGAGCGAAGGCGAAGGCTCGGCTCGAGGTGCGCGCCGCTTGCGGCGCCGCCGAGAGACGAATCCGGCGGATTAGCACAGTCGGCGGCGCTGCGAACGTGCAACACCGCCGACGTTGTTAAGGGGTTTCCGGGCTACTGGTCCTTGTCGATGAAGTCGTCCGCCTTCTGCTGCGCGGTGTCGACCTTGTCCTGGTACTTGCCGCCAGTCTTCTCATCGACGATGTCGCCGCCCTTGTCGACGGCGCCTTTCGCGGTGTCCTTGTTCTGAGATAACAGCGACTTCGCCTTATCCAGGAGGCCCACCTCAACCACCTCGCTTCACGAGATCACACCCGTGGCCGGGCGCGACGGCACACGATGCACCTAACGACAGAATGAACCTCTAATGACGCTCTGAAAAGAGCGCCCAGTACCGCAAGCGGCGACAAAGACGACAGTCAGGCTGCGGCTAGAGCTGTGCGTGGGACCAGTCGACCTTTTTCGGCGCAACGACCGTGCCGACGTCGAGCTGCACATCTTCGTGGCTGCCCAGCGTGATCGACGCCGGGTCGCCGGAGTAGCGGACGCCGTTGACGTACGCGGTGACCGTACCTTGTGCGGGACCGACCCGCGTGCTCGTCAACGGTTGTCGCCATATGGCAAAGAACTGACCCAGCGTGTACGTCGTCTGGTTCGGCGCCTCGACGTGGATCACCCCGTCCTGCGCGTGGACGTGCAGCCAGTAATAGCACTGCGATGCCTCGTAGAACGTGCCGTTCGTCGTCTGCTGCGCAACCGGTTTCACGATGCCTATGCCGGCCGGGATCGGCCGGAGCGCACCGTTGACGTAGACGGTCAGATGCGTGTGGATGTGGTAGGCGACCTGTTCGTTCGACTGGCACTGGATGCCGTCGACGGTCTGCCCGTCGGCGGCGGTGCTGGCGGACGCCAGCACCGCTCCTCCTTCGAGCGGGATGCCCTCCGGCCCCGCCGGACCGGTTAGCGTGGCTGACGCGGCATCCGATGCGCTGCTCGGAGACCCATGACCCTTCGACCCGGTGATGGCTACGCCGGCGGCGATGCCACCGCCGACGGCGGCAACCACGAGCACCGCGGCCGCTATCAGCAGGGCCCGCTTGCGACGCTCCCGGGCGCGCTCGGCGGCGCGAAATGCGGCCGACTTCGCGCGTGCGGAACTGCCTGTCGCCCGAGAGGCCGGCTGCTTCTGACTACCCACTTTGTCCAGGCTAGGCAGCGTCCCTGTGCTTCCGGACAGAACCAACTACAGCAGCCCACCGTGGGAGTAGCTGGCCCAGGAAAGGTTCCAGTCGCCGTACCCGTCCCAGACCGGAACGCTTGCGGACGTGCCGGTATTCGTCCACGTCACGGGATCGCCGATGACCGAGTAGTGGTAGTACCACTTGGCGTTCGCCGGGCTCAGGTTCGTGCAGCCGTGCGAGAGGTTCGCCTGGCCGAGTTCGCCGTTCCAGTAGGCGTCATGGATGAATTCGCCGTCGTACGTGACCCGCACCGACCACGGCACCTCGATGTTGTAGTAGGGCTCGCCCGGCGCGCTCACCATGTCCTGCGGGTTGGCCTTGCCGATGACCACGGCGGTGCCGGCGTAGGTCGGGGTTGTGGCCTTGCCGAGCGACACCGGAAACGTCCTGATCAACTTGCCGTCGGCGTAGACGTGCATGCGCTTCGACTTGCCGTCGATCTTGACGAGCTGCGCCGCACCCGTTCTCATCGACAGGGTCAGGTTGTCATCGAACACGAGTCCCTTGCCCGCCCACAGGCCGGCGAGAGGCAGCGACATGTTGATCGAGGCATGGGCCGGCCAATACGCGGGAAGACGGTAATGGGCCTCCAGCGCCTGGTCCGCCTGCGAGGAGCGCTCGAAATACCACGCGCCGTGCACCGACTCGCCGTCGACGGTGACCTTGGTGACCTGATCGAACACCGACGCGTCGGTGATCGCGGCCGAGAAGTAGGCGATGATCGGCATCCCGACGCCGAACGTCTGGCCGTCGCTCTCGTACAGGCTGACGTGCACCGGGTTCCCGGACCCGCGCCGGGGCGGCGGCGGTTGGCTGGGCGTCGGGGTACGCGGTGTCACGATCACCGGCGCGTTGTTCGCGGCGGCAGACGACTGGACGACGGTCGTCGGCGGAGGTCCCCCGCCCGACCGGCCGCTGCCGCAGGCGGTCAGCACGACAGCCAGGGCGCATGCGAGCGCTCCCCACGATCGGCCGCGCGCGATCATCATGATCAAACGTTACGTGCTGTTCTTAAGCACGGGACGTGCGGCGCGCCGAATATCAGTGCATCTTGTGCGGCGGCGGAGGCGGTAGGGAAGTGACGTCCGCAGCCGCCTCCGGCCAGACGAGCAGGATCGCGGCCGGGAAGCCTACTACCGCCAGCAGCCGGCGCAACTCCGCCGATGCGTCGTGCGGCGACACCGTACCGGCAGCCACCACGACCACCGCCGCCGGAACCGCGGCAATCGCCTCAGGCCAGCCCTCGGGCGGACTACCGCGAACGCTAGCGCCGCGACCAGCAGCCCCGCCGATAACGCCTCGGCCGGGGCACCGGTCACGCCAGATGACTGACGTCGTTGACGAGGCGAACCGACGGCGTGCCGTCGGCGTAATAGTCCACGATCGAAAGCGACGCGGTGTCGAGGTGAAGGCGCGACATCGTAATAACCGGCGCGTCCAGAGCGAGGCGCAGCAGCGTCTTTATGGGCGTGACATGTGTTACGACAACGACAGTGCTGCCGGGATGCTTGGCGATCAACTCGTCGCGGGAGCGGCGTACGCGTGCTGCAACGGCGGAGAACGACTCTCCATCGGGCGGAGTGGCATTAGAATTACTCAGCCAGGCTGTCAACTCGATTGGCCAGCCCCGCTGTACTTCGTCGAACGTCAAGCCTTCCCAGGCTCCGAAGTCTGTTTCGACGAGGCCGCCGTTGGTGGACAGCTCGACGCCCAGCGCATCCGCAATGAGGGTGGCAGTCTGCCGGGCTCGCTTCTGGGGCGAGCTGACGACGGCGGCGACGTCGGGGAATGCGCGACGCGCCAGCGCCGCCGCCTGCTGCTCCCCCAGCTCCGACAACGGCAACTCGTTGCGGCCGGAAAAGCGACGCCCCGAATGCTCCGTGGCCGCGTGTCTGACCAACATCAGCCGGGTCGGCGTACCCGTAGGCGGCGCCCAGGACGGCGGCTCGGGCACCGGACGAGGTGGCAGCGGCGGCCTGCCGGCGGCGATGTCCATCGCCTCGTTGGCCAGCCGGTCGGCGTGCTTGTTGCGCTCGCGCGGCACCCACTCGAAGGTGATCTCGGCGAACCTGTCACGCAACACCGCCGCCTCCCGGGCAAGTGGCCGCAGGCCCTCGTGCTTGACCTGCCAGCGCCCGGACATCTGCTCCACCACGAGCTTGGAGTCCATACGCACTAGTACGGACGTGGCGCCGAGCTGTGCGGCGGCGCTTAGCCCGGCGATCAGCCCGCGGTATTCGGCGACGTTGTTGGTGTTGCGGCCCAGCGCTTCCCGGCGCTCGGCGAGCACCTCGCCGGTCGCTGCGTCGCGCACTACGGCGCCGTAGCCGGCCGGTCCCGGATTGCCGCGCGAGCCACCGTCCGCCTCGACGACGACCCTCATAGCCCGGACTGCGCCGTGCGCACGAGGATGCGCCGGCAGTTCTCGCACCGCACGATGTCATCAGCTGCCGCTGCACGCACCGCGTTCAGCTCGCTGCCGGCCAGCTCCAGGTGGCAGCCCTCGCAGCGCCGTTGCCGCAGCATGGCCGCCCCCACCCCGCCGCTCGCCGCGCGGATCCGGTCGTAGAGCGCGAGCAGGTCGGCGGGCAGCTGCGCGGCAAGCCCGGCGCGGTCCGTAGTGCGCCGGGCAACGCTCGCGTCCATGTCTGCAAGCGCTGTATCGCGCCTGACGTCGAGATCGGCGCGTTCGGCGGCCAGTGACTCTTGCCGGGCGGTGAGCGCGGCCAGCTGCGCATCGAGTGTCTCCCGCTGCTCCACGACCTCGAGGAGCTCGTCCTCG
>Ga0126373_10000524_pt1 | contig 25333 bp, 26 predicted proteins | sample PanSoiMetPlot_11_FD_92545 | JGI IMG/M metagenome (GOLD analysis project Ga0126373, IMG submission 92545) | Tropical forest soil microbial communities from Panama - MetaG Plot_11 | ecosystem: Environmental > Terrestrial > Soil > Tropical forest > Bulk soil | place: Panama | collected 2016-02-17 | reverse complement strand
TAATTAGGATAAAAATGTGATCGAAATCGACGGCGCGCATTTGACTTTCGATGAGGTCTGGCGAGTTGCCGCGCGCAATGAACCCGTTCAGCTTTCGCAGACTGCAATCGAAGCCATGCAGCGATCGCGAGCGGTTGTAGAAAGCCTCGCTGCCGGGGACGATGCCGTGTATGCGGTGAACACAGGCGTCGGCTTGTTGGCCGACGTGCGGGTTCCGCCAGGAGACCTCGAGCACCTTCAGCGCAACGTGATCCGTTCGCACGCTTGCGGCGTGGGGCCACCGCTCGCGCGCGCCGAGGTTCGGGCGATGATGCTGATTCGCGCCAACGTCCTTGCGAAGGGATTTTCGGGTATCCGGCCAGTGGTGGCCGAGCGGCTCTGCGAATTGTTGAATAGCGGGGTGACGCCGGTAGTGCCGTCGCAGGGGAGCGTGGGGGCGAGCGGCGATCTTGCGCCGCTGGCGCATCTGGGCCTGGTCTTGATTGGCGAAGGTGACGCGGACTTCCGAGGCCAGCGGCTAGCGGGCGGGGAGGCGCTGCGGCTCGCGGGCGTAGAAGCGATCGACCTGGCGTCGAAAGAAGGGATCTCGTTGGTCAACGGGACGCAGGCGATGCTCGCTCTCGGTGTGCTGCAACTTCGGGAGTCGGAAGCCCTGGCCGAAGCCGCCGATCTGATTTGCGCGATGACGGTGGACGGATTGCGTGGTACGCCACGGGCGTTCGATCCACGGATCCATGAAACCCGTCCGTTTTCCGGGCAGAGGCTGAGCGCAGAGAAGCTTTCTCGATATCTCGAAGGAAGCGAGATCCGGCAGTCGCACATCGCATGTCGTCGCGTTCAGGATGCCTATTCACTGCGGTGCGCGCCGCAGGTGCATGGGGCAGTCCGGGATGCGAACGAGAACGCGGGCCGTGTTTTTTCCATCGAGTTGAACGCGGTGACTGACAATCCGCTCGTGATCGGCGGTGAAATTTTCTCGGGCGGTAATTTTCATGGTGAGCCGCTGGCTCTGCAGCTGGACGCGCTGGCGGTCGCTCTCACGGTGCTGGCCGGGATTTCAGAACGGCGCATCGACCGGTTGGTCAACCCGGCGTTGAACGAGGAGCTGCCGCCTTTCTTGACCAATCATGCCGGCCTGGAATCGGGATTCATGATGCTGCAAGTCACCGCGGCGGCCCTGGTGGCCGAAAATCGCGTGCTGGCGCATCCGGCTTCTACGGGGTCCATCACGACGAGCGGCAACAAAGAGGACTTCGTGAGCATGGGCATGACCGCCGGGTCGAAGTTGAAACAAGTAGTGAATAATACGCGGCGCGTGCTGGCGATTGAGTTGCTGACTGCGGCGCGAGCGCTGGATTGTTTGGCGCCCCTCCGGTCCAGCGCTGCGATCGAAAGAGTGCGGGAAGAGCTGCGCTCGATCAGTCCAGCGTGGACGGGCGACCGGTCGCTCGGCGCTGACATCGAGAAGACGGCGGATTGGATCGAAACTCGCGGCCTGCAAACAATTTAATCGGCGATATAGACGTCGAAATTTGTGAGTGTACGATAGCCCATCTTTTCGTACAGCGAAAGGCCCGACGACGTGGACTGGAGCACCGTTCGGTGCGCGCGGCGGGTCTGATAAGCCTGGTCGATCACGTGGCGCATAATGGCTTCGGCGAAACCCAGCCGCCGATATTGTGGGAGTGTGGCAACCGAATACAGGCCAATCACATCTTCGGTAATGGTCGCCGCTGACGTTGTGACTGCTTTTCCGTTTACGTAACCGATGTAGCCTTTGAGCGTGCCTGACCAGGCTCGTTCGGAGCCGTAAACTGCGCTCGCGACAGAGTGCGGGATCTCGAATGCGAGGGACATAACTTCGGCGAACGTGGCGCGGGTGGGCGCGTCGTTTACTTCTCGAACTTCGATCTGAGGCAGCCCTCGCAGCGGCGGGCGCAGACGCTCGGCATACATTCCCGGCGCTTTCGTCAGTGCGCGGAGATTGTGCCGGTTGAAGATCTGTGAAGCCTGGCGGCTCAGCGAGCGGCTTAGGAAATCATCGCAGAGCCAGAAAGTCCAGCGCAGACGAAGGGAATCAAACTGCGAGGCGGAGAGCTCGATCAGCCGTATGAGCGCGGCATTATCGTTATGGACCGGTTCGGTAAGAAGCGCGGCGTTGAAGGCCGCGTAGTTCATGCCGCAAAAGATTAGCGAGACCCCGGCCAGATCCCGGACTTCGGCATCCTGGCGGGCGCGGCCAAAAAACCGCAGTGCCTCGACGAGGTTTTCTGAGATAGCGCGAATTTCAGCTTCGGGCATTGGAGGGATTAGCGCCGAGCGTGGCGATTCGCGCCAGTTGTGGTCGCGCTGGCAGCAAACACTTGGATCGGGGGCAACGTATCCAACTATACAGGAGAAGGCTATGCCCGTGACTGCGGGCAATGCGTTAGAGTTAGCGCACGACCCGTTGTGGCGAAACTATGATGGCGGCCAGTTGCTAGACTTAGGATTGCCTTCGAACCTAAAACCGCGCGTCTCCGTCGTGAGCTACTTGAACACCGCGCCCCTGGTCTGGGGCATGCTTCACGGCCCGCAGCGCGGCCTCTTCGATCTCGAACGCGCCCTGCCAGCGGAGTGCGCCGACCGCCTCCGCGACGGCCGCGCCGACATCGGCATTGTCCCTTCCATCGAGCTGAGCCGCCAGCAACTCGACATCATCCCCGGCTGCGGAATCGCCTGCCGCGCCGAAGTACGCAGCATTCTCCTAATCTCGAAAGTCCCTTTCCCCGAGATCCGGACGCTCGCCACCGACTCGAGCTCCCGCACTTCCGTCGAGCTGAGCCGCATCGTCCTCGCGCGCAAGTACGGCGCTAATCCGACGCTCTTCGCGCAGCCGCCGCACCTCGGCACAATGCTCGAACATTCGGACGCCGCTCTGATCATCGGGGACGCCGCGCTGGTTCTGAATCCACCCGATCTCCCGTTCCATGTCGCCGATCTCGCGCTCGAATGGACCGAAATGACCAGCCTCCCTATGGTCTTTGCCGTCTGGGCCGCCCGCGTCGGCTTCCCGAAACAAGATCCTGCCCCGTTCGCGGAATCGCTCCGCTTCGGCATAGTTCACATCGACGACATCGTCCGCGAAGAACACCCCAAGCTCGGCATCTCCGCCGATCTTGCTCGCGACTACCTCACGCGCAACATCACCTTCGAGCTGGGCGATCGCGAATACTCCGGTCTCACAACTTTCCTACAATATGCTTCAGAGCTGAAAACACAGCCCGAAACGAGGAAAGTCACCGCATGATGACGCGCGAGGAAGCGATCGATTTTTTCCGCAGCGACGATCTAGTCGGCATCGGCATGGCCGCTGACGCTGTCCGCCGCAAATTGCACCCGCACAACATCGTCAGCTACATCATCGATCGCAACATTAATTACACGAATTTCTGCACCGAATACTGCAGCTTCTGCGCGTTCTATCGCCCGATGGGCCACGCCGATGGCTACCTCCATCCCAAGGAAGTGATCTTCGACAAAATTCAGGAGACCATCGATCTCGGCGGCACCGGCATCCTCATGCAAGGCGGTCTGCATCCCGAACTCAAGATCGAATGGTATGAGGATCTGCTGCGCTCGATCAAGCAGCGCTTCGGCGATCGCATCTGGAACCACTGCTTCTCTGCGCCCGAGATCGTCAACATTGCCGAGGTGAGCGGCCTGACGCTCCACGACACCATCGCCCGCCTCCGCGACGCCGGCCTTCAATCCATCCCCGGCGGCGGCGCTGAGATTCTCGACAACGACGTCCGCCGCCGCATCGCGCGCCTCAAATCATCGGCACAGGACTGGATCGACGTTCACCGCACCGCCCACGCGCTCGGCCTCCGCACCACCGCCACCATGATGTTCGGCTGCGGCGAAACCATCGAGCAGCGTATGAACCACTTCGAGATCGTGCGCCAGATCCAGGAAGACACGGGCGGATTCACCGCCTTCATTCCCTGGTCGTTCCAGCGCGAGAACACCTCGCTCGGCCGCTTTGTGAAAGAAGAAGCGACCGGAGTCGAATACCTCAAGATGCTCGCCCTCTCGCGCCTGTATCTAGAGAACATCATGAACATCCAATCATCCTGGGTGACGCCCGGCCTGAAGACCTGCCAGCTCGGCCTCCGCTTCGGTGGCAACGACGTCGGCAGCATCATGATCGAAGAGAACGTCGTCTCCGCAGCCGGCACCCACAATCGCGCGAGTGAGGAACAATTGCGCCGGCTCATCCGCGACGCTGGTTTCATCCCCAAGCAGCGCGACACTCTGTACTACACCTATTTCCTGAACTAGCTTGGTGGCCACAGCCCTGACCTAATTCGCCGAGTCAGCGGGACCTTGCCGGTGTACAAGTAAGCCCAGGCAAGCTGCCTGCCGGACGCCATGTAGGCTAGCTGCGGCACTCGCGCGAAGCGAGCCCTCGTAAGCGTCCAGTTCTACAAGTGCCGTTTGGAAGCAAGTCGCCGCGCACCCACTCGGTGCAAACGGCCGAAGGAACCGCGCCAGGGTACTCGCCAAGATCGTAGAGGCGCCCTTGCATCCGGGTTCTGCCAACAAACTGCGCTTGTCCAGCCAGTCAGCGAGCGAACCGCCTCCGCGACCCTCGCAGCAGCGTGCCGTAAACAAAAAAATAGGGATAACGACTCATGAAGCCGCACTGATTGCCGAAGGCCGCGCGAAATAATACGCGATCAGATCCAGCTTCGGCGGCGTCTTGCCCATCGCGCGCAGAAACCCTGACACCGCGCCGCGATGGTGCGTGCCGTGATTCACCACGTGCATCACGATCTGCCACGCCGGCATGCGAAACATGCCGCCCGTCGCGCTGCGGTAGAACTCAACCTCCTCGACCGCTCGCGTATCGGTCAGACCAGCCGCCCAATCCTTCCAACCCTGCTGGACCGTCGGCCAAGCCTGCTGCAACTTCGCGAAATCGTGATCGCTCGGATCGACCAACGCCTCGCGTTTGATCCCGTGCATCCGCTCCAGCCAAATGCGGTCGCCCGCGAAGATATGCACCAGCGTGCCGAGCACGCTCTTATCCGCAACTCCGAAATCGCGATTTAGTTCCTCCGGTGAAAGCGCGCGCGCCGCGTCCAACAACATCCCGCTCGCCCACGCGGTGTACTCAAGATGTCCACGAAGCAAGTCTGCCGAGATAGTCATGCTCTCATTATGACTGTGGCGCTACCCGATACCGCGAACACGCAAACTCCTCGCCAATCCCGCTCGCCAGCATCCGCTCCTTACGATCCTGCAATAGTCGCGCTGTCCAATCCGTGAACCCGCCATCGATCACCGCGTAGCGGTTCCCGTCCGGCGCGACCGGCGAAATCCTCAGACAGAGCCCGCGATAATAACCGATCCCTTCCAGCCGCGCCAGATTGAACCGGAATCGCGCCTTCGCAAACTCGCCTGTCAAAATATCGAACACGTCCGTCTTCACCCGCGCCAGCCGATGCTCCGTCGTCACGTCCGCAATCTCTCGCGCCGGATCCTGGACCTCGCCCGGCAGCTTCACCCCGCGCTCAGCCAGAAATCGTTCCGATTCGCCGGGCTTGTGCGCGCGAATCGCTTTCCGCAGCTCCTCGGCCCGTACCCCCGCCTGCGCCAAGAGTTCCTGAGTCATGCCTGCATCGGAAATCTCCACCAACGGCTCTCCGAAACTGAACCCGCACTGATTCAATTCCCGGCACAGTTCCAAATAAAAGCGCAGATGTTTCCGCAGCTCGATCATTTCGAACGCGTACGACCCGGAATCGCGCCCCGCCGACACCAGCGCGAACAGCCGGAAGTGCGGCGTGAATCCCGGAACGTTGAACGGCTGCAGCCGAAGGCAACGCTGGCTTGCGCACAATCGCACCGGCTCCGGACCGCGGTGCTTCGAATCCCGCCTCCTGCGCGCGCACTCCACCGCCATCGCCGGAGTCGGATCTCCCAGCACCTCCGCATTCCGAATGGTCGTCAGGACATTGTTCTGATCGATTTCGCCGAGCACCCGGTTCAATCCCAGCGCCGACACGGGCGAAAGCTCAACCGCCTCAAACTCCCGCGCGACACCGAACGCCACCTGATCGAACCGGTTCATCAGGCGCGCATCGGCCCGCGACGGAGCAAGTATCGCCCGCGCCGAAGTCGCCACAATGTCCGCTTCATCCATCGCTGCCGCCCGAGCCTGAAACACGCCCAAAAGCAGTGACTGCAAATCGCTCGCACTCAAATCCCGGGCGAGAATCCCGTCCAGCCGTGGCACGCCCGTTTCGCGCGCGATTCGCCCCAAGATGTCCTTCCGGTTCGCGGTCATAAGCTCTGATCGTTTTTATCCGATATTACATAAGTCTTACATATCATTGGACCATTCCGCTGTACTGTAAGAGTGGAAGTTTTCCTTACATCTTCTTTGGAGCGATCTTGAGCGGCGAAATCGTAAGTATCTACGCAGATAAGAAGCTGAACTGGCTGATCATATTGGTGTTAATCGTGTTACACCTGGGCGCGCTAGCTGCCCTTTTCATGTTCAGTTGGAAGGCGCTTTTCACCGCTGTCGCCTTGTATTGGGTCGCGGTCGGCTTCGGCATCAGCCTAGGCTACCATCGCCTCCACACGCATCGTTCTTACCGACTCCCCCGGCCGCTCGAATACTTACTGGCCGTCTGCGGCACCCTGACCCTTGAAGGCGGACCCATTTTCTGGGTCGCAACGCATCGCATCCATCATCAGTTTTCCGACAGACCGGGCGATCCGCACTCTCCGCGCGACGGCGCCTGGTGGTCGCACATCGGCTGGCTCCTGGTCGGTGAATCGAAGCACAACAACACCAAGTTGATGGCTAAGTACGCGCCCGACCTCGCCAAGGACCCCTTCTACGCCACGCTGAACGACTACCACTGGATTCCGATCTTGATCCTCGCCGCCATCCTGCTCGCCATCGGCGGCCTGCCGCTCATGCTGTGGGGCACCTGCCTCCGCATCGTCGCCGGACTCCACGCCACCTGGCTCGTCAACTCCGCGAGTCACATGTGGGGCGGTCGTCGCTTCAACACCCGCGACGATTCGCGCAATCTCTGGTGGGTTGCTCTCATGAGCTTCGGCGAAGGCTGGCACAATAACCATCACGCCCATCCGACCTCGGCCCGCCACGGCCTCGCCTGGTACGAGCTAGATTTCTCCTGGATCACGATCAGCATCCTGAGATTCTTCGGCGTCGCCAAAGCCGTCCGGGTGGCGAAGGTCACGAGTAAAATCGCCGAACGCGAAGCCGCATAGTCCGCAGCTACCAGCTATTCCCAACTGTTAACGCAAATTTCCGTCTCCGGTGGCACATCCGCTTTCGCGACATCCTTCGAAAGCAGGAACCCCACAGGGGACCGCTTGATCATTTCGATTCCAACGATGCGCGTATTAGCCACGTCGCCGCCTGGGGTCCGAAGCTGAATCGCGTCTCCGTTATGCACTGTATTAGTCACAGCAACCGGAACGATGACGCAACCGCGCGTCGGAATGCTGAACGCAACCTCGGCCTTCGAGAAAAACACCACAGCAATCCCAGTTTATCGGTAACCTCGATCCGAGGAGATTTTGCACATCGATCTTAGAACGCGCCAGAATCTCGCGAGACACGTGCAAATCCTGAGGCTTATAAGTAGTGAGTGATCGGCTCAGCGCGCCGGAACCGATGCCAACGGCCGCACTTCTTGTTGAATCGCTTTTTCGTTGCTCTTGGCTACCAACAGATCGTATCGAGATTGGAGGTTAAGCCAAAATTCAGCCGAGGTGCCAAAATAGCGCGCAATTCGCAGCGCTGTATCGGGAGTGATAGCGCGCTCCTCATTGACGATCTTGCTCACGCGGCTCACCGGAACATTTAATCCCCTTGCCAGCGCGTTGATGCTGATCTGCATGGGACCCATAAACTCTTCGCGCAGCACTTCACCCGGATGAACCGGCGGCAAAACTTTATGCATTGTGGTTCCCCCTTTCAGTGATAATCGACAATCTCAACCTCCCCAGCAGTCTGCATGTCAGCGTTCCAAACGAAACGAACGCGCCATCTGTCGTTCACGCGAATACTGTGCTGGCCTTTCCTGACGCCCTTCAGCGCTTCCAGATGATTGCTTGGAGGCACTTTGAGATCTTGAAGTGTCGTGGCCGCATATAACATCTGAAGCTTGCGTTGCGCGACACGCGAACAATCCGTCGCCACCCTCCGCGATACAGAGCCCTCAAACAACATCTCGATTTCCTTACATTTGAACGAGGTAATCAACCAGCCTCATCTCATCTCGAGCATATAACGCGCACGGTATCACGTCAAGCGGAATAGCTATTTGGCGCGCCGTTGTCGGGGGCTTTGGCGCACTACCAAACCTCCCCCACCAATGATTGGCAAGCTAATCTAAAATCATGGTGACCCCCGGCCGCCGCCGATCCATCATCTACTCCATCGGCCTCGGCGCCGGACTCATCGCCGTCATCCTCCTCCTCTACATCGGCTGGGTCCTCCTCAACTGGCGCACCGGCATCCTCCTCTTCTTCGGCATCATCTTGGTCGCCGTCATCATCACCGGCGTCGTCCTCAACACCACGTTCCTGGTCCGCGAAGTCCGCCGCAACGAACAGCACGACGCCTTCATCAACGCTGTCACGCACGAGCTCAAAACGCCGGTCGCGTCAATTCGCCTTTACTTGCAAACCCTCCAAACCCGGCCGGTCGAAGAGCCCAAGCGCCAGGAGTTCTACAAAACCATGGTCGAGGATAGCGACCGCTTGCTCGCCACCATCGAGCAGGTCCTCCGCACCGGCCGCATCGGCTCCGCTTCGCATCACAAGCTGAACCGCACGCGCCTCGACCTCAACGGCGTCGTCGAGGAATGCCTCACCAAAGCCAGCACGCTGCACCACGTCCCATCCGGCTCCTTCGAGTTCCACCCGGGTCCGCCCGCCACCGTCTGGGCCGACCCCGACGAGGTCCGCGCCGCCGTCTCCAACCTGATCGATAACGCCGTCAAATACTCCGGCAAAGAAGTAAAAATCAGCGTCGAAACTGCGCCCGTCGACGGACGTTTCGTCTGCTTGCGCGTCAAAGACGAAGGCGTCGGTATTCCGAAAATGGAGCTGAAACAAATCTTCAAGCGCTTCTATCGCGTCCCCGGCCCCATTGCGTCGCGCATCAAAGGCACCGGACTCGGCCTTTACATCGTGCGCTCCGTCGCCAAGCGCCATGGGGGACGCGCCTGGGCCGAAAGCGAAGGCCCCGGCCGCGGCAGCACGTTCGTTCTGCAACTCCCGGTGGCGAAATGAACCGAGTCTTGATTGTCGAAGACGAGCAGCACCTCGCCGACGGGCTGCGATTCAATCTGGAAGCGGAAGGCTACCAGGTGCGCGTAGTGGAAACCGGCGAGGCCGCCCTCGATCTCCTGCGCGCGGACGCATCGAACATCGACGTCGTTGTGCTAGACGTCATGCTCCCCGGCAAAGACGGATTCACGGTCGTTTCGGAAATGCGCCAGGCCGGCCAGTTCATCCCGACCCTGATGCTCACTGCGCGCGGTCATCCCGACGACGTCCTACGCGGTTTTGCCGCCGGCGCTGACGACTATCTCCCGAAACCGTTCGAGCTCGCCATCCTGATCGCGCGCCTCCGTGGACTGTTGCGCCGCAAGGAATGGCTGCAATCCGCGCCGCCTGCTGCTGCAGCTGCCATCGCGCCGGTCGATGAAGCCATCGACACCTTCCGCTTCGATGGCAAATCGGTCGATTTCGCGCGCCTCGAGCTCCACGTCCGCGAAAAGGTCTTCCCGCTCACGCTGATGGAAGCGAACGTTCTGCGCTACCTGATCCGACACGAAGGCAAACATGTCTCGCGCAAAGCCATGCTCAGCGAAGTCTGGGGCCTGCACGAAGACACCGACACAAGAGCCATCGACAACTTCATCGTCCGCCTCCGCCGCTATATCGAAGACGACCCCACCAAGCCTCAGCACTTGAAAACCATCCGCGGCGTAGGCTACCGCTTCGTCGCCAACCCCGCGCACTGAGCTACGGCTGCTTCAGAACGAAATTCACATCGATCGCTGTGACGACTTCAACCCGTTGGCCATTGACCAGCGTCGGCTTGAAGACCGACTGCTGAACCGCTTCGAGCGGCGCGCCTAACAGTGACGGATTGCCGCTGATCAACCCATAGCCACAGGCCCAGCCATCCTTGCCTACGGTCGCGGCTAATCGGACCGCTCAGGAACTGTGGTCAAAGGCGGATACAGTAAAGGCAATTTCGTTGTACGTCGATGCTGACACGGATGCGTTGAGGAGTAATTTGAAACCGGCCCGCGGCGTGGGCTATCACTTCGCGGCGACGCCTAAGGCTGGAGGCTGAAGTTCACGTCGATCTGCGTTACCACTTCCACTGGCTGTCCGTTCAACAGCGTCGGCTTGTAAGTCCATTGTTGAACCGCCTGCCGCGCTGCATCTACCAACGCCGGATGACCGCTCACCAAAGTCAGCGTCTGAATCACACCGCTTTTCGCGATCACCGCCGTGAACCGGACCGTGCCTTGAATTCCGGCCGCCTTCGCCTCCAGCGGATATACCGGTGCGATTTTCTGAGTGAGATTCGAGGCTTGCACGTTCCCTCCTACGCGAATCCGTTGCGGTGTCGTGTAACCAGGACTCAGCGCCTTTGCCTGGGTTATCTCCTGACTCCTTCGCACCCACGCATCGGCTGCATCAATGTCCTGCCGATACTCTTCCGGCGTATCCCTCAGATCCGCCCGCTCGCGAATCAGCAGGTTTATGTACGCCATAGCATCGGAATATTGCGGATCGATCGCCAATGCCTTTTGAAGCTGCACGACCCCGTCCTCGATCACGCCCGCGTACTTTTCCGCCAGTTCATGCCGCACCGCCGTAATCGGCAAAGGCCCAGGCTGCTCCGGCGTCAATCCCATACTCGTTCGCGCTTCGTGCCACGGCGTGTACCACTTCGTCCAATCGATCACGCCGAGCGAATAGTACGCTTGCTTATTCGCCGGATCGATCGCGAGTAGCCGCTGGTAGAACGCCGCCGATTCATCCAGCTTTCCTATCCTTTGCCCGAAATCCGATATTCCTTGCGCATCGTGATACATTAGTGACGCCAAAGACTGCAGCGCGGTCTTATTGTTGGGATCGAGCCGCAAGACCTTTTGAAACTCCGCCTCCGCTCGCCGGCCGATTTCGACCGTCGTCGAGGAGGGCGTCATAAATTGCGACATGAGCGCTGTCGCTAGATACACCCGCGCCTCCACATCCGACGGATTCAAGTCCACCGCACGTTCGAGCGCATTTACGGCTTCGACATACTTCCCGTTCTTGTGCGCCTGCACACCCTGGTTTATCAATTCCCGCGAATCCTGAGCCAGCGCGACGAGCGAAAAAACAGGCAAAATCGCTACAAGCCTCATATTGCACGTTTAGACCATCACTACAGGAGAAAAGTTCCCACCATTTGGGGAACTTAGCTGACACTTTCGTCGTTTATTTCAAGTGATGGGCATATACGATCAGTTCCGCAAACCCACCGGATTCATGGGCCACCTTGTCGGCTACGCTCTGGCCTTCAAGAATCGCGAGCGCAGCGAGTGGGTTCTTGCCCTGCTCGATCTCAAGCCAACCGAACGGGTTCTCGAAATCGGATTCGGCCCAGGCGCCGACATCCAGCGCGCCAGCCGGCACGCCGCCTTTGTTGCCGGCATCGATCATTCCGAGGTCATGATCCATCAGGCCTCAAGCCGCAACAGCCACGCCATCGCCGAAGGACGAGTCGAACTCAAGCTCGGAACCGCCGGCGAACTCCCCTATCCCGAGGCCAACTTCGACTGCATCTTCGCCATCAACGTCGCCCAGTTTTGGAAGGATCTTCCGAAAACGTTTGCCGAGCTTAGGCGCGTACTGAAGCCCGGCGGCCGCATCCTTCTCGCCGTCCAACCGCGCAACAAAGGAGCCAGCGACGAAACCGCTCGCCAGGTGGGCTTCGGATTCGCGAAGACACTAACTGCGGCCGGCTTCGACGATGTTCACTGCGAATTCAAGGCCATGCGCCCCGTCTCCACAGCCGCCGTCCAGGGCCGCCGCCCGATTTCCTAAAAGCCTAACCCTCAATCATTGGCCGCGTGCGTGCTCCTTCCATCCCGGCATGCCCGCCGCCCGTTTCCGCTCTGCGTCCGCTGCTCTCTACGACCGCCTCTATTCTGAGCGCAGCCAGATCCGGCTCGAACACTGGATCATGAACGTCAGCATCCTGGGATTCCTGGTCCACTTGGTAGTCATCTTCCTCGCCCGAACGCTTGCGCACCCTCCCGCTTTAATCGCATTGGCCGGCACCAACTACCTCTCGGCAATCTACACGCCCTTCAGCTTCATCCTCTTTTACGAAGTGCTGATGCTGATTGCGGCACTGCCGCAATCCACTACACGGTCTATCGCCAAGCAGTATGAGATCGTCTCGTTGATTTTCATTCGACGATTCTTCAAAGACATCGCTACGCTCGAAGACATCGGGAAATTGGTTCAGTTCACCAGCGACCTGCTGCCCTTGTTCATCGACGTCCTGGCCGGGATGTTCATGTTTCTGTTGGTTACGGTATTCCTCGGCGCTGCGAAAAGCCGCATCGACACCACGCCCGCAGCCGACGAAACGTCGGCGGTGAAAAGGTTCATCTCGCGGAAGAAAGCGATCGCCGTCATCCTAACGATCCTTCTGGTTTCGCTTGCCGCGCGCAGCGTCTTGGAATTCTCGCACGCTCTCCTGGTGGGCGAGCAAGCCGATCCCAACCGGTTTTTCTACAGCGAAGTTTTTACCATAATGATCTTCACAGACGTTTTGATCGCGATCCTCTCGCTCGCCGTCTCCGATCGCTACGAGCTTGTCTTCCGCAACGCCGCATTCGTCATCTCGACGATTCTGATCCGATTCTCGCTCACCGTCTCGAACCCCTTCTTCGCCGCCGAACTCGCTGTAGCGGCCATGCTCTTCGGGATCGCGACGCTGCTCATCTACAACTATCACTTGCGAATTCGCATGCCCGACCGCATTCCGCTCAGGCAGACTTAAGCTCGGTCCAAAGCCTGTCGCGCAACCGCTGCGTCGCCGGTTCCACCGTCTTCGCCCACTCGCCCCGCGCGACAACATCGGCGCCCGGATACAGCGTCGGATTGTCGCGAAAATCGGCCGGCAACAAGCGCCGCGCGCCCGCGTTCGTAGTCGTGGTTCGCGCCGCCAGCGCATTCGCCGCCGCGATGTCCGGCCGCAGCAGAAAATCGATGAACCGATGTGCCAGCTCCGCGCGCTTGCTCTCACGCAAAATTACCGCGCAGTCCGGATACACTGCGTAGCCTTCCTCCGGGTACACGAACCCAATGCCGCTCGACGCGTCCATGGCCTGTTGTGCCGTCGTGTTCCACATGTGCGCCGCCAGAACATCGCCGCTCACCAGTTGATCCCGCACCTCAGCGTTCAAATACGCTCTCAGCAGCGGCTTCTGCTTGAGACCTTCCGCCTCCGCCGCTTGCAGCTCCCCCGCATCGCTTGAATTGATCGAATGCCCCAGCTTCTTCAGACACGCGCCCATTGTGTCGAACGGATCGTCGAGCATCGTGATGCGCCGCTTCAGCCGCTCATCCCACAGATCCGACCACGCGCGCGGTGCAGGATCGAGCTTGCGGTTGTAACAAATCCCCGCTGCCGTCACCATGTACGGCACCGACCACTCGAGCTTCGCGTCCCAATCGGGCCGCTGAAAGCGCTCTTCGATCTGTCCGAGATTCCCTAGTAGCGTGTGGTCGATCGGGGCTAGCAGCCCATTCACCAGCATCGGCTTCACGATGTAATCCGTCGGAAAAACAATATCCCAACCGGAATTTCCGCTCATTACGCGCGCCAGCATCTCCTCGTTGCTCTCATAGATGCCGTAACGCACGCGCACCCCGAACTCGGACTCGAATTTCGGAACCGTATCCGGCGCGATGTAGCTCGACCAATTGAAAACATTCAGTCTCGGCCGCCGGTCGAAGCCGCAGCCGGACAACCCCACCGCGCTCATCAAAAACACCCGCCGGTTCATCGCGCCCGTAGCCTCTCGGAAATCAGAATTAGCGACCCGAATCCAAAAACGATCAGCGCCGAAATTGCATTCAGTACTGGATTCACGCCCCGCCGCGCGATCGCATAAATCACCATCGGCAGCGTCTCAGAATCCACGCCCGCCACCAGGCTCGTGATTACATAATCGTCGAACGACACCGTGAATGCCAGCAGCGCCGCCGCAATCACCGCCGAAAGAATCAGCGGCAGCGTCACATAACGAAACGCCTGCCACTCGTTCGCACCGAGATCGAGGGCTGCTTCCTCCAAATGCCCGTCCATCGTCCCCAGCCGCGCCATCACCACTATCACGACGAATGCGATCGAAAAAGAAATGTGCGCCAGGATCACCGTGTGCATTCCGAGTTGCACCCGCAGATACCGGAAGATCCACTCGTAAAACGCGAGCAGCGAAATCCCCGTCACGATCTCCGGCGTCACCAGCGATAAATATAGGCTCCCTGCCAGCCACCGCGACGTCCGCTTCCACAAGCCGTACGCGCCCAAAGTTCCGATCACGGTCGAGAACAGCGTCGCCACCAGGGCGATGATCAGACTGTTCCACGAGGCCTCCAATAACTGCGCATCGTGCAGCGCGGCCTGATACCATCGCAGCGAAAAGCCCTCCCACACCATGAATCGCGATTGATTGAAGCTGAACGCCGCGAGAATCAGCAGAGGCAGGTGCAGAAACGCATACGTACCGAGCGCATAGATCGACAGCACCAGCCCGCGCTGCCTCACAGCAGGTTTTCTCCGCTGCGCTTCGCCGAAGCCCACAACATCAGCATCACGATCGCCATCAACGCCAGCGAAATCGCCGACCCGAACGGCCAATCGCGCGACGTCGTGAATTGATTTTGAATCAAATTGCCAACCATCACCGACTTTCCGCCGCCCAGCAAATCCGGCGTCAAATACGCGCCCAGGCAGGGGATAAAGACCAGGATCGCGCCAGCCCAAATCCCCGGCGCGCATAACGGAATCGTCACGTGCCGCAGCGCGGCCCAGGGCCGGGCCCCCAAATCCGCCGCCGCTTCGAGCAGCGAAACGTCTAGCCGCTCGAGCGCAGCATAAATCGGCAGCACCATAAACGGCAAATAAGAATACACCAGCCCCAACACTACCGCGCCGTCGTTGTAAAGCAGCGGCAGCGGATTGTGGATGAGCCCGAACTTTTCCAAGAGCGTATTGACCAGGCCCGTATCGCGCAACAAAAACATCCACGCATACGTCCGAATCAGAAAACTGGTCCAGAACGGCAGGATCACCAGGCTCAGGAACAGATTCTTGCGCGTCCCGGCGCGCGAAATGTACAACGCCAGTGGAAACCCGAGCAGCAAACAACCGAGCGTCGACACCGCCGCGATCCAAACCGACCGCCACAGAATCGCGAGATAAAGTGGGTCTCCGAAACGTAGATAACTCTCGATGTTCCAGGGCAGGGAAATGCCGCCGTATGCCCCGCGCGACTCGAAACTGTAGGCCAGTATGATCGCGAGCGGTGCAAGAAACAGCAGCAGCATCACGGTCCGCGACGGAGCGAGAAACCACCAACGCAGCCGCCTCATGGAAACCTCAGCTCGTCCTCGTCGCGCCACCAGACGAGGACCGATTCTTCCGTCGCAAACGGACCCGCCAGCCGCGACACCTCCGCAACCACCGTCTGTCCATCCTCCAGCTGCGCCTCGATGTGAAAACAATTCCCGAGAAACGTCGAACGCGTCACCGTCGCCCGGCGCGCACGCTCGCCCGCCTCCATCTCACTTCGCGCGATCCGAGTCGCCTCCGGCCGGACGCCCACCTCGCCGATCCAATTCAATGCCCCCAAGAACGAGGCCACGAACCGGGTCCGCGGCCGCAAATACACGTCCTCCGGCGTCCCAGCCTGTTCGAGCTCTCCGGCGTGCATCACCGCCAGCCGGTCCGACATCGCGAGCGCTTCCTCCTGATCGTGTGTCACGAACAGAAACGTGATCCCCACGCTCCGCTGGATCTGCTTCAACTCCGCGCGCACCTGCTTCCGTAGATTCGGATCGAGCGCCGACAGCGGCTCATCGAGCAGCAACACATCCGGGGCGAGCACCAGCGAGCGCGCCAGCGCCACGCGCTGCCGCTCGCCGCCTGAAATCTCCGACGGTCGCCGCGCTTCCTTCCCCGCGAGCTCCACCAGCTCCAATACCTCGGCTACTCGCCGGGCGCACTCGTTCTCGCCGCGCCGCCGGAGCCCGAACTCGACATTCTCGCGCACCGTCAAATGCGGAAATAGAGCGTAATTTTGAAAAACAGTGCTGACGTTGCGCTGGTAAGGCTTGAGGTGCCGGATACTCGCGCCGTTCAGCAGGATTTCGCCGCTCGTCGGATCCTCAAATCCAGCCACAAGTCGTAGTGTGGTGGTCTTGCCGCAGCCCGACGGCCCGAGCAGCGAAAAAAACTCGCCCCGCGCCACTCTGAGACTAATCCGATTCACCGCGCGGTGCGTCGGGAACTGCTTAGTTACCTCGCGAAGTTCAAGAATGGCCCCTGGCTCGCTCACCGCGCTCTTGTGGCGCACGCACTTTTGCGTGCCGTGTTCGCACTCATGCGAACACAAAGCAGTCGTGAACAAACGGCATCGACGCAATTGTCGACGCCGCACGCGAGATGAATGCTTCTGCCGCGGCCCGCCAGATGCATGTGCACGCCGCGGCGCGCCGTCCTTTTATTTCGCGGAATTAAATCGCTTCTCAATTTCCGGCCAGTTTACTACGTTCCACCACGCGGCGATGTATTCGGGACGTCGGTTCTGATACTTCAAATAATAGGCGTGCTCCCACACATCCAACCCCATGATCGGATAATGCCCATCCATCACCGGACTGTCCTGGTTCGCCGTCGAAATAATCTCGACCCCGCCACTCTTCTTGATCAGCCACGCCCAGCCCGACCCGAAGCGCGTCGTCGCCGCCGCGTTGAATTTCTCTTTGAACGCATCGAAGCTGCTGAACGTCTTGTTAATCGCCTGTGCAATATTCCCGCTTGGCGCCCCTCCGGCCTGCGGCGCTAGAATCTGCCAGAACATCGAGTGATTGATGTGCCCGCCGCCATTGTTTCGCACCGCCGTCTTGATCGCATCCGGCACGATCGCGCAATTGTTTGCCAGCAGCTCCTCTACCGTCTTCGACTGCAAATCCGGCGCCGACTCCAGCGCTTTGTTCAAATTCGTCACGTAAGCGCCGTGATGTTTGTCGTGATGTATCTCCATCGTCTTTGCGTCGATATGCGGCTCTAGCGCGTCGAACGCGTACGGTAACGGTGGAACAGTGAATGCCATGCTGTTTGTCCTCCTAATTTGAGCCGGTGAATCCGCCGGCCTTTTCAAAAGCATCCGCGAGCCGGAACATGCCGGTCTCATCGAAATGGCGTGTAAGAATCTGCATCCCAACCGGCAGCCCGGCCGCTGTCTTCCCGCATGGAACGCTCATGCACGGAATTCCGGCCAGGTCTCCGGTGATGGTGTAAATATCCGATAGATACATCTCCAGCGGATCGTCCAGCTTCTCGCCGAGCTTGAACGCGGGAAACGGCGACACCGGCGTCACAATCGCGTCCACTTCCGCGAACGCTTTGCGAAAATCCTCCGCAATCAACGCGCGCACGCGCTGCGCCTTCAAATAATACGCATCGTAGTAGCCGTGGCTGAGCACATAAGTCCCGAGCATGATGCGCCGCTTGCATTCGGCTCCAAATGCCGCGCCGCGCGTCTTGCGATACATATCGCTCAGCGTCTCCGCTTCGGCGCGCGTCGTGTAACGCACGCCATCATAGCGCGCTAGATTCGAGCTCGCCTCCGCCGTACAGATGATGTAGTAGGCGGGTACCGCATATTTCGTCGTGGGTAGACTGATCTCGCGCACCTCGCAGCCGAGCAACTCGAGCGTCGCGATTCCTCTGCGAATCAGCTCACCCGATTCGCTCGTCAACCCCTCGAAATACTCGCGCGGCACGCCGATCTTCATGCGCGCCACGTTTCCATCCAATTGGGCGATGTAATCCGGCACCGGCGCAAACGCTGATGTCGCGTCGCATTCATCCCGCCCCGCGATCGTCTGCAAAACCAGCGCCGCGTCCTTCACCGTTCGTCCAAACGGCCCGATATGATCGAGCGAGCTCGCGAACGCCACGAGTCCATATCGCGACACGCGGCCGTACGTTGGTGTGACTCCGACGACGCCACAAAACGACGCTGGCTGCCGGATGGATCCGCCCGTGTCGGATCCCAACGCCACCACGGCCGTTCCCTGCGCCACCGCCGCCGCCGATCCTCCACTCGATCCGCCAGGCACTCGATCCAGCGCCGCCGGATTCCGCACCGGCCCGTACGCCGAATTTTCATTCGACGATCCCATCGCGAATTCGTCGCAATTTGTCTTGCCGATGATCACCGCGCCGGCCTGTTCCAGCCGGATTACCGCGGTCGCATCGTAAGGCGGCACGTAGCGCTCGAGGAGCTTCGATCCGCAAGTAGTGCGCAGCCCCTTGGTGACGATGACATCTTTGACCGCCAGAGGCACACCCGCGAGCGGCCCTGGATCTTCGCCTGCCGCTATTTTTCGATCCACTCGCTCGGCCGCCTCCAGCGCACGCTCTGCCGAGAAGGTCAGAAATGCGTTCGTCTTAGTGTTCTCAGCCTCGGCAAACTCGACCGCCGACCGCGCCAGTTCCACTGCCGAGAATGAACGCCCCTTCAGCCCATTCCGTATTTCATTGATCGTCAGTCCCGCCAGGTCCGCGACTTGCGCGCTCATCGCTCGATCACCCTCGGAACCTTGTAGTAACCTGCGCCAGCCGCTGGTGCATTCGCGAGCGCGGCCGCGTTCCCGAGCGTCGCTCGTTCCCGATCCTCACGCAAGGTCGCCGTTTCGCCCGCGTCGTATAAGACCTGCGCCATGGGTTGAACGTTAGAGGTGTCCAATTCGTTCAATGTGTCTATGTGCGTCAGGATTTCGTCCAGATCCCTAGACAATCGCGCGATTTCCTGATCGGTGAGGCTCAGATTCGCCAACCCGGCGACGTATCTCACCTCCTGCTCGGTGATTTTCACGCGCCGGCCTTTTCCCTCGCCTTTTTATAAAGGATGCGGAAGACTGTATCTGGGATACCGTCCGCTTCGTCCGCGCTCACTGCGCTCCGCAGTTCCACTTCCTGTTGAGGCGGCCGCCGCGGAGTCGCCACGCGAAACTCCAGCTCACGCACGATCCCCTCGCCCAGCACTGCTGTCAGCCTCGGCAGGATGTGAAATCGCAAATGGAAAAGCTGCTGCTGCCAAATCGCGTCTTCAGTCTCGATGATGAGACTCCCGCGCACCAGCGCCTTCGGCCACGCGTACTTCGCCAGCCGTTTCCCGACTGATCCTTTCCAAGCTGCGAACGCCAGCTCCTCCGGCGAAACCGCATCCGCAAGTTTCATTTTGGCGAGCGACTTCCCGGCGCGTTCCATGGCAGGCGAATTCAATTTTACCACCCGCGTAGCGCACGCACTCCTGCGTGCCGTGTCCCCACTCATGGGGATACCATGACGCAGTTTCGTTGAAATAATCTCAATGTAAAGAGACCAACCAAGCGCAATCATCATCTAACGACCGAGGAGAACTCTGAATGCAATACCTGCTCTTAGGCAAAAGTGGACTGCGCGTCGCCGAGCTTTCACTCGGCACCATGACCTTCGGCGAGGACTGGGGTTGGGGGACGCCCAAAGAGGAATCCAGAAAAGTCTACGACGCCTACCGCGAGGCCGGCGGCAATTTCATCGACACCGCCAACGTCTACACCAACGGAACCAGCGAAACCTTCTTGGGCGAATTCATGCAAGGTCATCGCGAGAGTGTCGTGCTCGCCACGAAATTCACTAACTCCGCCCCGAGTAAAGATCCTAACGCCTCGGGCAACCATCGCAAGAGCATGGTCCAATCGGTCGAAGCCAGCCTGAAGCGCCTCCGCACCAATTACATTGATCTCTACTGGGTCCACATCTGGGACCAGATGACGCCGGTCGAAGAAGTGATGCGCGCCCTCGATGACTTGGTCCGCCAGGGCAAAGTCCTCTACGCAGGCATCTCCGACGCGCCCGCTTGGTGGATCGCACAGGCCAACACTCTCGCCACGCTCCGCGGCTGGTCGCCCTTCATCGGATTGCAAATCGAATACAGCCTCACCGAGCGCACCGTCGAGCGCGAGCTGATCCCGATGGCGAAAGCGCTGAACATCGGCGTAACCGCGTGGTCGCCGCTCGCCGGCGGCGTGCTCAGCGGAAAATATCACGGCAACGGGGCATCGTCGGACCAAAGCCGGGAGCAAGGTCGCATGTCCGGCGACGCAATGAACGCCTTCCGCCACGACCCGCAGCGTACCGAGCGTGTGATCGCCGCGATGCAAAGGATCGCCGCTCAAACCGGCCGCAGTATGGCCCAAACCGCGCTGGCATGGTTCCGCTACCGACCGGTCCCGGTGATCCCGATCATCGGTGCGCGCCGCCTCACACAGCTCCAAGACAACCTGGCTAGCCTGACGCTCACGCTCACCCCCGACCAGGTCAAATCGCTCGACGACGCAAGCCAAATCGAACTTGGCTTCCCGCACGACTTCTACAATAGAGACATGGTCCGCGGACTGGTCTACGGCGGCATGCGCGACCAGATCGTCGCGTAAGCCAGAAAAGGGCCGTGGCTTAAAGCAAGTTCCCACTCGGCTGGGACGAAGAGAGATACATCGACTCCTCGCTCACTACGAACAACAGACTGAGGAAGAAGCCCTCATAGAGGACGAGGCTTCTAGCGAATCCTCCTAAACAACCACAGATATACCTCGCGACTGATTGGGCCAACCGTGGTGCACGCTTCAGCGTGCCGTGTCCCCACTCATGGGACACGCTGCTGTAATAGTCTCTATGCGCCAAGACAAGCCCACCGCGATCCACTTTACCTCCGTCGCCGACTACATATCCCTACAACCCCCAGCAGCCCAAATCGTTCTCGAGCGCGTTCGCAGCACCATTCGCAAAGCTTTACCCAAAGCAGAGGAATCGATTACCTACAACATGCCCACTTACAAAATGGACGGCGAGCCGATCCTCTATTTCGCTGGCTGGAAGCGCCACTATTCTCTTTACCCAATCAGCAAACGCGTAGCCGACGCCTTCCACATTGAACTTGCCGGCCACGAGGTGAACAAGAGCACCGTCCGGTTCCCGCTTTCCGAGCCCGTCCCAACCAAATTAATCGCGAGCATCGCGAAATTCCGCGCGAAAGAAGTCGCCGAGCGCGAGAATGCAAAGTCAGCGCGCGCCTAGCGCCGCCCGAGTTATCGAATGGACACGGCTGTGCCTGGTTTCATAGTCTCTAGCGACACGGAACTCGACTGGCAGACACTCCTTGAGCAATCCGGGGAGTAGTGGCTCAACATAACCTTGAACCATCACCGCTCCGGCCGCATAGCAGTAATCTACAGGAAGGACTACCGATGAGCATTACGTTAGCGCGGAGCTTGAAACGCGCCTTCGAGCGAATGCCCAAGCCGAAGGCATCAGGGTCGAAGCATCTGCTCCGTCTCGTTCGTTCCGACCAGGAAGACATCGAGCAACTCGAAACCCTCGCGCTGGAGGGTCTTAACTCGGGCGAGCCACCTCAAGCCGGTCCTGGCTACTGGGAAGAAAAGCACGGTCGTTTGGACGCGAGGCTTCAGACCAGCTCTCGGTGAGCCGTCGATATCTGATCCGCCCAAAGCGGACGAGGATCTCGACGATCAAGCTGTGTACGACGTTGCCGAAGGCAGCCCAGCGCTGGGCCGCCGCTTCCTGGTGGCCGCCCACAAAACCTTTGCCCTTCTCTCTACCCAACCAGAAATGGGCTGCAGTCCCAAATTCAAGCGCCGAGCACTTGTTGGCGCACGCATCTTTCGGATTCGAGGATTCGAGAATAGCCTGATCATTTATCTCACCGCTGAAAACGGCATCGAGATCCTGCGCGTCATCCACGGTGCCAGCAATATTCAGAGACTCTTGCGCTTAGAATCAGAGTAACCTCGCCGTCGCACGAAAATTTTCACTCGAAACAACGACTTGAGCCATTGGCAATCGAGCGCCAACTGAGCTCGAGCACGCGAACCACGGGGGCGACCCTTTACAAGACCCTTTACAAAATGAACCCAAGCTCGGCTTGCGGCCCCAACTTGGCTTCGTTTTTTCAAAATCCAAAAATCTCTACACCCTCCCCGCCGCTACCCCACAATACGTCATCCCCCGTTGGCTACGATACATTCATAAGCTCATGATCCGACTCGCCGCCCTCTCTCTCATCGCCATCGCGTGCGCCTCCGCCCAACAATTCCCGGCTTCCTCCTATTCCGCGCTCCGCTGGCGCATGATCGGACCCTTCCGCGGCGGCCGCACCGTCGCTGCCTCCGGCATTCCCGCCGACCCCACCACGTACTACGTCGGCGTCAACAACGGTGGCGTCTGGAAATCCACCGACACCGGCCGCACCTGGCAGCCCATCTTCGACTCCCAGCCCACTGGCTCCATCGGTGCGCTCGCCCTCGCCCCCTCCAACCCCAACATCATTTATGTCGGCTCTGGCGAAGGCCTCCAGCGCCCAGACCTCTCCGTCGGTGACGGCATCTACAAATCCATTGACGCTGGCCGCACCTGGACCCACCTCGGCCTCCGCGACGGCCAGCAAATCGCAGCCCTGATCGTCGATCCGCGCGATCCAGATCGCATCTTCGCCGCCGTCCTCGGCCATCCCTATGGACCCAATCCTGAACGGGGAGTCTTCCGCTCCACCAATGGCGGGGCCACCTGGCAGAAGGTCCTCTACAAGGACGAAAACACCGGCGCAATCGATTTGGCCTTCGATCCATCGAACGCCCGCAACGTCTTTGCCGTTCTCTGGGCCGCGCGACAAGGCCCCTGGGAAAACGGCGCATGGAACGGCCCGCAAAGCGGTCTCTTCAAATCCACTGACGGCGGCGACACCTGGCAGCAGCTCACCGGCGGCCTTCCGGCTTACGCCGACGGACTCGGCCGCATCGGGATCGGCATTGCCCCCTCGAATCCCCGCCGCATGTATGCTCTGGTCGACGCGAAAACTTCCGCCCTCTACCGCTCCGACGACGCCGGTTCCACATGGACACGCGTGAACACCGAAGAGCGCATTACTGGCCGCGGCTCCGATTTCGCCAACGTGCGCGTCGATCCGAAAAATCCCGACAGGATCTACGTCGCCAACACCTCTACCTACCGCTCCGACAGCGCCGGCGAATCGTTCACCCCCATCAAAGGCTCACCCGGCGGCGACGACTATCACACCGTCTGGATCAATCCTCTTCACCCCGAGATCATCCTGCTCGCCTGCGATCAGGGCGCGACGATCAGCGTTAACGGCGGCGAAACCTGGACCTCCTGGTACAACCAACCCACCGCGCAGTTCTATCACGTCATCACCGACAATCGATTCCCGTATTGGGTCTACGGGGCGCAACAGGAAAGCGGCTCGGCAGCCGTCAAAAGCCGCGGCGATTGGGGCCAGATCACCGCTCGCGACTGGCACACCATCGGCGTCGAAGAGTACGGTTACGTTGCGCCCGATCCTCTCGATCCCGACATCATCTACGGCGGCCGCGCCACGCGCATGAATCAAGTTACCGGCGAGGTCCAGGAGATCACTCCTGAAGTTCTGCGCGGGCAAAAATACCGCTGGCTGCGCACGATGCCGATGCTGTTCTCGCCCGTCGATCCGCACGTGCTGTACCTGGGATCGAACGTTCTCTTTAGAACCATCAACGGCGGCCATAGTTGGGACGTCATCAGCCCAGACCTCACACGCGAAAAGTACGATGTCCCCGAGAGCGTCGGTGTGTTCACGGAAGAAGCCCGCAAACAGGCCACCCGGCGCGGCGTCATCTATTCTCTCGCGCCATCTCACAGAGACATCAATGTCATCTGGGCCGGAACCGACGATGGACTCGTCCACGTCACTCGCGACGGCGGCAAAACCTGGTCGAACATCACTCCGCGCGAACTCACCCCCTGGTGCAAGGTCGCGCAGCTCGACGCCTCGCACTTCGACGATCAGACTGTCTACGCCGCGATCAATCGCTTCCGCCTCGACGATCTGAAGCCTCACATCTACCGCACGCACGATGGAGGCAAAACCTGGAAGGAAATTGTCAACGGTCTTCCTGACGGCCCGGTCAACACCGTGCGCGAGGATCCGGTCCGCAAAGGCCTGCTGTTCGCCGGAACAGAACTGGCCGTCTTTGTGTCATTCGATGACGGCGACCACTGGGAGCCCTTGCGCTTCAACATGCCCGCAACCTCCATCCGGGATCTCGTGATCCACGACAATGACATCGTCGTCGGCACGCATGGCCGTAGCTTCTGGATTCTCGACGACATCGCTCCACTGCGCCAGATGAACGAGAGCATCGTGAACGCGGACGCATACCTGTTCCGCTCCAGCACCGCGTACCGCGTCCGCCGAAGCGTCAACACCGACACTCCACTCCCGCCCGAAGAACCCGCCGGTGAAAATCCGCCCGACGGCGCGATCATCTACTACAACTTGAAATCGCCCGCACCCGTCACCATCGAGATCTTCGACGCGGCCAAGAAGTTGGTTCGCAAATACTCGAGCGGCGACAAACCAGAGCCAATCCCCGCCGATACCGTCGTCCAAACCCAGTGGGTTCGCCCAACCGCGATCCCGTCCGGCGATGCGGGCCTGAACCGTTTCGTTTGGGATCTCCACTACCCGCCGCCCGATTCAGTCGAACACGAGTACCCAATCTCTGCTGTCTGGCACAATACCCCGCGCTACCCGCAAGGGCCCGTCGTGCTACCTGCCCAATACACCATTAAGCTAACCGTCAACGGCAAGAGCTACTCACAGCCGCTCACCGTCAAAATGGACCCGCGCGTCAAAACCCCGCTCACCGGCTTGCAGGAACAATTCCGCCTCGCGACGAAGCTCGTAAGCATGATGCATCAGTCGATGCAGAACGCAAATGACGATCTGAAAAAATTGAACGAACAGCTTGGGCGCGTGCTCGGCGTGATCGAAGGCGCCGATGCGACACCGACCACGCAAGCCGAAGCGGCAGTCACCGATCTCGAGCGAAAACTGAATCAACTCCTAGCCAAGGCAAAATG
>Ga0126373_10000522_pt1 | contig 25350 bp, 23 predicted proteins | sample PanSoiMetPlot_11_FD_92545 | JGI IMG/M metagenome (GOLD analysis project Ga0126373, IMG submission 92545) | Tropical forest soil microbial communities from Panama - MetaG Plot_11 | ecosystem: Environmental > Terrestrial > Soil > Tropical forest > Bulk soil | place: Panama | collected 2016-02-17 | reverse complement strand
GCAGGTGTTGGGTTCGAACCAACGTAGGCTGAGCCGACGGTTTTACAGACCGCTCCCTTTGGCCACTCGGGCAACCTGCCGCGCGCCGTCCCGAAGAACGGGCACTGTGAAGGATAGCGGAACGTGCCTGGCACTTCAGCATCACGGTTGCGACACCGGCACCCTGGCGGCGATAACCTGATGCCCGTGGCAGGCGAATCCTCGTTCGACATCGTGTCGAAGATCAACCATCAGGAAGTCGACAACGCGCTCAACCAGTCCGTCAAGGAAGTCGGTACCCGGTTCGACTTCCGCGGCGTTGGCGCCTCTATCGCATGGTCTGGCAAGGAAGCGGTAGAGATCAAAGCGAACAGCGAAGAACGGGCTAACGCCGTGCTCGACGTTTTCAAGGACAAGCTGGTCAAGCGTTCCGTCTCGCTCAAGGTGCTGGACGCTGGCGAGCCGAAGCTCTCCGGCAAGGAGTATCACCTGCACGTCGGCCTGAAGGAAGGCATCTCCCAGGACGACGCCCGGAAAATCTCCAAGATCATCCGGGATGAGGGCCCTAAGGGAGTACGCGCCCAGGTCCAGGGTGACGAACTGCGCGTGTCCTCCAAAAAGAAGGACGAGCTACAGCAGGTGCAATCGCTGCTCCGCGGCAAAGATTTGGATATAGCTCTACAATTCGTAAATTACCGTTAACGAGGTGGCCCGAGCCGATGCCGTCAAGCGGCGGCGCGGCCAGCTAAGCCACCGCAGCACCGACGATGTCGGCAGGCGCGACCGTTCGTCGTCCCACTTGAATGTCGTGCTCGAACTGGATCAAGCCCGTGCGGAAAGCCATCACGAGAGCCTGAGACCGGTTTGCCGCACCCAGCTTCTCGTACAGCCGCGACACGTATGTCTTGGCCGTCGAGGGGCTGATATACATGCGCGTGGCGATCGCCGGGATCGAGAGTCCACGGTGCAGCAATTCTAGGACCTCCGCCTCTCGAGGGCTCAGCGCAAGCCGCGTCCGTGCGGTCTGCCGGCGTGTCAGCGCACGCGCTAGTCCGGCTGCCGTGAACGACGACGGCGCCACGGCGGCGTGGCGGAGCGCCGAGAGGAGTTCGTCAAGGGGCGCGGCCTTTGATACGAACGCCGAAACACCGATCTCCAGCGCCCTGAAAAGCACGTCGTCTTGATCCCTCGACGTCAAGATCACGATGCCAAGGTTCCGATAACGATCCCTGAGTTGCTTCGCCAGCTCCAGACCGCAGCCGTCCGCCAGGGACACGTCCACGGTCACGACGTCCGGCTTGAAGGCAGCAACGGCGAGCAAGGCTTCCGCCGCCAGGCTGCACTCCGCCGCGATCTCCATATCCGGCTGCCCCGCTACCAATTCGCGGAAGCCGTAGCGAGTCAGCGTGTGCCCATCGACGACGATTAGATGTATCCGCAAGCTGAGTCCCCACCCTTCGTGCCGAGATCCGACAAGATCACGACCCATCCCCATTCACGGGATGTACTGGGTAGAGGACGCCGGACGGCCGCCGCCGGTTTACAGGCCGACTGTCCGTTTTTACAAGAACCACGCCAGCCGACGAGACGGCGCTAGCCCAGTCGCTCCGCGACGACGCCCGAAATATCCGAGTAGACGACCCGCCAGCCAGCCATTCGGGTCATTTCGAGTGCTAGGCGGGGATGCCAGCGGCGAGAGACGACGACGAGGTTGTAGCCGCGCAGGAGCCGCTGCCACTGCGATCCGTCGGCCGTCATGAACGCGAACAGCGAGTCCAGCTGGTCCTGGCTGTACTGCTCGGCGCGGACGTCGAAGGCGACCCTGCCGGTGAGGTTGGGATGGAACCACAGCAACCCAACGGCACTCCACTGGTCGGCTAGTACTGCCAACCTTGGGTTGCGGGCAGCGATGTCGGCCGCCCTGTCGATCGCTCGATGCGGAACCGAGGCCACATAGTTGCTGGCCGGGGCGCGCGCCATCTCGATCCCGGCGATGACCGCACACGCTGCTAGCGCGGAGGCGATCGCTCGCCGGAATGATGCAGCCACTGCGACCGGTGCGGCCGAGCCAACGTGCATGTCCGCTGCCAGCAGGCATCCCGCGAACGCAAACCACGGCGTGTTACGGAAAGCGAGTAGAGCCACGCCGAGGGTAACAACGCCAAGGATGCCGAGCTCCAGCTTTGGCCTGGCTCCGTTGCGCCATCCCACCAGGAAAGCGACCGCGACCGCGATCACGATGGCGAAGAAGGCCCAGGAGTCCGGATGCGCCGGGTTCGGCGGGGTCCACTCCGTCCCGGCGGCAGAGAGCTCGGGGTTTCCGATCAGGCTTCTGTAGTAGCGCACCACGCCGAAGCCGTACGGGGTGCAGAACAACGTCAATGCGGCACAGGTCCCGAGGAGCAGGTATGGGGTCAGCGCCGCATAATCCCGGCGGCGCAGCGCGCCTCCAACACGGCAGCCAGCGTGCAGCCCGACGAATCCCGCACCCAGCAGGACTGACCCGTGGACGTTAGCCCACACGACGAGCAGAGGTATTGACAGCCAGATGCGCAATCCCGGGCGCCCTTTGCTATCGCTGGCGAGCACCATCCACAGCAGCAGCGGAAAGAAAAGGTAACCGAAGCTTTGCGCTCGTGGCGTCGCATACCCGAAGCTCACCGCGCACGCGGCCAGCGTCCAAGCGCACATGCGCAGCGGCGACACGCCGCGCCGCAACATCAGCGCGCCGAGGATCACAAAGCCCGCTGCGATCGTCGCGGCAGAGAGCATCACCACGGCCGCGTAGCCGCCGGCTTGCCAGGCGCGGTAGTAGATGAGCTGCCCCAGCCATTGCTGGTCGATCCACGGCTGACCGTGGGCCATTGCCGTGACGACGTTGCGCTGGGGGATGCCGTGCTGGGCCACGTACCGGCCGGCGTAGAGATCGAAGTACGTGTCCACGAATAGCTGCCGGCAATACTGTGCGGTCGCGAAGAAGACCAGAGCCCCAACTGCGACGAGCCAGGCCAGGCGACCTGGCGCGCGCCAAGGTATCCGTCGGGCGCTGGCCTCAGATGCGCGCGCCGCTTCCCAGATGGTGGCCGTGGCGCTGCTCGGCGCTATCACGGGACGCCGATGTTCACATGGAAGATCGCATGCGCGATTTGCAGGATGCCTGGTCCGATGACCACGACGATCAGCGCCGGGAACAGGCACGTGATCAGCGGGAACATGATTTTTACGGGGACCTTCTGCGCCTGCTCCTCCGCGCGCTGGCGGCGTCGTACCCGCATCTCCCCGGCCTGCTCACGCAGCACTTTCGCGATGGGAATGCCAAGATCACCGGCCTGAACAAGCGCGGCCACGAACACGCGGAGCTCTGGCACCGTGGTCCGCGAGAGCATGGCGCGCAGCGCGTCATTGCGGCCCTGGCCGATCTGGACCTCTTGCAGGGCTCGAGTGAGCTCGGCTGCCAGCGGGCCGGTCGTGTTCTGTGCGACCTGTGCCATCGCGGCGTCGAAGCCCAGGCCTGCTTCCATGCAGACAGTGAGCATGTCCAGCGAGTCGGGCAGCGCGCGCTGGATCCGGGCTTGGCGCTTCAGCCCGGCGTTGTACAGCAAGAGATCCGGCAAGTAAAACCCGACAACCCCGCCCACCACCAGGCCGATGAACGCTATGCCGACGCTGTGCGTAATCGTCAGCCCGTACACCATGCCCACCGCGCAGAGCACAAGCAGGCCAATCCCCTTCGATGCCAGGATCCGGTCCGGCGTCCAGCTGCCCGGATTGCCGGCCAGGTCGAGGCGACGTTGCAGGGTCGCTGCGGCCCCCGACGGGGACAGCCGGCGCGCAAGCGAGCGCAGCCAGCCTGGGGTGGCACCGTCAGCGCGTCGAGCATCCGCGCGTTCACGCGCGACGTGGGAATAGCCATCCTCGATAAAAGCCAGCGCGCGAGCAGCCCCCCGCAGCGGGCGGGCGGGCGCCGCCGAAATCACCAACAGTGCTACAGCCACGGCTAGCGCCCCGACGGCGGTCCCTAGTAGCAGGCTGCCGGTCATCTCATACCTCGACCTTGATCAGGGCGCGCATCCAGAGCGCGCCTAGCAACATCAGGACTGTCGCGCCAATGAGCATGACCAATCCAAACGGCGTTGTGTACAGCAGCCGCATGTAGGACCTACTGCTGTAGAACAGCCAGCCCCCGAGTAGCAGAGGCAGCGCGACGAGGATGTAGGCCGACAGCCGCCCTTCTGCGCTGAGAGCCTTGACATGCCTGCGCAAGTATGCGCGCTCGCGCATGGTCCCGACCGTGTTACGCAGAACCTCGGCCAGATTGCCGCCGACCGAACGTTGGATCCGGATCGCCATGACCGACCATCGCATGTCCTGGGAGTCCATTCGGGCGGCAACGCCGTCGAGAGCGTCCGCGAGGTCGGCGCCGATCCGCGACTCACCGAGCGCACGCGCAAACTCGGCCGCGGCGGGCTGGCCGCCCTCGCGCACGACCGTGTCCATCGCCTGCGCCAGCGAAAACCCTGACTGAAGCGAGCTGGCGATCAACTGCAGTACGTCGGGCAGCTGATCGGCGAAGGCCGACCGACGTCGGCCGATCCGGATGCTCAGCAGCAGCCGCATGCACAACCCTCCGGCGAGCAGGCCGGCCGGCGCGCCGATGAAGACGGTGCCGGCGAGGATCGTCAAGCCTGCGGCGAGCACAAAGCTGACGCAAGCACCGAGCACGACGAATTCAGCCGGCTTAATGGTCAGGCCTGCCACGTCCAGTCGTTCCGCCAGCGTGCGGTCCGTTCCGCGAGCCTGCAACGCGCGTTCGGCCACTCCGATCACCGCGCCCGCGACCTTGCCTTGGCCCGCCTGAGTGGCCGGCTTGTCCGTCGAGCGCGCTGGCCCGTACTGGCCCACGCGGCCAGCAATACGACGACCACGCCGACCAGATACTGACGCACCCGAGGCGACCAAGATCACCGCTGCGAACGCTGCAAGCACCGCGCCCACAGATCCGAGCAACCACATGGAGAAGTGCCAAGGCGCCGAGACGGGTAGCGGTGATGCGGCCGTAGCAGCGGCCGCAGGTTGCCTCGCGGCGACGACCTGCGAAGCCGAGGGGGACGGAGTGACAGCTTGGAACACCGCGGCCAAGGTTGCTGCGGCGGCCGGAGCAGCCACCCGGCCGCCGGTCGCCGACGCAAGGCTCAGCAACATCGGCCGGTTGTCGTCACTCTCGAAGCGCCACGCCACGACGTCGGTTGGCACCGAGGACGTCGACGCGGCGCCGGTCAGTTCTTCAGCGTTCGACAGGACTAGGACCCGAACGTCAGCCGCCGGGCCCAGCGCAGCCATTGCGGTTCGCGCCGCGGTCAGTGCGCCGGCGAGACCCGTCGAGGCAGAGCCAGACCGCGGCGCCGACGAGACCGCAGCCACAACCGTCCCACGGGCCTTGATCGGAGGCGTGACCAGCGTCCACGATCCGCTGAACGTTATCAGCCCGGCACGCACGTCGCGCGGCAGCGCGTTCAGGTAGGAAACCGCGACACTTTGCTCGGCGGCGGCTTCCGCCGCCGAGAACGACTGGTTGACGTCCAGGAGGACCATGACGGCGCGCTGCTGGTGGGCGGTGGTCGATGATGCGCTCGCAGCCCCCGCGCCGAAGCTGACCGCCGCCAGGGCCGCGAGCGCCGCGGCGACGCGTCCCCATTGCCGGCCGCTCACCGGCCGTAGTCCCCGAAGAGCGCGGCGGGCAGCCGCACGCCACGGTCGGCCAACGTCTGCACGAACCGCGGACGTAGCCCGGTGCTGCGCAACGTCCCGAGGTAGCGGCCGTTCTCATCAACCCCGGCGTGGAAGTCAAACAAGAAGATGTCCTGGAGCGTGATCACATCCCCCTCCATGCCCTCGACCTCGGTCACGTGGGTAATGCGGCGAGTGCCGTCCTTGAGACGGGTCTGGTGCACGATCAACTGGATGGCAGAGGCCATCTGTTCCCGGATGGCCCGCTGCGGAAGGTCCATCTCGGCCATCAGCACCATGGTCTCCAGCCTGGCCAGCGAGTCTCTAGGCGAGTTCGAGTGCACGGTAGTGATCGATCCATCGTGGCCGGTGTTCATCGCTTGCAGCATGTCTAGCGCGGCAGCGTCCCGGACCTCGCCCACCACGATCCGATCCGGCCGCATCCGCAGCGAGTTGCGTACCAGGTCCCGGATCGCGACCTGGCCGCGGCCTTCGAGGTTCGCTGGCCGCGATTCCATCCGGACTACATGATCCTGACGAAGCTGCAACTCTGCGGCGTCTTCGATCGTGACGATCCGCTCGTCACCTGGGATGAAGGACGACAGCACGTTCAGCGTCGTGGTCTTCCCCGCGCCTGACCCGCCACCGATGAGAATGCTGATACGACCGCCCACGCAGGCTTTCAGCAACTCCGCCACCGGCGCAGTGATCGTGCCGAAGCTGATGAGGTCGTCCACGCTAAACGGGTCTGCGGCAAACTTCCTGATCGTCAGCAGCGAGCCGTCAAGCGCGACCGGCGGTACCACGGCATTGACCCGACTGCCGTCTGGGAGCCGCGCATCGACCATTGGACTGGCCTCATCCACCCGGCGGCCAACGCGACCGACAATCTTTTCGATCGTGCGCCGTAGGTGGCTCTCGTCGGCGAAGGCCACCTCGGCCGGGAATAGCCGTCCGGCGCGCTCTATGTAGATCTGGTCATGACCGTTGACCATGATCTCGCTGACTTCCGGGTCACGCAGGTATGGCTCGAGCGGTCCGTGTCCGAGGATCTCATCTGCCACCTCGCGCGCGATCCGGGTGCGGTCGGCCATGGTCAGCGGCGTCTCGTCACGCTGGAGCACGGTGCGCAGGGTCTCGATGACCTGCTCTTCCAGGTCCTTTTGCTCGAGCCGCGCATCATAGAGTCGGGGGCCCAGGTCTTCGAGCAGCGCCTCGTGCACGCTGCGCTTCACCGCGGCGAACGGGTCCGCGTGCTTACTGTGCCGGCGGGCCTTCGGACGCTGCTCATGGACCAGCGTCATGGGCGCGGTCTGCTTGGCGAGCCGCTCGTTGAGGCTCACCGGCCCCGCCTTCCGACGAGGCGCCGCGGCGCCGGTGCGGCCGACCGCTCTGAGACCGGGCTGTCCTGTAGGCGGTCCTGCGCGAAACGCATTATGGCCTGGCTGACCGGATGACCGGGATTATCCAGCACGATGGGAGTGCCCTTGTTGATCGACACTGGCACCTCGCGGCTGGAGGGCACCTGTACGGCAATCGGGCTGCGCACCACCCTTGCCACGTCCTCGGCTGTAAGGCCGACTTTTGCGTCCGAGCGATTGAGGACGATCGACCGAATGTCGGCCGGGTAGGACAGCATGTCGAAGGTGTCCAGGGTGACTCGCAAATTCTTCAGGGCAGGTACATCCGGCGTGGTCAGCAGGACGTGGTGCGCGCTCGCGTCCATGGCCAGCAGTACGTGCTCGCTGAACTGCGCTGGCGTGTCAACCACCACGTGGTCGTACATGCCTCGCAGCACGGTCAGCAGTTCCTTAACAAGTTGCGGCGGTATCTTCTCGGCATCGCCGGGAGTGACGGGGGCGAGCAGCAGGTCCAGTCCGGACCGGTACCGCGTGAGTAGTGACGCGGCACCGGTGGTATCAACATGGCCTGCCATCCGGACGGCGTCGATGATCGTGCGCGCCGGGTTGGCCTGGACGCTGATCGCGACATCTCCGAACGCCAGGTCCAGGTCAACCAGGCAAACCCGGCAGCCGTCTCGTGCGAGCGCCACTGCAAGGTTTATGGCGAGTGTCGTCTTACCGCAGCCGCCCTTGGCGGCGAAGACGGTCACAATCCGGCCGTCCCGGCCCGCCACCGCAGCAGGCTCCTGCGCCGAGCCGGCCAGAAAGCCCCGGGAAACCTCGAGGGACCGACTGCAAGCCTCGGCCAGCGCCGCCTGATCGCCGTACTGCACGACCTCACGCACCCCGGCCCGCAACGCCTCGGTCAGCGTGGTTACATCGAGCTCTGCGCGAACGAGTACCACTCCGGCGGCCGGCCGCACCGGCCGGAGTGCACCGGCGAAACGCAGCGCCTCACTGCTCGCGACGTTAGGTCCGATCACCACGAGGAGTTCCGCGGGGTCGTCCTGCACCAGCCGGGCGGCCTCCTGCAGGCTGTCCGCGTAGAGCAAGGCCCCGTCAGGCGCAAAGTGCACATCCGTCGCGGTGGGGTTGGGGTCACACAGGATCGTCATGGCCGTCGCCTCAGGGTTGGAACGCAACGTCGGCTCTGGCTCCCGATGCGCTGGTCACTAGCGCCAGGTAGGGAGAACCCGCCTCGCCGAGCTCGATCAGCCGCTCCGCATCGGCCTGCGACACCGCCATGGTCACGTAGATGGTCGACGGGTTGGCCGAGGACGAGCTTGCCGAGGACGAGCCGTTCGCGGGGTCGGCAGAAACGACCGTGCTCGTGGACGGCGGTGTCGCGGTTCCCTCACCGACCGCCAGCACCAGAACCTTCGGCAGCACCAGCCGGGTATGCACCAGACCCCCGGTGTGCGCGGAGTTCAGGCTGTCCGCCGTGCAGGCGCCGGTCGCTGCCTTGCCGTTGACGAATGTGCTGAAGACGGCAACCTGCGATCCGGAAGTTACGTAGTTGGCGACCGCCTGCTGCACACAGAATTGCAGCGTGACGGCTACCATGCCAGGCGGCACCGGCAGGGCAGCTGCCGTCTCTACCGAGCTGCCGAGCATCGGGCTCAGCAGCATTTGACCAGACGCCAAACCGCTCGTCAGTACCAGGCCGGCCATGCTCGGCGAGATCGAGCGGACGGCGTCCGCCGGTACCGAGGTGGCGGGAAATTGCTGGCTCACCAGCAAGCCCTCTCGGAGTGCCACGCCGGTCGAGGTTCCGGAGGGTATCTGTGACTTGGCGACGTAGGCCGTGACCGCGCGCATCCCGGCCAGCGCGCGCTGATCGGCCTGATGCACGTAGTCGAGAACGCCTACGGCGCCAAGCACTGCCAGCACAAGGGCTATGGCCACGATCAAGATGCGGCGGGTCATCATTCCTCGCTTGGTATCTCTCAGCCGGACAGCTTGATCGCCGTCGCACTGAAGCCGAAGTTTGTAGTGGGGTTGAGGTAATCGGCGACCGGGTCGATACCGGGCGTGAAGTAGCCCTCGATGCACGGGGCGTTGCCCGTGCAGGCGCTGTTAGTTCCGGCGTCGGGTTGCAGGCCAGGGATGTTCATGTAGCCGGTGATAACGAACCCGGCGAGGCCGATGATGTAGTACGTCGCAGTGGACCCCGTACCGCTCACCGGACATCCGGGGACTGACGGGTTGGGGCAGCCAAACAGCGGCAGGAAGACTGTTACCGGATGGCCCGCGAGGTACGCGCTGACGTCGGTGACAAGCGCGTTCTTGCAATCACTGGTGACATTGTTGCCAGTACTGGTGACTGTTGTATTCGTCGTGAGGTCGATGTTCGCGGTGCACGTGCTGGTGTTCGTTTCCTGTAGCCAGTCGAAACCGCCGGGGATGTTCTGGCCGGCCGGACCGCCGCAGGGCTTTGCTTTCCCCTTGATGTAGACAGGAACCAGCGTGTTGAACCCGCCGCCACCCGAACTCGTTAGGTCTTGCCACTGGCAGAGCGAGATCGTTAGCGCCAGGGAGTCACTCTGCTCGGCATAACCCCATTCCGCTTGCGCGCAAGCCTTCACCATGGTGCCGTCGTAGGTGCCGTTGCCGACCAAGGTCTGTGCGAACACCGGCGGCAGAAGCGTTGACCCGCTCGCCAGCTTCGTTGAGGTCAGCACGTCGACGAACTTCGCTCCGTTTGTCGGGTCCGGCGGGCAATCCGTAAGCCCGGTGCCAATGAGAGTCGAGCAGTCGCCCAGTCCGTCCGACCCGCATATTGCCGACACGCCAGCAATATGCTGTGTCAGCGCCGACGCGTTCGCGTTCGCGTACGTGAGGGCAGTACTAGTCGCGCTCCCCGGCGCGCACGTCCCGAGCGCGCATTGCCGTGCGGCAGCGAGCGCGCCAGCATCCGCGCCGTTCTGTAGCTCGGCTCGGTTCTGATAGATCTGCCCGACGTCGATCACCAGGGCGCCCATGCCGAGCAGAACCCCGCCGCCGATCAGCACCGCGACGATGACTCCGACGGCGCCCCGGTCGTCACGACCGAGGAGACGCAGCAGCGGCCGCGCTAGGTCTCGCATGGCATGACTCCTACGGCTGTCAGTGTCTTCGTCGGGCCGAAGAGGTAGCCGATTGGCGTGACAAAAGTGAACGTGTACGTGACGTGGACGACGGCGTCGTCGCCTGTCTGCGCTGACCCGGCTGGGCAGCCGGTCACGCCCAGCACGTCAGGCTGTTCGGTGACTGTTATGCCGTTCAGCCCGATGGCGGCGGACAGGGCGCGACTCTGATAGGTCGCCTGACCAGAGCTAGCGCACGGGCGCCCTCGCGCGCCGCTTGGGTCAACGTGATCTGAGCGTTGATCGCGCGGCCAAAGTCGATGACGCCGAATACGATCAGCACCAGCAAGGGCAGCAGCAGGGCAAACTCGACCGCGGCGGCGCCCCGGTCCGAGCTCGCCCCGCCGCGCCGAGCTGGTTTCGTCATCGTCGTGGTCTCTTAGCGCCAGGTCACATGCTGTTGTTGACGGTCGAGAACGCACTAGCGACGTGCTGCCCGACGAGCGCAACTATGGCCACGATCACGGCCGCGATCAGGGCCACCAGCAGGCCGTATTCGACGGCGCTCGCACCGCGATCGGACCGCAGCCGCGCGGCAAGGGTGTGATGTAGCGAGACGAAAAGCTTGGACATCGGACCTCTCCTTGAGTGATAGGGCCCGCTATGCGGGTATCTGGAGCCGGGCCCGGGTACCGCAGTCTGGCACGAGGACGGCGCGCCAATCGGGCTGCTGACCACGGGGCCGGCCGGCCGGCCGACAGTTCTGCCGGGTCGGATGACATGTCCTCCGAATGGCCGACACGGGGCGATCCAGCCCGCGCAGACGTCGCTCCCTGCGTAGGGTGAGTCCACTTTCTCGACTCGAAGACTTTGGCGCACGATGAACCTTGCCTGGACTGTCGCGGGCGCGCTTGCCGGTCTCGTCGCTGGCCTAGGGCTGCGCGGCGCGGTCATCCGCCTGGCGGTGCCATCCGGGGAGCCGGCGCGAACAACGTGCCCGCGGTGTACCGCCCCGCTGACCCGCCTAGTTGGCATCCAGTGCGCGGGCTGTCACTCCCGTCTCGGGCCGTTCCCGGTGTTCGAGCTTGCGAGCGCGGCCATGGTCGGCGCCCTCGCAGGACGGTTCGCGGGTACGCCGGAGGTCGCGGCGTTCTGTGTGCTCGGCGCGGTGGGGATCGCGCTGGCTGCCATCGATGTACGCGTACAGCGACTCCCTGACCGCCTGACCCTGCCGGCCTACCCGGCGCTCCTGGCCTTGCTGGCCGCCGCGGCACTCGTTAGTCACCATGCTTGGCCGCTGACCCGGGCGGTCCTGGGCGGACTCGCGCTCGGCGGTGCTTACTTGCTCCTTGCCGTGATCAGGCCTGGAGGTCTCGGCGGTGGTGATATCAAGGTCGCCGGGCTGGCCGGGCTCGCGCTCGGCTGGCTCGGCTGGCGCGCGGTGTTCGACGGTGCGGCACTCGGCTTCCTGCTCGCCGGAGCAGCGGGCCTCGTACTGCTCGCGGCCAGGCGGGTCACGCTCCGCAGCCACATCAGCTTCGGACCGTTCCTCATCGGGGGGGCGCTGCTGACACTGCTGGCCGTCGGGCCAGGACCAGGCACATGACCGCGACAGTCAGCCCTGAGGTCGCCGCTCCCAGCCACGACGGCACAGAGGGCGCGGCTCTCGACCGCACGGCGTGGCTGTTCGCGTGGCTAGCGGTCCTGCCAGTAGTGATCTTCCGGGCCGGCATCCTGTCGGAGGCCGACACGTTCTGGCAGATCCGCGTTGGCCTCGTGACAATCGCGCAACGGGCGGTCCCCGCGGTCGATACGTTCACCTGGACCGTCCACGGCAGGCCATATTTCCTGAACTCGTGGGGGTTCAACGTCCTGCTGGCCGTCGGCTACAAGCTTGGCGGACTGCCCGGCGTGGCGGTGCTCTGTGCACTGATCACTCTCGGCATCGTGGCGCTAGCGCTGACGCTGGCACGGTCGCTCGGAGCGTCCGCTGCTGCCGCCGGCGTCGCGCTCTTTCTGGCGGCGCCTTTCGTGGCTGGCTGGCTGTCAGCCCGGCCGCAACTAGTGGATTACGCCGCCGTCCTCATACTCGCCATGCTTTTGCGTGCGATCGAACTCAAGCGCGGTCGCTGGGGAGCGGTCGCACTGGTCGGCCTGTTGACCGAGACGTGGGTCAACCTGCACGCCGTCGCGCTCGTAGCGGTTGCCGTGGCTGCCACGAGCGCAGCGGTGCTCTTGCTTTTCCGCCGGAGAGCACCCTCGCGGTACGCAGCCGCGGCCGCCCTCGCTGCTGCTGGCGGTTGCCTGCTGAACCCATACGGCGTCGGCGTGTTGCACCAGGCAGGCCAGGTCCACGCCGACTCCATGCAGTACATCTCCGAATGGCTGCCGGTGGACTGGGCGAGCCCCACGCAGGATCTCACCCTCGCCGCCGGCGTCGCCGCACTGATCATCGCCTGGCACCGGCGAGAGGCGGTGCTGACGGCCATGCTCGCCGTTGGACTGGCCGGCTCGCTGGAAGCGGTACGGTTCCTGCCGTTCGTGGTCTTCCTGGCGACGCCCGTGCTGGCGGCTTTCGCGTCGAATCCGCCCGAGCCAATTCGCCGGTACCTGACCAGTCGGAACGTTATGTTCCGGCGGTGCGGGGCGCTTGGGCTCGTGGCTCTCATCGCGATTGCGAGCCCGAGCCTGACTCATATCGGGCGGCCGGCGCCTGGCATCTACCCCGTCGCGGCAGTAGCCCGCATCCCGCGCGGCTGCCACCTCTTTACCACTGATCTCATCGGCGGGTACGTGATCCTTGCCCGGCCCGACGTCCAGGTTTCCCTGGACGGCCGCAACAACCTCTACGGCCCCAAGCTGCTGCTCGCAGAGGAGCGGGCCTTGCACGGCGAAGGCAACCTGTCCGGCGGGCTAGCTGGCGCTGGGTGCGTCCTCGTGCCACCGAAATACGGCCTAGCCGGCCGGCTGCGGCACGACGCTCAGTGGCAAGCCCAAGTGGCCGAGCCGACCGGGATCCTGTACATCCGCCGCTGACCATTGCGCAGGGGACGATCAGGCGCTGACCGGCACGACGTGCCAAAGGCCGCCGTTGAGGTTCAGGTTGTTGCCGTGAGCCTGGCCCGGACCTGAGTCGCCAATGTAGGCGTAGAGCGGGTGGCCGTTGTAAGTCTCCTGGGTAGACCCATCCGTCCTGGTGATGGTGGCCAGCGTTCCGGTCACACCCGGCCCGGCCTTGAGCGGCCCTGGCACCGGTGGCCAGTAGGCGGCGCATGAGCCGTAGCAGGCCGACTTGTTACTGGTGTCCGGCGCGAACCAGTACAGTGTCCGGCCGGCGGAGTTGACCAGCACAGTCATCCCGCCGATCGACGCTGTCTTCAGTGCTGCGCTCGATGAGGTCGAGCTTGCCGTGCTAGCCGCGCTGCCGGCCGCAGCCAGGGCGCCGCCTAGCAGACCAAGCGCCACCACGGACACAACTGCGGTGCCTGCGGCTGCCAGCGGCCGACTGACACCCGCGGTTAGCCAATCGGGTCCGCGGCCCCGGACTGCCGCTGAGGTCGCGCCGGCCCCGCCGCCCCGGACCCTGTCCGAGGTGCCACCGACGCCGCCGCGGCGCGCCGCCGCGGCCGCCGCCAGCTTCGCCGAGTCCGACCGGGCCGACCCGGACGCCAGTGCCTCCGCAGCCGGCGTCGCGGCGTAGAAAGCGAGCACGGCGAACGCCAGGACCTCAATGATCCCAGCCACGATCCCGGCTGTGGTTCGCACCTCGCGAAAACCGAAGAGTCCGAATTGCACCGTCAGCAGGTAGCCGCCGAGCGTGCTCAGCGCGAACCCGGCTCCTAGCGCGGCGACGAGCCTGCTAGCCGTAGCCAGCATCAGCCCGCCGAGGGCAAATGCCGCGATGACCTGGAACAAGAACAGCGGTCCGATAGTCGCGATTGAGTTGTACCCGGTCAGGTACAGGTCGAGGTGGATGGCAGCGGTAGCGATCAGTAGTCCTGCTCCGATCACCCGGAGCAGAAGCCGCCAACCTATGGCCGGTCCATGCTGTGCGCTCATGTTCTTTACCACGATCAGAGGATGCCCCCGGTTCATGTGGCCATTCCCCGGGCCGGGCAACGCCAGGCGGGCTGACCATGCTGGGATAAGACGTGGCAGCGAGCAAAGGAGATGTAACATGACGGACGTTGCGCCGCTGCGGGAGCGCAAGGCCTGGCAGGCGCTCGAGCGTCACTATGCCGACATCTGTGACCGTCACTTGCGCGACTTGTTTCAGGAGGACCCGAGCCGCGGCCGGCGAATGACGGCCGAAGCCGAGGGCATTTACCTCGACTACTCCAAGAATCGTGTAACCGACGAGACAATGCGGCTGCTCGTAGACCTGGCCGAGGAGTCGGGCGTGCCGGAGCGCCGCGACGCGATGTTCCGCGGCGAGCACATCAACCTTTCGGAGAACCGCGCGGTCCTGCACGTGGCGTTGCGCATGCCGGCGACCGCGTCGCTGATCGTGGACGGCGCAGACGTTGTGCGCGAGGTACACGACGTGCTGGGCCGGATGAGCACCTTCGCGGATCGGATCAGGTCCGGCGAGTGGCGGGGATATACGGGCAAGCCCATCCGTAACGTGATCAACATCGGCATCGGCGGATCGGACCTCGGCCCCGTGATGGCGTATGAAGCGCTGCGCTTCTACTCCGATCGCAACTTGACGTTCTGGTTCGTGTCGAATATCGACTCCACCGACTTCGTCGAGGCGACGCGGAATCTGAGTGCGGACGAGACGCTGTTCATCGTCTCGTCCAAGACGTTCAGCACACTGGAGACCTTGACCAATGCCACGTCCGCGCGCGACTGGATCGTCGGCCAGCTCGGCGACGAGCGAGCGGTCGCGAAGCACTTCGTTGCGGTGTCGACGAACGCCGAGAAGGTCGCCGCGTTTGGCATCGACACGGCGAACATGTTCGGCTTCTGGGACTGGGTCGGCGGCCGCTACTCCATGGACTCCGCTATCGGCCTGTCCACCATGATCGCGATCGGCCCCGATCGATTCGACGAAATGCTGGCCGGCTTCCACGCGATGGACGAGCACTTCCGTACGGCGCCCCTCGCGCAGAATCTGCCCGTCCTCATGGGGTTGTTGTGCGTCTGGTACGCGGACTTCTTCCGCGCCGAAACCGTTGGTGTCATGCCCTATGACCAGTACCTCAAGCGGTTCCCTGCGTACCTGCAGCAGCTGACGATGGAGTCCAACGGCAAGAGCGTGACGATTGCCGGAAAGCCAGTCGACTATCCCACCGGACAGGTGTTCTGGGGCGAGCCGGGCACGAACGGCCAGCACAGTTTTTACCAGCTCATTCATCAGGGAACGCACTTGATTCCCGTCGATCTCATTGGATTCGCGAAGTCGCTCAACCCACTCCGCGACCATCACGACCTGCTGTCGTCCAATGTGTTCGCCCAAGCGCAGGCCCTGGCCTTCGGGCGGACCGAAGAACAGGTCCGAGCCGAGGGCACGCCAGAAGACGTCGTCCCGCACCGGGTCATGCCCGGGAACCGGCCGACGAACGTCCTGCTTGTCGACGTGCTCACGCCGCGCCTGCTCGGCTCGCTCGTCGCCTTGTACGAGCACAGCGTGTTTACCCAGGGGGCGATCTGGCAGATCGACTCCTTCGACCAGTGGGGGGTCGAGCTAGGCAAGGTGCTGGCAAGCCAGATCGCGCCCGAGCTGGAAGCGCCCGAGGAGCCAGAGCTGCGCCATGACTCGTCCACCAATGCCTTGATCCGCCGCTACCGGTCACTGAAGACCAGCTCGTGACGGCCCCGTTCCCTGACGGAAGATTGGAAGGCTAACCGCGATGCCTACAGATAAGCCGATGCAACTCGGCATGATCGGGCTCGGCCGGATGGGCGCAAACCTGGTGCGCCGCCTGATGCGCGACGGTCACCAATGCGTTGCGTACGACCGAAACCCAGATGTGGTCAAGGGACTGGTGGCCGAAGGCGCCGACGGCGCAAACAGCCTCGCCGAGTTCGTCGGCAAGCTGTCGCAGCCGCGCGCCATCTGGATCATGGTCCCGGCAGCGGTTGTGCAGTCGACGCTCGACCAGCTCACGCCGCTGCTCGCCGACGGTGACATCGTCATCGACGGTGGCAACTCCTACTACCGCGACGACATCGAGCGGGCGAAGCAGCTCAAAGCCAGCGGCATCCACTACATCGACGTCGGCACCAGCGGCGGCGTGTTCGGGTTGAACCGCGGCTTCTGCTTGATGATCGGCGGCGAGAACGCGCCGGTCCAGCACCTGGACCCGATATTCAAGACCATCGCACCAGGTGAGGGCAGCGCGGAGCCGACGCCGGGCCGGAGCCTCGCCGATAGCACGGCTCCGCACGGCTACCTGCACTGCGGTCCGAACGGCGCCGGTCATTTCGTGAAGATGGTTCACAACGGCATCGAGTACGGCATGATGGCCGCGATCGGCGAGGGCTTGTCCATTATCAAGCACGCCGACGCGGGCATGCACGAACAGGAAGCGGACGCCGAGACCGCACCGCTGCGCGACCCAGAGGCTTACCAGTACCAGATTGACGTCGGCGAGGTGGCCGAGGTGTGGCGCCGGGGCTCCGTCATCAGCTCGTGGCTGGTTGACCTCATCGCCGCTGCCTTCGCCCAGGATCCCGACCTCAGCAACTTCGAGGGCCGGGTTTCCGATTCCGGGGAGGGGCGCTGGACCGTGCTGGCAGCGGTCGAGGAGGGTGTCCCGGCGTCGGTGATCACCGCTTCGCTCTACGAGCGGTTTGAATCACGCGGGCTGGGTGACTTCACCGACAAGGTCCTGTCGGCAATGCGCTCGGAGTTCGGCGGGCACGCGGAGAAGAAGGACTAAGCCGTGCAGCACGAGCTCGAGGTCTCGCCGGACCCGGCCGCCGTCGCCACTCGCGCGGCGAGCTATGTCGCCGCGCGGGCACGAGCAGCAGTGTCCGAGCGCGGGCGGTTCACGTTCGCCGTCAGCGGTGGGCACACGCCGTGGGCGATGTTCGCCGAACTTGCGAAGCTGGAGGTGCCGTGGGCCGACGTCACGCTGTTCCAGGTGGACGAGCGGGTCGCGCCGGATGGCGACCCTGACCGCAACCTGACGCACCTGCACGACAGCATTGGCGACGCGCCCGCGAGCGTGTGCCCGATGCCGGTCAGCGATCCCGATCTCGACAAGGCCGCTGCCGAGTACGCGACGTTGCTGCCCGAGCGCTTCGACCTAGTGCACCTGGGACTCGGCCCCGATGGGCACACAGCTTCGCTGGTACCCGGTGATCCGGTACTGAAAGTGGCCGACGAACTGGTGGCCGTCACGCAGCCGTACCAGGGCCATCGGCGCATGACGCTCACATACCCCGCGCTGGCCCGCGCCGACCAGCTGCTGTGGCTGGTCACCGGCAGCGACAAGCGGGAGCCGCTGGCCAAGCTCATGGCCGAAGACCAGTCCATCCCCGCGGGCCGGGTGCAGGCGGCGCGATCGCTCGTGCTCGCGGACGCAGCCGCGGCGCCTCCTGACATGTAGCGTCGTGACTCGGAGGGCGCCGGATCGGTAACGCCGCCCGTACGCTGCCTCATGCCGACAACCCCCTTCCGACCTCGAGGACGTCATGACAGCAGGGAATCTTGGCCAGACCGTAGTCACTACGAGACGTGCATCAGCAGCGAGCGGCAGCATGCACCGTCCCGACGATCACGTCATCGTGCTGTTCGGCGCCACCGGCGATCTGGCTAAGCGCAAGCTGCTGCCTGGCCTGTTTCACCTCGCCGCTGCTGGGCTGCTGCCGCGCAAGTACCGCATCATCGGGTCGTCGCCCGCCAGGTTCGCGCTGAGTTCGGACGAGTTCCGGGCTCACGCCAAGCAGGCAGCGCAAGACTTCTGCATCAGCAAGCCGGATACGCAGGTCGACTGCTGGGCCGAATTCCAGCAGCACCTTTCGTTCGCGCCCGCCGACCCCGACGACTTCACGCCGCTGAAGGACGAAGTCGCCCGGGCCGAGAAGGAGATTGGTGGCGATGCTCGCCGTCTCTTCCACCTCGCGGTGCCGCCATCGGCCTTCTCGTCGGTGGTTAGCATGCTCGGCAAGGCTGGCCTAGCTGGCGAGAACTCGCGGGTGATCATCGAGAAGCCCTTCGGCACCGACCTCGCGTCGGCCATGGAGCTCAGCAACGCGGTGCACGCGGTCTTTGATGAGTCGCAGATCTTCCGGATCGACCACTTCCTCGGGAAGGAGTCAGTCGATAACATCCTTGCCTTCCGGTTCGCCAACGGACTGTTCGAGCCGATCTGGAACCGGTCGCACATCGCCTACGTGCAGATCGACGTGCCGGAGACGCTCTCGATCGAAGGCCGCGCCGACTTCTACGACAAGACCGGCGCCTACCGCGACATGATCGTTACCCACTTGTTCCAGGTGCTTGGCTTCGTCGCGATGGAGCCGCCCACGTCGCTGAGCGCACAGCAGCTGCGGGCGGAGAAGACGAAGGTGTTCGATGCGCTCAGGCCAATCGATCCGCGGCACGTGATCCGCGGTCAGTACGACGGCTACCGGAATGAGCCAGGCGTCGCATCCGGCTCCCAGACTGAGACGATGGTGGCGCTGAAGGCCGAGGTCGACAACTGGCGATGGCACGGTGTCCCGTTTTACCTACGGTCCGGCAAGAGCCTCGGAGCCGGTCGGCAGGTCATCACGCTGGGCTTTCATGAACCGCCGCTGCGAATGTTCAAGGCGCACCGCAAAGACATCCCGGACGGACGGCGGAATGAGATCGTCATCGACTTCGCCGATCCCGGCTCGATCACCGCGCGGTTCCTGGCGAAGGAGCCGGGGGCTGAGATGTCGCTCGGCAGCGAGAAGATGGTCTTCAAGTACGCCGACTCGTTCGCAGCCGCGAATGCGCTCGAAGGCTACGAGCGGCTTATTCTCGACGCGATGATCGGCGATCAGGCACTGTTCACCAGTTCGGACGGCATCAACCGGCTGTGGGAGATATCCGAGCCGCTGCTCGAGAACCCGCCGCCGGTCGAGCCGTACGCCCGAGGCTCGTGGGGACCGGCCTCGATCGACAAGCTGATCGCGCCGTTCCACTGGCATCTGCCGAACGCCGGCTGAGGTCGACGCCCGACGAGGAGGTGCGCATGAGCCTCGGCTACGACAAGCCGCTGTACCTAATCGCGTTCGATCACCGCGGCTCGTTCGAGCACGATCTGTTCGGAGCGACCGAGCCGGTCACGCCCTCGGTGCGGGACGGCATCGTCCGGGTGAAGGAGATCATCTTCGACGCCCACGTCCAGGTGCTGGCCGCAGGCGCTCCTGCGCAGGCTTGCGGCGTTCTGGTCGACGAAGAATTTGGCGCCGGTGTCGCGCGCCGCGCCAAGGCTGAAGGCGTGCCATTGGCGATGCCGGTGGAGCGCTCTGGTCAAGATGAGTTTCAGTTCGAATACGGCGACGACTTCGGAGCGCACATCGAGGCGTTCGATCCAACATTTGTCAAGGTGCTGGTCCGCTACAACCCCGATGGTGACCCGGACCTTAACCGCCGGCAGACTGAGCGGCTCGCGGCGCTCAGCCACTGGCTCCGGGACCGTCAGCGCAAGTTCCTCTTCGAGCTGCTCGTGCCGGCCACAACGGCGCAGTTGGATCGGTTCGCCGGCGACCAGCGTGAATACGACCGCATGCTGCGACCGGACCTCGTGGTCGCGACCATCGCGGCGCTGCAGGCGGGCGGCGTCGAGCCGGACATCTGGAAGATCGAAGGACTGGACAGCCGCGCCGCATGCGAGGAGGTGGTGACGCAGGCGCGCGCCGAAGGCCGCGACGGCGTCACGTGCATCGTGCTTGGCCGCGGCGCTGACGAGCCGCAGGTGCTCGAGTGGGTGCGGATTGGCGCTTCGGTCGACGGCTTCGACGGCTTCGCCGTCGGCCGGACGCTGTGGGAGCAACCGCTCAGGGACTTTCTCGCCAGTCGGACATCGCGGGCGCAGGCGGTCGACGAGATTGCCCGACGCTATGGGGACGTTATCGCCGCCTACCGCGATGCAGCGGCGGCTGCTCGCGCTCCTCAGGGGGAGTCGCAGTGACGAGTGCAACCGTCAAGCTCATGCTCGCCGATGTCGACGGCACGCTGGTCACGCAGCAGAAACAACTGACTGACGAGGCTATCGCGGCCGTGCGCGACCTGCGCGACGCCGGAGTCACCTTCGCCATCACGAGTGGCAGGCCGCCGCGCGGCATGGCCATGCTCATCGAGCCGCTGGAGATCCAGACGCCAATCGCCGGCTTCAACGGCGGCGTCATCGTCGACCGGCACCTCTCGGTCATCGAGCAGCGCGTGCTGCCCGAAGACCTGGTGATGCCCGTCGCCGACCTGATGGAGTCGTTCAAGCTCGATGTGTGGGTCTACCGCGGCGCGGACTGGTACGTGCCGACGGCGGACGGACCGCACGTCGCGCGCGAGTCCCGGACCGTGGGGTTCGCCCCGACGATCATGCCGGACGGCGGCGTGCGCGTCCTCACCACGGGCGTGGCCAAGCTCGTCGGCGTTAGCGACGATACCGACGCCGTCGCGAAGGCGGCCGTGGCGGCTCACGACGAGTTTGGTGATCACGTTACCGCCGCAGCCTCCCAGCCGTACTACCTCGACGTAACGCACCCGATGGCCAACAAGGGTGCGGTCGTCAAGTACCTCAGGGACATGTACAAGATCGACGAGGCCGACATCGCGACGATCGGCGACCAGCCGAATGACGTGCTGATGTTCGCACATTCCGGGCTGAGCATTGCGATGGGTAATGCCACCCCCGAGGTCAAGCGCGCCGCGCGGCGGGTTACCACTTCCAACGAGGATGAGGGCTTCGCTAACGCGGTACATCGCTTCATCCTCAGATAACGTCCGGCGACGGTACCTAGACGGCGCGCGGCTGCACTGACTCCGCGCGGTGCTTGATTCCGGCTAGGGTCGCGGACATGTTGGCGTGATGCTCGGCCAGCCGCCGGCGCAGGATGCGATGCTCCTTGTCGGGCATCTGCGCGATCAGCTCGCTGACGCCGCTCTCGCCCGGGCCCATCTGCATCCACTGGCGGATCACGGTCCCCGTCCCATCAGGCTCGAGAGAGAACCGCCACCGCGCCGACGGAACGTCCGGATCGCCGACGGCCCAGCCGAGCAGGCGTTCCGAGTCAAGCTCGCAGATCGTGGACACCGTCTCCCAAAAGCCGCGAGCCTCATGGAAATTGCGCCCACGGAACCGGGCCCCGAGCGCCGGGCCGGTAGCGTCGTCCAGCCACTGGCCGCCCTGGAACTCCGAGCTGAACTCGGCCGGTGTCTGGATGTCGCACACCAGCTGCCAGACAACTGAGGGCGGCGCGTCGATGCGCAGCTCCGCCTCAGTCGTCGGGCAGTCCGTGTATCTGAGCTCGGTCGCTTCCACGATCGCATGCTACGCCGCCTCCGGCCGGGCGCCCTGGCGTGGACAATGTGGACATGCAGATAGGCATCGCCGCGCACGTGGCGTCACCACGCGACGCCAGCTTCGTCCGGGACGCCGAACGGCTCGGTGCCACCTCGGTCTGGGTCGCCGAAGCGTGGGGCCAGGACGCGCTCACGCCACTGGCCTTCCTGGCGGCACAGACCGAACGCATTAACCTCGGGTCGGCGATCGCCCAGCTCGGGGCCCGTACGCCGGCGATGCTCGCGATGTCAGCCATGTCGCTGCAGCTGCTGTCAGGTGGCCGATTCCGGCTCGGCATCGGCACTAGTGGGCCGCAGGTGATGGAGGGCTGGCACGGCGTCAGGTTTGACGCGCCCCTGACCATGACGCGGGAAACCATCGAGATCATCAGGATGGCCGCGGCGGGCGAGCGGCTGACCTATCAGGGCCGCGCCTACAAGCTGCCGCTGCCAGGCAGCCTGGGCCGCGCGATCCGCTCAATGCTGCCCCCGACGACGGTGCCCGTCTATGTGGCTGCCCTAGGTCCGCGGAACCTGGAGCTAACGGGCGAGCTAGCGGACGGCTGGATCGGCAACACATTCATGCCCGAACACGCGCATATCTTCCTGGACCACCTCCGTGCGGGTGCAGCCAAGGCAAACCGGTCTCTCGCCGACCTTGATCTCGTGATTCCCGTCAGCGTCGAATTCACTGCGGACGAAGAGACGGCTGCGGCCGCGGCGAGGCGCCATGCTCGCGGCTACGCATTCACCATGGGCGCGATGGGATCCAGGGACCACAACTTCTACAACGCCGCGTTCGCCCGTCAGGGTTACGGCGTCGACGTCGAGGCCGTGCAGGCGCTGTGGCTGGCCGGCCGGCGCGACGAGGCGGCCGATCGGGTGCCGGTCGAGCTCGGCGCGAAGACGAACCTGGTCGGCACCCCAGCCATGATCGCCGAGCGCGTGCGGCTGTACCGGGACGCGGGTGTCACCACCCTGCAGGCTAAGCTGGCCGGCGGCCGAAGTCAGCAGCTCGACACGCTCGCGCAGCTCATGGACATCGCGAGTCGGCTTGACCAGGCCGCCGCAGAATGAGTAATCAGCGCCCCACGTCTATCTTTTTCGGAGCATAGAGCCGAAAAGGTCAGACGCCTGCCGGTATCGGCTCGAAGCGTTATTAGATTGATACGTTGGGTGACCGAGATGACATTCCCGCTGCTCTGGCGCGCAGCGGTGAACCACCCAACCAGGGAGCGCGTCCTATAAACGAGACCAGACCTGGAACTTATGGCTTCTGTACTAGAATGAGGTTCTAGCAGCGGCAGGCGGTCCAGCGAAGACCCGGCACGCTGGCGTGGCGGCGGGGCCGCCCACGACGGAGCGGGTCGTAGTCTCGGTAGAGGATGCAGCGACGCCGCCAGCAGACGGGGAAGCAGCGACAAGAGCAGAGAGCCCACCAAAGTTATCCACGCCATGATGCACGCCGTCACCGCGGCAGTACCCGGCCTCGGCGCGTGAAGGAGGCCGAGAGACTGTGACCAAGCAGGTCCAGCAGCTCGATCGTGTCATCATCAGGTTCGCCGGCGACTCTGGCGACGGCATGCAACTCGCCGGTGACAGATTCACCCAGGAAACTGCGACCTTCGGCAATGACCTCTCGACGCTGCCGAACTTCCCAGCCGAGATTCGCGCACCGGCTGGCACGCTCCCTGGCGTCTCGAGCTTCCAGCTGCACTTCGCTGACCACGACATCCTCACTCCGGGAGACGCACCCGATGTGCTTGTGGCGATGAACCCGGCCGCCTTGAAAGCAAACCTGGACGACGTGCCGCGCGGCGCCGACATCATCGCCAACACTGATGAGTTCACCAAGCGCAACCTGACTAAGGTCGGGTACGAGTCGAACCCGCTTGAGGACGGCTCGCTTGAGGCGTACCGGCTGCACGCCATCCCGATCACGTCGGTGACCGTGAAAGCGCTCGAGGAGTTCGACGTCACTCGCAAGGACGCCGAGCGGGCCAAGAACATGTTCGCGCTCGGCATGCTGTCGTGGCTCTACAACAGGCCAATAGATGGCACGCTCCGCTATCTCGAGTCGAGGTTCGCTGCCCGGCCTGAGATCCTGGCTGCGAACAAGGCCGCGTTCCAGGCGGGCTGGAACTACGGCGAGACCACCGAGGCGTTCTCGGTTCAGTACGAGGTCAAGCCCGCTGCCCTTGCCGCTGGCCGGTACCGGAACATCACCGGCAACACCGCGCTGGCCTACGGACTAGTGGCAGCTTCCCGGCGGTCCGGGTTGCCGCTGTTCCTTGGCTCGTACCCCATCACGCCTGCATCCGACATCTTGCACGAGCTGTCCAAGCTGAAGCGTTTCGGCGTCCGCACCATGCAGGCCGAAGACGAGATCAGCGGCGTCGGAGCGGCCCTCGGCGCGTCCTTCGGCGGCGGGCTCGGCGTGAGCACCACGTCCGGTCCCGGGATGTGCCTGAAGGCGGAGACCATCGGCTTGGCCGCCTCCGTGGAGCTGCCGCTCGTTATCTGCGACATCCAGCGGGCGGGACCGTCAACCGGAATGCCAACCAAGACCGAGCAGGCCGACCTGCTGATGGCGCTCTTCGGGCGGAACGGCGAGTCGCCCGTTGCGATCGTCGCGCCGTCGACGCCGGCCGACTGCTTTGACACGGCGATGGAGGCCGTGCGAATCGCGGTGAAATACCGCACGCCGGTGATCATCCTGTCCGATGGTTACCTGGCTAATGGGTCGGAGCCATGGCGGATTCCGAACGTGGACGCGCTGCCCAAGCTGCGCAATGAATTCAAGTTCGCAGGCGGGAACGTGGTCGTCGACGGGACAGCCGGCCCGCCCTTCCTGCCGTTCCAGCGCGACCCGCAGACCCTGGCCCGGCCGTGGGCGGTGCCGGGGACGCCCGGGCTAGAGCACCGCATCGGCGGCATCGAGAAGGCCGACGTGTCCGGCGTCATTTCTTACGACCCAGACAACCACGACAAGATGGTGCGGCTGCGTCAGGCCAAGATCGACGGTATCGCCACCGACATCGCGCCGGTGGACGTTGACGACCCGGACGGCAACGCAAAGGTGCTCGTACTCGGCTGGGGCTCGACATACGGCTCGATCGGCGCGGCGGTCCGTCGCGTCCGCATGGCGGGCGGCTCGGTGGCCCAGGCGCACCTGCGGCACCTGTCGCCGTTCCCCGCCAACCTCGGCGACGTGCTGCGCGCCTACGACAAGGTGCTAGTGCCGGAGATCAATCTGGGTCAGCTTGCGCTGCTGGTCCGCGGCCGCTACCTCGTCGACGTCGTCTCCTACAACCGGATCCGCGGCCTGCCGTTCCGGGCCGCCGAGCTAGCGAACGTCATCCAGGATGTGATGAGCAATGTCTGACGCCGCTGCCAATGATGCCGAGTTCCCTGAGCCGCAGCACAGGTTCGCGTCGCTGACGCTTGTACCTAAGGCTGACGAGAAGCTGGCGACCAAGGACTTCAAGTCCGACCAGGAAGTCCGCTGGTGTCCTGGCTGCGGTGATTACGCGATCCTCGCTGCCTTCCAGGGCTTCCTGCCCGAGCTTGAGATCCCCCGCGAGAACCTTGTGATCATCTCTGGCATCGGTTGCTCGTCGCGGCTGCCCTATTACGTCAACAGCTACGGCATGCACTCGATTCATGGCCGCGCTCCGGCCATCGCAACCGG
>Ga0126373_10000521_pt1 | contig 25415 bp, 21 predicted proteins | sample PanSoiMetPlot_11_FD_92545 | JGI IMG/M metagenome (GOLD analysis project Ga0126373, IMG submission 92545) | Tropical forest soil microbial communities from Panama - MetaG Plot_11 | ecosystem: Environmental > Terrestrial > Soil > Tropical forest > Bulk soil | place: Panama | collected 2016-02-17 | reverse complement strand
TACCTTGCCGAAACGCGCCCGTCGATCTCGCAGGATAAACTTGCTTATACCTTCAAGATCCGCCGCGACGTTCATTTTCAGGATGGTCGTCCGCTCACCGGTGAGGACGTTCTATTCAGCATCAAAGCCATCAAATGCCCGCTGGTGAACGCCCCTTTTCTGCGCGTCTATTACGATTCCGTCGTCGATGCCCGGTTGTTGGACACCTACACGATCCAGTTCAAGATCAAGGAACCCTATTTCCTCAACGAAAGCGTGCTGGGCGAGATCAGCGTGCTGCCCAGGCATTATTATGATCCGTCAAACTTGTTGAAGAACGTGACCGTGGCGGATATGCAAAAATCCGCTGCGCAGTTGCCGTCGAGCGTCAAACAGTTTGCAGAAAATTTCAATCAGAACTATAGCCGCAACCCCATGGCGAGCGGCCCTTACAAATTTCAGAGCTGGAAAACAGGGCGCGAGGTGAGTTTGATTCGCGACGAAAACTATTGGGGGATCGGCAAGCCCGGAATCGATCGCCCCTATCTGGACCGGCATTTATATCGCATCATCAATAATCCCGATGCTGCGCTGGTGACTCTCAAGAGCGGCGGTCTTGATATGATGAATCTAACGCCGGTTCAGCAAGTCCGCGGCACCAACAGCGAACGTTTCAAGTCCGAGTTCAAGAAATACGAATATTTTGCCCCGAATTACAGCTATATCGGCTGGAACAACAATCACCCGATATTTCGCGATAAAAGAGTCCGTCAAGCCATGACCTATTTCACCAATCGTGAACAGCTGGTCAAATCTGTTCTTTTCGGACTCGGAGAAGTAGTCAATAGCCCGATTTATTTTTTCCGGCCGGAATATGACAAAAATCTTCCTCGTTACCCGTTTGATCCAAAAAAAGGCTTGGAGCTCCTCAAAGAAGCGGGCTGGAGTGATACCGACGGCGACGGGGTGCTCGACAAAGTAATCGACGGGAAGAAGACCCCGCTGCGCTTTGAGATCAAGGTCAACTCCGGCAACACGACGCGAAAGAGCGTCGCCCTGGCGCTTCAGGATGAGCTAAAGAAGAACGGCATTGACGCCTCGGTGAGGGAGCTGGACTGGACGATTTTTCTCGACGATGTGCAAAATCACAAGTTCGACGCCGTATTGCTGGGTTGGGCGATGCCCGTCAGCGAGTCGGATGCGTATCAAGTCTGGCATTCCTCCCAGGCTGCCAACAAAGGGTCGAATTTCATCAGTTTCAAGAACGCTCGCGTGGACCAAATTCTGGAGCAGTACCGGCGGGAGTTCGATCCCAAAAAGCGCATAGAGCTGTACCGCGAATTCCAGAGGATCCTTAGTGACGAGCAACCGTATACATTTCTTTTTATTGGCAAATCTGTGGTCGCGCTTCAGCGCCGGTTTCGCGGGGTGGAAGTTTTGCCTGCCGGTCTTCGGCCCATCGAGTGGTGGGTGCCAAGGGCCGCCCAGCGATACGGGCAGCGAGTGGCGAAGAACTGAGCCGAGCCGTGTTAGCCTACGCGATGCAGCGATTGCTGCTTCTCATCCCGACCTTCATCGGAGTTTCATTGATCGCGTTCTTGATCATGCGGTTGGCGCCAGGCGATCCGGCTGAGCTACGGGCTGCAGGTGGTCTGGGAGGTGCCGGCGGGGCTGGAATCTCACTGCAAAAACGTGGCGTCCTCGACCAAGCGTTGGCCCAGTGGCGTGCGCAGTATGGACTGGATCGGCCGCTGCATGTTCAGTATGTCTTGTGGTTGAAAAATTTGTTCGCCCTCGATTTCGGCCAGTCGTTCAAAGACAATCAGTCGGTCTGGAATAAAATACGCGAGCGTCTCCCAGTCACGATCAAGCTTAACTTACTCTCGATCTTGCTCGTATATTCGATCGCCATACCGCTGGGGATTTATTCCGCCACCCATCCTAATTCCTTTGGTGATAAAACGACCACCTTGGCGGCTTTCATACTTTTCGCTGTGCCGGTTGTATGGGCGGCCACGATGGCCATCGTTTTCATCTGCGGTGGCGATTTCTTATATCTTTTTCCTCCGGGAGGATTGAGTTCCATCGATTATTCATCCGATTGGCCACTGTGGGAAAGAGTGGAAGATCAGGCGTGGCACCTGTTTCTTCCCGTGGTGCTGCTTTCTTACGACGGCTTCGCGGGGTTATCTCGCTACATGAGAGCCAGCATGCTGGAAGTACTGGGACAGGATTACGTTCAGGTGGCGCGGGCCAAAGGCTTGCCGGAGAGAGTGGTCATCTTGAAACATGTGCTGCGGAACTCTTTGATTCCGTTGGTGACGATTCTAGCTTCGATTCTGCCGGGCATCGTTGGTGGAAGCGTGATTATCGAGACGATCTTTTCGATTCCCGGGCTGGGACAACTCGGTTACGAATCGGTCCTCGCGCGCGACTATCCGACGGTGATGGCACTGTTTACAGTGAGCGCCGTGCTTACCTTGATTGGCATCCTGATATCCGACTTGCTTTTGTCTGTGGTGGATCCAAGGATTGCCTTCGGTCGCCGGGGACAATGAGTTCTCAAGCAAATGCAGACAGAATCAGTTACAACCGTTAACCATCCGTCTCCTTCATCCTCCCCAACGAGGGAAGTCAAACCTTCGCTGGTTCCCGCCGTCGCCAACGAGGGGCTTTGGTCTTACGTCTGGAAACAATTCAAGCGCAATCCCGTCGCCCTCAGCGGTCTATACGTGGTTTTTATTCTCCTTTTGATGGCCCTGTTGGCGGATTTTCTGGCCAACGACAAACCCTATTACCTCCAGTACCGTGGCAATACTTACTTTCCCGTTTTTCGCAGTTACCTCGTGGGCGCAGGACTCGCTCAATGGCCAGCGGAGCTGGTCAACGTAGACTTCAAGAGGCTCGAAGGCGCCAAAGCGGTGTTTCCTCCGATACCCTATCGTCCGAGCGATATCGACCTTTCGGCGCCTTACGAAACTCCATCGACCGCCCACTGGCTCGGTACAGACAAATTAGGCCGCGATGTGATGGCCGGAATGATCCACGGTTCGCGCATATCTCTATCTATTGGTTTTGTCGCCGTCGGTATTGCAGTCATAATCGGCGTGATTTTTGGCGCGCTTGCCGGATATTTCGGCGCGTGGGTGGATCTCGTTATATCCCGCATTTTTGAAATCGAGTTGGCGATCCCGACGTTTTTCCTGTTGATTACTGTAGCAGCGCTCCTGCCGCCGAGCATTTTTCTGACCATGGCGATTATCGGGGCAACCAGCTGGGTGGGCATCGCGCGCTTCACGCGCAACGAGTTTTTAAAAATCCGCAATCTTGACTACGTCACAGCGGCCATAGCTCTCGGTGTTTCTAACCGCAAGGTTATGTTTCAACATATTTTGCCCAACGCGCTGGCACCGGTCATAGTCTCGGTCGTTCTGGGCATCGCTGGCGCCATTCTGGTCGAATCCAGTTTGAGCTTTCTCGGCATCGGTGTTCCAGCCGAGCTGGTGACGTGGGGTTCGATCTTGCACGAAGCCAGCAGTGCGACTTTCGCCTGGTGGCTGGCGGTCTTTCCTGGGGCTGCGATCTTCATCACGGTTCTTGCCTATTATCTCGTTGGCGAAGGTCTGCGCGAAGTCCTCGATCCTCGTCTCCGGGGCTTGCGCTAGCAACTGGCTTTCTGCTAATCGACTCGCAGGCCGATCAAGAATTATTTGAACTTCGTAGAGCGAGTAGAGAACCGAGCATCCGGCCCTCTTACATCTTCCCGTCGCCGGAACAGAAGAGATGGGGTCAGCAAAGTTTATGGAGCACGCGCTATGAGGAGAGGGATATTTGCTGTCCATTTGTTGACGCTGTTTTTACTTCCCGTTTCTCTTCAAGCCCAATACACCAAGCCGGTTTACATCTCGCTGCCCGGTCCGGGCAATATCCAGCATTTGGCCTATGTGGTGGGAAAGGAAAAGAAATTCTACGAGGAGATGGGCATCACCAATGCTCAGATCGTGGTTCTGCGCGGCAACGCGATCAATGTTCAGGCTCTGGTTTCGGGCACGGTTCATTTTTCCTCGGCGTTCGGACCGGCGATGCAGACCATGTTTCGCGGCGAGCAGCTGAGGATTTTAGTGCAGATCTTTAACCAGGTTCCCTTCGGGCTCATCACGCGGCCTGAGATCAAGCGTCTCGAAGACTTGAAGGGAACGAAGATAGCGGTCACTTTCGGCGGCTCCACCTATAGTCTGCTGATCGCCCTCTTTGCCAAGCATGGTCTCGCCCAGAACTTTGCCGAGTATATCAATATCCCAGATAATCCAAGCAAGGTGCTCGCGCTGCAGCAGGGCCGCGTGGTGGCCGCGCTGATGGCGCCGCCGACAGATCAGCCGCTTTTAAAAGCCGGGTTCAAGCGCCTCGTTTACGGCGGCGATGAATTCAAAGATGTTCCCTTCAGCGCCTTATTGGCCACCGCGAAAACTATAAAGGAAGAACCGGATTTGACGGAGCGTATGGTGAAAGCCGTGGTCAAATCACTCTACTGGATCCGTGCCAATCGCGAAGGTAGCATCGACATCATTATGCGCAACGGAAGGTTGGATCAGCGGGAGATCGCGGCATCGCTTTACGATCTGATGCGGGATGCTTTTGTGCCCCTGCTGGACCCGCAGGGAGTGCTGAAGCGCGCGGAAATTGAATTCGTCCTGTTGAAAGAGCGACCGAATTTCAAACCTGAAGCATTTATCGACGATCGATTTCTCAAGTCCGCGTTAAAGACCCTCGGCGCTGAAACGGCGGCGCGTTAGGAGAAAAGAAACCATGGAAGCAAAAAGCCGCAGCTTTGAAGAGGTCAAAGCTGATATCCTGCGCCGCGCTGGACGGGTCAATCCGTTCGAGCGCACCAAGCGTGAAGATGTTGAGGAGGTGCTTGCGCATCTCAGCAATCTCGATCCCGACCCCTGGGGCGTCGAGTGGGGAAAAGTCGGCGCGCGCTTCGAGGCTTTAGGCGCTGAGCAGGAGAAGCACGGCAAGAAAGAAGAAGCGGGAAGAACCTACTATCAAGCCTACGAATACTATCGCATAGGCCGCTATCCGGTGCCAAGCAGCCCGGAGAAGATGAACTGCTATAAGGGAGCGCTCAGGACTTTTCTCAAAGCGGCGCCTACTCTAGATCCGCCACTGGAACGAATCGAGATTCCATTCGAAAGTAAGAAAGTCGTCGGCTATTTACAGGTTCCGAAGGGAACCCGTCGTCCGCCCGTCGTGATGCACTGGGGCGGAGTCGATGGATGGAAGGAAGATCGGAGATCGAATAGCGAGCTGTTGCACCAAGAAGGACTGGGGACTTTTACGATTGATATGCCAGGCGCAGGGGAAAATCCCTGCCTCGGCCAGGAGCCACGTGCCGAACGAACTTTTTCTGCGGCCATTGATTATCTCGAAACGCGGAGCGATGTCGACGGCAAGCGCATTGCGGTCATGGGTGGTAGCTTCGGTGGTTACTGGGCCGCCAAAATCGCGCATGTCGAAGCAAAACGCCTGAAAGGCGCCGTCAATTGGGGCGCCGGAGTGCATCAAACGTTCCAGGAGGAATGGTTGCGACCGGCGCTGACGCTGACCGCTTCTCAGTATCTCATGGGCCCGGCCAGTTTGCTGGACGCACGCTCCTATATCTTCGGCGTTAAGACACTCGAGGAAGTCTTGAAGATTGCACCGGCTCTTTCTCTAGTGACGCAAGGTCTGATCGATCAACCCTGCGCGCCACTGCTTTGCATCAATGGCAAAGATGACGATCAACATCCCATCAGCGATCTGTACTTGCTGGCGGAGCATGGCAGTCCGAAAGATCTTCGCATCATAGAGGGAGCAGGCCACATGGGACGCAAACCGGGCCAGGCGAATGACGAAGTGCAGCAGATCGTCACCCGGTGGTTGAAGGAAAAGCTTTTGTGAAAACGGCCGCCGACTGCAGACCGCTGCGGCCAGACCGAAAAACTAGAGCAGTAAAGGACGGAGGATGACATGGCACGAATCGCGACGATCGATAAGAAAGATGATCTGGCACCCCAAGACCAGCATGTTTATGATGCCATTGCGGCGAGCCGCGGCGCCGTAGGCGGACCGTGGCTGGCGCTATTGCACAGTCCGGAGCTGGCGCAGCGAACCGCTCATCTGGGAAGCTACGTACGCTTCGAATCGGGCTTGGATCACAAATTGGTCGAGTTTACGGCACTGGTGGCAGCGCGGGAGCTCGATTGCAAGCACGAGTGGGCGGCGCACGTCGCTCACGGCCAGAAAGCCGGCATCCCCATGGAAACCATCCGTGCCGTCTATCAAAAGAAAGGCACGGAGAGTTTCTCTTCCGAAGACGCGCAGATTGTCAGCTTTGTACGCGAAATGCTCCGATCCCACCGGGTCACGGAAACGACTTATCAGGCTATATACGGACGCTTGGGAGAGCGCGGCATGGTCGAGCTCACGGCCACCGTAGGGTATTACGCCATGCTCGCGTGCACGCTGAACACCTTCGATGTTTACACTGCGACGCCGCCGGAAGATTTGAGAATTTGATGCCGGGTCGCATGGCCTCGCGTACATGAATTCGGCCTTTTTTATGAGGAGCTGCCGGCGCCCAACCGGAAGGCGTTCGGAGCAGTTTTGACGCGTGTTCAGGCTTGCCAGCCTGTGCTAGAGGGCCAGCGCCGTCGTCTCAGGGCGACTGACAGATTCTGTAAGGTAGAGCGAAGCGATCTGGTTACGACCGCGCGTTTTCGCTCCGAAGAGTGCGCAGTCTGCTCGTTGCACTACATCGAACCAAGGCTCGTCGGAAGCCGCCTGATCGAAGCCACTTATTCCACCACTCAAGGTGACGACTTTAAGAGGATGAAGTTCATGGGGGATTCGCTTTTCCGCCAATCCGTTAATCAGACGCTGGCCCAAAGCGAGAGCCCCATCCGGTAAGGTTTCGGGAAGCAAAAGCAAAATTTCTTCGCCTCCATAACGATATACTCGATCTGTTTTCCGGACAACGCTTTTGAGAAACAGCGCGAGCTGCTTTAGCACTTCATCGCCCGCGACATGGCCGTAGTAGTCATTGTAGAGTTTGAAGTGATCCACATCCAACAAGGCGATGGCATAAGGTCGTTGATAGCGCTGGGCGGAAGCATGAGTGTGCTCGAGATCGACTTCCATGGCGCGGCGGTTGCCGATCTTAAGCATTGGGTCTTCTAACAAAAGCTCTTGCAACTTTTATTGATTTCCAAGAGTTCGGTCGTCCGATGGGCTACGGCGCGCTCCAGGAGATCCCGCTGCGACTCGATGACCCGAAAATGCGCTGCTACAAGATCCGGATAGGTGATGATTCCGACCAGTTGGCTCTGAATGTTGACCACCGGCAAATGGCGAATTTGGTTCGACCTGGCGATGACCAGGGCTTGGAACAAATCGGTGTTTTCGCCCACGGTCACCAATTGGCGCGACATGATCGACGCAGCTTCGGGATCGTCATCTTGACCTTTTTGGATTAGATCCCCGAAGTGATGGACGATATCCCATTCCGTGATGATGCCGACAGGGGTTTTGCCGTTCGTGATCACCATGCAGGAGTGACGGTTTTCTTTCATTGCTTGGATGACCTGGGAAAGTCTCGCTGCCGGCGACGCGCAGTGGACTTCTTCCGTCATAAGGTTCTTGATGAGTATTTCTTGCATGAAGGCTCCGTAAGTCGGTGCTTAGTTTGTTCCAGTCGCGTCCAATTCATAGAATCGGCAATTGAACTAAAAACTTAATGCCCGGGTGATCGCGTCCCAGACGCGATCACCCGGGCTATTTGTCATTTCCCAAACGAAGATCCTCTGGGTTTTCATTGAGGTGGGCCCATTCGCTCAGTTGACACACCGTCCGCCGGTTAGATAGTCTCCGCCAGAAACTGAAAGCGCAGAAAGGACCAGGACATGAAACTAAAAGGACAAGCGGCGGTCGTTACCGGAGCAGGACGAAATATCGGCAAGGCGATCGCTAAGCTTTTCGCGTCCGAAGGTGCAAAGATTGCCGTGATCGAAATGCACGAAGGCCGAGGGCAAGCGGTGGTCGATGAAGTCAAGCAGTCAGGTCAGGAAGCGATGTTCGTGCTGTGTGATGTTTCGCAGTCGCGCGATGTGCAGGATATGGTGAAAAAAGTCGCTGCGCGCTTGGGCGGCATCGATATTCTCATCAATAACGCTGCCATCACGGATCACGCGAATATTTTCGACAGCACGGAGGAGGAATTTGATAGGGTCATCGCGGTAAGCCTCAAGGGTCCGTACTTGGTAACCAAGTATGTTGCGGCACAAATGGCGGAGCAAGGACGCGGAGGAAAGATCGTTAACTTCGGCTCCACCTCCGGGATGATGGGACGGGCCGATGGCATCGCTTATGCTGCGGCCAAAGCTGGCGTCATCAACATGACGCGAGCCATGGCTGTGCAACTCGCGCCGTATAATATTCGGGTTAATTGTGTGGTTCCCAATCGGTCGGGTTCTCCCGTCGGATTCGACGATGATGTTACGGGAAGCCGGACATTTGAAAATCTTGCGGGGCGTTTAGGAACGGCGGAGGATCAGGCGAAAGCGGCGCTCTTTCTCGTGAGCGATGATTCCGCATTTGTTTACGGCCACCCGCTGGTGGTGGACGGCGGGGTCATGGCGACAGCGAATTTTCCCAAGAACCAGTTCGTCAAGTAGGACCGCTGTGCGATGGGCTTACGGTTTCAGCGATAAAGGGCAAGGGCGACGACGCGCCGCTCGATTTCAGCCATCATTTATTTATAAGCCGGCGCGTCGATTCCCCCGAAGCGGCGTCTCAACTCAGGCTCCGGCATGAACTCGGGGAGATCTTCGGTAATAGGCATGATGTCCCGCTGGAAGATTCCCGTCGCCAGCCGTTGCTGAAGAATTCTGACAATTAGCTGTTGACACCGTGAAGCTCAGCCTTTAACCAATTGATGATCGTGGGCAAGGTCTCCGGCGTCTGACCCATATGGCCGCCAGGAAAGACACGGGCAGATTTGGGACTACCGGATTCAAGCAAAATGTAGAGATCGTCGATGGGCGTTTGGAGATCCTCTTTGCCGTTGACGACGAGCATGGGACAGGAGGATTTATCCAGCCACCCTTGTGTCTTTAGCGACATCGCAGGAAATACTTTCGCCAGTTCATCAATGGTAGCGACGCCAAAAACCATGCAGCGGGCGATGTCATGATCCATGAGATAACTTTCCGCGTAAGTGGACTCACGCAGCCACTCTTCCTGAAAAAAGTAGTGGACGCCGCCGCCCCAGACTACGGATGCCCGTAGGCGTTGCGCTTCGACGAAGGCCATTTTTGCCGCCCAGTAGCCGCCGAAGCTGCGCCCTACCATCGCGATGCGTTTGACATCCACTTCGGGTTGTCTCTCCAAATAATCGATGACGGCGCTGAAAAGAGATTCGGCTGTCGTCGACGCCTTGATAGGACTTTCCCCGACTCCCGGCATGTCAATGGCGCAGGTGGTGAGCCGCGCTCGATGCATCGCTTCCTCGTACTCGAAAGCCTCGGCTTTGAAACCATCGATGCCGCCAAAGTTGATGACAATGGGATGCCTGTCTCCATCGCGCCGCAAGCGCAGGTACGCCGGAATGATTTTGTCACCGAAGGGAATCTCAACTCGCTCAAGGGCGGGTTCAAAGTAGCGGCCGGCTTTTTCATAAAGCTCGAGGCTTTTACGCAGACAGCGCATCTTTCCGGGAGTGTGAGGCACCGGATAGCGGCCGGTGGCATAGTAGGTGTAAGCCTGAAGATAGGCCGCGCGAGCTTCGTTGAATTGTCCAGCTTGCTCGTGCCCCGCTCCCAAGTCTTCGTAGGGCTGGGCGACACGAGACCACTCGGCGGCCCAAAGCTCGGGATCTTTGCTCGTGAGGTTGGCCAAAACAGATTCAACATCTTCCTTCCTGGCGCGGCGAAAAATTTTCTTCTTCCCGGTGTGATCGCGGACTTCTGCTTTGATTTCCGCGAGACTCTTTATGCGACCCATAGTAACCTCGACGACGTTTGCTCTACCCGAACTTCAAGTCGCTTATGGTAACATGATCCAAAACGAGGAGCGACGGGCGTGGTCGCCTTTTGTGGAAATGGAGGGACGAAATCCAAGTCTCTTGACAGGGTGTAGCCCCTATGAGATTTTTTGCCTCAACGATAACGCCCATTGATGGCCGATCTAATTCAAGTCAAAGATTTACAAACTTCTTTTTTCACTCCGGAAGGGGAAGTGCGCTCCGTCGACGGGGTGAGCTTTGAGATCGGAGAAGGCAAAACCCTCGGCTTAGTCGGAGAGTCCGGCTGCGGCAAGAGCGTAACGTCACTCTCCATTATGCGTCTCATACCCTCGCCGCCTGGTCAAATCGTCGGCGGCGCGATCTATTATCGAGGCAGGGATCTGCTCAAACTCAACAAAGAGGAGATGCGCAAGATCCGCGGCAACGAAATCTCGATGATCTTCCAGGAGCCCATGACCTCCCTCAATCCGGTTTTTACTATCGGCAATCAGATCGGGGAGGCGATCCAATTGCACCAGGGGCTGGGTAGGAGAGAGACGCGCGCCAAAACCATTGAAATGCTGCGCCTAGTTAAGATCGCCGATCCGGAATCGCGCGTGGATTCCTATCCGCATCAGCTAAGCGGCGGCATGCGGCAGCGAGTGATGATCGCTATGGCTCTGTCTTGCAACCCCAATCTTTTGATCGCAGACGAGCCGACGACCGCTTTAGACGTGACCATCCAAGCGCAGATCCTGGAGTTGATAAAGGAACTGCAGCAAAAAATGGGCATGGCCCTGTTGCTGATCACCCACGATCTCGGTGTAGTCGCCGAGCGTGCCGATGAAGTGGCGATCATGTATGCAGGGAAAATTGTCGAGCGCGGGAGCGCGGAAGCCATCTTTGCTCGGCCGTTGCATCCTTATACCGTGGGTTTGCTTAACTCTCTTCCGGGAACGGGGGGCAAAAAGAAGAAACGGCTAGATGCGATCCCAGGGGTTGTGCCGAGCCCGCTGGATTTGCCTAGCGGCTGCCGGTTTCGTGATCGCTGTCCTAAAGCCGCAGGAATTTGCGCGGAAGCGGAACCGTTGTTAGCGGAAAAGGAGCAAGGACATCCTGCAGCCTGCTATTTCCCTGGATGAGCGAAGTTGGAGGCCGGAAGTCAGACGTCAGAGGTCAGAGCGCGGAGCAAATGGTTAATGGTTGATAGCAAGATCATGTCGCTGACGTCGGACATCTGACTAACACTATGAGTTTGTTAGAGATACACGATTTGAAAAAGCACTTCCCGGTGGGGGAAGGGCTTTTTTCTCGCAACAAGGAGACGGTCAAGGCGGTGGACGGTGTAAATCTGACTGTCGAGGAGGGCGAGACCCTCGGCATCGTCGGCGAATCCGGGTGCGGCAAATCGACTCTCGGACGGACGATTCTCAGACTCATCGAACCCACCAGTGGCGAGGTGGTCTTTCAGGGGAAAAACCTGGTTGCTATGTCACAGCGGGAACTGCGTGAGATGCGGCGCCAAATGCAGATCATCTTTCAAGATCCTTACGCCTCTTTGAATCCGCGCATGCGCGTCGGAGACATTGTCGGCGAAGGTTTGGAAATCCACAAGCTTGCCAAAGGCAAAGCCAAGCGTGACCGGGTGATGGAACTGCTCCGCCAAGTCGGTCTGAGAGAAGACCACTATGGCCGTTACCCGCACGAATTTAGCGGCGGGCAACGCCAACGCATCGGCATCGCCCGCGCTTTGGCAGTGAATCCCAAATTCATCGTCGCCGACGAGCCGGTCTCATCCCTGGACGTCTCAATCCAAGCGCAAATCATCAACCTATTGCAGGAACTGCAGGAGAAGATGCATCTCACCTATTTTTTTATCTCCCACGACCTTCGGGTCGTCGAGCATATTAGCCACCGGGTCGCCATCATGTACCTCGGCAAAGTCGTGGAAATCGCCAAGAGCGAGACGATTTATCAAGATGCCAAACATCCATATACGCGAGCATTGCTGGCTTCGGTGCCCATGCCTGACACCAGCCGAAAGAAGGAGCACGTTATCCTTCAGGGGGACGTGCCGAGTGCCGTCCATCCTCCCCCGGGCTGTGCTTTCCACCCCCGTTGCGCCTATCGCGAGGCCATTTGCGATAAGACTGAGCCGCCGCTGGATTTCGCTGCGGACGGTCACGGCGTTGCCTGCCACGTCTTCGGCCCTATAAAACGGGCTTGAAACCTTTCAGTTTCCTCGCGTCCCTTTATGGTTAAAGCTGAGCAGGAGTTGATTTCTCGGTGCTGAATGGTAAACTGAAGGAAATTTCGACACCACGACAAATACTAAAGGCCTCTCGGAAGTAATTTCGAGGGGTTTTTCTTTTGTTTAGGAGTGGAAGACATGGCAACTCAGGATTCTCGCGTGCCTATGACAAGCCGGGGATACCAGTTCTTAATGGAGGAGTTGAAACGCTTGAAAAGCGTCGAGCGGCCAAAAAACGTCCGTGAAATCGAAGAAGCGCGCGGTCATGGGGACCTTTCTGAAAATGCCGAATTCCATGCCGCGAAGGAACGCCAATCACTGCTCGACGTTCAGATTCGCGACATCGAAGATAAGCTCGCCCGGGCGCAGGTGATTGAAGTTTCCAAATTATCCGGGGCCAAAGTTGTATTTGGCGCCACGGTCTCGTTGGCCGATGGTGATACGGGCGACAAGGTGGTATATCAAATCGTGGGCGATCATGAGGCGGAGCCAAAGAACGGAAAGATTTCAATTAGCTCTCCTGTTGCCCGGGCGTTAATCGGCAAGAGCGAAGGAGCCGAGGTTCAGGTCCGCACCCCCACGGGCGTCCGTTCGTTTGAGATTCTGAGCGTCGAGTATATTGATTAGCTCTCTCGCTATCTCTCCTGTGGGGCGGGCCTTTCTGGAAAGAAATCATGTCCCTTTCAGCCCGAGCGGCTGCGCGCAGTTTTTGCTTTTATTGCGTATTTTTTTCTCTTCTACTGTCTCCATATTTGAGCGCTGCTGAAATTCTCATCGAGCCGCGAGTCGGCTTTCACGGCGTTTTTCAGCTGGGTCGTCCATTTCCGTTAGAAGTGGAGCTGTCCAACACCGGACGGCCAGCAGAGGGAATCCTAGAGGTTCGGGTTTGGAAGGGCGGAGCGTCCAAAGCCGGGCCGCTCTATGCGGTCTATTCGCGAAGAGAAATTTTTCTTCCCGCTCAATCGAAAAAGAGCATCGAATTTACCGTCGACCCGGATTTCATCAGCCGGCCGCTGACGATTACTTTCTCCGGTGAAATGGCCCGGGCGGCGCGGGAAGTTGACTTGCGACGTAATTTTTCGCCGGCACCGGTGATTCTGTTCTTTAGCGAGGGGAACGCCGCGCCGCCGGTTTTTCTCGGATCGTCGTCCCAAAATCGATTGGTTTCGCTATCCCTGGCCGAGCTGCCGGCAGATTCGAGGGCGTTACTGGGGGTGTCGCATCTGATGCTCTACGATCAATCCTTGCGCGAGCTATCCCGCTCCCAGCTTTTTGCTCTTGAGATGTGGATTGTCTCGGGTGGGCGGATGATCATACTGGGCAGCATCAACCATGCGCTCTATCGGGAGCCCAACCTCAGCCGCTTTTTGCCGGTACATGTAACGGGTTTGACGCGCATTGCAACGTTTCCCGCTTTAAGTCGCGGTGAACATGGTTCGCCCGTCACCGATGTCTGGGTCCAGACATCCACGTTAGTCGAGGGCAAGGTTGTGACCGAGGCTCAGGGAACTCCCCTGATCGTCGAGTCGAGTCGGGGGAAAGGTAAGATCACGTACGTAGCATTTGACGTTGGCCGCCCGCCGCTCTCGCATTGGGACGGACTACCGCAGCTGTTCCAAAACCTTTTGACACCCCCCGTGGAAGGGGCGGTGGCCCCGCGGACGCAGTGGGATGATGCCGTGTTTTCGCAGTTGATCGTGAGTCCTTCCTTCATTTCGACTTACGTTCCCAGCGCTTCACTGCTATGCGCGCTTCTCGCCTACCTCACGGGCGTCGGCTTTTTTGCCTGGATATGGCAGAAAAGACGCTTACCCTCGCGGACGCTCCTTCTCTACTTCGCGGCGTTTATAACGATGGCGGCGTTGACTGGGTATCTCTTTTTCAGCCGCGGCGGCAATATCCCCGACGGCATACTGCTCGCTTCGACAGTTCTTGAAAACGTCGCCGACGGCTACGTTGAGGCGCAAACCAACGTGGCCTTGTTTTCCACACAGATTCGTCAATACGATCTCCATGTGGAACGGGGGTGGTTGGATTTGGTTCCGGTTTCGACGCGTACGCGCGAGCGCGAACAACCGGGAATCATAAACCAGGATGGCAGCGACTTGGGCCGCTTCCAGCTGCCGTTTAAGGAGTGGGATTATCGCCTATTCAAGGCGCGATTTGTCGAACGCTTTCCACTGCACGCGGAGTTCGAACAGCAGGGCGAGAAGATCGTAATGGACGTCAACAATCAAAGCGCCAACGACCTGACTGATTGCTGGTTAATCCTGGCCGGTCAGCGCTATGCTCTGGGTGACCTTCCCCGCGGCGGGCGTTGGAAGAAAGAATTTTCCTTGGCGCGTACGCCGCCAGAAACCGGGAGCGGGGGTCGTTTCGATCCATGGGGGTTGCGCGACATCACTTTTAGAGATAAGACGCGCGACATCTTGTTTCACTCGTCTTTTTTCCCCCGCGATGCGGAAGCTGCCCAGTGGAGCAGCGGCGCGGTAATCTTCTTGGGCTGGGTAAAAGAGCAGAACCGGAGGGTCTGGGTAGACGATCCAAAAATCTGGAGTTATCAGTATACGCTATTTCGCACGATCTTTCCGTTGGCGGGCGGGGAGGACGCGTGAACACGAACCCGGTATGGCGCGAAAGCTTGCAAGTTTTCTTTGGCGAGGGGCACGGGTACGCCGCCTATTTTTATACGCTCATCATACTGGCGCCGATCGAGTTTTTTTCCCTCTATCTCCCTTCTTTAGACTCGCAGATGTGGAGTGGTTCAGCCAGTCTGTTCAAAGTCTGCGCGGTGACGGCATTGTTGCTCATCGCTTATTTTACGCTGCGGGTGGCGAATCAGGAATTCGCGCCGTGGAGGTTTCAATCCATCAAACGCTGGATCCGAGAGCAGGGCCAATCCGTCCGTGCAGTGGCGCAAGGGCAACTCGGTTTTCTCACTCTCCATGTCTTCTTTTCCATATTTCTCTGCAGCCCTTTCCTGATCTGGGCGGCGGCGATTGCTCGGACTTCGCCGGGCATAGTGGCAGGAGCGCTTTTGCTGCTTTTCTTCTACTCGTTAAGTTATGGAGTCTGGGGTCTGGTGACGCTCGCTTTGTGGGAGAGGCGCTCCGAGACCCGCCAGGTTTTTATCCGGTGCTTTTTTTTCGCTCTGGTTATTGGTTCTGCGTTGATGTACTTGCCGCTTAATCCGGTGGCTTTTTTGCTGGCCTATCTCGGCCGCCAGGAGTTGTCGCCTTTAAAGCTTCTGGGCACGACTTGGCCCGCGACGTCCGTCCATTTTGCCTTTCATTTCTTGCTCGCCGGCACAGGGCTGGTGGCATATGTCTGGGCGCTCAGGAGGCAGGTGGCGCTTTGACTCAGGAAACGGAGATTCTGCAGCAAAAATTCGCCCAGCTGTTGGGTTGGGAAAAGACCAAGAGGCGAGAGCGAATTTTCACTGCACTTTGTTGTTATTCTCTCATCGGGGCGCTGGTGGTCCTGCCGTTTCATGCTCAACTGCTGGCGGCTGTTGGCCGTGTTTGGGTGCTGCCGGCGATTTTCCTGGTCCTGGCGCCATGGCTAATCTTCGAAAAACGCTGGCGCGCGCAAGATAGCGCGCGGGCGCTCGCAGAACTGGACAAAGCCCTTGGTCTCGACGAGCGGGCGATTACAGCATGGGAAATACTCGGACGGCGACAGGCAAGCGCGGCGGAAACGTTGGTCATCAGGCAAGCTACAGAGCGAATAAGCGCGCTGGAGCCCCGGACACTTTTCCAACGGCAATGGAGTTGGCGCGACTACCTGGTTCTACCGCTTTTTGCGCTATGGTTAGTGTTGCTTTGGCTCGAAGTGGGTGTTTCAGTGGATCGCCACATTGGGAACCCAACAGCGCAGGCTTTAGCGCGCCAGCTGCGAGAATATTCCCGTGAACTTCAGGAAAAAGCGCAGCGTGAAAAGCTCAGCGATAGCCTGCAAGCAGGGCGGGAACTGGAAAAAGCAGCCCAGAGAGGCATCAACGAGAAAACCAGCGACGAAAAGTTCAAAAACGATTTGGCCGGCCTGGCGAAGAAACTCGAAGTACTGGGAAAGCCGTCGGCTGAGCAACTGTCCCTTTCGCTTACCGAGAGCCAGCAGAACCTCAAGGACCTGAGAGCTGAATTGGAGGCGGCGCGAGATCTGCTGAGTTTTCCCGACGCCGCCAAGGGGGCGCGGGATTTAGAGCAACAGTGGCTCGACCATTTAGCAATGTTGCCGCAACTCAAGAGGCAATTGGACCAGGAGAATCAACTCGGGCAGGGGTTTCGACAGAACGAACTGAGATCTTTTCTTGACAAATTGGACAAGCAAGCGACCAGCGAGCTGGACCGGCGAACTTTGCTGGAGGCTCAACAATTCCTGGACCAGCTCATGAAACAAGGACAGGGAGACAAGGGAGAAAGTAACGCGCGGGTGGTCGGACAGGGAGAACAAGATGCGCCTGGCGATACTGAAAAAGAGAAAAGCCGCGGCGATTTACCCGGCAAGGAGTCGGGAAAGAAGGAAGGTTATGGCTCCATGCCGGAATTTCAGGGGGGCGCAGAGACTCACGTGAAGGGTATGCTCGACGAGGGTCAGAGCAGCGGCCTGGTTTTCAAGGGAAAACCATTAGCAGGCAAAAGCGAAGTGTCCCAAGACGAAGTGATTGCGAGCTATCGGCGGCAAGCAGAAGCCGAACTCAACACCGAGCGCGTACCTGAGGCGCTTAAGGAGACGATCAAAAACTATTTCATGTCTTTGGGGATGGGTGAGGGGAAGAGGTAGGCCATCAGCCATAGGCGATCAAGCCTTTCGCCTCATCCTTGCTGAGCTTATGGCTGCTGGCCGATGGCGGAACTAAAGAGGTAGGAATGGAAGCAGTAACAGAAGTCGAAGAACGGATGCAGAGCGCCCGACGCGCTTTTGATGCCTTGAAGGCCGAAATGGCGCGGGTCATCGTCGGTCACGAGGAGTTAATCGAACAGGTCTTCATCGCTCTAGTGTGCGGTGGTCACTGCCTGCTCGAGGGAGTGCCGGGGCTAGGCAAGACTTTGATCGTGCGCAGTCTCGGCGAAATTCTCAGCCTGACCTTTTCGCGAGTTCAGTTTACCCCGGATCTTATGCCTGCCGATATTACCGGAACCAACGTGCTCACCGACGATCCATCCGGGAAAAGGGTGTTTGATTTTCAGCGGGGCCCGCTTTTTGCCCACATCGTGCTAGCCGATGAGATAAATCGCGCCACCCCCAAGACTCAATCGGCTCTGCTGGAGGCGATGCAGGAACAGAGCGTAACCGTCGGGGGCAGACTGCATCGTCTAGAAAATCCGTTTATGGTGCTGGCAACCCAAAATCCCATCGAGATGGAGGGGACGTACCCGCTTCCCGAGGCTCAGATAGATCGATTCTTTTTCAAGCTTTTGCTTCAATATCCCAGCCGCGAAGAGTTGGCGCGCATCGCGGATCTCACGACTGCGGGGCAGCCCGCAACCCTGCGGGAAGTGCTGGACGCGAGCGGCATTTTGCGAATGAGACAGTGCGTGCGCGAGGTTCCGCTGGCCGAACTGGTCAAGGATTACGCGGTTCGTTTGGTTCTCAGCACCCATCCGCAATCGGAGAGTGCCAACGGCGCCGCCTCGTTGGCAAAGAAGTTTGTCCTCTACGGATCCAGCCCCCGGGGCCTTCAAAGTATGATTCTGGCAGCCAAAGCGCGCGCGCTCCTGTCCGGTAGACCGAACGTTTCCTTCGCCGACTTACGCGCGATGTTGCTGCCGAGCTTGCGCCATCGCTTGATCCTCAATCTGGAAGCCGACGCCGAAGGAGTCGGCAGTGAAAAAATTCTGACAGAACTGTTAGAAGCTGTTCCCGAAGTTCCATAAGCCGGAAAGTATGGCTTTTGTGTTCCGAGGTCAAAGTTTTGTGTTGGGATTGCGCCGGTTTTTGAAAAAATCATTAGAGCGTTTTGGGAACCTCCGCACAAGCGAGAAATTACGAATGCGTTCATGGAAGCCTTCGTTCTCCACGAGCAATGCGGAAGTTCACCGATCGGCTGTTCAACCCGAAACCCAAAACCCGAAACCTGAAACCTTCTTCGACGCGGAGTTTCTCAGAAAACTCGAACGGTTGCACCTGATCGCCAAACGGCTGAGTTGGATGGGCGCCAAGGGCGAGCACCCTTCGTCCCGCAAAGGCTTCAGTTTGGAGTTTTCCGATTACCGTACCTACCAGCGCGGCGACGACCTGCGCTATGTCGATTGGAACATTTACCGGCGCCTTGACCGCTTGCTGCTGAAAGTGTTTACCGCTGAGGAGGAGATGAACGTTTACCTACTGGTCGACACCAGCAGCTCCATGGCCGAAGGCAAGCCGCCCAAGATCGACTGTGCCAAGAAAATCGCCGCGGCCCTGGGATACATCGGCTTAAAAAATCTGGATCGCGTGGGCGGAGCGTCGTTTTCTTCGGTCTTGCATGCGCCGCTGACTCTAGGCCGGGGACGCAAGCAGATCCTGAGCCTGTTTAACTTTCTTATCAAACTCTCGTGCAATGGCGCGACTGATCTGCGCTCGGCCATTCATGCTTTCACCCATCTTTTTCCCCACCCTGGACTGGTGGTGGTCGTGAGTGACTTTTTCGATCCTGCCGGTTGGCGCGCCGCCCTGGAAGAGCTGGCGAGAAAAAAACATCAACTTTTGGTGGTGCACGTTGTGGACGATCAGGAAGTCAACCCCAAGTCACGGGGGGATGTAGCGCTGAACGATGTGGAGAGCAGGCGCGAGCGCCGACTCTTGTTGGATTCGGATCTGGTGCGTCGCTACCAAGAAGAACTTGGCAACTATTTCAAAGAAATTGAGGCGGTTTGTGCCGGCCGCCGGATCGATTATCTACGCACGACGACGCAAGTCCCTTTTGACGATTTCGTTCGGCAAGCCCTGCGCCAAGTCAGCGGCGTCACGTGAGCCATGCTTTGGGGCGTACCATATGCGCTGCTGCTTGGGTTGGGAGCCGTTCCGCTCATTCTCTTTCTTCATAGTCTCAAGCCCAGAGGGTTGAAAGTCAGTACCACCACGCTTTTTCTGTGGGAGCGGGTGCTGAAGGAACGGCCGCTGGCCACGCGCCTGGGCTGGTTATTCAGAAACAATTTACTGCTGATATTGCAGATTCTGGCGGCGTGTTTGCTTATCGCGGCGCTCGCGGACCCATCGCTGCTTCATTTCGGCGCCCGGTCGGGCGATACCGTGGTGGTGATAGACCTGAGCGCCAGCATGAAAGCCAAGGGAAAAGCGGGCACGCGGTTCACGGCAGCGCGCAACGCGTTTCTCTCGCTAGTCGATTCCTTGCCGTCGGGTCAGAAAATGATGGTGATCGGGGCCGGTGTTCAACCGCGCCTGCTCATGCCTTTTACCTCGGACAAAGGGCGGCTCCGAGAGTTGGGACGTAATTTGACTGCGACCGATGTCGCCGGGCGCGTAAAGGAAGCGATTCTCTTCGCCCACGCGTTTCTCAAACGAGGTAGTCCGGATCGGGTTGTCTTGATCAGCGACGGGGCCTTCAAAGGGGCTGAGGATTTCGCACGCCCAGCCACCCATTTCAGTTTCATCCACGTCGATGGCGGGAAAGATAACGTGGGCATCGTGGCTTTCGAAGTGCGGCGTCAACCTGGGCGCTCATCCCACTATGAGGTCATGGTTCATGTGAGAAACTATACGCCCAAGATGGTGCGCGTGCCGCTGACCTTGACGTTGGGAGAAAAAGGTCTAGTGCACGAGCTCGTCGATATCGAGCCCAATGGCCGGCGGGTGCTGATTTATCCCCTAGAAGGAACTCTTGCTGGCACGTTGGCCGCGCATCTGGAAATTGACGACGATTTCCCAACAGACAATCAAGCCTACTTGGCTTTGAACGATGCGCCCCTAGTGCGGCTGTTGTATGTCGGTCCCGGAAATATGTTTCTCAGCAACCTTTTCCGTTTTTTCCCACAGGTTCAAGTGACCACGGCCCCGCGCTGGGAGCAGGATGCAGCTCCGCTGTTTGCGCAATACGACGCCGTTATTTTCGACCGTGTCCCCGTTCCTCACTTGACTCAAGGGAACTTCGTTTTGATTGATACCGTAGCCCCGAACCTACCGCTAAAGCTGCAGGGCAAAGTCAAAACTCCCCGATTGGCCGGTCCCACGGCGAAGCATCCCATCACCGAAGGGTTAAGTCTCGGCGATCTGCATGTGGAGGAATCCCTGCGAGTATCGGCGGGCGCGGAGGGTGTGGTTCTGGCTCGCTCTCCGGAGAGTCCGCTGCTGTTTGCCTGGGAGCGCGGGAAGCTACGACTGCTGTTCATCGGGTTTGATCTTATGTCCTCGGATTTGCCACTGAGGGTAGCTTTCCCAATTTTGTTCAACAATGTCTTTGAGTGGTTTCAACCTCAGCGTCTGGAGTTTCCCGCGCAAACCGTTCAGGCGGGAAGCCCGTTCGCCTTAGCGTTATCTCCCCTGGACAACGCTGTGGAAGTGACGACCCCGTCGAGCAGGAAAGAGGAATTCAAAGTATTGGGCAGCCCTTTCATCTTTACCGATACGCTTGAAGCGGGTGTGTATGCCTACAAGAGCGCTGGCAGAGAAGGTCGTTTCGCGGTCAATCTGCTCGATGAAGATGAATCGCAGATTACTTCCAAATTGACCCAGCAAACGTCGGCGAGGAGCGCAAAAGATCAGGACAGCAGGGCCGCTGTCGAAGCCGGATTTTCCCTCTGGCCCGTGCTGGTTGGCCTTGTGCTAGCGTTGCTTGCGATAGAGCTGTTCGTCGCTTTTCGAATTGGCGTTGCATTTTATCCCATTGTCGTTCGAGGGTGTGCGTTCGCAGCGCTCGCTTTGGCACTGCTGAACCCAAAAATCTTTTCGGCGACAAAGGCTCTGGACGTGGTGCTGGCCGTCGATCTTTCGCGCAGTGTGGGACAGGAGGGGCGGGAGAAAGCCCGTGACATTCTCGAAGCGGCCAGCCGCATAAAAAATCCCGAGACGCGCACCGGACTGTTGTTATTTGGCCGGTTGCCGGAATGGGAGTTCGTGCCGCGGCAGGAGTTTCCGGTGGCGGATTTCGCGTCGCGCCTGGACCGCGAAGAAACCGACATTCAGGCGGCACTCCAGGCGGTCCTCGCCCAAATGAGCGAAGGCCGCCAGGAAAAGATTCTGTTAATCTCGGATGGTAACGAGAATCGCGGTGAAACTGCCCGCGTCATTCCACTGCTGCGCTCCCAGGGCGCTCAGGTCTGGACCTTGCCCGTGAGCCTTTCGCGTGGGCGCAATGAAGTTTACTTGAGCGATCTTACGCTCCCCAGGGAAGTGGACAGTGCCGAAGGGTTCGAAGTCAGAGCAAAGATCGAGAGCTTTCGGGATGCCGCGGCCCGCGTCAAGCTTTTGCGTGATGGTCTCTTACGAAGTGAGCGCGAGATGCCCTTGAAGGCTGGAGTGAATCAAGTGAATTTCCGCGAGAGCTTAAAGGATCGGGGCAGCCATACCTACGAACTACTGGTCGAGTCGTTAGATGACACTCTGGCGGAAAACAATCGGCTGCAAGGCGTTGTCGAGGTGAAAGGACCACCTCGGGTTCTTTTGCTCTCCGCCCAAAAGGAAAGCCAACGTTTTTTATCCCGGGTCTTGCAAGTTCAAGGTTACGCCGTGGAAGAATCAAGGCCCGAGGCCCATGCTCTTACTTTGCCTGAGCTTTCATCTTTTGATCTTCTGGTCCTGGATAATGTTCCCGCGTTTCAACTCTCGCACGCCAAGATGGAGAATATCGAAAAATACGTTCGGGATCTGGGCGGCGGTTTGCTGGTCATTGGTGGCTCCCAGAGCTACGGCGCCGGCGGCTACTATCGGACGCCGCTGGAACGGGTTCTTCCGGTGGACATGCGGCCGCCGACGCGGCTCGATCTGCCCCACGTGGCATTGCTGTTCGTTCTCGATAAATCGGGGAGCATGGGAGCGGGCCCTGAGGGAAGCACAAAACTGGATCTCGCCAAGGCCGCGGCCATCGCCGCGGCGGACGTCATGAACCCGACAGATCAGGTGGGCATTATCGCCTTTGACGCTGCTTGGGATTGGGCGCTGCCGTTTCGGCCCGTGGGTAAAGGGGAATGGATTTCAGACAAACTCGCTGCGCTGGAATCGGACGGCGGCACGGACATGTACAAGGCGTTGGTTGAGGCGTACCGCGCCATTGCCAAGAAAGAGGCCGCCATCAAACATGTGCTAATACTCTCCGACGGGCTCACCGACAAAATGGATTTTCACTCTTTAGCAACGAGAATGGCCCGAGACGGCATCACGGTTTCTACGGTATCGGTGGGCAGCGACGCCGATGTCCAACTCATGGCGGACATCGCGAAAGATGGCAAAGGCAGGGGCTACGTCGCCCTCGATCCACAGACCATCCCACAGATTTTTACCACCGAAACATTGCTCATCTCGCGCGATCTGTTGGTGGAAAAACCGGTGACGCCCAGCGTTGTAGCGCCGGTGGGGCCGCTCAAGGGTGTCCCTTCAGCTCGCTTGCCGACGCTGCGGGGTTACGTGCTCACCTATCCGAAGCAGCGTGCAGAACTGCTCATGAAAGCGGAGAAAGACCCGCTGTTGATCTCCTGGCGCTATGGCCTCGGACGCGTGATGGCCTTTACCTCGGACCTGAGCGGCCGCTGGGGAAAAGAGTGGGTTACCTGGCCCAGCTTTCCCCAATGGGCGAGCCAACTAGCGCGGGACACCATGCGCAAGATTCTCGATACGCGGGTGCGGACCGAGTTCCAACCTGATGGCGAAGAGATAAAGGTCGTCGCCGACCTTGTTTCTAAAGAAGGGAACTTTTTAAATCACCTGAATCTTAGAGGGAATCTGGCAGCGCCGAATCAAACTACGTATGAGCAGACCTTTCAGCAAATCGCACCCGGTCGCTATGAGGGTAAGTTCACTCCCACCCAACGCGGGATTCACTTTCTTACGCTGTATGCTGACGGAAGGACAAATGAATCCCCATTGCCCATAGCAACTCTTCCTTACATCGCTCCCTATCCGAAGGAATACCGCGAGCTGAAACCTAACATGGCGCTTCTGAGCCGCCTGGCCGAGGAAACCGGAGGCCAGATGCTCGATCCGGATAAGATCGAAGAGGGACTCAAGCGCCTTTACAGGCCAGCTCCCGGAAAACAGACCCGAAGTCAGGAGACTTGGTGGCCGCTCGCCGGTGCCGGGCTGTTTCTGTTTCTCGCCGATCTAGTGTTGAGGAGTTGGCCGCGACGCTCAGTTCCATCATCAGCCTAAAAACTTCGAAAAAACTTGTTCTACCATTTGTGTCGAGTATAATTCCCATACCATAGAGGAAGTAAAGGAGGGCCACTTTGGCGCAATCTATGATCAAGGCGCTTCTTGCAACGTCATTGGTTTTGGCGCTACTGCCAACGTCTTTCTTACATGCCCAGAAGCTTCAGCGCGTGCGAGTTGCCCTTTCTACACCGACGCCGCATATGGCACCCCTCTGGGTCGGGAAGGACAAAAAATTCTTCGAAAACCATGGACTCGATGTCCAATTGATCTTGGTCAATAGCGGCTCCTTAGTCGCGCAAATGTTCGCCGCGGGAGAGCTCCAGATTACCGCCAATGCGCCGGCATCGCTGGTGAGTCTCGCTGCCTCTGGTGAGCGGCTGTCATTTTTTCTCGGCCTCAGCAATACGTCGCCATTCACCGTCGTAACTCAGCCGAGCTTGCGCAAGGCGGAGGATCTCAAAGGGAAAAAAATCGGCACCGCGCGCTTTGGCGGCTCCTCGCACATTTCCGCGCTGATTGCGCTGGAGCATCTGGGATTGGATCTCAGACGAGACAAAATTACGTTGATTCAAACGGGAGTAGATCCTGACCGAATGGCGGCATTGGAAGCGAAAGCGATCGACGCGGGCATGTTGCAGCGGGTGGCGACCAAGGTGATGATGGGCAAGGGGTTTTATCCTCTACTGAATATGCTCCAGGCGAAGATTCCGTACCAGAATACCGGACTCACAATAAAAAAAGATTACGCTGCGGCCAACGCAAAAGTTGTGGATGGTTTTACCCGTGCCACCGTCGAAGCGTACGCATACATTTTTAAGAAAGAGAACAAGCAATCGGTGAAAGAAATCATAGCGAGGAATATCCGCCTGCCCAACGTCGAGGCCGCAGAAGACTTTTATACCGAGGCCCAAGAGGAACTAGATCGCCAGCCTTATCCCACTCTAGAAGGATTCAAAATCGTCATAAAGTACGTCGCCGAGCAAAATCCCAAGGCCGCCGCTATCAGGGCCGAGGACATCGTCGATACCAGCTGGCTAAAGAAACTCGACGGCGAAGGGTTTTTCGAGAAGATCTATGGTGGGAAGTAAACAAAAAAAGTCTCCGGCAAGAAACACGAAAAATCATTTAAAGACTTTCCATTGCGACTAAGCCAAAAAAAATCTGGACATCGAGGGGTTTGTTTTGGTATAAGGTGACCGTCGAATAAATGGTGCTCTCCGCCCGGACCGATGCGAGATGAAATTTACTGCCTGCCTTCTACCCAACACGTAGCATTGTTGTTTTTCCCGGGGCCTAAGATAGTAGCGAATCGGATTGCTGAAGATGTGGCGAATAGCGACTTGTTAGCAAGCCTGTTGCGGGGCTTAAGACGAAGCATCGAAGCTCGGTATTTTGCGAGTGGAATTAGAAAAATTCTTGCGCGCGACGCAATTGCGGTTTCGTAATAGCGGCGCGTTTGATCGGTCCAAGAGAACTCTCGGGTATTCTTCTTTTCTTTTTCCCCAAACAGAGAGGTTTTTGGATAGCAGCGATCGGGTGTCCTTTGCCGATCGATTTGGGAAATCGGGCGGATTGATCGGCAACCCATACGAGTTTAGGGCGCATTGGCCCCTGACTTAACATCGTAAAACGCAGGGATAAGGGATGTCGAGGGAGTCTAAGAATTGACAAATGGTTTGACAGCCGACCATGTTTGACCAATCGGGCCGACGGTTTTGTCTAAGTGGCAGCATGAATCCAAAAGTTGCCGCCCTTTTTTTGGGCAGACTCGTAGGCCAAAGTGCCTTGCGTTTGATTGAGGGGAAGGCGGGAAATATCGCGAAATAACTGTGAAGCAGAACG
>Ga0126373_10000520_pt1 | contig 25418 bp, 31 predicted proteins | sample PanSoiMetPlot_11_FD_92545 | JGI IMG/M metagenome (GOLD analysis project Ga0126373, IMG submission 92545) | Tropical forest soil microbial communities from Panama - MetaG Plot_11 | ecosystem: Environmental > Terrestrial > Soil > Tropical forest > Bulk soil | place: Panama | collected 2016-02-17 | reverse complement strand
GGGTCCTTCTGCCAGATCCGCACGACGTCGAGGATCGAATCGCTATTCAAGCCCTTGGCCTTGGCGTCCTTGATCGCGGCCCGGTAGCGACCGTTGGCCTCCTGGGCTTCCTCCTTCTTGATCTCCTTGACCCGCCACGCCTCCTGAACCTTGTTCAGCGCTTCGATACAAACATCGTCGGTGGGCGGGCCTACCAATGCTTCGGTCGAAGTAGCGTCAAGCGCTTGCGTCTGCCGTTTCCTTCTTGCCACGTTTAGGCCTCCCCTTTGCTACGAAAATCCGGCCGACCTCGGCCGGCTTGAGCCCGGTGATCCGAGCGATATCGTTGGCGAGCCAGAAGGGACAGGCGCGGGCGCCGGCGAGAATGTAGGAAATCATTGCCTGGCTCACGCCGGTCTCGGTCGCTAACCACCGTTGCGATTTATGATTCTGTACGAGCCAGGTTTCAAGTTTGTTCTGCATTTCGCCTTGCCGAGTCGCGGATAAAAGCGTTATCGTTCGATATGCCCCTAAGCCCCGATGAGTTTCGCATTTTGGGCCATGTCCTCCAACAAGGTGCGGCGGCGGAACGGACTCTGGCCTGGAAGTACCCGCCGAAATCCGTCCGCAGCCTGATCGACCGCGGCTATCTGCACCAGTTCGGCAAGGGCTTCGTCGGCCTGTCCAAGGCCGGGCGCAAGGCGATCTCCGGGATCATCCTCTAAGCGGGCATGGAACGGGGAGGCAATTGGGGAAACCGGCCCGATCAACCCCGGGCCGGTTTCTACCAAACGAGGCTCTGCAAAGGCGGGATTTGGGTCCCGGTGCATCTCTGGCAAGAGGGCGAGGCATGGCGGGCCCTGATCGATGGCGAACCCTACACCGGCAACGATATCTACCACGTCTGGGTCTGGTGCATGGACCGGCCGATCGCCGAATCCGAATACAACTATCTGCTCGCCCGCGGTCGCCATGCCAAGCGCTGGACCCCAGACCAGCCGGCCGCCGATCCCAGGCGCCCGGTCGACTGGCTCACGGTCAAACTGCCGAGGCAGAAATGAGGAAGATCACCGTCGCCGACATGATCAAGTGTGCCGACCGCGAGGCGGAAATGCGCAAGCAGGTCTATCCGAAATGGATCGAGCTCGGAAAGATCAAGCGCGACACCGCGCTCCACGAATTGATCGTCATGCGGGCGATCGCCCGCTATCTGCGAACGATCGGCGAGGGAGTCGACATGGCTGACGATGTAAAGGATTCGAAGCATGAATGAGTCCCTACGCAACGACAACCTGATCCCGGAGGTCGAGCTCCGCGACAACCTGGTCGAGAAGTATCGCGAGCTCACGGCGCGCGTCACTGAGATCCTCGTCGACGCCGCCACCTGGGTCACCGTCGCGACCGAGGAAGACGCCGGCAAGGTCTCCGACGTCAGGAAGGTATTCCAGGCCGTCATCAAGGAAGTCGACGGGCTGCGCGCCGCCGACAAGGCGCCCTGGATGGGGCTCGCCAAGGTGGTCGACGGATTCTTCATGCCGCAGCTCGACAAACTTTCGGCCGAGCTCCGACGGATCAATGGCCTGGCCCTCGACTACGCCAACCGCAAGGAGGCCGAGGAACGGCGCCGGCGCGAGGCCGAGGCCCGGGCCAAGCGCGAGGCGTTCGAGGAAGCCATGAACAAGGTCCGCGCGGAAGACGAGAGGCGCCGGGCCCTGCTCAGCAACCCGAATGCACCCGACGATGCTCACATGGCGGCCGTGGCGGCGGCCATCCATGCCGGTGATGCTGCCGAACGAGCCGAGAAGGCAGCGCTTGCCAAGCCGGCCGAGCTCGCGAGGGTGCGCGGCGATCTGGGGTCGGTCACGAGTCCGAAGAGGCGTTGGACCGGGGAGGTGACCGACCGCCAGACGCTCGACCTCGAGGCCCTGCGCTTCCACCTTGCGCCCGACGATCTCAACAAGGCGGTAAGATCCTGGGTCAAGGCGAACACCGGCGATGACCTCGCCCCGCCGCTGCTGAGAGGGGCCCGGGTATGGCAAGAGAAATATCTCTGAAGGACCCGCCCCTCGACCTCGCGGGCTATCGCGACTATTGGATCGGCGGCCTGCTGAAGCAACTGGTGGAGTTGCATATGTTCGTGCCGACGGCGCCCGCCCCCGATCTCGCGCAAGAGCTCGAGGCCCTGGCGCAGCGGGCGGAATCGATGGCGCAAAGTCTGCGCTATATCGCCGATATCGTTAAACTCTAGGGGATCCGCCACCCGGCAACTTTCCCAAGCTTGCCGGGTCAATTGCACAAATGCCGGACTGGCGGCGGATCGCTATCTCCTTAGCTAAGGATGAGGAACAAATGAACGATAAGCCAAAGCCCCAGGATTCCCCGAAGTTCAGCGTCAGCAGCCCAACCCCGCCGCACGAGTACAGCGAGGTCGGCATCGACTCGACACTGATCCGTAATCCGGCCATGGCGATCTGGTTCGACCATCCGCTGTTCGAGAAGGCCAAGCAGATCGCCACATACCTCAGCAAGGCCGAGGGGTTCGTACCGCCACATTTGCTCGGCAAACCGGAATCCTGCTTCGCCGTGGTCAGCCGCGCGCTCGCCTGGAAGCTCGACCCGTTTGCGGTGGCGAATTGCTGCTACCAGACGCCGGCTGGCCGGGTCGGATTCGAAGGCAAACTGTGCCAGGCGGCGCTCGAACAGAGCCCCCGCCTCGAGGGCGGCGTGAAGTTCATCCATGTCGGCGATTGGGACAAGGTCGCGGGTAAGTTCGAGATCAAGACCTCGACCAAGAGCGGCAAGGAATACGCCGTGCCGACCTGGACCCGCGACCAGGCGCGGGAATGGGGGCTCAAGGTGATCGTCCAGGCGAAGCTCATAGACGAGGACGAGGCGAGGTCCTGGGAAATGACCCTGGCCCAATGCTTCCCGCTCAACAGTACCCTGTGGGCGACGGACCCCCGGACGCAGATTTGCTATACGGCGGTCAGGAGATTCGCCTCGCTCGCCATGCCCGGCTTGTTCATGGGCGTGGATTTCGACCGCGAGGCCTCCGACGATGATTCCGAGATGGTGCGCGCAGCGCGCGCCCGGGACATCACCCCGGCGGCCCCGAAGCGCGAGGATTTCACCTCCGACCCGAAATTCCGGATCCCCGATCCGGCGATCGACCCCCGAAGAACGAACCCCCCCGCTGACCCGGCAGCGGGTGCTGCAGGACCCCCCAACCCCAGCGGCACGAAGGAGGACACCGCTCCACACGGATCCTCCACCGGGGAAGACACATCCGGTCGCGATCCCGGCATCGACGCCGAGGACGAGAACCAGGACGCCGAGCGCGTCAACGTCACCGAGGGCGGCAGATTTTTCCATGTCGCCAGCGCCCATGGCGAGCTCGAGTTTGCCACCGAGGACCCGACCGCCTTCACCGACGAGCTCCTGAATTACGCCATGCGGGCGATGAAGAACGTCAAGGAGCTGAATCAGCTCTGGGACAACAATAGCGCCCAATTCTCCCATCTGCCCGAGGCCATGGGCCAGCGGATCCGCGACCAGTGGCCGCGGGTGACCAAGAAGGCGCAAGCCAACCCGAACCAGCAGGAGAAACTGGTGTGACCGTCACCGAGCAGGAGGCATCCGAGATCGCCTGCCCGGCCGCGGGACAGAATTTCCCCAATGTGAAATGCCGGGGCCACGGCTGCATGGCCTGGCGCTGGCTGGGACCCGAGCACCCGCGTGATCCGGCGACCCGCCTCGGCTATTGCGGCCTGTGCTGGCCGCCGGGTTGGAACCCGCAATGACATGGTTGATATGACCCCCGTTACCAGCTCCAACATCGCCGCGATCGGCTACGACGGCGAGACCGAGGAGCTCACGATCGAGTTCGTCTCGGGCGACACCTACGTCTATGACGGCATCGACCCCGAGACCTATCGCGCCTTGATGGCGGCTCCCTCGAAGGGCGCCTTCTTCTACGCCCACATCAGGTCGGGAAGCTTCCGGCGGGAATGAGGGGGAGCCCGAAACGTGTGCCCCCGATCCGCTCGAAAATCCATCGCCTGTGGATCAAATCGCTCGCTTGCAGCGTGGCGGGCTGTATGGCCGCCCCCGAGGGGCATCACGTCAGATGGGGGTTTTTCACCCTGGCGCGGCGCCCGGGTGACGACAAGCTGGTGCCGCTCTGCCGCATCCACCACGACGAGCTCGACCACGGCGCTCGCTCTTTCGAGATCAAGTACCGCCTCAATCTGAAGCTGATCGCCGACACCCTGTGGACGATGTCACCAGCGAATCCTGCCAACGGGGGAGACCCATGAAACAGTTCGCCTTCGCGCTCGCACTGCTCTGCCTGGCCGGGGGGGCTCATGCCGCCGACGTCATCACCCAGCACAACGACAATCAACGCACGGGATGGAATCCGGCGGAAACCGTTCTGACGGCAGCGAAGGTGACCAGCACGGGCTTCGGTCTGCTCCGCACGATCGCCCTCGACGATCAGGTCGATGCCCAGCCCCTGGTGCTGGCGAACTTCACGATCGGCGGATCTCCTCGCACCGTCGTCTATGTCGCCACCGAGAATGACACGGTCTACGCCATCGACGCCGCGACCGGCACGGTGCTGGTGAAGAAGAACCTGGGGACGCCCGTTCCGCGGACATCCTTCGGCGGCTGCAACAACGGCGCAATCCATGCCGGAATCACCTCGACGCCAGTCATCGATCGGGCGGCGGGCAAACTCTACGTCATCGTCTATTCGAGCTCCGGCAGCACCGTCAGCTACAAGCTCCACGCGCTCAGCCTGACCACGCTTGCCGATGCCGTCGCGCCCGTCACGGTGGCGGCCACACATAGCTTGAGCGATGGAACGACCTACAGCTTTCAGGCCAGCAGGATGCGCCAACGCGCCGCTTTGCTTGAAGCCAATGGCAACATCTACGCGGCCTTCACCAGCTTTTGCGATGGCTTCGGCAACATTTCGCGCGGCATGGTCCTGGGCTGGAATGCGAGCAGCCTGACCCCGCTGGGGGCGAACGAGCTCGTCGACAAGCTCGCGCCATCGAGCACCAACAACTTCTTCCTCTCGACGATCTGGATGTCGGGCAACGGGTTGGCTGCGTCGAGCGGGGGCAACATCTTCTTCGCCACCGGCAATACCAAGAGCGGGACCTATAGCAGCACCAACAATCTGTCGGAGAGCGTGGTCAACCTTTCGAGCGACCTGACGACGGTCAAAGACTTCTTCACGCCGTCGAACGTCGCCACGCTGGACGCCGGCGACAAGGATCTGAACGCGGGCGGCGTGTTGCTCCTGCCGCCCCAGCCGGGCGCGGTTCCCAATCTCGCCACCGTGCTGGGCAAGGACGGCCGGCTGTTCCTGCTCAACCAGCAAAACCTGGGCAAGTTCACGGCGGGTGGTCCGGACAAGGTCGTCGGCACGACCACGGTCGGCGCCTGCTGGTGCGCGGCCTCCTACTACAAGGGCCCGACAGGCGTCGGCCGCGTCGTCACTAGCGCCACCAACCGGGTCCTCGTCTGGCAGGTAGAGACCTCGCCCACGGTCAAGCTGGTGAAGCTTGAAACCATGCCGGCGATATCCACCGGCCAGGATCCCGGCTTCTTCACCTCGGTCTCATCGAACGGCAACATCTCGGGCTCGATCATCGTCTGGGCCGTGTCGCGGCCGACCAATACAAGCCCGGCCAATGTCGTGCTCTCGGCCTTCAACGTCGCCAACAGCGCGTTGTTGTTCTCGGCCACTGCCGGGACCTGGCCCAATACGACGGGCAACGCCAACATCGTGCCCACCGTCGCCAACGGGCTGGTCTTCGTCGCCTCCTTCAAGCAGCTCGCGATCTTCGGTCCGAAGACGCCGGGCGCCGCAGCCGTCGCCCTGCTGCCGGCGGCTGCGACCGTCGCCAGCCAAGCTCCGGTCGTGGGCAATGAAGTCTCGGGCTGGATCGACCAGATCAATGGCAATCTGCTGACCCTGCGCAAGCGCGACGGAACCAAGGTCACGGTCGATGACACGGCGGCGGTGGCGGCCTTCCAAGCCGGCGCACTTCTCGGCATGGAGGAAGCGGTGACCGCGATCGGCACCTACGACGCTCAAGGGGTGTTGGATGCGACCACCATCGTGCGGGCGAAGGACGACCGTAACCTATGGCCCCCCGATCAATGACCGGCATGTTCGGCAAACGATGCGCCCTCTGCCGCAAGCGGAACCGCGAGCCCACGCACAGCTATCCGGCGCTCGGCGCCCGCTATGGTTTCGACGGCCAGGAAATTCACGCCAGTTGTCTGCTGCGGCGCGACACCAGCGAGAGCCCCAAGATCGGGGCGGCGCTAACCCCAGGCGCTGAAGCCGCTGGGCACAGCATTTACAAACGAGCCCAACACGTTGAGCGTGAAGACAGGATCGGTGGCGGAATTGAACGTACACACGGGATAGAGCGCAGCATTCAATGCCGCGAGGCTAAGACCGCCGGTGCCAGCACCAGGATTACCACCGTTCGACCACACGCCCGGGTTGTTGCTGGCGGTGAGCCAGAACAGATGAGCGCCGAGATCAACTGCGAGCATTGACGCTAGGCTGTGCAGGTTGAAGGCACCATTACTCTGGCCGGTGTTACTGCCATTGATCCAGATTGCGGCTTCACAGATACAAGCGCCAACGGTGCTGCCACTGACCGTGCCAAACGGTACAGCGGCATTAGATAGGCCATAGCCGGTCAGCCCACCCCAGTTACCAGTGGCGCCAATCCCAATCTCGAAGACAAGCTTGCCAGCGCTGCGCGGGTTCGTGGCTCGAACACCACCACCACTGGCGCTACCCGTTGCACTCAGATTGCCATTGGATAACGTCGTCGTGAGGATGTCGGCGGGGTTCCAGGTCGTCGCCGGACCGCCGCCGCCGCCGCCGGCGATCAGGTTGTCGCAGTTGGCGTGGATGGTCCCGGGGCGGAAAATGCCGGTCATTGCCCTAGCGCACCCGGCGGGCTTGAATCTTGCCGCTGAAGGTCGGCGTTCCCGTGGTGTAGGTGCAGTAGCCGTTGACATAGACCGTGGTCGTCGCGGCGAGGCTGACCCGACTCACGCCGGATTGAACCGGGAAGCCCGAGCTGCCGCTGGGACAGTAGATGTAGCCGAAGCCATCGCCGAAATTCCAATCACCCCCTGTGAGGCCGCCTGAGCCGGCCGCGGTGCTGACGGCGGCGCCGACTTGGGTGATCCCGTTGCCGGCGGCGCCGCCGATGACCGAGCCCCACACGTCCCAATCGCCGGCGGTCAGCGAGACGGAGGCGATGGGGAAGAAATTGCCGGAAGCGGCAGCGTTTTGAGCGGTTGCCGTGGCGCTGATGTACTCGCCGACGCTGCCGGCCGGTGCATTCGAGGCGGCAGCGACCCCCTTGATGCCGTTGGCTCCTGGCGTGACCAGGCCGGTAAATGTGGGGTTGGCGATTGGGGCGAAGGATGTCGCGACGAAAGCCGTTGTCGCCAGCGTTGTCGAGCTGTCGCCCGGCGCCGCTGTCGGCGCTGTCGGCGCGAGAGTAAAGCTCGTTGACCCCGTGACCGCGAGTGTGCCGCCCACGGTGAGGTTGCCCGGCGCGGAGAGTGCGCCGCCGGCCAAGGGCAGTGCTGGAACCCACGCGCCATTTTCCCGGCCATAGAGGGTGCCGTCGCTGGGGGCGTCAGGAATACCTGTCATAGCGATCAATCCATCGGAGTTGGCAAGCAGGGTCCCCGGCCGATAAACGCCGCCGACGGCCATCAGCTGGGGAACTGGAGCGCGGGCAGGACGACCAGGAAGCCCGCGGCTGAGTCCTGAACAACGCTGATGGTGCCGTTGATGGGCATCTTGACCGTGAACTTGATGCCGGCCGCCAAATAGTCGGAGCCGGCAGTGTGCGCCGCCGCCGTGCCGTTGACCCGATACCAGCAGTTCGTGGTCGCGGTCAGGGTGACGACGCAATAGCCCTGCGCGAAAGGCGTCGAGGCCGCCGCCGATCCGCTGACGGCAACGACCTGGCTATTGGCGAAATCGTATTCGAAGGCGGGCGCGACTTGCCCATTACCCAAACTCGCGCCGACTGCATCAACCATAGCCCACCCCTTTCAAACCGGCCGCATGGGGATGACCCCGATCAGGCCGAGAAGAATCAGAATCGCGATCAGCACGGCGATGATGATAGCGACGTTCTTGAACGGCTGTTGCAGCGGCAAGAGCTGGATGCAGTAGAGGACCAGCCCGACGATGATAACAACCACAAGAATGTAAATGAGGAGACTAATCATCAGCGGTGCCTCCCTCTGCGGCGGCCGCGGCGCTTTCCTCGCCTCGAGCTCCGGCCGACCACCGCGTTGGCCTGGCGGATCGCCGCCCCCTCGCTCTGCCCGCGGGCGAGCGCGGCGTTGGCAATATGCCGCCATTGGCGCTGCTTCTTTGCCGTGTTCGCCTTCCTGGTATGGCGAACGGCGTCCCTATTGGATGACCACGGCATCCGCCCCTCGCCGATGCTTCTCGTACCATCTTCGCCGGGCTGCTTTTCGAGACACCTGGCCGTTCTCGGTCTTTAGCCAGGCAACCAGGCGCGCTTTCCCTTTCGCACTCCGGGAATAGCGCGCATGTGCAGCCTTGCCTGTTTCGCTCTTGTCGTAGTGTGCCCTCCTGGCCTTGTACTTTGCTGTCTTGCGGTAGCGCGCCCGGAATGTCTTCTGATACGCCTTGCCCTTCTCGCTTCGGCGATAACGCGCTCGTCGAGCTCTGCCTTTTGGGCTGTGGTCGTAACGCGCATCGGCCTCCTTGCGCCCCATATCTCACCCCTTCTTGGCGATCAGCCAAACCAAGGGCAACACAAGAAGCGCACTAGCTGCCGCCGCTAGAATCATCTTCTCCAGAGTCGCCGCCGGGTCGGTTAGGGTTTGCCAAATCAGGGCCGTTGCGGAGGCCAGGCCCAGCAGCAGCAGCGAGCGAGCGCCCAGCAGCGTCAACAGGGTTTGGATATAAAGCGCTGTCTTCTGTTGCTGGCCCGCGATCGAGAGGATCCGCGCCTCCGCTTGCTTGAGCTGCACCTCCCGCAGCGACAGATGATCCGGATGCTGCGGCGGCGGCATGTTGTCGGGCTGCTCGTCGAGCAGCTCGATTCGAAAGGGCGTTTGCGACGGCATTGATGTTGCTCCCGATTGCGGAGTCTTCTTCCTCGGCGGCGCGCAGTTCGGCGAACATATTCCGGCTGGCGTTGAGAATGGCGACGAACTCGGCCGGGTCGATATCGCCCTTGCGGGCCCGGGCCTCGGCGTTGTTGGCGACGGTGATCATCAGGCGCTCGATCGCATCGCGAGCGGTCTGCGGCTTGTTGGGCTTGGCCCTCGGCATCAGTTGATATCCCTCCATTGCTTGCCGGCAGGCGCGCTCGGCGCTTGGCTCGGCGGCGGCCCGAAATCGGCGGCGTCCTCGCGGGCCCGGATGCGGCGCGGCCCGGACAGGCGCCGTTCCATCATCGCCTGCGCCGAGTTTGGGTCGACAATATAGCCCGGCGCCGCCTGGTAGCCGAGGAACGAGGACAGCGCCGCCCCCTGGCCCGGGGTCCCGGATTGCGTCAGCTTGAAATAGCTCTGCAGCGAGAACGGGGCGACGTTGCGCCGGGCGAAGACATAGGCGTCATAGAGCCATTGCTCGGGGTGATCGGGGTCGAGGATCACGCCACCGTAGTAGTCGCGGTTGTAGACCATGAGCTGCAGGGCGGCGGCGAGCTCCGGGTGGACCTTGTTCGAGGCCGTCTGCAGCGGTGCCTCGTTGAAGGCGATGACATCCTTCACATAGTCGGGAATGGAGACCCGCTCCTTGGCCCCGGTCTTGGTCAGTTTCCCGGTCGGCGGGAAAAAGTAGTCCATGAGCTCGGTCGGGCCCTTGCCGGTATAGAGGTAGGTCAGGACCGCGCCAAAGAGGGCATGGCCCATGGTCATGGCAGCGGCGTAGCCCATGCGCGGGGTGAGCTGGAGCTTGTTGAGCTCGCCGCGCGAGAGATGCCGGATATTGCCCGCGGCATCGAACACGGCCCCGCCGAGCTCGCGGAAGGTGCCGAGGTTCCAGCCGACCGAGCGCACCGAAAGAAAGGCGATGTCCTTCTGGGTCTTATTCCAGAACAGGTTGTCGTAGACCATCTGGCCCATGCGGTTGTCGACGCTGTCCCACATCCGGATCGCGGCGATCTGGCGCTCGGCCGCGCTCGCGGTCGGATTCTTGTCGAGAAAGTCGCGGGCCATGTCATAGAACACCCCCAATTTCTGGCGCGGCACCCACCAGCCCATCAGCGGCTCCTGAATCGGCTCGAAGGCGAAGCCGAATAGGTTCTTGGCGGTCTCCATGATCCCCTTGATCGGTCCCGCCTTCCACGCCTGGCCGAGCTCGTGAAAGAGGTCGCCGGTGATGATCTTCTTCCACACCGGCTGGCCCTGCAGGATCTTGTGGATCTCGTCCATCTGGACCCGGCCGCCGCCGGTGATGAGCATCCGGAGGATCTGGCCCATCTCGGTATTCGGCGGCACCCCGAGCGGGTTGCGGTAGGCCGCGCGCAGCGCCCCGCCATACTTGATGTTGAGCGCCGGCCCGGCGAGCGCGGTGCCGATCGAGACGAAACCCTTGGGGTTGAGCCGGGTCAATTGCCCGAGGCCGAGCGCCATCCGGGAATAGAACGCATCGTGGGTCGTGAACATGAGATGAAACAGCGAGAAGTGGAGCTGGGTCATGTTGAGGGCGTTGCCGGTCGCCCGGAGAAAGGTCCCGAGCTTGCCGGTCGTGGGGTTGAACAGCCCCAGCCTCGAGCGCGAGAGGTAATTCGAGACGATGTGATAGACCTGTTCCGGGGCGTAGTAGTGCCCCGCGAGACGGGGCCCGAAAAACCGCTCCTTCATTTCTTCCTCGGTGATCTGCACCGAAGGCTTGACCATGTCGGTCACCGCTTTCAGGTCGGGACGCTGGGCGAGGAAATCGTCGAGCATCCGGGCCGCGGTCGGGGCCACCTGTTGCAGCAGCTCGCGGCTGTGCCAGTAGGCATGGAACAGGTTGGCGATCCGCTCGGTCGGGTTGATGAGATACTGGAAGTGTTGGACGCTGATCGCGCCGACATTCTTCGCCCGCATCAGAGCCAGGCGCCGGAGCTCGGCCCAAGCCTGGCGGTTGCGCCCGAAATACTCGGCCAGGCGGTATCTGAAATCGAGCTGGTGCCCGATTTCGTGCATCAGAATCGCCTCATCGCCGCCGTAGCGGGCGATGACTTCTTTCATCTGCCGGCCGGTATAGCCCGCCGCCCCCTGGGCCAGGATCGGGTCCATGCGCGGGGTCTTGATCGAGATGCCGAGCTTCTGCGCGACCGCCTCCAGGCCCGCGCGGATCTTCGGGTCGTAATTCGTGTAGTGAATCGACTCGGCCGGGGGCAGGAAGGTGGTGAAGGCGGGGTCTTCGATGACCTTCCACAGCGCCGGCGGGGTCTTGCCGAGCCTGACCCACTTGAACAGGCCGCTCGCCTTGAAGGAATTGAAGAAGCGCTGGGCGTGATAGAACTGATCCATGTTCCTGAGGCGCAGCGCCACCACATCGAGCGGGTTGTCGCTGATGAGCTCGAGCTTTTCCCCGTTCGGCCCGGTCCAGGCCAGGCCATCTTGCACGGTCGGAAACTTGCGCTGCTTGAGGAACGACTTGTCGCCCATGAGCGGGCGCTTGGCCGCGGCGCGGATCTGGGCATCCCGGAGGATTTGACCCTGCGCCGCCTGGGCCTTTACCGGGTCTTTCCAGATATGCGGGAAATAGTTGACGATATAGCTCTCGATCTTGCCGAGGCGATTGATTCGGGCCCAGCGCTGGTCGAGCAATCTCCGCAGCGAATCGGACACGGCCTGCAGATGAGGGTCCAATTGCGGGGCGCCGGTCTCCATGCGGTGGATGAAGTCGAGCCGGGCGGGCCGGTCGAGATGGCCGATCGTCTTCCTGAATTTCTCGAGCTCGGCGTCGACCATGACCGTGTCGTGGGCGATCTGGCTGGTCATGTAGCGCAGGCCGCGCTCGGCTCGGGCGGCGAACGGGCCCCGCGAGGTCGGCGAAGCGGCCTTCATGACCTGGTCGGCGAGCTCGCTATCCTTGAACATATCGAGCAGCTTGATCGCCCCCTTGACCTCGCCGAAGCCGATCGCGGTCTGGGCGGCGGTATTGATGAAGTCGCTCGAGCCCTTGATTCCCGTGGTCCGTTCGAAGGGATCGCCGAGGAAGGTCTTCCAGGCCGTGGTCGCGGGGGAGAATAGATAGAACCCGGCGCCGAGGGCGAAGTGGAAGGCGGCCACACCCGTCCCCCAGACCGTCGCCTTCTTGAGGCTCTCGACGCCTTCCGATACCTGATCCTCGGCGCTCTTTATCTCGTCCAGGTAGTTCGACTGGAGCTCGCGCCATTGCTGGCCGAGGGGGTTCTTGTAGTCGAACTGCGTCACCCCGCCGGCGGCGCTGGGGACCTCGCCGGGGTTGGTGCCCTGGCCGACATCGACCCAGCGCTTGCCCCCGCCGGCCGGTGCGGCGGCGGGCTGGAAACTGCGCGTGGTGTCACCGCCGCCGCTCGGGCCAACATCAATCCAGGCTTTCTTCTTGGGCTCGGCCATTAGGGCTGCGGCAGAAGGTTACGAGCGCCGGGTCCGCGGCCCCCGCCCCAGCGACCGGCCGAGGGTCCGGTTGCGATCGGCTGGTCGGTCTCGCCGGTGTCGCCGGTGTCCTCGCCCTCGAGGGTCGGGATTCCCGTTTCGGCAACTCCGGTATCGCCCAGCACGTTGCCGCTTTCGTCCGAGGGCAGGGCCCATTGCCCGTGCTTGACGTAATAGAGTCCGGTGTCGGGGTCCTGGATGACGTGCCCTTCCGGGTCGGCGGATTTCTCGGTCGGATAGGGGATCGCGCCGTCGACCGGCGGCTCGCCAAGGTCGGGCTGGTCGCCGGATGACCCGTCGAGCCCGGGGAGGTCGTAGAGCTCGGAAAGTTTGTGCAGGCGGGCGGTGCCGTAGAGCTGCTTGAGGCGCTGTTGCTCGGGGGTGAGGAAGCCCGAATTGGCCCCCTGCATGTTGGCGAGGTATTTCGGGTCCGTATAGTCGACCCCGTTGGCCTTGAGCTCGTCCCGGGCCTGCTGAATCCTGTCGTCGTGCAAGCGCTGGGACGCGGTCATGCCGCCGACGCCATAGCGATAGCGCGCATACGAGGCCGCCAGGCGGTATTGCTGGTCGAGCAAATGCAGGCGCAGATTGATGAAGCGGTCGCTCTCGCCGTTCTGAATGTCGTTGAGGGCGACCTTGTCCCCGTATTCGGTGGCGATCTGCTGATAGGCCAGGGTCAGCTTGTTGAGGTCGTCACCGTACTTCTCGCGGGCGGCCTCGTAGCGCCGGTATTCGAGCTCGTTCTGCTTCATGGCGAGGTCGACGTTGTCCTTCCAGTTGGCCCGCGCGGCGGCGTAGTCCCGCCAGCGCCCCTCGTTATAGGCCGACATCGCCGCGGCCCCTGATTTGAGGGCGGCGGTCAGCGGCCGGCGGGTCATGAGCGAGCCCAGCATGGCGAGCGCGACCCCCCAATTCTGGAAGGCCTTGATCGGCTCGATGTCGGGGACAGGCGGCGGGGCCTGGAGCGCAACATCTGTCCCGGCATAGCCCGGAACCGGGATGTCCTTGATCTGCTCCATGATCTTCGACTGCTGGTTCTGCTTGTCCGTGAGGGCCTGCGCGAGGCGCTCGTCTCTGAGCGATTCGGTGATGACGGCCGCGGCGATATCGGGCGGCAGGCCCTTGGTCATGGCGATCACCTCGGGACTGAGCGCCGGCGCGGGGGTGTTGGTATTCGCCGGCGCCGGGTCGGAGCCCGGGCGAATCATCGGCGTGGGCGCTGGTGCCGCGGCGACCGCCGGCGCCGCGGCCCGTGGCGCGACAGGGGCGGCCGCCTGGGGCTGGACGGCCGGCGGCGGCGGCGGGACCTGAATCAGCGGGGGCTGCGGGGCGACGGTCTGGGCGGCCGCGGCCGGCGGCGGCGGGACGGGGGCCAGGCCGAGCTGTTGCAGGATGGCCTCGAGCGGCCCCATCGGCGGCGGGATGATTCCGTTACTGGTGGGCGCCGTCTGATTAACCATGGGGGTGACTGCTGGCATGTCCTTCCTTTCCATCGGAGCCCGGGCGGCCAAGTGGCGGCTCCAACCGCCCGGGTCTCCGACGTTTCCCCCTGTGCCCCGCAAATAGCCGGGGGAAACCCTATGCGGCCTGATTCAGGCCGAGACTGGTGGTGCCGCGGTTGCCGCCGATGCCGATCTGAACCCCGCCGCCCGAGGCCGCCGCGGCGAAGGCCGCGAGAGCATCCTGGAGCTGCTGGTCTTGCTGGAGGGTGTAGTCGGCGATCTGCGAATAGATCGTGTCGGCCAGGTTCATGCTCTGGATCCCGACCTGGGTGGCGTCGGCGGCCATCTGATACTTCATCCCTTGGGTTCTGGCCTGCGCGGCGGCGAGGTCCTGGGCCTCCATGGTCGAGCCCGAGAGGCCCATCGCCGCATAGCGGCTCTGGATCCCGGCCGCGGCGTCGGCATAGGCCTGGTCGGCATACTGCTCCGCACCCGGCGGCAGGCGACCCGAGCGCAGAGAGTTGGCCATCCCGGCATTGCCCATGGCCTGGTTGGCGAGTTGTTCGAGGTTGCCCTGCTCGGGCATGGCGCTCTGGCTGCCCTGGCTGATGGCCGCGGTCCCGAGGCCGAGGGCGGCGAGAATCTGAGCCAGGTTCCCGCCGCCGCCGAGCCCCAAGCCGCTGCCGGCCGTGCCGCCGGCGCCTGCCAGGCCCGTGCCAGTACCGCCCGGGCCAGTGATGATCGCGTTCGACGCCGGCCCGGCGCCGCCAGCACCCCCTCCAGCCCCGCCGCTAAATCCGCCGCCGACCGAGCCGACCGCGCCGGCGCCTCCCCCGCTAACATTGGGCGCGGTCGTGGGGCCGCGGCCCCAGCCGGCGCCGCCGAATAGCGAGGCGAGGAAGGGCGTCACATTGGCCTGGCCTAAGGCGCCGGGAATCCCGAGCCAGTTGGTAATCTGCGGCCCGGTCAGGAGGCCGGCGAGCCCGCCGCCCAGCGCCCCGAGCCCGCGGTTCTTGGTGTTTGCCAGGGCGCCGCCGCCGGCACCCCCGAGGGCGCCGCCGATATCAGCCAGCATGGAGGGAGTGAGGAAGGAGGTCGCGCCCGAGCCGAAGGCATCGCCGGCGAGCTCGCCGAGGCCAGAGCCGATGGCACCCCCGGCAATGGGGGCGACGATGTCAGCGATGGTGCCTAGGGCGCCGCTCATTACATGCTCCTGTTCTCGCCGCCTCCCATATTGCCCGGGCCGCCGCCGAGCCCGCCGCCGGTATCCGGCGGCCCGCCGCCATACCCGCCGCCGCCACCCCCGCCGCCGCCCGGCACCATGCCGCCCCAGGTGGCAGGGGTGAGGCCGAAGCCAGGTGAGGTGAAGTTGGCCGAGAGCATGGGCCCCTGCGGGGTCGCAATCGTGCCGAAGCCGCCCATCGGCGTGGCTCCAGGACCGACCACCGGGCCGCCGCCGCGGATCGCGCCCCCGAGTGCGGCTTGGCGCATGGCTGCGAGCATCCTCTGGGCATAGGCGGGGCCGTATTGCTGGTAGGCCGCCGAGACCTGTTGCAATTGCTGCGGGGTGAGGCGGGGACCGGGGACGTTGAAGCCGCTGCCGAAGCCCATCATCGATCCGAGATAGTCGCCGAGCAGTTGCTGCGGCGCTGTCATGGGGCTCATCACCAGGCCCGCCATCTGCAGCGCGTTGCGCACCGAGGGCTGAACCGCGGCGTTGGCCTGGGCGAAGCGATCGCCTTGGGCTTGGGCCGATTCCCCAGCGCCGATTCCGCCCGGGGCCCCGCCGCCAGCGCCGCCGGTGCCGCCACCCCCGGCGCCGGTGCCGATCAATTGATGCAGCAGGGCGCCCAGATTGCTGGCGCCTGTCGGCACTCCCTGCCCCGGGACCGGATTGCTGGCCTGGCCGGTGCCGGGCAGGAGTGACAGGCCGCGGGTCCCGCCGCCGAGCGCGAGATCGCCGCGGCCGAAGATCGGACCAGAAGTTGCGCCCATGGGACCGACGGTCCCGCCGCCGGCACCCCCGGGGGATCCTAGCCCCTTGGGTGCGCCGCCGAATCCGCCGACCGAGCTGGGGGCGCCCTGGTTGACCGAAGACAGCATGTCAGTGAGGGTCGGTTGACGGCCGAGAATCGCGCGGCCGTCCGAGGTCTGCATGAACTGCGGATAGCTGCCGGTCACGCGCGGCCCTCCCGTGAGGCGTCAGAGCTCCATCACAAACGAGGGCATGTCACGGGTCATGCCCAACCGCAGAGCGAGAGGCGACAAGTCGGACTGTCCGAGCTCGCTCGAAAGGTGGAACCGCCGGGCCCCTTGCGAGCGCCCCCAACTTATCAGCGCCCGCAACAATTTCAAAGTCGCCCACGGTTGCTTGCCCAACTGATCGTTGCCGAAGATGAACAGGCAATAGCACTGGACGAATGTCGGCCAATAGAAGGTGGTGGACACGCAGCCGACCAGGGCGTGGTTTCCGGACATAAGGAAAAGGTGATTGGGATCGAGCAGACGGGTTTCGAACCAAGCCCGTGTGGCGGCCCGGTTGTGTGCCCCATAGGTAAGGCCGAACATGACCAGGGCGCGATCGAGATCCGTGGGACGCATGAGTCGCACATCGCTAGATTCCCAGGACGGCGCGGATGGCCTGGTGCTCTTGCCAGTTGGTCCACATCCACTGTCTGACAACTTCGGAATCCTTGAGGTCGAGGCCTTGGAGATCGGTTCCCTGGATGTTGAACAGGCCGTTCATGTCGTTGTGGTAGTACTGGTGGCGCTGGAGCCAGGCCCGCATGTCCTGCAACGGCAGCGGCGAGATGATGTAGAGCTTGAGATTGAGCGAAAGCTGCTTGTTGATGCGCTGGACAATCTCCTGGTGATCCTGCCAGTGCCAAAAGATCCAGCTCCGCATCCCCTCTTCACCGGGCGGCGGGTAAATAATGTGGGGCAGCGGCACTAGGTCGTCTTGGTGCCCAGCAACCGCCTGGCGTTATAGGCGTCCTCGAGCTGGCGGATGTCGAGCGGGTAGTCGCGCACCGGCGTTCCCATCTCGCAGTTCGAGACGAGGAAGCGCAGGCGCCCGGGGCCTTCCTGGTAGACGGTGCCCGCGGGGCATGGCTCGAACACCAGGCGCTTGTTGCCGTTGCCGGGGAAGATGTCGCGCCTACTCATGCTTGGCCCTCCGGTGGTGTGTCGCCGGTCGGCATGTCGGGCCCGTCGGGCACGTTGCCGGCGGCGAGCCACTCCTGGTACTCGGTCCATTCCGGGTTCGGCACGTCGGCGTCTTCATGGATGAACTTGCCGTCGGACGCGCGGATCACGCCGTGAGCCGGGGTGCGGATCAGGTGATAGTCGGCGGCCATATTTTCCTCCTTGGGGGTTGGGGTGAGCTTATCACCGTTTGCGCCGGGCTTGGATCTTCCCCGCGGCGGTCATCGGCGGAACCAGGTATTCGACTTGCAGGACGCAGCCGCCGGTGTAGTAGCCGAGGCCGCCGGTGCGCCCGGCATCGGCGCGGATCCCGATCTCGCAGGCATCCATCTGGGCGACGGTCGGCAGGGTGCCGCCATAGAAGTCGTACCAGAGGACCCATGTGCTGGCGGTCAGCGCCCCGCTGGTGCCGTACCAATCGACGCCAGCGACCCGATACAGATTGTAGAAGGCGATGCTTCCGGCATTGACCGCGGACAACTGGCAAATTTCCATGGCCTTGATGGTCGTGCCGGCGGCGAGTCCGCTATGGGCATGGAAGATGGTTTGCCGTTGCAGCAGGGCGGATGTGTTGCCGGCATAAGTCGGGGGGTTGGCGCCACCGAAGGTGAAGGGGAAGTTGTTCCAAGCCTGATAGATCGAGGACGCGCCGCCGATCAGGCTGCCGGGGACATAGTCGGTATAGGTGCCGTAGGGAGGCCCATCGACCATGTTGAGGCAGATGATTTTGCCGTCGCCGATATAGGCGTTCGCCCCCTCTTTGACGTGCATATCGTCGTAGTCGAAGGTCACGGCGGCGGCGTTGAATCTGGTTCCGGCAAAGCCAAAGGTGCCGATTTCGTAACTGCCAGACCCTGCCGCCGAGGCGAAGCTGGGGAAGGCGTCGGATCCTGCGGGTTGGCCATCGGCGTAGTAGCGGAACCTGACGATGCCCGAGACGTTCACCCCCACGGTCATTTCGACCACATACCAGTTGTTGACCGTACAAACCAAACTCCCGGTGCCGAGGTTCGCGCCGCCCCCGGCCCCGCCGGCCCCGACCCATAATGTTCCGGTGCTGTTGATATTGATCGAGTAGCCGCAGAAGTTGCCGATGTTCTCATAGCCCGAGGGCGGCAGCACAATCGGCCGGAAGGCGAAGCGGACCGAACAGGGCAGGCTGAAGCTCGCGCCGGCGTTGGCCCCGCCCGCGGCGTTCGGATTGCCATAGGCCGATGCCGCGGTTCCCGCGGATGACGCGGCGCGAACGAAATAGATGCCGGTGCGCGGGCTGGGCGAGGTCAGAAGCACCAGGCCGTTGCCGGCGAGTTCGCAGCGAGTGCCGCCGATCATTTGCAGCTCGCCGCCCGACATCCATTCGGCCATGGCTTATCTCTCGCGCCGGGCCCAGATCGAGCCCGACACCGTCGCTGTCGGCTGGGGGGTAATCATCCACTGCGCGTACTGGCAGCCGTAGTTGAAGGTGACGTTGTGATAGGGCGCGAGCCCGGCGCCGAAGCCGACATCGGTGCCCGGCGGATAGACCGTGCCCTGGATTGGCTGATGCGCCGCGGGATAGGCCACCCCTTGGGTATCGCCGAGCCAGAGGTTCGGGCCGCAGTTGAAGTAGAGCTGGGACCCATTGAACAACTGGTAGGCCGGCGCGAGAGCGGAGCCGGCATTGCATTCGCCCTGGTTGGCGGTCGTGAGCGAAGCGCCGGTGGAATCGACGGCGAGCGTGGTGGTGTCGTAGTGATAGGTGCCATCGGCGCGGTTGAGCAGGGCGAAGACAAGCTGGGCCTTCCAGATCGAGCCCGAGAAGTTCCATTGCACGGCGAGCGGAAAGCCATAGATCGGGAACGGGGCCGCGGGCAGATTCCCGGTGATGCGGAATTGCGCCACCGTCGCCCCGCCGACCGTGGGCAGGTTGAAGAAGTCGACCGTAATGGTCAGTTGGTTGGTCGGGTTCAGGGTGATGATGAGTCCTTGGCAGTTGGCGACATGGCCCGAGGCGAAGGGTCTCAGGATCGAAATGACGTCGGCCGAGGTGCCGCCGCCGGCGCGCATTCCGGTCGGGTCGATCCAGCCGGTGATGAGCCCGGCGTTGCTGATGAGGCTGCCGGCCGGCAAGGTCACGGCCCCGGCGCGGTTGCGCCCGAACGAAATGCCCTGTGCGGTATAGCCGCCGGCGGATGGCACGTTGATGGCATCGGCGTTCGCGGTCGGCGTGTCGCCATCGGTGTCCGAGGTATAGGAGAAGGCGACCAGGCTGGCAGCACCCCCCGTGCCGTTATTGGGATAGAAGGTGCTGCCGGTATTGCGGCCATTGAAGTAGTAGGCCGCGGCGCCGACACCGAGCGCGGTCGAGCCATCGGTGCCCCAATTCTTGGGCGCAAACGCCGGGTTGCCGAGGATCAGGCCGCCGCTGTCATAGAAGCGGGTGAAGGTCGAAACGTCCTTCATGTCGAAGTTGAGGAAGTAGGGCCCCGGCATGGGTGGCACCTAATAATTCAGGGTGACGTTGAGATAGACGGTGACCGGCGAGGCGGTCGAGACCCGGATGGCGCCGGTCTGGAGGATCGAGACGCTGGTGGCTTGAATGTTGGAAACGCCCTCGCCATAGGTCGTGTCGACCACATGGGCGGGCGCGACGGCGACCTGCATTCCGTTGTTGCTGGCGCTGGGCACCGCGGATCCCCAGACCTCCCAATCGCCGGCGGTGAGCGCGATCGAGACGATGTCAGTGGCGGTGTTGCGGACCACGGCAACGCCTGCGGCCGTGGCCGAGATGACTTCGCCGACATGGCCTGGTGCTGCGTTGCCGCCGTCGATGACGCCGAGGGTGCCGTCGCCTGGGCTCCCGCTCGCCGGCGGCGTGAAGTAGTTGGGCGGCAAGCTACCGCCGCCACCACCCCCGCCGCCGCCACCACCCCCGCCGGGACCGACCGCACCATTGCCGCCGGCGACGAAGTCGGCCTGAATCCCGTTGCCCGAGATGACGACCTCGGTCGCGACCCCGGCGATGAACATATTGGCCGAGAGCGCGGCACCTCCGACACGGACCGGGATCGCCGCGAGAGAGCCGACCTGGATGGTGACCGGCCCGGAGTTGTTGGCGGGGGCGAGGAAGTTGAATCTCTGGCCGTTGCTGTAGCCGGTGGGGACAGGCTGATTGGGGGCGACGGTGAGCAGCAGATTGTTGGTCCCGGTCGCCGTGCAATAGGTCGTGCCCATGGCTGCTACGGCGAGGAAACTCTGATCGAGCAGGCTGGCCGGTTGGTTGCCGGCGGCGAGGTTGGCGAAGGTTACCGGGAGGGCCATTGTTGATCCCCTGGGGTGTCACCCGTAGATCGCGCTGTTTTCATAGTGTAGCTGGAGCAGGAGCAGGATCTCGTCGGGATTCCCGGTCGTCGCCGTCATGCCGAGCAGCCGGCCGCTGGCGTCGACATCCGTGCCGGCGATGCACAAACCCAGCACGGTGAAGTAGATGTTCTGCCCGCTCGCGTTTTGGAACTGCAGCTGGCCGCCATAGGCGTTGGTGAAGATGATGATGTTCGTGGCGTTGATGCCGCTATCGACCGAGGTGAACTCGTTGTCGATAGTGACCGCGAGCTGCGTCGGGGTCGTGCTCTTGCTCTGCACCATGACGTAGAGGCGGAAGGTGTTCTTGTAGATCATGATGCCGTCGCCGGCCCACAGCTTGGTCTGCACCTTCTTGGTCAAGGCGCCGCTCGGGGTTCCGAACAGCGGGTAGACGGAATGGCCGTCGGTGCCCCAGGCCTGCAGCACCCCGTTGAACTCTTGGCCCCAGATGAAGACGAGCGGCGATTCTTGGCTGGCGACCCACCACTTCTGGCCGTCCCAGATGGTCATGACCTTGCGCGTGATCGGGGGCTGGATGAACGGGTCGGTGATGGTCCAGAGCACCATGTAGCAGCGGATGTCGAAGATGTTGCAGACCGCGGCCGAGGGGAAGGCGGTCATGGTGCCGGCCGTGGGGATCGTCGGCGCCGACAGCAGCAGGCCGTCGAGCATGTCCGAGACCTTCTCGACCGAGCCGCCATAGCAGGCATAGATGCCCGACGTGGTCATGGCGATGATGCCGCGGCCGAAGACGTCGACACTGTCGCGCCAGGGTGAGCCGATTTGCGGGTCGACATTGGCGACATTGAAGGTCGTGGTCGTCGGCGAGCCCGCGGTCTGGACGTTGGAAATGACCTGGACGCTCGAGTCTCCGTAGAGATAGAGGAAGCCGTTCGAGCTCTGCAGATGGGTGAATTGCACCCGGAGCGTGGAGTCGTTCGAGGGGAAGATGCCGCCGCCGGCCGAGGTGGCGAAGTTGGCGATGGCATTGGGGGCGGTGAAGGCGACCTTGTTGCCGAAGCCGACCCAGACGCGCGACTGGAAATTCTCGATCGTGGTCCCGGTAATGCCGCTTGGCATGGTCGGCAGCCTGACCCCGGCGACGTTGTTGGGGATGGCGAGCGCCACCGCGCCGCTGCCGCCGCCGCCGGTGAAGGTGACGGTCGGATTGCCGGTATAGCCCGAGCCCGGAGTCGTGATGTTGAAACTGGTGACGATGCCGGCGGTCAGGATCGCGGTCGCCGTTGCCCCGCTGCCGCCGCCGCCGGTGAATCCGACCGTGGGCGCGGTGGTGTAATTCGAGCCGCCATTGATGATGATGATCTGGTTGATCGCCCCGCCGGCCGTTCCGCCGGGGGTGACCTGGCCGATGAGGACGGTCGGCTCGGAGGTGTAGCCGGTGCCCGTGGCGGTCAGCTTGACCCCGGTGACGACGCCGCCCGAGACGACCGCGGTCGCCGTGGCCCCGGAGCCGCCGCCGCCGACGATCTGCACGTCGGGTGTCCCGGTATAGCCGAGGCCGGGCGATATCAGGTCGGCGTCGGAATAGGGCGCCATCGACCCCGGGCCGAACAGCAGCGAGCCGTCCCAGATGAAGTAGCCGGTCGAGGCGATGATCTGGAGGTAGGTGTTATTCCACTGCGCGCATTGCGGCAGGGTGCCGCCGGTATAGAAGGAGTTGGCGGCGCCGATCGTGGTGATCGCCCCGGTGTCGGTGCGCACGGCGAGCCCGCTGCCGTCGGAAAGGCAAAGGAAGTGGTAGGGCAGGGTGCCGATGTTGAAGGCGTAGGCATAGACGATGGTGAGCGCCGAGATCCCGGCATTGCTGTAGAGCAGGGGCCCGAGCCCGTACATGGTGCGGAGGTTGCCGTGGCCGATCGGCATCCAATTTTCGCACCAGCTCATCTGCTGGTCTTCGACCGAGGGCCGGGTCGCCTTGCTGTTGAAGCCTTCGAAGCCTTCGAGCTGGAAGGTCTTGAGCTTCCCGGTGGCGAAGGCTTTGTTGTCGATCGCCATGGTTAGGCATTCACATAGTAATCAGGCACCACGCCGAAGCGGCTGAACGTCCCGGCCCGTTGCATGTACCACTGATACTTCTTGAGCTGGCGGTCGGCGTTGTCTACCTGCCGGCTGTTCTCGAAGGCGAGGTGCGCGGCGTAGCTCGGCACGGCGTCGGTCCAGGGGTAGGGGATCGCCTCGGGGTCGCCGTCACTGAGCAAATTGATCGGGATACAAAACGTGTCCCAATCCATGATGTAGACCCCGCTCGGCACGGGCCAGAGCGCGATCGAGCCATTGACCCCCTGGCCATATTGCGAGGCGTAGCTCGGGTAGCCCATGAGACCGATCGAATAGGCGCGCAAGTACGCTTGGAAGCTCGACCAGTCGAAGCGGAAGACCGTCGGCTTCATGCCCTGGCCCCAGGAGATCGAGACCGAATCGACGCCGTGGATCTGCAGCACCCCGGGCCCGCCGCCCTGGCCGCCGCCGGCGAGCCCGGAGGGAGCCTGCTGCACCAGGCTATTGAACTGCGTGAAGTTGTAGACCTCCTGATTGAGCGCCGTGGCGAGCGCATTCGGGATGTTGGCGGTAGCTAGCGCGCCGGTGCCGGTCGGGTCGGTGATCACCACATTGGTCGACTGCGGGAAGTAGCCGTCGCCGCCGGCGCTGACGGTGATGCCGGTGATCACGCCAGCGGCTTGGGTGGCGGTTGCCGTGGCGCCGCTGCCCTGGCCGAGGATGGCGACCAGAGGCGCGGTGTAACCGGCGCCGGCGTTCTTGATCGTGATGGTGGTAATCGGGCCCGAGGTTCGCGGCAGGACCCGGATGCATTGCCCCTCCATCGCCACTTGCTGGCGCGCTTCGTTGATATAGCTGACGAGATCGGCCTGGCCCCAGAACTGATAGGCCGGATCGTGAAGCAAGCGCTGGACCTTGAGCAGGTAGGTGTTGAGCACTCGTCACCTATAAAAAAGGCTCCCGGGCTCGTCGGCCCGGGAGCCCAAGCGCTAGGGGAGGATCCGCGCGCTTAGAAGGGTTGCATCCAAACCTGACTGTTGACCCCGCCGACATTGGCGGTCGCGGTCGCGATCGCGGTCGCGATTGAGGTCATGGACAGAACGCCGAGCGTGGGGACGACTTGGATTCCCGAGCCCGGATCCTCGACCACCTGGTTGGCGGTCGTGAGCGCGCCGCCCGAGAGGCCGGCGAGGATGCGACAGGGGCGCGGCGTGGTGAGCCCAGTGGTGTGCGCCGGGTTGGCATAGATCGGGGTGCCGGCGACGATGTGGTTGTTGGAGATGACCATGGCCGAGGTGCCATAGGCGGTGCCGCCGGCGGTCTGGGTGTAGCTGGTGACAGCGAAATTCATGATCGCCGTGGCCGCCGTGGTCGAGGCCGGGCTGAAGGTGAAGGTGGGCACCGCGGTCAGGACCGTGCCGTCGAGGCCGGGGGTGGGATACATGCCGGTCAAGGTCCCGGATCCGGTGAGCGCCGCGGTCAGGACCGCAACCGTATTGACCTGGCCCGGGCCGCCGGCGGCGGTCAGGTCGCGGATGTCATTGATGACGGTGATCCTGGGCGGACCGATATAGCCGGCGCCCTGGTTGACGACGGTCACGGCATTGATGGCGCCGGCCGAGATCGTGCAGGTCATCGAGGCCTGGAAGCCGCCGGTCGGCGGGGCATCGACGACCAGGTGCGGGGCGAAGGTGAAGCCGGAGCCCGCGGCGGTGATGGTGACCGCGGTGGCGATGGCGCCGCCGACGATCGGGACCCAGGTCGAGCCGCCGGCCGAAGGCGTGATGGTCAAGCCGGTGGCGGCACTGCCGATGCCGTTGGTGTAGCCGGTGCCCGCATTCGTGATCAGGCCGCCGACCGGGAGCCCGGTGCGGTTGGCGACGGCGAAGTTGGTGCTGTCGCTATTGACCACGGTATGGCCGTCGCCATAGGCGGCGCTGGCCACGCGCCACATGCCACTGACCGGATCGAGAAACTCGATGTTGCTGACCAGGTCGAGGTCGATGGCCCAGATCCCGGCCGGGATGAGGAAGCGCTTGCCGGGCAGTACGGTCACCAGGTTGCTGAGCCCGCTAGCGACACCGCCGCCGCCGGCCAGGCCGCCCGCGACGTTGAGGGGAATACCAGCGCCGCCGATACGGGGGAACGCGCACATTCTACTTTCTCCTTGCTCTGCGCCTCATGGACGTCCGACTAGGCCGCTTCAGGCGCGGCGGGATGACCGGCGCCCGGCCCTGGTCCCGTCTTGCTCCCTTGCTTCTCACTTGCGCCGGCCTCGGCGCAGGCCGCGGATGCCGCGCGTGATGCGCGGCAGCGCCGAGGTCTTGCGCGGGCTACGGTGGTGCTGCCGGCGCCGGCGATCGGCTGAACTGTTTCGGCCCAGGTTCATCTACCTTCTCCTTGCTCGCCGGGATGCGCCGCGGTTGAGCCGGGCGCGGATCCGCTTGAACACGCTCCGTCTAGAATGCTCCACCGGTTATCCCAGTGATCTGCATCCCCGAGACCGGCTTGGTGCAGACCACGTTCATCGCCACGATCAACACCCCGATGTTGGCGATCTGCAGGTTCGGGATCGAGGAATAGAAGCCTGAGAAGGCGAAGGGCGCATCTTCACTGAGGTACAGCGCCAGGTACTTCGTGTTGAAGAAGTAGGCCGTGCCCTTGGCCATGAAGGGATCGGGGAATATGGGCGTGTCGCCGAGGCGCAAGCCGGTGAAGCCGGCGTTCGTCACGTTGTCGGAATCGAACTTG
>Ga0126373_10000519_pt1 | contig 25425 bp, 22 predicted proteins | sample PanSoiMetPlot_11_FD_92545 | JGI IMG/M metagenome (GOLD analysis project Ga0126373, IMG submission 92545) | Tropical forest soil microbial communities from Panama - MetaG Plot_11 | ecosystem: Environmental > Terrestrial > Soil > Tropical forest > Bulk soil | place: Panama | collected 2016-02-17 | reverse complement strand
TCGGCAGGGCGGACCTTTTCGTCGCTCCGCAGTGGCTCGGCGAGCGGCTTGGTCACCTGGTCAAGCCCGACGCAACGCTAGCGGACACCGACGCGCAGATTGCTGACCCCAAGCTGTTGATCAAGGCGGCTAAGGCGGGCCAGCTCGCGGTGCGGCTATATGCTGGCGACCCGTTGCTGTTCGGCAGCGCCGCCCCGGACGCTGCCGCCTGCGCGAAGGCCCGGGTGCCGTTCGAGATCGTGCCCGGTGTCTCCCACGCGACCGCTGTGCCCGCTTACGCCGGGATACCGCTGACCACCGACGTGACCGGCGACGTCCGGATCATCCACGTGAGCGAGGTCAGCCGCGTGTCGGTCATCGACGGGACGCTCGTGATCCTGGGCGCCGAGACCGGGCCTGTCGACCTCGGGAAGATGCTCATCGCCAACGGCTGGCCGGAGACCGCGCCGTTCGCGATCACGTGGAACGGCACGACCACCGAGCAGCACACCGTGGTAGGCACGCTGGGGTCGATCGCGGCTGACCTTAAGGCGGCGGGCGTGAGCCTGCTCACTGCGCACGGCCCCGCCGTCGCGGTGGTCGGCGACGGCGTGACTGCCCAGTCCGCGCTGTCCTGGTTCGAGACCAAGCCGCTGTTTGGCTGGCGGGTGCTCGTGCCACGGACGAAAGATCAGGCGGACGAGGTGTGCGACCTGCTGAGGGCTCGCGGAGCCGTCCCCGAGCAGGTGCCGACCATCGCGGTCGAGCCGCCGCGGACGCCGCAGCAGATGGAACGGGCGGTCAAGGGCCTCGTGACCGGCCGGTACCAGTGGATCGGCTTCACCTCCGTCAACGCGGTGCGCGCGATCAGAGAGAAGTTCGAGGAGTACGGCCTCGACGCCAGGGCGTTCGCCGGCGTAAAGGTCGCAGCCGTGGGTGAGCAGACAGCGAAGGCACTCCGCGAGTTCGGAATCATGCCCGACCTAGTCCCGGACGGCGAGCAGTCAGCGGAGGGCCTGGCCGACGCCTGGCCGGCGTATGACGACATCCTCGATCCGATCAACCGGGTCCTGCTGCCCCGGGCTGATATCGCGACCGAGACGCTACTGTCCAGACTGACCGACCTGGGCTGGGAGGCCGAGGACGTCACCGCGTACCGGACTGTGCGTGCGGCCCCGCCGCCGGCGCCGATCCGGGAAGCCATCAAGGGCGGCGGTTTCGACGCGGTCCTGTTCACGTCGTCCTCGACCGTGCGTAACTTGATCGGCATCGCTGGCAAGCCGCACGCCGTGACGGTGATCGCGGTGATCGGTCCGCAGACTGCGAAGACCGCGGCCGAGTTCGGGCTGCGCGTGGACGTGGTCGCGGCGAAGCCCTCGGTCGCGGCCCTGGTCGAAGCGCTCGCGGCGCACGGCGCCAAGGTCCGGGACGCAGCGATCGAGGCCGGCGAGCCGGTCCGCAAGCCGAGCGAGCGCCGCCGAGGCGCGCGCCGCCGGATCAGGTAGCCGGCATTGACCGGTAGGTACCCCGTTTCGCGGCCGCGGCGGCTCCGCCGGTCGCCGCCGCTGCGCCGCCTCGTCGCCCAGGCAACCGTGCGGCCCTCGAGCCTGGTCCTGCCCCTTTTCGTCAAGGAGGGCATCAGCGAGCCGCAGCCGGTTGCCGCTATGCCCGGGGTCGTCCAGCACACTCGGGAGAGCCTGCGCAAGGCGGCGTCCGAAGCGGTCAGTGCTGGCGTCGGCGGCCTGATCCTGTTTGGCGTCCCGGCCGCCAAGGACGGGCGCGGCTCGGCGGCCGACGATCCCGGTGGCATCGTGCAACTGGCGCTGGCTGATCTCGCGGCCGAGGTGGGACACGACACCGTCCTCATGGCCGATCTGTGCCTGGACGAGTACACCGACCACGGCCACTGCGGGCTTCTCACGCCCGCTGGCGAGGTCGACAACGACGCGACACTCGAGCGGTATGCGTCAATCGCGGTGGCTCAGGCGAACGCCGGCGCGCATGTTGTCGCGCCGAGCGGCATGATGGACGGCCAGGTTGGCGCCATCCGGTCCGCTCTCGACGCGGCCGGCCACAGCGACGTAGCCATCATGGCGTACTCGGTCAAGTACGCCTCGGCGCTGTACGGGCCGTTCCGGGATGCGGCCGAGTGCGCGCCGCAGTTCGGTGACCGGTCCGCCTACCAGCAGGACCCGGCTGCCGCGAAGGACGGGCTGCGCGAGGCACTGCTCGACGTCGACGAGGGCGCCGACATCGTGATGGTCAAGCCCGCGCTGGCTTACCTGGACGTGATTAGCGAGCTGGCCGCGAACGTGCCGCTGCCGGTAGCGGCCTACCAGGTCAGCGGCGAGTACTCGATGGTGGAAGCGGCCGCTGCCAATGGCTGGCTGGACCGCGACAGGGTGATCCTGGAGACGCTGACGTCGATCATCAGGGCGGGCGCCGACATCATCCTGACGTACTGGGCGGCCGAGGTCGCTCGCAAACTGGGCTGAACGTCCTATTCCAGGCCGGTCGGCGCGTGCGGCCCGAACGGCCAGTACTCAAACAGCCCTGACCCATAGACCGTGCGGCCGCCCTCAGTGCACTCGAACGCAGCCACGCTGTCGATCATGCCCCACATTCGGACCTGGTCCGCCGGTGTTGACAGGTCGTAGCAGACCCCCTGCACTACCAGCTCCGACCCTTGGTACATGCCGTGCTTCCAGTCGGGCTCCAGTCCGTAGCCCGTGCCAACCATGATGGAGACGGGCAGTATCGGACGGACGGCCACCTCGATCGGTTCGCCGGCTGGCGGTTCAAAAGAAATTGTGGCAACCCGCACCTGCCGCGTGCCTGGTATGTACTGCGGCCGGTAATCCGGCGTGCCCAGTCGTTGTGACGGACGGCCGGAGCTCTCCGGCCAGACCCGCACCGCCTCCTCAAGGAGGCGGGCGCCGGTGGCGTCCTCCTGGATGATGGTCAGGATCGAGAACTCGTCGAACTGCATCGGCGCATACATCCAGTAGAACTGCGCCGGGTTGCGCGCCTGGATGCCAGGCGGTTCGCTCTCGCCCACCGGGCGGACGCCCCAGGATCTGTCCCGTGCGCCTCGCCACCGCTCCGGCGTGATGGCGAAATGCGCATCGCCGCTGCGCACGTGACCGGACCACCTGCCGGTCTGGGCCAGCCGGACCGAGTCGAAGATCACCCGCTCTTGCTGGCGGCTGAAGTGTCTCGGCTCTGCCTGGGCCGGGATGACACCTTCCCAGGTCAGGTCGAACTCCAAGCCGTGCTCGTTTGGCTCAAGGACCACACGAAGCCGCCTGAGTCCCTCGATAACCTCAATGCGGAAGGGGCCAATGGAGGTGTCCATCCGGTCGGTGCCGAGCTCGCGCGACGCGCGCACCACTCGATGCGTGTCGCCGTGCCTCGCCAGCGCGAATGCATCGGTGACGCCGAGGTTCGGATACTGACCCATGCCGACGATCAGCATCAGCTCGTCGGTGCCGGCATGGCAGTTGAAGTAGTAGCGGTCGTAGAAGTTGCGGTCGGATGTCGCCGGATAACGGATCGGCTGCGCAACCTGATGAACGGGATAGTCGTCGAGCGGCGACAGCGTCATTAGGTTCTCCGTGGTGCGCTGGCCGGATGGTCAGCACGGTGTTCGGTTAACTGAGCGGGTTGGTCAGCTCGCCACCTGGTGGTGGCAGTCCCATGATCTTGGCCAGCAACTGTGTCGCCGTGTTGTTGTACGGGAAGTCGTTGTCGGGCGGCACGAGTTCGTAGTGGATGAACAGCTGCCCGATCCGAGCCATGACGACGGCGAACTTCATCGCCGACAGCACCTCGTAGTAGTCCATGTGCGCCGGCGCCCGGCCGCTGAGATGCTCGTAGCGCTCGATGGTCTGGGCCGGAGTCGGAAAGCCCGGCAGCCGGGCGACGCCTACCCCTTCACTGTGATGGCGATCGAGCAGCAGGAACCACGCCAGGTCCTCTTCTGGCTGGCCAAGCGTGGCCATTTCCCAGTCGAGCACCGCCGCAGGCTCGCCTGCCGCGTAGATGATGTTGCCGATCCGCGAGTCACCCCACAGCAGCACCGGCTCGGCGTCCTCCGTGGGCTGATGTTCACGCAGCCAGGCAAGCGACGCCGCCGCGACAGGCACGGTGCCCGTGTAGGCCCAGTCGAGGTAGTGCTCGTAGTACGCCAGGCGCTGGCTTAGTCCTGTCGGGCCGTAGTTGAGCTGGTCGACGAAGTCCAGCCCAAGACCCGCAACGTCCAGCGCGTGCACCTGAGCCAGAATGCTGACGCCAGACCACCACATGCGCTCACGCTCCGCCGGGCTTACCTCGGTGACCCAACCGCCGCTGTGATAGGGCGGCATGTCGGTCGGAACGTCGCCGTCCACCCTGCTCATGACGTAAAAGGGCGCACCAAGCACGGCCGGGTCTGGTTCATGCCAGTGCACGACCGGGACCGGGATCTCGGTCTTGGCGAGGATCCGCAACAGCGCGACCTGCTCATCGAACCTTGGCTCGGGGAAGATCTGATGTCCGGTCGGGGCCACCTTCGCGACGAGGCGCTCCTGCCGCCCGGTGGCCCGGTCGCTCTCGCGCCAGGCTGCCTCGAACAGCAGCGTCTCCGACGAGAAGCCGGTGTTCGCCGGTGTCTGGACGGCATGGACGACCACGCCGTCCGCGGCCGGCAGCTGACAAGCGAGCCACGCCTGCAAGATCTGTCGTGTCGCCTCAGGATCGCGCTGGTCCGGAACGGCCACGTGACAGTCTCCCGCCTGCTGGTCCGCCGCCAGAAACTGAAACACGTTCTACACGCTGCGGTGTCTGCCGTCAATGCGCTCAAGCGCTGAAGCAGGAGAGGGCCGCAGCAATTGGCAGAATGGCGCCGGCCTGCCGACTCATTTGCTGGCAACGCGCGCAGCGGTGCTGGCGGAGAGGTGGCGATAATCTGGCAGCTAACGTGAGTATCTTGCGGTCTGCAATGGATTCGCGGCGCCGGTGCCACTCCGCGGGCCGGCTGCGGGTTGCACCTCCTCGTGCGGCAAGCTGGGGCTGTCGCGCATCGGGGCCAGGCAGGAGAGGGGACCTAGTTGGTCGACACCGTGTTGCGGGTCAAGCGCCGTCGCGCCGTGAACAGGGCTGCCGACGCTTCGCTCCGTTACGCGGCCCTAGGCTGGCCTGTATGTCCGGGCGAGTTTTCGCCCGCGGCAGGTCACCGAGCAAGCGCCAGGCAGCGCGCTTGCTCGTGCGATCGAGTCGGATGCCCCGCACCTGGGGCTCATCCGGTGTCGCCAGCCTGGCAGAGCGTCGCCACCTGCGATCCTGGAGTCATCACGAACTGGTGGCAGGCCACGCCGACGGCCAACGTGATCCTGGTCACGGGGCGCATATTCGATGTGCTCGACGTGCCAGCCTCCGTCGGCATTACCGCCCTAACGCGAATGGAGCGGTCAAGGCTGCGGCCCGGCCCTGTCGCGATGAGCACGGTCGCGATAGCCACGGGGGACCGTGCGCACTTTTTCGTCAGGTCCAGGGGCGCGCCAGCTGACGAGAACGAATGGTGGAGCTGTCATCTTGATTGCGAGCCCGAGGAGATCGCAGATATCAGCGGTCTGCAGTGGCATTGCCGGAACAGCTACGTGGTCGCGCCGCCGTCGGTGACCGGCACGGGCGCGGCGTGTCGGTGGCTTCGGGATCCGCGGACTCATGAGCTACCCGATGGCCTGGCGCTGCTCGAGATTCTCTCCGACGTCTGCGAGGAGGTCCGCTCGTCGTGAGCCGCACCCGGACGACCTCAGCCGAGCTTTTCAGGCGGGCGACAGAGCTGATGCCCGGCGGGGTCAACTCGCCCGTACGTGCATTCGGCTCGGTCGGCGGGGTTCCCGTCTTCATGGCGTCGGGCCATGGTCCGTACCTCACCGACGTGGACGGGAATACGTACGTCGACTTGGTGTGCTCGTGGGGACCTATGATCCTGGGCCACGCCCATCCAGCCGTGATAGGTGCCGTCACCGTAGCCGCGGCACACGGCACGTCGTTCGGCACCGCGACGGCCGCCGAAGCCGACCTCGCAGCCGAAATTATCAAGCGCACACCGGTAGAGCGGGTTCGCCTGGTCAGCTCCGGTACCGAGGCGACGATGTCCGCCCTGAGACTCGCCAGGGGATACACCGGCAGACGGCTCGTGGTGAAGTTCGCTGGCTGCTATCACGGCCACGTGGACGCGCTGCTTGCGGCCGCTGGTTCCGGCGTCGCGACCTTCGGCCTGCCGGACTCGCCGGGCGTGACCGGTGCCGTGGCAGCCGACACCCTCGTGCTCCCGTACAACGACGCTGAGACTGTCCGCCAGGCTTTCGCGGCGAACGGCGCTGACATCGCGTGCGTCATTACCGAGGCCTGCCCAGCAAACATGGGCGTGGTGCCGCCCGCCGCAGGCTTCAACGAGCTGCTGTCCGCGCTCTGTGCCGAATACGGGGCGCTGCTGGTGATGGACGAGGTGCTCACCGGATTTCGCGTCACCGGTTCTGGCTGGTATGGCCGTGAGGGGATCGCAGGCGACCTCATGACCTTTGGCAAGGTGATGGGCGGCGGCCTGCCCGCCGCCGCGTTCGGCGGACGTGCGGAGATCATGGAAAGACTTGCCCCGGCCGGACCCGTCTACCAGGCCGGCACTCTGTCGGGTAATCCGCTAGCGACCGCGGCCGGCCTGGCGACGCTGCACGAGTGCACGCCGGAGGTGTACGCGCGCGTTGACGAGGCAGCGGCGGCAGTCGCGAAGCTGGCTTCTGACGCTTTGACTGCCGCCAGTGTGCCGTTCCGGCTTCAGGAAGCGGGAAGTCTCTTCTCGATTTTCCTCGGAGTGACCGACCCGGTGCGCGATTTCGGAGCCGCTCGCGCACAGTCGTCACCGGCGTACGCCGCCTTCTTCCACGCGATGCTTGACAGGGGCGTCTACCTGCCGCCGTCGCCATACGAGGCATGGTTCCTGTCGGCCGCTCATGACGAAGTCGCCCTTGGGCAGATTGCTGACGCCCTGCCTGCGGCGGCCGTAGCGGCGGCTCAGGCGCTGGGATAACAGCACAGAAGGGGCCGGGAGGTCCGGCCCCTTCTTCCGCGCCGTGCATCTCTTCCGGGAATGATTACACTTTAAGATGATTCATAAGGTGATATCCGGCGTCCCTGAGCCGGTCGACCACGCTGCCGTCAGCAGGCTGATCGATCCCAGGTAGTCTGTGGCCGCAATGAGCGCATTCGATAACCGCTTGCCCCACCGTCCAAGTGCCACCGTCCACCTGGTTCGCCATGGCGAGGTGGACAATCCGAGTGGCGTGCTCTACGGCCGGATTCCCGGCTACCACCTGTCAGAGACGGGCCGGATCATGGCCAAGGCGGCCGCCGACTTCCTTGCTGGCCGGGACATCACGGTGCTTAGGTCGTCGCCGCTCGAGCGCGCGCTCGAGACCGCGGAACCCATCGCGGCCGAGTTCGGCCTGCAGGTTGACGTCGATAATCGGCTGATCGAGCCGTGGAACCACTTCGAGGGGATGCGGTTCGCAGTGGGTGACGGCGCCCTCCGCCAGCCCAAGCACTGGGTGCATCTGCGCAACCCGTTCCGTCCCTCGTGGGGCGAGCCGTACGAGCAGGTGGCGACACGGGTACTGGCGGCAGTCATCGATGCCGCCACGGCGGCGGACGGCCACGAGGCGGTCTGCGTCAGCCACCAGTTGCCCATTTGGGTGGCTCGTCGCTCGGCCGAGGGCCGTAGGCTCTGGCACGACCCGCGGCGGCGTCAGTGCGCCCTTGGGAGCGTCACGAGCTTGACGTTCGTCGACGGCAACGTGACCGAGGTGGCCTACGGGACGCCGTCCGGCGAGGGCCGGCGTCAGGTGGCCGGCGCATAGCTAATCGCCGGCCCGCCGTCACAGCACGGCGCCTGATCCGGCACAATGGGGCCCTGTACTACTGCCTGTAGGAGATACCTGCGTGTCCCGCCTGCCTGCCCGGACCCGGTCTGCGCTGGGTGCAGCCGCGGCGACGTCCGTCGTGGCGGTCCTAGCTGCAACAGCGGTGGCCGGATGCACCGGCGGAGACATCGGCGCCAATACGCCCGGCAGCAGCGGGCAGAGCTTTGTCAGTCACAGCTACGAGTCCACCTTCTACCAGGTAGGCGACAGGGCCATGGCGCCGGCCGTTACTGGCTCGACGATCAGCGGCCAGAAACTCAGCCTGGCCAGCTATCGCGGTGACACGATCGTCCTGAACTTCTGGGGCTCGTGGTGCGCACCGTGCCGCGCGGAGGCTCCCGCGCTCGGTCAGCTCGCGCGGACCATGGCGTCGAAGGACGTCAGGTTCATGGGCGTCGACATCAGGGATCAGGCTGATAGCGCTGCGGCGTTCATGCAAACATTCAATGTCCGCTACCCGAGCCTGAATGATCCCGGCGACGAGATCGCGCTGGAGTTCCACAGCACGGTGCCGCCAGCCGCCATCCCGACCACTCTGATCATCGACCGGAGCGGAAGGATCGCAGCTCGCATCTTTGGTGCATCTAGCTACTCCGAGCTCCATGCCTTGATCAGTAAGGTGATCGGCCAGCCCGCATGACAGCAGCCGAGGAAGACTCGACAACCAGGCCCGCGGGTGTCGCGGCTGGCCAAGGCCGCATCGCCCGGCTCGGCGTCGGTGGCTGGCTGCGGTGGAGCTGGCGGCAGCTCACCTCGATGCGCACAGCGCTGATCCTGCTCTTCCTGCTGGCGCTGGCCAGCGTGCCTGGCTCGGTGCTGCCGCAGGAAGGCATCGATCCGGCCGCCGTCACCCAGTACTACCAATCGCACCCGGCGCTAGCCCCGGTCCTCAACCGGCTGTCCCTGTTCAGCGTCTTCGCGGCGCCGTGGTTCGCGGCAATCTACATCCTGCTGTTCGCGTCCCTGGCTGGCTGCGTGCTGCCGCGCACGATCAAGCTCGTCGGATCGGCGCGGCAGCGCCCACCGCGCGCACCGCGCAATCTCGCCCGGCTGCCAGCCACCGCCAGCTATACGACCGGGCTGACGCCGGGCAGCGCGCTCGAGTCGGCCGCCGCGTTGCTTGGCCGCCGGCGGTTCCGGTTGCATGCGGGTGAGGGCTGGGTGTCGGCCGAGAAGGGGTACCTGCGCGAGGTCGGCAATCTGCTGTTCCACCTCGCGCTCCTGGCCTTGCTCTTCTCGGTCGGTCTCGGCGGGATCTTCGGCTACAAGGCCAATCGGCTGCTGATCGTCGGCCAGGGCTTCGCCAACACCCCCACCGCTTTGGACGTCTTCCGGCCAGGGCGACTAGTCGGCCCTGGCGATCTCCAGCCCTTCTCGATCAACCTGCAGAACTTCCGCGCTCAGTACGTGACCTCTGGGCCCGAGGCCGATCAGCCGCTGACCTACAACGCTGGCCTGAGCTACCAGGCGCAGCCGGGCGCGCGGGCGCGCCACTACACGCTGCGCGTGAACCATCCGCTCGTCGTCGACGGCGTCAGCGTCTACCTGATCGGTCACGGCTATGCCCCTGTCGTCAGGGTTACCGACGGCACCGGAACGGTGCGCTGGGACGGCCCCGTTCCGTTCATTCCGGTGGACCAGAGCACCATGACCTCGGAAGGCGTGATCAAGGTGCCGGATGCGAAGCCGTCGCAGCTCGGTTTCGCCGGGGTCTTCCTGCCGTCGGCGGTGGACGTCGGCGGCACGCTGCAGTCTGCGTTCCCGTCAGCCTTGAATCCGCGGCTGAGCCTGATCGGCTTCAGCGGCAACCTGGGCATGAACTCCGGCCAGGCGCAGTCGGTCTATCAACTCGACACCCAGGGTCTGCGCCAGCTGCCGATCGCGGCTCGGCCGCTCGCCGCGGGTCAGTCACTCAGACTGCCCAACGGCCTTGGCACCGTGACCTACCTCGGCTACCAGCAGTGGATCAGCATGGCGATCACGTACGATCCCGGCCAGCTTCCGGCCCTCGTCGCAGGCTTTGCCGCCTTGGCCGGGCTGATCTTGTCCTTCCTGGTCCGCCGGCGTCGCGTGTTCGTTCGCGCGGTGGCGGCCGCCGACGGCCGCACCGAGGTGACTGTTGGCGGACTCGCCAGGTCGGATGCGGCAGGCGGGTTCGAAAGCGAATTCGCTGAGCTTGCCCAGCTACTGCGCGCCGAGCAGCACGGGACGTTCGGCACCGAGCCGCAGACGTCCGGGGAACCCGAGAACGGCGCCCGAGAAGCCGATACCGCAGCAGCCGGTCCGGATCGCCACGAGGTGGCGCTGACCGGCCCGGACGGAGAGTGAGGCTCGATGCCCATCAACACAGCCGCGGCTGACACCAGCAACGGACTGCTCCTCAGCACCGTCATCATCTACGCGATCGCGATGCTGTGCTACGCGTTCGACTTTGCCTTCGCGAAGCACCGTGTACTGGCCGGCCTGAACGAGCCGGCCGAGGTAGCCGTGTCGGAGCTGGTCGGCGCCGGCGCGGGCGGACCAACGACGATCGTCGCCGGGAAGCGCCCGCCTGCGGACGTCACCGCGGGCAAGCCGGCGAGCCGCTGGCCGACGGGCTTCTGGCTCAGGCTGGCGTTCTTGCTGACATGTGTAGGCGTCGCGGTCCACGTGACGGCGATCTTCACACGCGGCATCGCCGAAGACCGCGTGCCGTGGGGCAACATGTACGAGTTCATCGCGGCGTTCACGTGCATGGCCGTGCTTGTGCTCGTCGCCGCGTCGATCTGGTACCGGGCCTACTACATGGGCGTGTTTGTGCTCGTGCCGATCGTCTTCGGCCTCGGTATCGACCTGACCGTCTTGTACACGCCGGCGGGCTCGCTCGTGCCGGCGCTTCAGTCGTACTGGATCGCGATCCATGTGACGGCCATGATCGTGGCCATCGGCCTGTTCATCTTCGGCGTCGTGGTGACCACGCTCTACCTGATTGCAGACCGGAGTCACCGGCGCATCGCGGCGGGCAAGCCGTCATCGGTCGCGGGCATCCTCCGGCACCTGCCAGGGCCGGTGGTCCTAGACCGGCTCTCTTACCGGAGCATCCTGTTCGGGTTCCCAGTCTGGACGTTCGGCGTGATGGCGGGCGCGATCTGGGCCGACCACGCTTGGGGCCGGTACTGGGGCTGGGACCCCAAGGAGACCTGGTCGTTCATCACGTGGGTGGTCTACGCGATGTTCCTGCACGCCAGGGCCACGGCGGGCTGGCGCGGGCGCCGGGCTGGCTGGATTCAGATCGCCGGCTTTGTGTGCCTTATGTTCAACGTGATCGGCGTCAACCTGTTCATCACGGGCCTGCACTCGTACGCCGGCATGTGAGTCGGCACTCGCGAGATTCTAGATAACGATTCGTCGCGAGCTTCGCGGATCCGGCGGTCGAGCTCGAGCAGGAAGTCGGGATCGTCGTCCGGCCCGAGCGGCCGGCGCGCGATCACAAAGCCAGCTCCCGTGGCGGGGTCGCTGTAGCCACCGGCCGCCTGCGCCGCCGGGTGCCTCAGCAACGCGTCGGCCGGGCCGAAGCCGCCGGCCGGATAGGGCCTGGACATGCGCGGGAAAGTGATGCGCCGCGGCCGGCCTACGGTTAGCCACGCCACTGCGCCGAACACCCAGAAGGCACCGACGATAAGCAGCCACGTGCCCTTGGTGAACGTCATGAATTCGGTGTCCGGCGTGGTCGTCACGTCGAGCATGCACGGAAGCACGAATCCGACAGTAAGCAGGATAATTAGTGCGCAAGCCAGCCACATGGTTGGCAGCCTAGCGTCCCGAACCGGATGCTCGGTCACGAAATGCAACATCTGTCACCGCTGCACCAGATGGACTCCTGCCGCGCAGGGTCGCGGGCCGGCCAGCAGCCTGAGTTGGGTCCTGGTGACGTTGGGTTACATCTGGCTGACACAGCGCCGAACCGTGCCATACTCTGACGCCACCAGGCGGCCATGCCTGGGAGTGAGTTTGCGCACATCGGGAGTTGGGCCCATGCGGCTTCGGTTATTTCGTGGTCGCGGCTCGTGGCTGGGGCGGGTACAGGCCGGACCGCCGGACGACGGAGCCAAGAGGCAGGCCGGGGGCGAGCAATCGAGGCCGACCGCGCGGGCCGGCAATATGCGCGGTTCCCATCGCAAGACCGGTCGTATTCGGAGCCGGCTGGGATCTGCGATCCAGGCGGTTGGGACACCGCCCGTTGCCACCCAGCCCGTTGCCACCCAGCCCGTTGCCACCCAGCCCGTTGCCACCCAGCCCGTTGGGAACCGGCCCGGCGGCACGACGCGACCTGCAAAGCCCGTCGGTCCAGGCATGGCAGCGGGAAAGGGACCGGCGCCAGGCGCGGCCAGGGCTGCGATCCGAATAGCCCAGGGGCCAGCCGGACATGCGGCCGCGGCGGCCGTGCGGCCGACAACAGCGACGGCCCGCCATGGAGGCGCGAAACCTCCTGCCGCCAGGGCCGATGAACAGCGGCCCTGGTACGCGACTGCACGCCTCGGCGGGACGGCGGCAGGCCGGCAGAACTGCGGTTTGCTCGAGCAAGTGCTGATCCGAGAGTGGGCCGAGGGCGAAGAACCGGCCATGCAAGCCGTAACCGCTGTCAACCGCCTCGCCGCGCTACCGCTGCTCATCAAGGAGAAGCTGGTGGCAGGCCTCGATGCCATTCACGTCGGGTCAGGCGGCGTGCCCGACCTTGATCACATGGGCGAGCTTGCGGGGGTGCCGTTGCCGTCCGGCCGGGCGACCTGGGACGCGTGTGCAGGCGCGTACGGTGACCGGAAGATCATCGTAGGCTCGCGACCATCGCCTACGCCCGACGTGATGTGCCATGAGGTCGGGCACGCGCTCGACGATATCGACGGGTCACCGAGTCAATGGCAGTCCGACTCGTCTGACTTTCGCGCCCTCTACGCGCGGTGCCTGCCACACATCGCGAGCGAATTTCACCGGCAGGGCGAGTCGCTTGGCCGCCGGGAGTTCTTCGCCGATGCGTTCGCGGCGATAGCGTCGAGCCAGCGGCCTGCCCTGGTCGAGATGCTGTCTGGTGATACCAGGACGGCGCTCGATGTAATGCTCTACTTCAACGTGCGGTACGGCATGTGATGAGGTCCAGTCAGCAATGTTTGTGATCCGGCTAGCCAGCGGCAACCTGCTCGTCCCCGAATCCGCAGTCGGCGAGAGTGGGCTCATCGGCGACGCGTACGTCGAGATCAGCCCCGATCATGCCGACTATGCGCGGCTCGCCGCCCTGGCGGTCACCGAGCAGGACGAGCAGGCGCGACGCAGGCGCTGGCAGGATGGCGACGAGTCACTCCGTCGCGAATTCCTTGACTACCTCGGACGTCATGGCGCGGAGGGCGGCTGGCACAGCGAATGAACCGACCCAGTCAGCGCGGCTGGGCTGCAGGCGCGTGGCCGTCGAGCAGTTCGCGCACCTCGGTCTCCCGGAACCGGCGGTGCCCGCCTGGCGTGCGAATGCTACTGATCCGGCCGGATGCTGCCCAGCGCGTGACGGTCTTGGGATCCACTCGGAAAAGCGCGGCTACTTCCCCCGGTGTGAGCAGACGCTCACTGTTGCCGTCCATCGTGTCCTACTCCCTGGTCCTGAATGTCTGCCCCAAGTGTCGCAGAAACTCGCCAAGTTAGCCACAAACTGCGGCTTTATCCCTTGATTCGGGAAATTCCGTCTGTCTGGCCCAGTCAAGCGATGTGTCAAGGCTGCAGTCAAGACCTTGGTATACGATCCGCGGCTAGCGCAGCCTAGTCAAGACGCCGCGATTCGGCCTTGGAACCCCAGCATGGACGGCACCGCGAGTTGAGTTGGACCGGACGTGCACTAATCTCGACGTTGTCATGCGCGCGACGATCGCCTATACGCTGCTGCGGCTGCTGATGTTCTTTGCGGTCGCGCTCCTGCTCGCGCTGTTCGGAGTCCACGGGATCACCCTGCTCGTCGTGGCACTGGTGATCAGCTCGATCATCAGCCTGCCAGTCCTCTCGAAGCTCCGCGACCGGATGTCGACATCGCTCACGAGCAAGATTGACGGGTTCAACGCCAAGCTCGACGAGGGCACCAAGGCTGAGGACGTCGACTAACGGCCGATCGCAGGCTGGTCAGCCAGCCAGCCGCCAGACGTCAGCATCGCCAGTACTGCGTGCACAGCCTCGGCCCGACGCACCTCAGAAGTATCGATGATCAGTTCGGCGTCCGCAGGTTCCTCGTACGGATCTGAGACGCCGGTGAACTGGTGGATCAGGCCAGCGCGCGCCTTGGCGTACAAGCCCTTGCGATCCCGCGCCGCGCAGACCTCGAGCGGTGTCGCGACGTAGATCAGGAAGAAATCGCCGACCTCGCTGACCATCTGGCGCACCTGCGCGCGCGCCGCGGCGAACGGCGCGATCGGCGCGCAGATCGCAATTCCGCCGTGTCGGGCAATCTCAGCGGCGACGAAGCCGATGCGGGCGATATTGAGATCACGGTCGGCACGCGAGTAGGACAAGCCCGCGGACAGCAGCTGACGCACTAGATCGCCATCCAGTAGCGAAACTTGCCGATCGCTGCGCTCGGCCAGCACGTCGGCCAGATCCCTCGCGATCGTGGACTTGCCCGATCCGGATAGGCCGGTCAGGAACAGAACGAGGCCGCGCTCGGCGCGCGGCTTCCGCACCCGACGCAGTTCACGCGCGACCGCTGCTGGCACTACCCAGGCCGGGATCTCGCTTCCGGCGTCCAGCAGGTCGCCGAGCTGGTCTGCGGACAGGTCTTCGCGCTCGGTGCCGACCGCGATCAGCGCGTGCGGCCGCCACACTTCGGCGGCCGGGTCATACGCCCAGTCGCCGCCGGAAATCATCGGGATCCGCGCACCCGCGGCCAGGTCCGCTCCGCGGGGAAGGTCGGCAGCGGCCGGGAGTTGCCCGTCGACCATCAGGTGCGTGGCGCCGTACGCCGCGGCGATCCTGGCGGTCAGCGCTAGGTCGGCTGCTCGCCCAGCCGCGCCCGCCCTCATTTCCGCGTGCGGCGCGAGCGGCACGGGGACGAGCAGCGAGTCGGCTGGCAGGCTCTGCATCGCGGCCAGCACGGACCTGATCAGGGCTTGCGGCGAGCTCACGACGGCGGCGTGGCCACTGACGAGCGGCAGGATGAGCACCCGCGCCTTGAGCTGGCCGGCCAGGTGCCTGACCTGGCCGATCTGGCGGCTCGTCAGCGGTGCCCTGGTGGCGAACGCCAGCACGGGCCGGTCGCCGAGCTCGGCGCGCGCCGTGTCCGGCGCGAGCATTAGCCGCCGGAACGGCCCGTGCTCGGGCGGTCGGTTAGCGGAAACCGGGCCGGCCAGCCGAACCACGTCGCCCTGCTGGCCGACGGCGGTCCGCTCCTCGATCGCCATGACGGCGATCGGCGTGCCTTCGAGGTCGGCTAGCAAGATCCGGGCGGCGGGTGCTTCGGCTGGAAGCACGGTGGCGGGCACGTCCAGGGTGATAGGGACTGGGAACGGGGTGCCGTCGGCCAGCCGCCACCCGTCAGCTACGGCCGTTGCGTCGGCGACCGTCATATAGCCAGTCAGCGGTGCGAGTGCGCCGGACAGCAGCAGCTCAAGATCGCCTAGCTGCGCGGGAGCAAGGGTGCATGTCGGCAGTGAGCTGAGCTCGGCCGCTGACACGGCTTCAGCCTCAGCGGTCACGGCATCCTCCAACGGCGCGCTCCCCAGCTCGGTTCCGCCCAGGCCCGAGCCTGGCATGCCTGAGGCTACACGCGCACGCCCGGAGCGCGCCGTTAGCTGCGGGGCCGTCCGTGCGAAAGGCCTGTAAGAACTTCCTGGCGCCGCTACTAAGACAGGATCCGGGCGTACCGGTCTTCGGGCTTACGGATGACGTACCGCAGGTCGTCGTAGTCAGCGGCCCGGCTGGCGCGCGACAGCCGTCGTACTAGCCGCTGCGCGACAAGCAGCACTTCTGGGTTGCCGGGACGGCGCTGGGCGCTCCACGCCTGCCGATGAGCGATGGCGAGGCCGCGCCTGACTACGAACGACTCGATCCCGCGTCCCGACGCGATGGACTCATAGCAAGCCGGGAACGGGCCTGGTTCACCAGGATGCGCGGCCTGCCAGGCGAGCTCGCGCGCGAACTGCGGCAGCTTCCGGTCGAGGATTCCGGCCGCGGTGTCCCTGTCGGCCGTCCGCAAGAACAGCAGGCCGCCCGGGCGCAACCCCGCGACCAGCCGGTCAAGGACAAGTTCTGCGTTGCGGATGCGGTGCAAAAGCAGGGAGCACTGGATCAGGTCGACCGAGCGGGGCGCCAGTGTCAGGGTCCTGAGCTCGGCAAACGCCACTGATGTCAGCTCGGGCCGACCAGCCGCGACCTCGCGCACGATGGGGTTATCGTCGTCAACCCGGTTGATGACCAAGCCTGGTGCGGCCTTCAGCAGCTTGGCCATGTCCAGCTCGGATCCGGCCGTAGCGCAACCAGCTTGCAGGAACGTGATGGTGCGGCCGCGATGCTCGGCCGCGTAGTCGGTGGCGAACTTGGTGAAGGCGTCATCCTCGCTCGCCGTCTCGATGCGGTCGGAGCGCGCGCGTGCCAATCGGCGACCACCCGAGGATGCCGCCCTGTGCTTGCCGTGCGAGCTCGGGCCGCCCGTCGCGGCGTCGAGCCCGGCCAGCCCGTCAACTGGTGCCACGAAGCCATAGCGTAGTAGTTCGAATACCATCCGTAGTTGATTTGGGGTCCCAACTGGCCAAGTCGTCACTTGCTGTAACCGAACGGCCAGCCCGGCGGGGCGGGACCGGTTGCGGCGTGCCGCGGTCGCGCGGGGCCGTAAGCTAAGACCATCCCGCCGCCGTGCTGAGCACCGCCCTGCTGGCATCGCTAGTAGTCGGTTGCCGCTCGGAGCGGGCCTTTCGTGCTGCCTACGAAGGGATCCAATGAGCCTCTCCGGCCTCTTGCCCGTCGTCACCGCTGACCCCGAACTGCGCCGGGCGCTGGATCAGGCGGCCCAGTTGCCGGCGCTCGGGGGCGACCTGATCGCGCCTGCTTCACTCCGGCCGCTGCTGGTGGCTGCACTCGCGGACGCCGTCGGCGCCACCACTCCGGACGCGGCCGTAGCCGGCGCGCCCGGCTCGGGAAACGCCGTGACGCTCGCGGTGACCGCGACCGCGCGGGAGGCTGAGGAACTCGCAGCCGCGCTCGGTTCGCTGCTTGGCGAGGATCGGGTTGGCTACTTCCCCGCCTGGGAGACGCTGCCACACGAGCGACTGTCGCCTCGTTCTGACACCTCAGGCCAGCGGCTCGCGGCGTTGCGCCGGCTGGCGCATCCTGATCCGTCCGACGTCCGGTCTGGGCCGCTGCAGGTCGTCACCACGCCAGTACGGAGCCTGCTCCAGCCGATGGTCCGCGGCCTCGGCGAGCTGACGCCCGTCAAGCTTGTGGCTGGCCAGGGCGCGACGATGGATGACACGATCTCGCAGCTGATCGACCTCGGGTACGCCCGTGTCGAGATCGTCGAGCGGCGGGGCGAGATCGCGGTGCGTGGCGGCTTGCTTGACGTGTTCCCGCCGACGGAGGAACACCCGCTCCGCGTGGAGTTCTGGGGCGACGAGGTTGAGGAGATCCGCTACTTCAAGGCGGCGGATCAGCGCAGCCTCGCTACCGCCGAGGACGGCCTATGGGCGGCCCCGTGCCGCGAGTTGCTGCTGACGCCTGAGGTGCGGGACCGAGCCCGGCAGCTCGCGGCGGAGTGGCCCGGGCTTCAGGACATCCTCGGCAAGATGGCTGAGGGCATCACGGTCGAGGGCATGGAGGCACTCGCCCCCGCGCTGACCGACAGGATGGAATTGCTGCTCGATTACCTGCCGCCCGGCAGCAAGATTGTGGCCTGCGATCCCGAGCGCATTCGCGCACGCGCGGCCGACCTGGTGTGGACCAGTCAGGAGTTTCTCGAGGCATCCTGGGTGGGCGCGGCGGCCGGGGGCCAAGTTCCGATCGACCTCGGGGAGGCGGCGATCAGGCCGATCGCCGAGGCTCGCGCTGCCGCGGCGGTCACCGGGCTGCCCTGGTGGACTGTAACGCCCTTCGCGGCCAGCTCGACTGGGGCCGTCGCCGGGGCCGATACTGAGCTGTCGGTCGAAGGGGCGGGCGAGCCGGCCCCGTTTGCGGTGGCTGCAGGGCCCGCACCGGCCTACCGCGGCGACACGAGCCGAGCGCTTGCCGACATCCACGGCTGGCTCGCCGATGACTGGCGCGTGGTGCTGGTCACTGAGGGACACGGACCGGCCAGACGACTAGCCGAGCTGCTGCGCGGTGACAGCCTCGGCGCACGGGACGGCGACCTGACCGCGCCGCCAGAGACCGGCCTGGCGCATGTAACGACAGGGCTGCTTGAGTCAGGCTTCGTCTGGCCAGCGGTCCGGCTCGTCGTGCTCGCCGAGCAAGACCTCGCCGGAACGAGAACCGGCACGCGCCAATCGCATCGCATGCCGAGCCGGCGACGGGGCGGTATTGATCCGCTGCAGCTCACGCCCGGCGACTACATCGTGCACGAACAGCACGGCGTTGGCCGCTACCTGGAAATGACGAGCCGCACGGTCCAGGGCGCCACCCGGGACTACCTGGTGATCGAGTACGCGCCCAGTAAGCGCGGACAGCCACCGGACCGGCTGTACCTGCCAACCGATCAGCTTGACGAGGTGACAAGGTACACCGGCGGCGAGGCGCCTGCCCTGCACCGGCTGGGCGGCGCAGACTGGGTTAAGGCCAAGGGCCGGGCGCGCAAGGCAGTCCGCGATATTGCCGCGGGCTTGATCAGGCTCTACCAGGCTCGGATGGCGTCGCCGGGGCACCAGTTCGGGCCCGACACACCCTGGCAGCGAGAGCTGGAAGACGCGTTCCCGTATGTGGAAACGCCGGACCAGCTCGCGGCCGTGGACGAGGTCAAGGCCGACATGGAGCGCGCCGTGCCGATGGACCGGCTCATCTGCGGCGACGTCGGCTACGGCAAGACCGAGATCGCGGTGCGCGCTGCGTTCAAGGCGGTGCAGGACGGCATGCAGGTGGCCGTGCTGGTGCCGACCACGCTGCTGTCGGCGCAGCACTTCACGACGTTCAGCGAGCGGTACGCGTCCTTCCCGGTCACGATCCGCCCGATGTCGCGGTTCCAGTCGGCCGCCGAGGTCGCCGACACCCTCGACGGCCTTGCGTCGGGCAAGGTCGACATCGTGATCGGCACGCACCGGCTGTTGTCGCCCGAGGTGCGGTTCGCCCGGCTGGGTCTGCTGATCGTCGACGAGGAGCAGCGATTCGGAGTCGAGCACAAGGAGTACCTCAAGCAGCTGCGCACCGAGGTCGACGTGCTCGCCATGTCGGCTACGCCGATCCCGCGGACGCTCGAGATGGGGATCTCCGGAATCAGGGAGATGTCCACGATCCTCACACCGCCAGAGGAGCGGCATCCGGTGCTGACGTCGGTCGCGCCGTACGACGAGAAGCAGATTGCGGCGGCGGTCAGGCGTGAACTGCTTCGCGATGGCCAGGTCTTCTTCGTGCACAACCGGGTGTCGTCAATCAACAAGGTCGCGGCCAGGCTGGCCGACCTGGTGCCCGAGGCGAGGATCGGCGTCGGCCATGGCCAGATGAACGAGCACACGCTGGAAAAGGTGATGAGCGGGTTCATCGACCGGGAGTTCGACGTTCTGGTCTCCACCACGATCGTCGAGTCGGGCCTGGACATCCCGAACGCGAACACGCTGATCGTAGACCGCGCCGACGCTTACGGGCTGCCTGACTTGCATCAGCTCCGTGGCCGGGTAGGGAGGGGCCGCGAGCGTGGTTACGCCTACTTCCTCTACCCGCCGGAGAAGCCGCTGACCGAGACGGCCCATGAGCGACTGGCGACGCTTCAGCAGCACACCGGGATCGGCGCAGGCCTGCACATCGCGCTGAAGGACCTGGAGATCCGCGGGGCCGGCAACCTGCTCGGCGGCGAGCAGTCCGGACACGTCGCTGCTGTCGGATTCGACTTGTACGTGAAGATGATCGGCGAGGCGGTCCGGGAATTGCGGGGCGACGGTCCGGCCGAGCGCGCCGAGGTCAGGATCGACCTGCCGGTCGACGCCCATATTCCACACGACTACATCACGGGCGAACGGCTGCGGCTCGAGGCCTACACGCGGATCGCGTCGATCGATGCCGCGATTGACATCCCCGCCGTCCGAGATGAGCTGACCGATCGCTTTGGCGCCGTGCCGCCGCAGGTGGACAACCTCCTCGCGGTGGCTCGCCTGCGCGCCGTCGCGCGGCACGCTGGCCTGACGGATATAACCGTGCAAGGCAACAAGATCAAGTTCTCGCCCGTTGAGCTGCCCGAGTCCAGACAAGTCCGCGTAGAGCGCCTGTACCCGGGGACCGTGCTTAAGCCGGCCGTCAGTACGATGCTCGTACCAGTGCCGAAGGCGGTGCCTGGTGCGAACGCGGGAAGCGTCCGGGCCGGCACCGGGCCGACCATCTCGCTCGGCGCGCCGCCGCTTCGTGATCAGGAGCTGCTGGCCTGGTGCGAGGAACTTATAGGGTCGGTGCTCAACGGCCTTGCGCCCGCAGGCTCGACAGCGAGCGGCGCTTGAGCGGACGGGCGTGGCGCAGCCGGAGCGGGTCCGGAGCGCCCAGTATGAGGAGGAACCTGGCGTGACCAGGAAGCACATCTCGCTGCGGGCCGCGGCGGCACTGGCCGTCGCCGGCCTTGCCGTGTCGGCCTGCAGTACGACACAGCTTGGTGCCGCGGCAATCACCGGCGACAACCGGGTCACGACCGCCACGCTGACTAACGAGGTGGCCAACCTCACGTCCGCCTACGAGGCGAACCAGGTCAAGGGGATCAAGCCACAGCGCCCCGTGCAACAGGCCGCGCAGCAGGTACTCACCTGGCTGATCCTGTTCCGCATCTACGACAAGCTCGCGGAGCAGCAGCACATCTTCGTGACGCCAGCCCAGGCGAACGAGCAGCTGCGCGCCCTGGGCAAGGTGGCCAACCAGAACAAGCTCACGCTGAACCAGTACGTATCGGCAGCGGGTGCGGTACCGCCGAATCTGGTGCCGCAGCTCGGCCAGTATCTGGCGATCCTGTCAACGCTAGAGGCAAGGCTCAACGGGGGCCATCCGCCGACCTCCGCGTCGCCGCAGCTGGCGGACCAGGTCGCGCACGCGCAGTGCCTGGCCGCCAAAGACCTCGCCGTGCAGGTGAATCCGCAATTCGGCGTGTTCGACTACCGGACCTACGCAGTGGTGCCGGCCGCGCCGAAGCTGGCCGCCGACCCGGTGCCGTCGCCCACGACTAGCAAGCCGCTGGTCAATCCGCCCTGCTGACCCGGCAGCCGACGCGAGCAGTAACGTGACCGAGTCCGAACGCGAGTCCGCGACCGACGGGATGCCCGGATCACGGCTGCTCGACCTGGTGCGCGTCATGGACACGCTGCGCGTCAACTGCCCGTGGGACGCCAGGCAGACGCACGAGAGCCTGCGGCCGTTCCTGCTGGAGGAGACGTACGAGGCGGTGGACGCGCTGACGGCAGGCGACGAGGCGGCGGTCCGCGAGGAGCTCGGCGATGTGCTGCTGCAAGTCGTATTCCATGCCAGGGTCGCGCAGGAGCGCACCGATGGCACCGGCTACACCATCGACGACGTCGCCGACGGCATCATCGACAAACTGACCAGACGCCATCCACACGTGTTCGGCGACGTCAGCGTGTCCGGACCGGACGAGGTGAAGCTGAACTGGGATGCCATCAAGGCGGCCGAGCGGGCGGCCGCGGGCCTTGGCGGGCCGGGCTCCGTGCTCGACGGCGTGCCGCTGGGCCAGCCCGCGCTCTCGCTGGCCGCCCAGCTGCTGCGTCGCGCCGAGCGTGCCGGAGTGCCCGCCGAGTTGGCTGCCCAAGGAGCAGATCGGGCGACCGAACCCGGCGACGGCGGCGAGGTCGGCCGGGAGCTGTTCGCACTCGTGAACCGCGCTCGAGCAGTCGGGCTCGACCCCGAGCTTGAGTTGCGCGCCGCCGCGCTGGCGTACGCAGACCGGGTGCGCACGTGGGCGGCGGGCCAGGATTGGCTGCCACCGGACGATCAGCCAACTGACGAAGAGCCGTAGCGGGTCCCGGTCGCAAGGCGGCCCCCCGATGCCGGGCTTGCGATGAATACCCGGAACGGCGTGCCCAACGCGGCGGCAGCGATGGCCTCTACTAGGCTCCAAAGCGACCGCTCAGCATTCCTAATAGCGCAGGAGTTCCTACCGTGGCCTCGATCGAAGGGATATTTGCCCGGCAGATCCTCGACTCGCGTGGCAACCCCACAGTCGAGGTCGAGGTGGTGCTGGACGACGGCAGCCTCGGCCGGGCGGCCGCGCCGAGCGGCGCCTCTACCGGCAAGTTCGAGGCTGTGGAGCTGCGGGACGGCGGCGAAGAGTACGGCGGCAAGGGCGTCAACAAGGCCGTGCAGGCCGTGATCGACGAGATCCAGCCTGAGTTGCTGGGCTATGACGCTGACGATCAGCGGATGGTCGATCAGGACATGATCGACCTGGACCGGACGCCAGACAAGTCGAGGCTCGGCGCGAACGCGATCGTCGCCGTCAGCCTCGCTGTCGCCAAGGCTGCCGCCGAGTCGGCCAGCCTGCCGCTGTTCAGGTACCTCGGCGGACCGAACGCGCACGTGCTCCCGGTGCCTTGTATGAACATCCTGAACGGCGGTGCCCACGCTGACTCCAACGTCGACATCCAGGAGTTCATGATCGCTCCGGTCGGCGCCAGCACCTTCGCCGAGGCCGTGCGCTGGGGCGCTGAGACATATCACGCGCTCAAGTCCGTGCTCAAGCACCACGGGCTGAACACCGGCGTGGGGGATGAGGGCGGGTTCGCGCCGGACCTCGAGCACAACCGAGCCGCGCTCGACCTGATCATCGAAGCCATTAGCAAGGCCGGCCTGGCTCCGGGTCGCGACGTGGCGCTGGCGATCGACGCGGCGGCGAGCAACTTCCTGGTGGGCGACACGTACGCGTTCGAGGGCGGTGGCAAGACCTCGGCGGAGATGACCAGCATCTATGCACAGTGGCTCGAGTCATATCCGCTGATCTCCCTGGAGGATCCCCTCGCCGAGGAGGACTGGGACGGCTGGCGTGAGCTGACATCCCGGCTCGGCGAGCGGGTGCAGATCGTTGGTGACGACATCTTCGTGACCAACCCCGAGCGCATCCGCCGCGGCATTGACCTCAAGGTAGCCAATTCACTGCTGGTCAAGGTCAACCAGATCGGCACGCTGACGGAAACGTTCAGCGCGGTAGACCTGGCCCACCGCAACGGCTACACAACGATGATGAGTCACCGGTCGGGCGAGACCGAGGACACGACGATCGCCGACCTCGCCGTGGCCCTCAACTGCGGCCAGATCAAGACGGGCGCGCCGTGCCGTTCCGAGCGGGTAGCAAAGTACAACCAGCTGCTGCGGATCGAGGAGCAGCTCAGCGACGGCGCGATCTACGCTGGCCGCCAGGCGTTTCCCCGCTCGGTCACGGGCCAGTGAGGCCGACCGGGACCCCTGTACCGGCGGGCCGACGGCCTGTCCTCGCCCCGCGCCCGAAGCTCACCGGCCGCGCGGCCGTCCTGGCAATCGTGCTGTGCGGGATCGCGCTGACGCTGGCATATCCCGTCCGCCAGTACATCGCGGATCACCGGCAGATCGATCAGCTTGCGGCCCAGAACGCGCAGATCGCGGCGCAGGTCGAACGCCAGCGGGCCGAACTGCGGGCGCTCGCCTCCCCATCCCGGATCGAGCAGGAGGCGCGGGACAACCTGCACATGTGCTTCCCGTCGCAGCGGTGCTACGAGGTGATCTACCCGGTGCCCCAGGCGCCCGCGAAGACCGCGGAGCCGCACGCCGCGACGCCCTGGTACGGGCGGCTCTGGAAGTCGGTCGAAGCCGCCGACGCGGCGACGTCCCGGTGAGGATGTGAACGAATCCGGCTTCCCGCGCGCCGGACCGCCAGGAGCCGATGATCTCGATGCTGTCGAGCGTCAACTCGGCCGCGTGCCCCGCGGTCTCACGGCGATCGCCCACCGGTGCCCATGCGGCCTGCCCGACGTCGTCGAGACCGCGCCACGGCTGCCCGACGGCACCCCGTTCCCTACGTTGTACTACCTCACATGCCCGCGCGCGTGCGCAGCGCTCAGCCGGCAAGAGGCGGCCGGAGCCATGCGGGCCATGACGGCGCGCCTGCACGCGGATCCTGACCTGCGCGAGCGCTACCGGGCCGCGCACGCAGATTACCTGCGCCGTCGCGACGCCGCCGCCGTCGCGGCCGGAGTCGCGCCATTGCCGCCCGGCACGCAGAGCGCAGGCGGGATGCCTGACCGGGTGAAATGCCTGCACGCGCTTGCAGCGCACGCGCTCGCCGTGCGTGGCGGCAACCCGCTCGGCGCGGAGGCGGTCGAAGCAGTCGGTCAGTGGTGGCAAGGTGGACCGTGCGTAGCACACGGCAACGCGGCCAGGGAGGCAGGCAGATGACCAGGCGAGTGGCCGCCATCGATTGTGGGACGAACTCACTGCGGCTGCTGATCGCCGACGCCGATCCCGCTAGCCCTCAGCTTGTCGACGTGCGGCGGCGGATGGAGATCGTCCGCCTTGGCCAGGGCGTGGACGCGACTGGCGTGCTCGCGCCTGACGCCCTGGCGCGGACGCTCGGCGTCCTGGCCGAATACGCCCACGAGATCCGGGAGGCCGGCGCCACACGCATCCGCATGGTCGCTACCAGCGCCACCCGGGACGCGAGCAACGCCGCTGACTTCACGCGCGGCGTGCAGGAGACGCTGGGCGTTGCACCCGAGGTTGTGACCGGCGGCGAGGAGGCCTTGCTGTCGTTCGCCGGGGCCACCACCGAGCTCGCCGCCGCGGCTGCGGACCGCGTCCCGCACGCTGCGGCCGCGCCGGAACCGCCGTACCTGGTGGTCGACATCGGCGGTGGCTCGACCGAGTTCGTACTCGGCGGCGCCCAGGATGGCGACCTGGTGAGCGCAGCCAGCGGTCTGGCAGCCATTTCGGTAGACATCGGCTGCGTCCGGCTGACCGAGCGGCACCTGTGCTCGGACCCGCCGACCGAGGCCGAGATCAAGGGCGCTACCGCCGACATCGACGGTGCCCTCGAGAGGGTTGCCGCGGCTATCCCGGTGCGCGAGGCGCGCACGCTGGTTGGCCTGGCCGGCTCGGTGACTACCGTCGCGGCGATCGCGCTTGGCTTGGCGGAATACGACCCCGGCCGCACGCACCACGCCCGGATCTCGGCCGGCACCGTGCACGCGGTCACCGCGGATCTGCTCGCCGCGACCAGAAGGAAACGGGCTGCGATCGGCTCGATGCACCCCGGCCGCGTCGACGTGATTGGCGCCGGTGCTCTCGTCCTCGACGAGGTCATGCGGCGCTTCGGCTTCGCCGAGGTTGTCGC
>Ga0126373_10000518_pt1 | contig 25464 bp, 23 predicted proteins | sample PanSoiMetPlot_11_FD_92545 | JGI IMG/M metagenome (GOLD analysis project Ga0126373, IMG submission 92545) | Tropical forest soil microbial communities from Panama - MetaG Plot_11 | ecosystem: Environmental > Terrestrial > Soil > Tropical forest > Bulk soil | place: Panama | collected 2016-02-17 | reverse complement strand
GCTGCTCCGGGGAAATGTAGCTAAAGACGTGATTCTGCTGCTGATCAGTTCCTCTCATGCATCATTGGACGTGCTATGCGCTTCTCCGTTTACAAAATTCCCGACTTTTTCCGCAACCTGCTAAATCCGGAAGCGCCTTCGTGTATGTCTCGACGATCCAGCGAATGACGATCAACCTATTCGGCCGTGAGGCAGTTTGGGGCGGCGAGGAAGAAATCGAAGAGGACGCGGAAAAGTTGGACATCCCGATTCATGCATTCGACCTCATTGTTGCAGACGAATGCCATCGTGGATATACCTCCTCAGAAGTCGCGATCTGGCGAAAGACGCTCGATCATTTCGACGCGGTGAAAATCGGGCTCACTGCCACGCCAGCGGCGCATACGACTTCGTATTTCAAGGACATCGTCTACCGTTATGAATACGAACGCGCCGTGCGGGAAGGCTTTCTCGTCGACTACGACGCGATCAAGGTGAAGTCGGACGTCCGCATCAAGGGTATTTTCCTCAAGGAAGGCGAAGAGGTCGGCGTCGTAAACCCTGAAACCGGCTCGAAGAAAATGGACGTTTTGGAAGACGAGCGGGCGTTCGACAGCTCATCGGTTGAGCGCGATATCACCTCTCCCGACTCCAACCGCAAGATTCTCGAAGAGATCAAGAAATATGCGCTCGAACACGAGGCGCGATACGGGCGTTTCCCCAAGACACTCATCTTCGCGGCGAACGATTTGCCGCATACGTCGCATGCCGACCAGCTCGTCGACATCGCCCGCGATATATGCGGCCGGGGCGATTCATTCGTGCAGAAGATCACTGGGAGCCCGACCGTGGACCGCCCGTTGCAGCGCATCCGTGAATTCCGCAATCGCCCGAACCCGGCAATCGTGGTTTCCGTGGATCTCATGAGCACGGGCGTCGACATCCCCGACCTGGAGTTCATCGTGTTTCTCCGGCCCGTGAAATCGCGCATTTTGTTTGAGCAAATGCTCGGGCGCGGCACGCGCAAAGGAGAAAAGTTCCCGGACAAGTCGCATTTCACGGTTTTCGACTGCTTCGACGGCACGCTCCTCGAATACTTCCGCCAGGCCACGGCAATCACCGCGGAAGAGCCGATTCCGCCGACACGGACGCTCCACGAAATCATCGAAGACATTTGGGCGAATCGGGACCGCGATTACAACATACGGTGCCTTACAAAGCGCCTGCTCCGCGTCGACAAAGAAATGCACGGGGACGCGAGAAAAGATTTCGCTGCCTTTTTGCCTGAAGGCGATGTCGCGACGTTCGCAAAGAACCTATACGGCACGTTGAAAAACGACTTCTCCGGTACGATGGCGCTCCTCAGGAATCCGGATTTCCAAAAACTACTTCTTGAATACAAACGAAAATCCAGAACATTCCTCATTTCCCATACGACCGAGGATCAAGTTTCGTCCGAGTGGCTCATAAGAGGCCTGGATGGCAAGGAATACAAACCGGGTGATTACCTCGTCGCATTTTCCGAATATGTCAAATCTCACGAGTCCGATGTCCAGGCAATCGGGGTGCTCTTGAAACATCCGCAAGATTGGAATCCCGACGTGCTCAAGTCGCTGCGCGACAAACTCGCCGCCACCCCCCAGCGATTCACGGTGGAAAACCTGCAACGAGCGCACGAGCTGCGGAATAAGAAGCCGTTGGCTGACATCATCTCGATGGTTAAGCATGCAGCCGATCAGCAGAGCCCGCTATTGAACGCGGGAGAACGCGTGGATCGAGCCTTCAAGAAAATCATTGGAAGCAACTTTTTCACCACCGAACAGTTGAAGTGGTTGGAACGCATCCGCATCCACCTCCAAGAAAACCTTTCCATCGACCAGGAAGACTTCGAAAGCCAGCCCGTGTTTGCCGATTATGGCGGCTGGGGCAATGCTTCCAAAGTTTTTCAAGGTCGGCTGCCGGTGCTCATTAAAGAAATAAACAAGGCGATAGCAGCATGAGCGACATCGTTCAGAAACTCTGGGGCTTCTGCCATACCCTCCGCCACGATGGGATCGATTATGGTGACTACATCGAACAGCTCACCTACCTGCTCTTCTTGAAGATGGCAGATGAGAAGGAAGTCACAGTTCCAAAGGGATGCGATTGGGCAAGCCTCAAAAACCTCTCGGGGACCAAGCTCACCGACCATTACGGCGAAGTACTTCGAAAGTTGCGCGAGTCTGAAGGACTGCTGGGTGCAATCTTTACGCAAGCCACATCGCGCTTTAACAATCCGATAAACCTTCGCCGTCTTGTCGACATGATCGACGAGGAAGAATGGTCGTCGCTCGATGTGGATGTAAAAGGAGCGGCGTTTGAGGGCCTCCTTGAGAAAGCCGCGAGCGAAGGAAAAAAGGGCGCAGGACAGTACTTCACGCCACGCTCGCTCATCCAGTCGATCTGCCGCGTGATGAAGCCCGACCCTCGCGGGAACCGGGACTTCACGATTGATGATCCTGCCTGCGGGACTGGAGGATTCCTCGTTGCCTCATACGAGTGGCTCGTGAACGCGAGCAAGGGAGTCTTCGACCGTTCCGAAGTGCGACGAATCCGAACAGCAACGTATAACGGGCAAGAACTCGTTCCCCGCCCTCGCCGCCTCGCGCTCATGAATCTTTACCTGCACGGCGTCGAGCCTCACATCTACCTCGGCGACACGCTCTATGAGCCCGATCGTGGCGAGCGATTCGATGTGATTCTCACGAATCCGCCATTCGGCACGAAAGGCGCGAATCAAGCTCCGGACCGCGATGACTTCACGATTGAAACGAGCAACAAGCAGCTCAACTTCGTGCAGCATGTGATGAACACATTGAAGCCAGGCGGACGCGCCGATATGGTCCTTCCCGATAACTGTCTTTTCGAAGGCAAAGCGGGCGAGGTCTTTCAAATACTCATGCAAGATTGCAACTTGCACACGATTTTGCGCTTGCCTCGCGGCACCTTCACTCCGTATAGCCAGGGCGTCAAGGCGAACGTGATCTTCTTCCAAAAGGGCCGCCCAACCGAGCATGTGTGGATTTTCGACGGCCGCTCGAACGTGCAAGGCATCACGAAAAAGGATCGCCCTCTCACGAAAGAGCATTTCAAGGAATTCGAGGAGTGCTACGGCAAGGACCCGAACGGCACGAGCAGGCGCACTGATACCGGCGAGGCGGGCCGGTTCCGTAAGTTCAGTATCGACGAAATAAGGAAGCGCGAATACAAACTCGACATCACCTGGCTCAAGGACGAGTCGCTTGAAGAAGACGGCGATTTGCCGGACCCGCAAGACCTTGCTGCGGAAGCCATCACGGAACTCGAAGCCGTCGTGGATGATCTGCGCGAGATTGTCGCACTCGTGGAAAAAGAAGAAGGCGTCGAGAAATGAGCGACGAATTGCCGCAGGGGTGGACGCACGCGACGATTGGTGACGTTGCGGAAGGTATGAAAAACGGACTCTACAAGCCTGCTAGCTCTTACGCAGACGATGGCGTCGCGTGCTTGCGGATGTATAACATCGGCGAAGGAAAAATTATCTGGAAAAACATTAAGCGAATGAAGCTTACGCCTCAGGAGGAGCAGGAATATCAGCTCGTTCCGGGTGACTTGCTTGTCAATCGGGTTAACAGCCGTGAGTTGGTCGGTAAAGCGGCGGTAGTTCCCTGCAACATCGAAAGGTGCGTATTCGAAAGCAAGAATATTAGACTTCGTCTGCGTCGCGACCTCGTGTGCCCGGAATTTGTTAATTACAAGCTTCTCCTTTCAGGCTCACAACATTTCATCCATAACGCACAACAAGTGGTAGGGATGGCGTCGATAAGCCAGCCGCAGTTAGGGGCATTTGAGCTGCCCTTGCCGCCCCTCGCCGAACAGCGACGAATCATAGCCAAGATGGAGAAGCTGCTAGGGCAGGTGGATGCTTGCCGGGAGCGGCTGGCGAAGATTCCGGCGCTGCTCAAACGCTTTCGCCAATCCGTCCTCGCTGCCGCATGCTCTGGTCGCCTTACGGAGGATTGGCGAGCGGAGAATCCTGCGGATCAGACTGCCGCTGAAATCGTCGAGACGATCCGACGCAGGCGGCAAAAAGAAGCAAGAACTCCTGCGCAACAAGAGAAAGTGGGCGAGATCTACAGCCGTGATGAGGAAAATGATTCAGAGACTCTCCCAAGCGGCTGGAAGTTCATCGCCCTTGCGAAGATCTGTGAATCCTTCGACTACGGTACTTCGACCAAGTCTCAGTCGACTGGAAAGGTGCCTGTACTCCGAATGGGCAACATCCAAAACGGGAAACTCGATTGGAACGATTTGGTCTACACGTCAGACGAAGCAGAGATCGATAGCTATCGCCTTAAACCCAAGACCGTACTTTTCAACAGGACGAATAGTCCTGAGCTCGTAGGGAAAACGGCAATTTATATCGGGCAGCGACCAGCAATATTCGCGGGATACTTAATTCGAGTGAATCACTATCCAGAACTTGACCCGGAGTATTTAAATTTCTGCCTCAACACCAATTACGCACGTAACTTCTGTGAAAGCGTTAAGACCGATGGCGTCAGTCAGTCGAATATCAACGCAAAGAAACTTGGAACTTTTGACGTGCCCTTCTGCCGTTTGGGGGAACAGCGAGAAATCGTGAAGCGTGTTCAGAAACTGCTCGCACTAGCGGATCAGATTGAGGCTCGGTTCACCGAAGCGAAAAAGAGAGTGGACAGCATCACTCAATCGCTCCTTGCCAAAGCATTCCGCGGCGAGCTTGTGGCAACAGAATATAAATTAGCCAAGGCGGAGGGGCGGAGTTTTGAGTCGGCAGAGCAACTGCTCGAACGAATTAAGGACAACTGAAAACCTAGAATACAAGAAAAACGCCGAGAGGCTCGTGCGAACAAATGACGCGTCGACTCATGCCCTCCATTCTCTCCAAGGCGTTTCGGGGGGAGTTGTAAAGAGATAATGCGCGACCCACACCAAGCACTCAAACATAACCAGATAGGGAAAGCTCGTGCCGCATTCTGCGGCGTGGATTTCGTCGCCGTACGAAGTCAGTGGGGTAAGGAGGATTTCGGCACAAGCCTGCACGCTGCACCCAACCAATTCACAACAAGTGGAATCCAGACCACGGACCTTCTCGCGTCGCTGGGGTTCGAACGTGGTGCTTGCACATTCACGCTTGGAGGGGAATGCTTCGCGAGGTGGGTGAATGAAGGCGTCGACATAGATTCATTTGCCAAAACTTTTGATAGTGCGTTCGCGGCGTTCAGACAGGCAGAAAGACTACTTGAGGACTGTGGGATTTTCTTCAATCAGCTTGAAGGCTGGGGATACTTCTTTGGCAAACAATCACGCGGCCGACAGCAGAGGTCATTTTACGAATTCGGGGATGGTCATACTGTAGCAAAGTCCGAAGAGATGAAGAAATCGGAAGACCAGGCGTTCCAATACCGCCTCGTCTGGGTTGTGACTGCCAGCGGCGCTAAAGGTTGGATTACACACTACCGGCCCAAGAATCCGCCACTTTCCGTCGAACTGGAAAGCACATTCCAGTTTCTAGGCCTCGAATCCTTCCGAGAATGCCCGGAATTTGACTTCGAGCCTTGTTCTTGGTCAGGCTTTCAATTCGAGGAACGCGGTGATTTGATCTTTGGTAGTAACGCCGAGACTGCTCATCGCTGGTTTGATAACCACGCACAGAAGTTCGCTCCGGGCGTGGAAAACCTGCTTCGTGCCCACTCACTCTTGGAAGGCTACGGCATGAGACTTCTTCCTTTTCCGGAAGCAAGCGTCCGACTCAAGGAGGAGTTCGTAAGACGCACCACCAAGCCAACCAAGCCAGCGAAGCAACAAGCATCTCCCGATACCTTTGACGTCGCGCTTTCCTTCGCCGGACCCGAGCGCCCTTATGCGGCGGAACTCGCCCAGCTAGTGCGGACGGCAGGGTTCTCGGTCTTTTACGACGATTTCTACCCAGAAGACTTGTGGGGCAAAGACCTCGTCGAGACCTTTCACGAGATCTACAGCAAGAGGGCCCGATATTGCGTGATTTTTGTGTCCGAGGAGTACAACAACCGGGCATGGACAATTCACGAGCGCCGCAGCGCCCAAGAGCGGATGCTCAAGGAGAAGGGCCAGGAATATATACTCCCAATCAAGACGAACGCCGTAGACTTGCCTGGACTGCCGACAACGCTCGGTCACGTTTCACTCAAAGAACTTGGGATCGAAAAAATTGCTGAACTCCTAGTAAAGAAACTAAAAAAGTGAGAGCGCCTTTTAAGCCAGCTCGCCGATGCGACCGCTATGGCCCTTGGAATTCCCTACGAGATTTTTGAGGACGCGCTTTGCGTGTGGCAGAAATGATGCCTTGTAAGTCCTCCAGGCGCAGAATTCAATTCGGAACTCGGGACAATCACTCCTCATAAGATTGTGTGCTTGACAATTACTCAGCTAGATAATATCGTATTACTGCTCAGCCGAACGCCACAGTCTCCATCCTCATTGCTGAGAGAAGTCCGACTGAGTCGGCCCACGTCGGTTTCTGAACCCGCCAAACAGGTTACAAGCAGTGTGTAGTGAAGGTCGATATTGCGCGTCCGGCATCTGGCTACTCTCTCCTTCGCCAGAAATATTTTCTTTGTTACGTAAGGGAGTTTGTCCGAGTTTGTCCGGGTTTGCGCTGCACGCGCAAGGGAGGTTGTCATGACGTATATTCACCGAGCCGCTCTGGTCAGAGTTGCGTTACTTCTTTCAGGTGTAACCATTCTCTGCGGGACTGCCCACGCTCAGTGCGATCCCCTTCGCTGGGGCAACGTGTCCGGCTGGAAAGGTCAGTTCAGCGAGACAGGGAACGGCAGCGGGCCCTTTGCCCTTGTTGGACCCTTTGTCGGAACTTATACAAACACACAAACGATTAATGGAACTCCGGTGTTGCAAGGTAGCTATCCCAACTGGGCTGGCCCTTCGTCTTCAATCGCCGACGTAAATGTTTCAATTAATGTCGCTGACCCTAAAGAGTCGTTCCAAAATTCACAAATAGGTGGGCCGCCTACGGGCGGAGACCTCTTTCAACTCAGTATCGATCAAGCCTCTTGTAAGTACTCGCTACTGCCGCAAAACCAAATTAGTGTCAACAGCACGACGACAGCTTGTGACCTTGTTAAAAACTCTTGTGTTACGGCAACAGTGCCTAGTACAAATCAATGGGGACCACTACTTGGGCCAGGCGGACCAAGCGACTTCGTTCAAGGACTACCCGCCAACAATACCTCCTCCACTGGAGTCATAGCTCTTCCAGCCGTTGGTGTTGACCTCAGTTATACGGTCCCTACGTATACAGAGGATAGTTCTAGTCCGCTAGCCGCAACTTGGAACGCGAATTGGAAGTTTTCACCCTCGTGCCACGTTGATCCTAGCAAATTAATACCCTTCAGTCAGGGAGATACGACCTGGGGCAGCGATGTGTATGACAATTGGGATAAAGCGCACCCAATGAGGGACTGGGCCTGTGCCCTGACCTCCCTAGCCATGGCTATACATTATGCGAATCCCAACGTTGTGATTACGCCTGGCGAACTGAACACGATCATGAGGACCGATACTGGCGATTTTTTTGGCCATAGTGTTGATTTTCCCGTTACAACGGACCATGCCTCAGGTCGCTTGTTGAAGTGGGACAACTTAGGCGGCACTAAGGATTCCGGCCGGTCGGATACTGGGCCAGCGGCGGATGTGCTTGACAATGCTTTGTGCAGCGCAAATCCACATCCCGTCATTGTGGGTGTGAAGCATTGCCTAAAGAATTCTCCGCGTGGCGGTCCATGTCCTCAAGGTACATCCCCTTGCGTGCCTGCGTTCCCGTGTCATTACGTTCTGGTGACTGGGAGAGAAGGTGACGGCATGTACACGATCACTGATCCTGGCTACAACCAATCCTCCCTTTCCGATTACAACAATGACTACACAACACGCGGGATCGTGAAAGACCCAATCGGAGACATAAGCAGGCTTGTGGCTGTATCGGACAACAATGCAACCATTACCGTAACCGACAGCAGTAACCGTCGCACCGGATACGATCCTGCCTCAGGCGGCTCATTCCAAGAAATTCCAAGTTCAGCATATTATGAGGATCAGCTACTCGATGACGTCACGCAGGTCGAAGTCACGGACACAACCCACACCGCGGATATCTTTCAACCCGTTCAGGGCACCTACCAAATAGGCGTGACCGGACTGCAACAGGGTCCGTACATCGTCACGATTCATGTCATTGCCCAGGACGGTAGTGATCAGCCGGAAATCTCAATCACTGGCAATGCTTCACCCGGCTCCACCTCAACGACTATGCTAAATTACGTATCCACACCGGGAGCGATCTCAAGCGTAGTCTCCATGGGCTTCTCGGCGTTTGCGGCCAAGGCTGAGATTGCAACTGGGTCCCGCCCCGGATTTGAGGTAACGGGTGCATTTACTCTAGCACCGGGCAGTGCGGGCATTACGCCTGATACTCAGCCAGTAACTTTGACGCTGGGAAGTTTTGCCACAACCATTCCAGCAGGCTCCTTCAAGAGGCACCTCAGCGGCGCTTATGCGTTCGAGGGCACGATCAATGGCGTAGCCTTGGAGTTCAGAATCAAGCCGATGAGTGGCAACAGCTTCAGTTTCAAGGCCGAGGCTGACGGCGCAAATCTGACTGGCGCAACCAATCCCATATCCTTAGGACTTCTGATTGGTAGCGACGGCGGTACCACCGAAGTGACACCCGAGTTCGAACGGCACGACAGAGAGGACGAGCACGACAAAGAATCAGGTGAAGGGCACAAATAGCGATATTGGCTGGGCGACACCCCCGGTCGGATATATTCCATGCTGCCGGCAGCCGCGAGGTAATTGTGTTCCTGGTTCCGGGCCCGTATTGAAATCCAACTCCTGAGCCTCCCCTCTGTGAACGCAGATTCTGGATACGGATCATCAAGAATGGGCGAGTTTCCAAATCATATTGGCAGGAGGCACGTGTATGGCGGGATTTGCGACAGGAACGAGCACACATGCAGACATGTTTCTGAAAGTCCCCGAAGGAATTGAGAAGGCTTTTATTTGGAACGAATAAGGGATAGCAGCCTATCTACTTATGCTCGACGCCTAATTCCTGCCTTCTCGCAAAGACTGCATCATGTTCGATTCTCTTTCCATCTCACGATAGAAGGCAATACACTGTCTGCACTTCCCTTCGGTGATGTGCGCTATGAACTTCGTTGCGTTCACTCGGCGGAATTTCCGGCAGGGCTCTAGATTGGGCGAGCTTCGCAACACCGCCAGAACTTCTTCGGGCAGGTAGGCTTTAGGCTTCTTGCGTTGTGAGTTCTGCATCGTGCCCGCCGAAGGTAACAGAGTGAGCTACAACGCCGCAACTTGTGGCATGAATTCCTTCACGTCCTAGGCAGCCATTGTCGTGGAACACCTATGTCGCAGGCGTTGACGCCCTGACTCCGTACCCGTATTGCAGCTGACCTGCTCTCGCGCACCCAGCACGATCCTTTCGGCGCCACATCGTTAGCGACCCTCTCCCTAGCCTAGGGGGACAAGCAAGACACATAAACGACGCATTTTGCGTAATCTACCCCAACTGGAGCTGTTTCCACAGCTTTTTCACAAGAATTCATATTAAGTACTATTGACTGGAAATATCGAGTCTTAGAACTTGTGGCCCTCGAACGGTCCTACCCAGCCCGTCACCGTCGAGCATTTTGCGAGTGGTCCCCCGTCGCAACGCTCGTTGTTCGTTCCGACTCTGTTGGATGAGCGCCGTGGGCCCGGACAACTCTGAGGTTCTATGCGCTTTCTTTCCTACCTGGCGTGCTTTCAGCCTTTCCTCGTCTCCTTCGCCTTCGTGCTTGTGATGCTGCTTGCTCCGCTTGCTGTCCGGCCAATCCTCGCTCAGTCACCGCCCCAAGCTCGCAAGCCTCCTAAACCGGAAGAGACCTCGGCTGCCATACGAGCTCAGTCTTAACTTCTTCGAAGACAGGTGTCCTATGTCCTACGATCCTACGTTGCTCTACGAGCAAATTTTTCTCAGCTTGCAGCAGAATCCCAACTTGTCCCTTGAAGAACTTTCTGGGGAATTGCACGTCAGCCGACGGACCATCCAGAACATAATCATCGCCGTGGCCGGAAAGAAATTCAGGGATCTGCGCGAGGAGTTTTTGCTTGCAAGATTTAAGACTGCCCTCGCCGCGGAACCTGCAGCCACAATCAAAGAATTGTCTTCTGAGATTGGCTACCGGTCTCCGCGTGCTTTCGCGCGTGCAATCCAGCGGGCCTGTGGCATCTCACCTCAGCAGCTTCGGTACATCCTCGCTGGCGTGCTGGTCGCATTCAGGACGTAAACTTGCCCATAACCGTTCAATTCATTCGGTCTAGTACCGTTACGTGATCTCAAAATACCCGAAACTGGAACACTTTTGCGTTATCTGTCCATTTTCTGCGCTGGCTCTATGAGGCGAGCCCGCTTACAGTTCGTCTCGCGGTCGGCTTTCAGCAAGAAAACTACTTTGACGCTTGCCCGGCACCGTTAAGTATTTTGCGAGTGGTCCCCGTCGCAACGCTCGTGGCCCGTTCCGACCCTGTCGGATGCGCTCCGAGGACCCATAACTTGGGGGTCCTTATGCGAGTGGCTCGTCTCGTTCTTGTCTCAGTTCTGTTTTCGATCTTGTCGAATCCCTCACAGCTGAAAGCCCAAGTCCCCGACCCTGTCGTAGCCGCAGAGCAGCCTGTTCCCGGTTCAGGTCACCACTACATTGGAAACGGCGCTGAAACGGTGAACCCGGCGGACGGATCAGTGAGTTTTGATCTTCCCTTGCAGCCGCCTTCGGGAAGAGGGCTGTCTATGACATTCGGCATTCGCTACAGCGGGAGCGAGCAATCCTTTCTTAGCAATTGGTCCGCAACCACGTCAGGCAACTTGTCTTGGTGGCCGTATGGGAGCTTTGGTTCAGCCCCATTCCAAGTCGGGGGCTGGAGCTACGATCTGCCCACTCTTAGCTTCACGAAATCAATCTTTTGGTCAGCCACCATCCCTAACAACGGCTGTCCCAATGGAGTCTGCACCTACACCTTCAATTTTTGCTATGGAACCGACAGCTACGTCTTTCGTGGCCGGGACGGCGTTCAGTATTCGGTGCCACTTGGAAGTGTCTTTCCCAACCCTAACAATTCGCAATCCGGTTACTGCCCTGCGCCACCCAACAACGTGAAGAGCCCCGGAAACAATCACGGTATTCTATCCAGCTTCCAAAGCAGCTCGTTTACTACGGTGGTGGACCATTCAGGAACGACCTACCAATTCCCGGGTGGAAGTGGCGACCCGGGATTCGCCTACCCTCCAGGGACACCTAGCATGGGTGGCGCTCTCGCTTCGACAATCACCGACCGCAACGGCAATCAACTTATTCTCACCGGCAACGGCAATCCGCTCATTCTCGGCACCGGCGGCTACCAAGACCCGACCGGGCGCACGGCCGTATCTTGGACAAGCATCGGAAACACAGGCAATACAGGTGACCAGATTACAGTCTCAGGTCTGGGTCCGCTTACGCTGAAGTGGACGACCACCTCAGTGAGTTTCCCAGAAACCGGCTACAACCTCGATTATTCACCCCTCCCTTGTACTATAGCCGGTAGCCCGACGAACATTACGGTTCTCAGCGAAATCGACTTCCCCAGCAGCCAAAAGTATACGTTCTTGTACGATGGCACGTACGGAAAGGTCTCCAAAATCACGTTCCCTGACGGCGGCTACGTCCGCTACGTTTGGGGGCTGTACCACTCCGCAAAGGGACTCCATGCCACTTGGAGCCAGAACGGCAGCCCTGCGTCTTGCGACTTCATCTTTGACCTCCCCGCAGTCACGGACAGGTACGTAAGCTATGACGGAACCACCGAAGTTCTTCACCAGCAGTTTTCCTATGCCCTGCCGACCTGGCTATCCCAGGCGGGGGCGGCCGGTCCTTCGTGGACCACCAAGCAAACCACAGTGACCTCCACCGACCTCCTAACCGGGCAAGTGACCAAGACGATTTACACGTATGGCCCCATGACCACAGACAACAACGTCTATGTAACTCAGGCTCTTTCCTCTCTTCAGGTTCCGGTCGAAACCAACATTCTCTACCAGGACGGAAACGGAAAGAGCTACAAGGAAGTCAACAAAAACTGGCTCACTCCTCAAGTAATGGCCGGCGAGCAAACTATTCTGTACGACAGCTCCGGCAATCGAAGTGTCGGCTCGGCCACGGGGTACGGCTATGACTCAAATGAGCAGCCTACGGGCGTAGGCGAATACGGCTTCCAAACTGAGGGAACCTACACTGGCACTTGCCCTAGCAACTTTAACTGCAGTTACATCGGCCCGCTCCGCCGCAGCACCACCACCGTCTACCATCCCTATTTCACTTGGAATGGCGGTACTCCGCCGACCTGGACCGGAACTCACATTGTGAACGCGCCGGACAGCGTAACCGTCGCAGACGGTTCCGGCGCCACGGTGAAACAGACCCTCTACAGCTACGACCAAAATACGCTGCAATCTTCCGGTGCCATCAACCTAACCAACCCTGGAACAACACGCGCCAACACCACAACGATGCAACGTCTGATCTCCGGGAGCACGTATGCAACTACGACGTACAACTATTACGACACCGGCCAGATTTACACCATGACCGATCCCTGTGGCAACCCAGCATGCTCAGATGTGACTGGAACGAACCATACGACCACGTACTCGTATGCTGACAACTACGCTTCGGGCACTGGCACTCCTTCAGGCCAGACGTTCGCCTACCTCACACAGGTAACGCATCCTAACACGGGCGTTTCACATAGAGAGAACTTCTCCTGGGGCTACAACGACGGGCTCATCCGTTCGCACACGGACGTGGAAAACAATCTGACCAGCAGTTATGCCTACGCTGATTCGCTCTTACGGCTTACTCAAATCGTCGCTCCCAACGGCGGCCAAACCAACGTGTCCTACAACGACAGCGCGCCTTCGCCGACGGTCACCACGAATAGGCAAATCAACGGTAGTCAGACTCTCACGACGGTTTCCGTTAGGGACGGCATGGGCCACGTCAAGCAAACGCAGCTCACTTCCGACCCGCAAGGCACCGTCTATTCGGATGCGACCTTTGACGGCTTTGGCCGTGTATGGAAGCAGTCCAATCCTTATCGCGCCGGCACAGACATCACCACCACTTCAGGCACAACCACCTTTGCCTATGACGCGCTCGGGCGAAAGCTCACAGAGACTGACCCGGACAACTCTGTATTAACGACGGCTTATTGCGGTGCTTCTATTCTAGTCACCGACGCCACGGGCCGCTGGCGCCGCAGCCGTACGGATGGTCTTGGTCTTCTGGTCGAAGTGGATGAACCTAATGTTGTCGGTGCTTCTGTGAATTCCAACGGCTGTCCAGGCACCGGTGAACCCATTTGGATCACGACCTATGGCTATAATACACTCAGCAATCTCACCAGCGTGCTTCAGAACGGCTCGCATTCCCGCTCGTTCACCTATGATTCACTCTCGCGGATGCTCACTTCAAATAACCCTGAAGTCGGGACAATTACATACACTTACGACGCGAACAGCAACGTGAGCACAAAGACTGACGCTCGTGCCCTTACAACGACCTACGGCTACGATGTTTTGAATCGTCCGCTCAGCCGCAGCTATTCTAACAACGATCCATCTGCGTCAATCGTCTACGATCAGGCCAACTGCCTGGACCTTTCAGCCTGTCAAAACGTTGGTCAGCGCACCAGCATGACCGACGCTGCAGGCTCAGAATTCTGGGCCTATGATGTCGACACCGCGCACTCCCGAAGCATTCACGAAGAAAAGCGTACGACGAACGGCATCACGAAGCCGTCCACTTACTACCTTGACCTCGCGGGTAACGTTACCCAGGCCGTCTACCCTACAGGTCGCGTCGTGAACTATTCCTACGACAATGCCGACCGGCCCAGCACGGCGGTCGACGGCTCGAATGGCATCACCTACGCCACAGGCTTCCGAACGTCGCCCGGAGGAACCTGTGCTCCTAACATCACGTGTTACACAGCGCAGGGGACTTTCTATTCGCTCTCGATAGGCCAAACTTCATCCTTCACAGGCCTGAACCTCATACACGTTTACAACAGCCGCCTCCAGCCCCAGGAATTCAAGGCTTCCTCGTCCGGCGGCAACGCCGTCGACATTACCTACAACTTCGTCGACCCCGTCACAACCCACAATGCCGGCCACGTTTACGGAATCACAAACAATTTGGACACCACTCGCTCGCAAACCTTCGGCTATGACCAGCTCAACCGGATCACGTCTGCGCAAACTACTTCGACCTACTCCGCCAGCCCCGCCCACTGCTGGGGGGAAACTTACAGCGTCGACGCTTGGGGCAACCTCAACAGCGTCGCAGCCCCAGGCAATTCTGCTTATAACGGCTGCTCCCAGGAAAGCGGCTTCGCCACCACCGCGGACGGCAACAACCACATACCCTTGTGGACTTATGACGCATCCGGGAACGCCACCAGCGACGGCTTCGCAAATTACCAGTGGGACGCTGAGAGTCAGCTCAAATCAGCTGCCGGTGTCACCTACACCTATGACGGCGACGGGCGCCGCGTGTCGAAATCCAACGGCAAGCTCTACTGGTATGGCTCCGGTGGCGACATCCTTGCCGAAACCGACAGCTCGGGCAACACCACTGCTGAATACATTTTCTTTGGCGGCAAACGCGTGGCCGAGCTGGCCAACAACACGCAGGGCTCACCCGGCACGGGCTCGGTCACGATCGGCGGCTCGGAGCAGAGCATCTCTGGCGCAGCGGCCACCTCGGGCACGGGGAGCGTGACACTTTCTGGTACTCACCAAAGCAAGCAAGTACAGACCCAAGCGGCTGCTTCGGGCACCGGTTCCGTGAGCTTCAGCGGATCTCTCCAGAGCAAGCAGGTTCAAACCCAGTCAGCTGCCCCTGGTACCGGCTCGGTAACGATAAGCGGAGGCCCGGACCAGTCCACGACGTTCAATCCTTGCGCGCCGCAGCAATACTGCCCACAAACGATTTACGATGGCGGCTCACTTCAGGCCACAGTGAACGGCTTTTCCAAATCTGCCGGCTGGGGCAGCAGCGACACAGTGAGTTCCATTGCCTCAACTCTTGCCAATGCGTTCAACTCCGATTCGTCCTCCCCAGTAACAGCCTCCGCCAGCAACGGCGTGGTTACCTTCACTGCGAAAACCAGTGGATCTGGAACGAACTATTCGCTTTCGGCGAGTGTGACCACGTGGAACACTCAATATTTTTCTAGCCCGTCATTCAGTATTTCGGCTTCGGGCTCGACCCTAACGGGCGGGCGCAACGCAACCTATACGACCGTCTATGATTCCGGCGCCTGCACGATTACCGTGAACTCTCACGGCGATTCCACAAGCTGGAGTGGTTCCGGCACTACAACCTCTTCTATCGCCTCAGCGCTCGCATCAAGCATCAGCGGCGATGGTGGGGCCTTCGTGAGCGCGTCCGCGTCGGGCAGCGCAGTGAACCTGACCGCGAAGGCCACGGGAGCAGCCACCAATTACAGCCTTTCCTCATCCTGTTCGTATGATTCCAGCAACTTCAGCGGGCCGTCCTTCTCGGCTTCGAACTCCGGATCAGCGCTCACGGGCGGACGAGATGCTACCTACAACACGATCTACGACTCGGGCACCAGCACCATCACCGTGAACGGCCACGCTGATAGCGTGAGTTGGAGCGGCTCCGGCACGACGACCTCTTCCATCGCCTCCGGTCTAGCGTCCGCCATCAACGGCGACTCCTCGGCTTCGGTGAGCGCTTCGGCTTCCGGCAGCGCGGTGAATCTGACGGCCAAGACCACCGGTGCGGGCACGAATTATTCCTTGTCGTCCTCTTCCACGTACGACTCCAGCGACTTCAGCAGCCCATCGTTCTCGAGCAGCAATTCTGGCTCAACGCTGACGGGCGGACACGACCAGGGGGCTCCCACATACGATTCTGGGAGTGTCTGGATCACGATCAACGGTGCACAGTATTCAGTGAACTACGGTCAAAGCAGTTCGTCCTCTTCTGTGGCCAGCGCTCTGGCCTCTGCCATTAGCGCAGGCTCGCTGGCCAACGCCACTGCCACCGGCGGAGGCATCACCATCACGGCCAAAGCCAATGGCTACGGCACTAACTATTCCTTGTCTGCAGGTTCTTCGACAAGCCAGCCGGGATCGTTTTCCTCGCCATCGTTTACGGCCTCGGCTTCCGGCTCAACGCTGACCGGCGGGAGAGACGGCATCTTCTACTATGTCGAAGACCTGCTGGGCACGTCGCGCGTCCTGACGACGGACACCGGGGTTATCTGCTACGACGCCGACTTCTATCCTTACGGCGGCGAGCGCGCCTACACTAACACCTGCTCGCAAAACTACAAGTTCGAGGGCAAGGAGCGCGACACCGAAACCGGAAACGACGATTTCGGCGCTCGCTACTACTCCAACCGCTTCGGGCGCTGGCTCTCGGCCGACTGGTCTGCGGTACCTGCTCCAGTCCCCTACGCCAACCTCACCAACCCGCAAACCCTCAACCTCTATTCCATGGTTGGCGACGACCCCGAATCCTTCGCCGACCTCGACGGCCACGCCTGCGACCACGGGCCTACGGCATCGGGGCCCTGCATGCAAGAGGACGAGATGGGAGAAGCAGAGGCCCGATACGCACAAGGGGTCAAGGAGACTTCCGAACAGGCTAAAGCCGCCCAGCAGTCGACACAAAATCAGGGTCAGGGTACAGGTGATCAGAAGAAAGATCAGGCGAAAACTGATAAGGGGCGCCAAGAGCAAGCGGAAAAATGCGCCCAGCTAGGCTGCGGAGGGGGAACGCCCAAAGATGCTGACATCATACTTCCGAATGATCCGACTGGCCTAGGGCCAGAGTGGACAAGAGATCCAACACACCTGAACCCGAACGGAGAGAAATGGGTCAATCCTGAAGGTGACGTGCTAGAATGGCACCGAGGACAGCCTGGAAAACCGGGAAATCGGGGGAAAGACCATTGGCATTGGCGGCCCGGTGGGAAAAAGGAACGCCCAGACCGTCACTTGAACCCTGGCGATACTATAAAAACCTACGGGCCAGCGGTCGCGAAAGTGGGAGCTGTTGCTACCATGATCGTAATACTGAAGTATCTTGTGGAAGCCGCAGCTGCCGCAGCTGCGTTCTGATGGCAGGATGTTGGTTTGGGGGACCGATGCAAAATCGCGCAATCGAAATTCATGATTCCGTCTTGGATGGCCTGTCCATTGAGAATGGCTTAGCGGTCCTGTCCTTCTCAACGGTTTACATTCATTCTTCAGATGGCAGACCAGGTCGAGATCCCGGAAGTGGATGGACGCAGCCGGCTAAGCTGCGAATAAGCAATGCATCTGTAAACGGCTCATTCTCGGACCTGCCACGTGACCTTGATGATGGATATATCAGAACAGATGAGGCAATGTTCGACAACATGATTCCCATCCCCTTGAATCACAAAGGACGTGTTGAACTCCGCCTCGAATCGGCAGGAGATGTCGTTGTGATAGGCGGCACGCAAGCCACACTGGAGTTGCTGGGTGAGCCTGCATATGTGGAAGAATTCCGGCCGAGCTAATGGTACGGGTGACCAGGAACCGTAGTCTAACAAAGACGTGGGTGGACCGGTCGAAACTCGGATAGCGGGGCGCGCGCTGACTACCGTTGGAAGTACGCCCACGAGGAACACTGAAAAACATCTGATTCCGGAACACCCAAAGCCTCAAATTCCGGCTTCGTGGATTCAACGAGTTAAGGGCGGCCCAGGAAGGGGTTCTCGGACCACGGCCTTCAATTGGGCGCAGTCGGTCTTGCCGACTAAAGCCCGCGACAAATCCGAACTGAATTCGACTGTGCGGTTGCGGCTGATTGGTGCATCCGGGTCAACTGGTCTACTTGACCTAAGATTTTTCCTTTGATTTTTCCTTTCTGTGAATCCGAACTGAATTAGTGCAAGAGATCGTTGGTAGCATCAAACGGTTCCACCCTCACGTCGCCCATAAACTCGTTATAAAGCTCTGGCGCTTCCCGTATCACAGCGCCTACCAGACCAACTGCCCTCTCAGGAGAGAGTTTCGCGGATAGGAAGTCCAGACTTCGCCGAAGCCAATCCTCAAACTCGGGTGACATCTAGTTCACCTTGGCATGCACGGACGTGGTTCCCTGTTCCTGGTCTTCCTGTGGGTCGTCGTTGTCGTCTTGTTTGCCCTGCTGTTTGGCCTTGTACTCGGCCCGGACGCGATCAATGTCCGCCTGGGTCAAATTTGCCAACACGGGCTTCTCCCGGTAGTCCTCGCCAGAGGTCCAACCCTGCACTTTGGCAATGCGGAAGAGGGCCTCGGTTGCTTTTGCATCGTCCCTGTCTTCGGCGAGACGTTCCGCGAGTTTGAACATGTAGCCAATCACAGCATCCTTGGTGAATCGGGGATGGGACGCGATCTCCGCGTAATACTTGAGGCGCGCTTCCTCTAGCTCACGCTGAAAGCGTATTCGCCCCATCAGGTTGTCGCACTGTTGGGGTGTGAGGTCTTGGCCGAGTTGTTGTGCTGCCATCCTCAAGGTGAGGTCTCGGCGCACAATAAGCTCGATGGCGTCGAGCATCCACGGCTCGAGCGGTTCGGGTTTTCTTGGCATACTTTGTTTCTCCTATAAGTCCTATCTTCTCCCTGATTTTTCCTATAAACTCCAGCGCAGTGGGGCGGAGCGAGGGAGCACACCGCCGTGAAAAACAACATGAAATACGTCACCGGAATTCCTGCAAAATTACCCAAGGGGCGAGTGTTAGTTCACAACCAAGTTAAACCTCAACGACAGCTTAGGATGAGTGGGTTCAGAGCATGGACGCAGCCGCTAGATGACAGTCTTGAAGTATGTCATTGCACTTGGGCGGGCATTGACCTGAAAGGTCATACACACTATCGCGTCAGAAGCTAGTTTTTCTTCTGCGACTTACGAGGCAGCTTTTCTGTACTCCTTCTCGAACCCTTCGGGTTCGGCGCTGGGCTTAGGACCGACTTTTTAGGACAGCCGCTGCTACGCCGCCTGCGCGAACGGACACACTTTACCCCACAGGAGAGTACCGCAATGCTTCGCATTGCTTAGAACAAGACAAAGCGCAGCTTTGCGTTGCGGCTTGTTGGCGTCCTGTGGACCGAGTCGAGAGTGTGTCGCTCGTTGCTCGGATTTTAAGTCCGCCGCATCCGTGACTTGCCCTTCCTGTGGAGTAGAGTGTGTCCCCCGCGCTACCTCTGCGCGGGAAATTCGGGGATTCCTGTTTGGGTAACGGGCTTATGCACGCCAGAGTTGCGGGGAGAATTTCCGGCATAACTGGCAGGAATACTCCTACCTGCTCCCGCAGACTGCGGAAAATTCATAACTCTCGGAGAAACTCCCGCGACATACCGAGGCAATCCCCGCCTCTACAGCCCTTGGGCCGCGCAGTCGGTCTCTTGTGCCGGACTCCCCACTCCCGGAGCCACTTCTGACGCGCCTCTTCGCGCATCACTCTGAGCGCCCGATTTCTAAACAGAGATCTTATCTGGCGCTCAGTGAGGCCATGAATGCCACAGTGAGCTAGCTAGGGCCTCGCGGAGTGGCGTGCCATCGGCCATCACAGTGGCGACAGCTTGGAACCACGGCGCTTGCACACGAGGGCGGCCCGCCCTGCGCCTCCCTCGTGGACGCTCTAGCTCGCCGCGTTCCCGGAGCAGCGGCTCCAAGTTCGATTCCGAGGGGGGATGCCGAGGCTGCTCCTGGGCCTGTTCCAGCCCTACAGGGGGCATCTCAACCGAGCCGTTGGGCACTTCTAGCGCCCACTCTTCGTCACGCTGCATGCGCATGTAATCCTCGACCAACTGTTTGCTGGGGTTGCGGATGCCCTGTGCGCGGAGGGCCGCTCTCGCTTCTGATTCGTTCATGTTTCCTTCCTTTGGGCTGTCATCCAGACGCGAAGCGTCTGGGCTAGAATCCGCCAGCGTTCAACAGAGCCGCGTCGAAGTCTTGGCCCGGAACAAGCGCCCGGTTGTTGGCCACGTCCCAGAGCGTTCCATCCGCCCAGTGCTCGATCACGCTCCCAACCACTAGCCCCCGGATCGTTTTCCCTGAGAGGCTGGCTATGGCTGCGTTCGAGGTGGTTCCGCCATTAGTCGACAGAAAAAGGTCGTTCTGGGGAAGGGCGGCTGAATTGCCGCCCGCCCCCGGCGCTGCTGGCAGATAGGTGTTGTTTACGTTGCTTCTACGGCTTGACATCGAGTTACCTCGCTGAAACTGGATTGAAATTGGATTTACGACAACCGACAGGTCTGGGGAATTTCTGGCACAGCAAAAGTGGGTTTCTCTGGGGGTATAGGAGAGAGATACACAACCTTGCGTATCTCCATCCCACACCCCCTAGGCGTGCTCAAAACGACTTGATTCGAGCGTACCAGTGGCCCCTTGTGCGGCTTCCCAGTCAATCTCAAATACGCGCTCATGGCCGCGCATGGACTCCTTTAGGCAGATTGGCTCGTCCTCAGGTCTGTTTTGCTCCGCTTTGATTAGCGCATCGGCCTTCGACTGCTTGACTCCAAACCGTGTGCTCAGCGCGGCGAGCAATTCGGAACGGGTACGCGGCCCGGACTGCAAGAGGTAGATCACTGGCGGCACAGACACCAGCCGAAGAGTGGTTGCGTCAAGCCAAAGGGTGAGGTCATCCGGCTTGCTACCATGGCGGTATTTCGTGATGCTGAGGAGGGCCTCGTTGGTGCGCTTGTCCGGTCTGGTCAACTCCAACAGCAAATCCGGCACATCCGCGAACTGCCCGGAGCCGCGAATCTTCGCAGCCGCATCCCCTTCGGAATCGTCCACCTTGGGTTTGCGATTGTGCCGGACAAACAGCTTTGTTTTGGTGGGCAGGTCTGTGACCAGGTCAAAAAACTCTCCCACTGTTGTTTCGTCATTCGGGGACTGGTGCCCCCTGAAGAACGGATTCGCCGTATCCAGCACAAGCACTTCCGCTTTCGCCTCCCCAAGCCAGTCCTTTAGGAGAGAGAATTTCTGTTGCAAATCCGTAGCGCGGTGAAACTGTTTTAGCTGCGCTTCGTTAGCAAAGTAGATTCTCTCTGGCGGAGTCTCGCTGGCGTACATCTTGCCAAGACGACTACCGAGTGCCGCAGGACTCATCTCTGTCTCAAAGAAAAATACTCGACGCGCTTTGGGCACTTGCCACACACCTAGAAACGGTTTGCCCGTTGCAAGCGATTCGGCCAATTGCAGAGTAAAGATGGTCTTGAATACTTCTGGTGCGCCATGCAATCCGGCGATTTCCTTCTCATGTAGCAAGCCAGCGATGACGGGTTTGGGTGGAGAAACCCTTGCCTGCCAGATTAGGTCTGCGATTCCCGTTTGGCGGGGGCCTTCTTGGATTTCCTGGGGGGCTTGTTCGGAAGTGTGGGGAGGGAGCAAAGAATTGAGTTCAACGGCGGTAGCTGTCATATCCGAATTTCCGAGTGTAGTCGTAGTCGTCCTTTCGGTCGAGTGCGTATGTCATGCGCCTTCTCAAGTAGGTCTGTGACGCGAACAGTGATTTTGCGGAAACGCATTCACCATTCTCGAAGGAGAGTTCCGCTTGATCGCCTGTCTGATCCGGGTCATGGAACACAAACTCCACCTTGTCGCCAACCAACTCGCAGCGCAAGAGCTGAAGCCGCTGTGAAGCGTGCAGGAAGATAGCCAGCGGGAGGCGCATCGTCGAAAATGTCTCGGTTTTTTCCATTGCCGTTACTCTCCTCGCTCAAGTTTGTAGCGGCTGTTTTCGCTGTCGGCCTCATCCAACGGAACGTCTCCCACGCGATTGCGAAGAGCTTCTATGGTAGCCCGGCGCTTTTCCACTGGGATGGCATTGATCTGTTGGAGAGACAATTCGCTCGCCGCATGCGCGGGCCGCCTCACTGGGCCTCGACTGCTGGAGTTGCCAGAGTTGCCCGCAGTACCATCTGTCCCCCACATGGAAACCGCGTTGTAGAAGGAATGGTAGAGTTCGTCCAAGTCGTCTGGACCTCCGTAGCCTGCCTCTGCATTCAAGGTTTGGCGAGCGGCTACGGGCCGTTCCTTGATAAACCTCTGGCAGACCTCCACATCGCCATAGAACTTTTCAAAGCCTGGATGGTTCTTTTCAGCGCGCTGCCGGGCTTCTGTGACTGTTTGCTGAATCACGGCTACGCCTTGCTGCAACGCCTGCAACGTGCGGAGGGTCGTCTCGCTGGCAATATGCGCGACAGCTTCGGCGCTCAAGCCAGGTCTTGGCTGCGCCTCGAATAGAGAATCAAAATCATCATCATAACTGGACATATGTTTCCTTTTCCTTTCGTTCTGCGGTGCGTTGAGAATTCGCGTGAATCTCAGCCAGCTTGCAAGCTAGCAAGGATTTGCGTTGGGGTGAATCAAGAGGCAGCCTCTCGGCCACCGCTCTTTCCTCTGGCGTGTAGTAGAGGAATGCAGCTAGTTGTAAAGCCATGGGGGTAGGTTCTTTCCGGGCTACCCTCCAAGGCCCTTTTTTGTTTCGATTTGCAGGGATTTAAGTGCGGACTTCTGCTCCGGCACTTTAAGCCTTCATGCCTGTTTCATGCGGAACGTCAGATTGATGCGCTCGCCGATTGGCTTGACCGTTTTGGGCACCGAGTGCTGCCACTCGGAATTGGTTCGACCGCGCATAACTAGCAGATCGCCGTGTCCCGGCAAGAATTCGACAGTCGTCGACTTGTCTAGCTTTGATCCGCTGATTATTTTTGCCAGCCTGAATGGCCGTGTCGCGCCGAGGGTCAGGCTAGGGATCGTGGGTTCTGGGTCGCCGTAATCGTCGTCGCTGTGCGGCGAGATGTAGTCCTTACCGTTCCGGTAGCGGTTGATGAGGACAGCGTTGAACTTGCCGAAGCCCGCTGCGGCAATTTTGTCGATGACCTCTCGGAGGTAGTCCGGCATCGGAGCGGCTTTCAGAACAATCCCTTTCGAATAGGGGTAGTCCCAGGAGCCGTACCAAGCTTCGAGACGCGGGATCGGCTTGCTGCCGAAGAGCTGAATGTAGTTTTGCTTGAATTCTGACTCGGCCTGGATGTGCTCCATCAGAGCGTCAGCCTTCTCCCGGCTCAAGAAGCCGGGAACCAGAACTACGTCTGGCGCGTCAATCACAGGGTGCCTCTCGTGCCGGCGTCAAACTGCTCGCGCACGGCCCGGTCAAACTCATCCAGGGCCGGAGCAATCTGCTGAATGAGTTTTGCGGCCTGCACCTGTTCGGCCGCAGTGCGAACCAGAGCGGAAACCTCCACCACGCCATCTTCGGTCAGATCAATCGTTACAACTGGAGTTGCCATTATTGGCTCCTTTCATCTTCTTAAATCTCAGGATTCTGCCTCGGACCGCTCGGATGCGGTCCCGGATTGTTACAGCGGAAACCTTTGCTCGGTTGAAACTCTTCAGAAGCTCTTGCCCTTCTTCAGTGCAAAATCGAGCGCGAATCCGAGCGCGAAGTTTTGGATCAGTGCTTTTGCCTTGATATAGATCGGGGAACTCAATGTCTCGCAAATCAGGCGGCAAAATTTCGTACTGCATAACCTTGATGATGGCCGATTCCTTCAAGCCACCCAGGAGGAGTTCGCAAATCCGGAGATCCATCTGGGAGTATGCCCTCGACGAGGCGCCCATGACCTCGACGTGATCGGATGGCTCGGCATCGTCGGCATCCTCCGCCATTGACCGTTCCGGGAATCGACGGATACGAACTCGCCGTCGTTCCTCGCCTGACAACGCTTGTGATTCTTCGAGCGGCGATTCGCCCAGTGTCCAACCTGGCGTTTCTTTATCGATCAACTGTTCTAGGGGGGTTAAGGGACGTGGTCTCCTAGGAGGGAGACTCGCGCCCAGTGGAAGTGAGCGCTTGGAAGTGTCTGTTTCTTCACTGTCGACCTGATACGGAGCATTACTTAGATACTCCGGGAAAAGTGTGAATGCTCGTGTTGGCTCCTCGCTGACATCGAGAACGGCTGGGCCGTCGTTGCGGTATTCGTCGAAAGCGGCGCGGTCCTCTTCGCTGAGGCGCTTGCGGAATCGCGCTAGCTGATCCTTTGTGATTGCAGGGGCGTCAGCGACTTCAGCCCCTCGAAGTGGGTAGGATGAGGGGCGTCGAAGTGGGCGGTCGAGTGACGGAGGTTTCTTGGTTATCCGGATTACGCGAACACTGTCAGGCGCGATGGTTTCTGTAAACACGTTCTCTGGGCCGTCACGCCTCACTAGTTCTTCAAGGATTTCCCCGCGGAATCTTCCGCACCGCTCCGCAAGCGAGGCGAGTTGGTCGGGGTTGAGTGTTTGTAAGCCTGGGAGGAGGTGTGGTTCGATTCTTCGGATTTCAATTTTCCTTGGTTGGTCTAGGCCTTCCGCACTCTGAGGGACCTTCGTTTTCGCGCTTAGGAGCCGAGCGAGTTCCGCAAGGAGTGCAGCGCGGAAAAGTGCGCGAAAAATTTCGAGGTTCACAAAGCCAGGGAGGTGTTGCGAGACAGGTTTTTCGATCATCGATGTACAATATTCCTTTGATAGACGGGAGCCCTTCCGCACTCCTAATCGGAGCGTGATTAAACGGAAAGACAGCCCGTTCTGAAAATGTGAGTTGCTAAGAGGGGGACGCTTCGGGATGTGCCTATTGGCCTACGGTCCCCTTGAGGTCGGTTGGCTTGATCATCCCTAATTGGTAGGATGCCGACTTGGAGGCGGGAGTGCCGACTTAGAGGCGGGAGGTTGCGAGGTCCCTTCAATTACGGCATTCCGGAAGATGTATTGATGGGAAAGGACTTAGCTCGACCGCCGGAAGAGGCCCCTAATCGGCCCTTTAGCCGCCCGTGTCTCTGATCCTCTCGGCCCTCCGTGCCATCGCTTCGTCGGCCTTTGGAGCCGCGAGAGGCACCGTCGTGTTGCGCAAAGAAGGCAGACAGAAACAATGCGGCTAACAACATCATTTGTCGTTTTCTCCTTTCAAACGCTCCCAAATTGGTTGCACAAACGATTGCACACAGCGTTCCCGTCCTGCCCAAACACCCCAGGGAAATCCAAACAGAGGGAGTCGTAACCGATTGGAAAGAGGCAGGCCGGAGCGAGAGACTTGCCCTGCAAAACCTCCATTCGTGGGTTCGAATCCCACCCGCGCCTCCAACCCAGGGTTAGCTTTTTGCCGCCACGTGCGACTGTAGCGGAAGTCAACGGCCAAGACTTACGGGCCAAGGCCTCGGAATAGCTAACGTCATCAGCAGCAGCCCGAGCAGCGCCATGTTTTTTAGAAAGTGGGTCATCTCACCCATCTTCGCCATCG
>Ga0126373_10000517_pt1 | contig 25478 bp, 18 predicted proteins | sample PanSoiMetPlot_11_FD_92545 | JGI IMG/M metagenome (GOLD analysis project Ga0126373, IMG submission 92545) | Tropical forest soil microbial communities from Panama - MetaG Plot_11 | ecosystem: Environmental > Terrestrial > Soil > Tropical forest > Bulk soil | place: Panama | collected 2016-02-17 | reverse complement strand
TTAATCTCGATTTTCGGTACCGGCCGCCAGATGATTTGCTGGCTGGATTGAGCGTGGGGGGCGGTGGCGACGATCGCGTCTTTGGAGTATTCGCGGCCGCGCGGCTTGGGATACGTGCCCACGCGCTGGCTGGCCGTGACGTCCGGCACGGTTTTCTTAATTGCGTAATAGACGATTCTGCGCTCTTGGGGACGGATCAACTCGTCGTAGACGGGTCGCGCCGACTGCGGCTCTTCGTGATAGGACGGGATCAGCGCAAGGCCGAAGATAGCGAGCGCATGTACGCCGATCGAAGTAAAAAACGACACCGGCCGGAACTGGTAGCCGCCCATGGCTGTGGGACGCGAAATGGTGGTGGAGTTGCTCATGCGCACCCGTATTTTCAGGCTCATCTAGAATCGAGATCGACCACCGAGCGCATATTCCTTCTATCGGTTAACTCGCGCCACAACGGAAGGCCGTGGCGGCGTTAACTCCTCTTCCGGGCGGGAGGCCCGCGGCCTCCTGTGGTGCCTACATCCTAAATGTGCCGCGATCGGGCGGGTACGAACGACCGACAGATTACAAAAACGGACTGCTTATAAAAGAAGAATACCAGACTCGATTCGGATCCTCGATGTCCGACGGTACTGGGACCGGTTAGTGCGAGGCTAGCGCGGACTGAAGCGCCGGGCGGCGAGAGTCGGAAACCTGGAAAAGGCTGTCCGGGAACTGCCGATAGTTGAGCATCTCCTGGTAGATCAGATTTTCCTGGCTGAAATTCAGCGCTAGACCCGCGAGGTATTGCAGACGCAGGTTGCCATCGCGATTGATCTCGGCTGAGGCGAGCCAAGGTTTCAGGTCCTGAGCGCGGCCGGCATAGGTGGTGACAAGCGACATAGGCGATTGAAAGCCGACTTCAGCAAGCGATCTGACGACGCGAGCGTACGGGGGCGAGGCGAACCGCTGCTCCATGCGATCGACGTCGATGGGAGAGTCACCAGCCTTACCCGCCAGGACGACGTCGTAACCGCCGCCACCGTTTTCATTGCTCCAGACGGTGCCGTTCGGGAAGACATCGAAGAACGTGGCGATTTCGCTCTTGACGGTTGCGAGATCGGTTTCGTACAACGGAACCCACTGCGTGACGATCCCGCCTGGATTGAGATGCGCTTTGACAAGCTCGAAATATTCCTTCGAGTAGAGCGTCGCGCTACCTTTCACCCAAGGATGAATCGGATCGGAAGTGATGATGTCGAATTTGTCGGGAGAGGTGAGGATGTAGTGGCGCGCGTCGTCGAAATTGATTTTCGTCCGCCGATCGTGAATGACGTCGTAGTTTTCGTGCGGAAAGAAGATGTTGGCGGTGCGAGGGACCAGCGGTTCCATCTCGCAGATCACGATTTTTTCCATGCCCGGATAGACCGTGAAGGATCCGGCGGTGACGCCGGCGCCGAATCCGACGATCAGCACCGACTTGGGATTGGGATGGAACAGGCCGGGGAGATGGCCAAGCATGCGCTGAAGCCGCATGTCGTAGGGTTCGGTGGAGGCTTCCACTTTGCCGCTGACGTGAAACTGCATCGCTCCGTCGTCCCATTGCGAGATGGCGATGGAGGAGTTGATTCCTTCGCCGACGAACAGGATTTTGGCGCGGCTGGTGGACGTCATGATGCGGCGTCCGTAGGCGATCAGCATTCCGGGTACAGGCGGTATGAGGAAAATGAGCCAGAGTGCGCCTGCGGTCGCACCGGCGAGCGCGAGTGCCCCGGCTTTTTTTCGCCAAGGCCAAGCGTTTCTCCAGGTCCAAACCATCGGCCCGAGCAGCAACAATCCGCCGATGGCAGACAGCACGATCAGCAAACGCTCGCTGCGGCCGCTTCCGAGGCGGGGAATCAAAAGCAGGCTGAAGGCCAGCGCTCCTACGATTGCACCGGCAGTGTTGGAGGCGTAGACGCCGCCCACCATGCGTCCGGGATCTTCGCCGGGATCCGCGACGGAGGCTAGCGCGAGCGGAAAACTTGCGCCCCACAGCAGAGCGGCCGGGAGGATGGTCCATAAGCAGCGCACGAAATCGATTTGGAAGGTGAACCAGGGGCCGCTCGAAAGCAGCGGGTTGATCGGCCAATAGGGCAGCGAGTCGGCCAGCATGTAAGCGGTCCAGGCAATCGCGGCCACCAGCAGCAATTGGCAGCATCCGAGAGCGGCGCGCGGACGCCGGACAGACTTCGCCCACAGAGAACCGGCGGCGCTGCCGAGGCCGATGCCGATCAGGAAAACGGCCAAGATGATCGAGAACGTGTAGACGGTAGCGCCGAGCAACAATCCGAGCAGGCGCGTCCAGACTACTTCGGCGCCCAGCGCGCATGCGCCCGAGAGAGCAATCGCGACGTAGACTTCCCACGCGCCTCGGGCGGGAGGTTTGCGGAATCCGGCGACGTCGCTGGCCGCCTGGAACGAACTCCGCGAAGCGATCGGAAGACTGACAATCGCCACGGCTGCATTCAGCGCGACACCGGCCAAGGTAGCGGTCGTGAGATTGTAAACGCGGAGCAGATAAAACCCCGCGAAGATGCATCCGGACACTGCGCCCGCGGTGTTGGCCCCGTAGAGCAGGCCCATCCAGGAGACACCTTCTGGATCGGTTTCAATCCAGCGCGCCGCCGCCGGCAGCGACGCACCCATCAGCATGGTGGGAGGCATCAGGCAGAGCGCGCACACAACCGCACGCATGAACATGGCCGGCAGACCGTGACCGACGGCGGCAATATAGATGCGGTCGATCAGGGGCATTCCGAACAACGCCGCGAGCGCGCATGCGCCGATGCCGAGCTCGATAAAAGCATACAAACGAAGAGGGTGCTGGTTACCGGCGACGACACGCGGCCACAACAGGCTGCCCAGGGAGAGGCCCCCCATAAACGTGGCCAGCAGGACGCCGAGCGAAACGGCTGTCGATCCGATGACCAGCTGCAGTAGCTGATACCAGACCACTTCGTAGATGAGGGCTGAGCATCCGCTAGCGGTAAACAGCAGGAGAAGCAAGGGAAGGTATGGTCGAGCGGGTCCCGGAACGCGGGGCTTTTCGAGCGAAATTCCGACTGGGAGATTCTTAACGGCAGACATGGATTGCAATCTGTCGCATGATACCTCACCGAGGGGAGCCGAGGCGCGCGAGAGTAAGGGGACATACGAGTTCCTGCCCACGAGTTAGTTGGATCTAACTGGCTCTAACTGGGGCATAACCCATGCTGTCCAAAAGTACTATGATGTTCAGTATACTTGGTACGGATCAAACGGATGGCCTAGTACTTCAATTGAACTTTTGGTTGAAGTTATCAAGATGAAATTCAAGTGTGATGGAGTGTTGCTATGAAGGTGCGGATCACTTATTGCTGCTCGCGTTGCGGGTCGGATGAATTTCGGCCTGCGATTTCACGACGCTTGGCGGATGGCCTGCTGGCGTGCCTGAGTGTCCGCCCGCAACGTTGTTACATGTGCCGCTCACGATTCTATTTGTTCCAGCCGGCAGGGCTGCGAGCCTTGCTCAGGGCGCTCGACCAGCCAAGCCTCGGCGCGGTGCCCGGTAAGCCGGTGGGTTCGGAAGACGCGCCGCGGGCGATGGCGGTAGGGGCCGGAGTGGTCCGTCGCTAGCTCCGCGCCGCGCGAACGCTACCATGGAGGTGAATGCCTCCGATCGGCCGTGTCCTTGAAACCTCGCTCTATGTCGACGATGTCGCGCGGTCCGCTGAGTTCTACGAGAGCCTGTTTCAGTTCGAGAAGCTTGTTTACGACAATCGATTCTGCGCGCTAAGTGTCGGCGGACAACAGGTGCTGCTTCTGTTTCGCAAGCACGGAACCACGGAGCCGATCACGATTCCCGGAGGCGTGATTCCACCGCACGACGGGGATGGAACGACGCATCTGGCGTTCACGATCCCGCTCGAATCGGAAGGCGAATGGAGGGAGTATCTCGACGCGCGCCGCATACCGATCGAATCGCGCGTCGCATGGCCGCGAGGCGGGTTCAGCCTTTACTTTCGCGATCCGGACGGGCACCTTCTGGAGTTAGCCAGCCCCGGCATTTGGGCTATTTATTGACCGGCTGATCCGCCGACGCAAAACCCGCGGCGGCGATTTGTGCGATGTCCATCAAGCGCGGCGGTGTCTTTGAAATTCCCGAGAGGGCATCGCGAAACATGGTGTTGCAGAATGGGCAGGCGGCGCCGACGATGCTGGCTCCGGTTGCGACGAGTTCTTTAGCGCGCGTTACACTGACGCGATCGCCCGTTTCTTCGCCGAGGAAGGCCAGTCCCCCGCCCGCTCCGCAACAGAACGAACGCTCGCGCGCGCGCGGTGGATCGATGACCTTGCCGAAGCGGCCCGCGACGCTGCGCGGTGCATCGTAAACTCCGCGATAGCGTCCGAGGTAACAGGGATCGTGGTAGACGATGGTCTCACCCGCCCCGGTCTTGCCCGGCAGTTGGTCGAGGTGGCGGGCCATGAATTCGCTGTGGTGCTCGATGGGCGGGGCTTGGCCGTATTCCTTCCAGTCGGTCCCTATGGTGCGGACGCAATGCGGGCAGATGGAGACGATTTTCTTCACCTTGCTCTGCTTCAAGGTTTCGAGATTGCTTTCGGCGAGCTGGCCGAAGGCGAGGTCGTTGCCAAGGCGGCGGGCCGGATCGCCCGTGCATTTTTCTTTGCGCAGGACACCAAAGCTAACGTTCAGCCGGCGCATCACCTGGGCGAACGAAGCGATAATCTCGCGTCCCTGCGGATCGTACGCGCCCATGCAACCCAGCCAGAGGCAGTAGTCCTGGGTTCCGTCGTAGATAGGAAATTCCTGTTTCTGGACGAACTTGTCGCGTTCGGTAGAGGAGAATCCGAGGGAGTTGCCGTTGCGCTCAAGGTTGAGGAAGAGCTTCGTTCCGTAATCGTCTTCCCAGTTGCCCGTATTGACGGCGCCGCGCCGGAGGCTCACGATGATGGGCAGGTGTTGAACGCCAACGGGACATTGGAACTCGCAAGCTCCGCAGGTGGTGCACTGGAACGGCGAGATCTGAGGAATGTATTTGTCGAGGATGGGCTCTTCGCTTGACGGGCCGAGGTCGTTCAGGTAGCGGCGGACGCCTAACGCGATTTCTTTGGGATTCAGAACCTTTCCGGTGTTGGCGGCGGGGCAATGCTCGGTACAGCGGCCGCACTCGACGCAAGAGTAAGCTTGCAGCGAGACGAGCTTGGTGATGTTTTTGCCTGTGTCGAGCCCGAAGTCTTCGTCGCCGGATAGCGGCGGGATCTGGCTGAACTCCAGGCGCTTGAGAAAAACAGTAAGTGGACTCAGCACCAAGTGCAGGTGCTTGGTGTGCGGAATCAGCGGCATGAAAACCAGCAAAGTGAGGGTATGAGCCCACCATAAGGCTCGGCTGGAATCGCCACCGCGCAGGAAAGTCATCAGGTACGTGAGCATCAAGAGAAAGATAAGGAGAGCGATCACACCCGACTGATACGACAGAGCTCCGAGCCATTTGGGACGGATCACAAATCGGCGGAAGGCGAGGCCAGTGATGGAAATCGCGACGGCGATGCCGAAAACCGCCGCGATCGTAAAATAAATTCTTCCGAAGAAACCGTCGCGGCTCAGGAACTCGAGGTGAACGCCCGTGGCAAAGTGGTTGATCGTGACCAATGCAAAGGCGCAGAACCCCCAGAAGACAAAGGCGTGAGCGATGCCGGGCAGCGGGCGTTGGAGGATCACCTTTCCCTGCAGCAGTACTTCCCAGATAAAGGTCCTAACGCGGCAGTCGATTGGATGGATGTCGAAATCAGGATCCTGCTTGGACGCCATGATGACTCGCCAGACCCTGCCAAAACGAACCCAAAAACCGTAAACCGAAGCGACCAGCAGCACCAGAAACACGCCGGCCTCCGGCCACGAAACTTGAACCATAACTTGCGAGTGTAGCGCAGGTTGTCACGGCCGCACGACGTTTCGGGGCGATCAGCCGAGTGCGCTAAAGACATCGGTGGTTGGCTACGATAGTCAGGAAGGAGAACACTTGCGATTCATCATGTCCGGAGCCGCCGGTTTTATCGGCTCCCATCTCTGCGACCGGCTGCTTGCGGAAGGCCATTCAGTGCTCGGGCTCGATAACTTTATGACGGGCTCGGGACGGAATCTGGAGCACCTGGCGGGAAGTCCCGCCTTTGACTTCCGGGAATGGGACGTTTGCGTGCCGCTCGAAGTGGACGAGCCGGTAGACGGGGTGTTGCACTTGGCGTCGCTCGCGAGTCCGAAGGACTATTTCGAGCACCCCATCGAGACTCTGGATGTGGGCTCGGCGGGAACGCGCAACATGTTGGAGGTCGCGCGGCGGCATGGGGCTCGCTTCATGGTCACTTCGACCTCGGAATGCTACGGGGATCCCCTGGTGCATCCTCAGGTGGAGACTTACTGGGGTAACGTGAATCCCGTAGGCGTGCGCTCCTGTTACGACGAAAGCAAGCGTTACGCGGAAGCTTTGACGATGGCTTACCATCGCGTGCACGGGCTGCGCACGAACATCGCGCGAATATTTAACACCTACGGGCCGAAGATGCAGCTTGACGATGGGCGGGTGGTACCGGCGTTCCTGGATCAGGCGTTGAAGGGTCAGCCGCTCACTGTGTATGGCAACGGATCGCAGACCCGCAGCTTCTGTTATGTGCGCGATCTGGTGGATGGTTTGTACCGGCTTGCGCTGAGCGACGAGCGCTATCCCGTGAATTTAGGCAATCCACTGGAGATGACTATTCTCGAGTTCGCAGAGCGGATCCGCCGTATCACGGGTACCAGCGCGCCCATCGATTACCGTCCGCTACCGGAAGACGATCCCAAGCGCCGCCAGCCCAACATCGCGAAAGCGAAAAAGGTATTGGGCTGGGAGCCGAAGGTGTCGCTCGAAGAGGGGTTGCGCGAGACGATCGCGTATTTCCAGCAGGTTGCTTCACCGGCCTTGGTGCGCAGCTAGGAACGGCGTCCGCCCCGAACCTCTACCCAAACTTTCGCAGCTGCGCTGCGGCCGAGCTGTACCGGCTTGTCGCCGATGCGGAGGGTCAGCGTGTCATCGTAGTTGGCAGCGAGCATCTTGACAGCTGCGCCGGGGCGGATGCCCAAGCCGTTCAGATACTCAAGCAAGCGGCGATCGCGTTCGAAGACACTGATCACAGTGACGTCGGCTTCGCTGCGGACTTCATCGAGGGGCCGCAAGCCGCGGTTGCGCCGGTCCTGCGGGGTATCGCGCTCGACGCGGTTGCCATGCGGGCAGGCCTCGCCGGTGCCGAGGCGTTCAGCGAGTTTCCGTTCGAAGTCTTCTGAAACCGCGTGTTCGAGCTGTTCGGCTTCGTCGTGGACTTTGTACCACTCCATACCGAAAACTTCGGTAAGCATGCGCTCGATGAGATGATGCCGGTTGAGGAGGCGATTGGCGATTTCACGTCCGGCCGACGTGAGCGAGAGCTGGCCTTCGCGACCGGCCCGGATCAGCCCGTCGCGCTTAAGACGCTTGATTGCCATGGTGACGGCGGGCGGCGAAACATTGAGCCAGCGCGCCAGCGTCGCGGCGATGACGGGTTCGCCTTCGCTCTCGGCTTCGGCGATGGTCTTGAGATAATTCTCCTTGGAAATCGTGATTTTCAGCGCCAAACCTGAATTGTATCGTGGCGTGGTGGGCGAGCCTCCGACAGCGGACGTGCATTCGTTCGCGTTCGGCGTCACAATCTAAAATATGACGCGAAGAACTTTCTCGAAACTCGGCGCGGCCGCTCCGCTGGTGCTTTCGGTACCCGCAATTGCTCGAATCAACTCGCGGATCGACGGGGTCATAATCGGCGCACAGACGTACAGCTTCCGCGATTTGCCGCTCGACAGATGCATCAGCAGCATGCACGATATCGGTTTGGGCTACGCGGAATTCTGGATCGACAAGATGCTGCCGCCGGATCCGGAAAAGCGGAAGGCCTGGCTTTGGAACCCGCCAATGGACGAAGTCAAGAGCGTACGCAAGAGCTTCGACGATGCTGGGATTCAAATCTACGCGGTGAATTACAGTTTCCGCGACGAGTGGACGGACGAGCAGATCGAGAAAGGCTTCGAGGTGACGCGCGCGCTCGGAACCAACAAGATCACCGCCTCGTCGAATGTTGACATCTCGGCGCGCGTCGACAAGTTCGCTCAGCAATATCAGACCTACGTCGGCTTTCATAATCACGACAGCATGAAGCCGAATGAATTCTCCACGCCCGACGATTGGAAGAAGGCGATGGAGGGCCGGTCAAAGTACATCGGGATCAATTTGGACATCGGACATTTCACCGCTGCCGGCTTCGATCCGCTGACGTTTCTCGAGGAACATCACGCGCAGATTCTCACCCTGCATCTGAAGGATCGGAAGAAGAGCCACGGGCCGAACATGCCGTGGGGCCAGGGAGAAACCAACATCCACGACGTGCTGCAAGTGCTCCGGCGAAAGAAATATCCGATTCCGGCGATGATCGAGTACGAATACAACCAGCCTGGGATGGATACGTTCGCGGAGGTGACGAAATGTTTTAACTACTGCAAGCAGGCACTGGCGAATTAGTAGCGCGTCGCCACTGCGGGGTATTTACGTCGAGACGAGTCTCTCGCACCGAGTGGCGTACTCCACGCTGTCATTAGTCTTTCGGACCGCGCACGATGGTGTCCTTGAGCTTGGCCAGTTCGCGGCGCGCGATGGCGGCCCAGGAGCTTCCCGGGTCCAGTTTCAGATACAGCTTCCAATGCTGCACGGCTTTGAGAGGCTGCCCGACCGATTGATAAAGCAGTGCGAGATTGTAGTGCGCGTCCGCATAGCCCGGATGGATGCGAATCGCGGCCACATAATGCGTGAGCGCGCCGCTGCGGTCGCCCCGCTCGTCGAATAAATTGCCGAGATTGAAGTGCGCGAGCGCGTACTCGGGGTCCACCTCAAGCGCCTGGCGATAATGCTGCTCGGCCCGGCGCCAATCGCGAAGATTGAAATAGACCGTGCCGAGATTCACGAGCGAGCCGGCCGAATTGGGATCGATCGCGCAGGCTTTGGTGTAGGCGCTGATGATTTCCTCCACAGGTGCGCCGGACTGCTCGAGCTCCAGGCCTTTCTCGAACCAATGTTCGGCTTCGCGGCGGGCCTGATGGATTTTGGGCGCGGTTTTCGCGGCGCCCCGCGCCGGAAACGACATGAGTTTGTTGATTTCTTCCTGGTCGAAGTCGAGCAGAAGCTGGCCCGAAATGGGCTCCATCTTGCGGCCTGCGAATTGGACCTGGATCTTGCGGCCTTGCGAATAGATTTTGAGCTCGGTGAGAGGATTGCCGACTTCCTTGAGCTTGTCGCGGAGCGCATGCAACGCGCGGCGGATTTGCACCGGAGGGATTTTTTCAGCACGCAGGCCGATTAACGTCCGCAGCGCCAGCATGTCGGCGAAACCAAACGAGCCGGACGTTGTTACCAGATCCTGACGTTCCCAGCTTCGAAGTTGCCGCGAGGAAATGCCGAGCACCCTGCAAATCTCTTCGCGCGAATAAACCTGCTTGGCCGCGGGTGCCGACACGATAAAGTGTAACACTCAGCACGAGGAATTCACCATTCACTGCAATCCCGCAACGGTGTTCTCCATATTTGCATCGATGAGAGTATGATCTTAGTGGGCTGTTGGAAGCTTAGGCCGCAGCTCGACGCCGCGAAGCCTTGGCGCTTTGTGGATTGGTTCGTGACGCAGTACCCAGCTTCCGGTACAACCCTCCAAGGGAGGTGACGCTTTGGCTGTGACTATAGGAGTGCCACGTGAGACATTCCCCGGAGAACGTCGCGTGGCGCTGATCCCGCGAACTTGCGAGGCCCTGACGAAGTTGGGCGCGAGCGTGATAGTGGAGGAATCGGCCGGAGCCGAAGCGGGATTTCCGGACGATCAATACGCAGCGCGCGGGGCGCGAGTGGGCAGCCGCGGCGAGGTTTTCCAGCAGTCCGATATAGTCGTCCAAGTGCGGGCTTTGGGAGCGAATCCCGACGCTGGGCGCGGAGACTTGAACCTGCTACGTGCCGGGCAGATCCTGGTCGGGTTCGGAGAGCCGCTGACGGCGTCGCGAGAGGTGGCCGAGCTTGCGCGCACCGGCGTTTCCTTTTTCGCGATGGAGCTGATGCCGCGCATCGCGCGCGCGCAGAGCATGGACGCGCTGTCGGCGATGGCGACCATCGCGGGCTATCGCGCTGTACTGCTGGCCGCCTCGACGCTGCCGAAGATGTTTCCGATGCTGATGACAGCGGCGGGCACGGTGACGGCTGCGAAGGTTTTCATACTGGGTGCGGGCGTCGCGGGTTTGCAGGCCATCGCGAGCGCACGCCGGCTTGGAGCGGTGGTGTCGGCCTACGATGTGCGCAGCGCGGTGAAGGAGCAGATCGAGAGTCTGGGCGCGAAGTTCGTCGTTCTGAACATCGACGCGGGTGAATCGCAGGATAAGGGCGGCTACGCCAAGGCGATGGGCGAAGAGTTCTACCGGCGGCAGCGCGAGTTGCTCACCGAGGTTCTGCGGGAGCAAGATGTGGTGATCACGACCGCGGCGGTTCCTGGGCAGAAGGCGCCGATCCTGATTACGGCGGAGATGGCGAGCGCGCTGCAGCCCGGGTCAGTGATTGTGGACATCGCGGCCGAGCGCGGCGGCAATTGTGAGCTCACGCATCCGGGCCAGACGGTAGTGCACAACGGCGTCCAGATCCTCGGGCCGCTCAATCTACCTTCGACCATTCCGTATCATGCCAGCCAGATGTACGGGTCGAATGTGACGGCGTTTTTGAAGCTAATGGTGAACAAAGGAGAGCTGAGCATCAATCGGGAAGACGAGATCATTCGCGAGACTCTGGTCACGCACGGCGGCGAGGTGGTGAACGCGCGCGTGAGCGAAAGACTGGGCATGACGCCGGTGCAGGCAGGAGGAGCGAGGTAGGAAATGGGTCAATACGAATTTGATTTGTGGGTTTTCATGCTGGCGGCCTTTCTGGGCTTTCAATTGATTCGCGGTGTCTCGCCGCTGCTGCACACACCGCTGATGTCGCTGACCAATGCGATTTCGGCCATCGCGGTTGTGGGAGCGATTTTGATCACCGGCGAGAAGGATGCCAGCGCGCTGTCGCGCATTCTGGGCTTCTCGGCTGTGTTTCTCGCGGTGCTCAACGCGGTGAGCGGGTATTTGATCACTGACCGCATGCTGAAGATGTTCAAGCGCAGGGAGCCCGAAAAGAAATGAAACTCGACGATACACTGCTTCCTTTTCTGTACATGCTCGCGGCTATGGGATTCATCCTCGCCATCAAGTGGATGAACTCGCCGGCGACGGCGAGGCGTGGCGTGATCGTCGGCGAGATCGGCATGATTCTGGCAGTCGCCGGGACGCTGCTGCGCTTCGAGGTGGTGAACTACCAGTGGATTTTAGTGGCGTTTGTACTCGGGACGGCGGCCGGAATTCCGATCGCTTACATGATGCCGATGACAGCGGTCCCGCAGCGGACCGCGTTCTCGCATGCGTGCGGCGCGCTGGCGTCGGCGCTGATTGGAACGGCTGAATACTACAAGGGAGTGAATCAAGGAACCGGGCTCAGCGGTACCGTGATGACTGCGCTGGTCGTCGAAACGCTGCTCGGCTTTCTGACGTTCACCGCCAGTCTGATGGCGTTCGGGAAATTGCAGGAAGTTCTGCCGCAGCGGCCCATCACGTACAAGGGACAGAATTTCGTGAACCTGGGAATTTTCGCGGCGGCAGCCGGGATCGGGCTGACGCTGATCGTGGCGCCGGAGCGAGCCGTGTTGTTTCCAGTGTTCGCGGTGATGGCGCTGTTGTTTGGCGTGCTGTTAATCATACCGATCGGCGGCGCGGATATGCCCACAGTGATCGCGCTGCTCAATTCGTACGCCGGACTTTCAGCCGCCGCGATGGGGTTCGTGCTGAACAACAAAATGCTGATCGTGGCCGGAGCGCTGGATGGATCTTCGGGGTTCATCCTGGCGATCATCATGTGCCGCGCGATGAACCGGTCGTTCTCGAACGTCCTGTTTGGCGCGTTCGGGCAATTGCAGACCACCGTCGCCGCTTCCGAGGCGCGGCCTTATCGCTCCGCCACCGCAGAAGAAGCTGCTTCGATTTTGGACGCGGCCCGAACCGTTGTCGTGATCCCGGGCTATGGGATGGCGGTGGCGCAGGCGCAGCACAAGCTGCGGGAAATGTTCGATATGCTCGGAAAGCGCGGAGTGAACGTCGAGTTCGCGATTCATCCGGTGGCGGGCCGCATGCCTGGGCATATGAACGTGCTGCTGGCCGAGGCGGACGTCCCCTATGACAAGCTGCGCGAGATGGATGATATCAACCCAGAGATGCCCAACGCGGATGTGGCGCTGATTATCGGCGCGAACGACGTGGTGAACCCCGCGGCGGAGACCGATCCCAAGAGCCCCATCGCCGGCATGCCGATTATTCAGGCTTACAAGGCTCGGACGGTGATGGTGATCAAGCGCAGCATGAACCCTGGATTTGCCGGAATCGACAACGATTTGTACTACATGCCGAACACAATTATGCTGTTCGGCGATGCCAAGGCGTTCATCGCGAGCATCGTCAAAGAGCTGGCGGCGGTGGGCCACGCCGCGTAAAAAACCGTTAGAAATGCCGTTAGAACCCTTGCACAGCGCTGTTCGCAGGCATATCATAATGCGCGTACCTCAAACCATCCCGTTTAAGGAGATGTCGAATGACACAAAGTGAACTCGTCAAGCTGCTCGCCACGAATAACGACGTCAGCAATAAAGTAGCGAAGACCATGCTCGAAAATCTGGCACAAACGGCCGTGAAAGAAGTGAAGAAGAACGGCGTGTTCGCGCTGCCCGGGCTAGGCAAACTGGTGCGAGTGGATCGCAAGGCACGCGTCGGCAGAAACCCAGCCACCGGTGAAACGATCAATATTCCGGCGAAAAAGGTAGTGAAATTCCGCGTAGCCAAGGCGGTGAAAGACGCGATCGTACCGCCCAAGGCGAAGAAAGCCGCGAGCTAGATCAGCGCGCTGCGGTCGCGTTTGCGGTGAAGGCAGGATTCTTTGCGAGGCTCACCAGATTCGCGAGAATCCGATAGGCGCCCGGCACGCCGTCCGGCAGCTGCCGGTACAGCGCGAATGCGTCGTAAATGTAGGCGCCCTTGCCGTAGCGAGCCAAGAGCAATCCTCCGAGCTGCGGATCCTGGTCGGGATCGTGCGTCTCGACCAGGGGCAAGTAATGCTGATCCCAGGTCTGCATGAATCCATGCCCACGTTCTTCCACCCAGTTTGAAAAGTCCGCGGCGGTGACGCGATTCGGCCAGGTCATCACGGGATCGTCCGGCTTCAGCAAACGAACCTGATTGGATTCGTCGACAACTTTCTGCGGATTCGAGCCGAGCGTGAAGGGGTAGGGGCCGTAGTTCTGATCGAAATCCTGAAGCTGGTATTGAACGATGAGCACGCCTCCGTTCTTGACATAGTCGAGCAGACGGCCATTGGCGGCTTTCAATTCGGCGCGCACGGCGTAGGCGCGGGTTCCGAGAATGATGGCGTCGTAGCCGGACAGATTGCCTTGCGAAATGTCGCTGGCAGCGAGGATGCGAACCGAGCGGCCGAGATTCTCTAGTGCGCGCGGGACTTCATCGCCGGTACCAGGCAGGTAGCCGATGCGAACGTCCGCGGTTGTAACGTCGACGGCGACGGCGCGATACACGGCGGGACGATAGTAGGGATAGGATCGCAGGCCGGCGTAGCCTGTCAATCGATATCCTTCCTCATAGGCTTTTCCTTGATATTCAGCGACCGCCGTGATGCGGCGCTCGCCCGCCTCCAGCGCGCTGGGCAGAACGGTGAAGCTGATTGTTTGGTCTTCACCGTCGCGAGCCATTGCAAAATCAGCCGATTCGGGCGTGGATCGCCAACCGGCAGGGAGTTTGAGACGAACCGTTCCCTGGGCAGGCCCCTTCACATTGCTGTGAACCGTGCAAGAGAACTCAAACGATTTGGCGCCCAGTGGCACTGCACCGGCAGCCGGCGAGACTTCTACTGAGATCGCCGGAGCGACGATCAAAGGCTGTGGAAGTACACCTTGACCCTGCACGCGCTGCATCGCCTGGACCACTTCTGAGAGATGCAGCGCAACGCCGCGATAGGAAACCGCGGCGTTCACCGCAAGGGGATAGGGAGCCGACGACAAGTTGCGATCGCCGGGATTCGTGAGATCGTAGTACGGCTGTTCATCGTTTGGCCGCGTGAAATAGGGGCGCGTAATGGCGGCGTCCTGAGGCGCGGCAACCGAGAAACGCGCTTGGCCCAGGGCACGGGGCGCGATCGTTTTCGGCAGATCGCCCTTGGGATAAAAGGTCCAGGGTTTACCGTCGGAGGCTGCGAGGGCGATCGAATCGACCGTCACGTTATCTTGGCTCGGATTCATCAGATCCACGCGCAAAGAGAAGGTCTGGCCGGGAATCGCGATGGTGAAAGATGGACCGGATTGCGGAAACGGTCCCTGGCGCGCCGACTCGCGGTCCGGTGCAACCACGGCAAAGAGCGACAGACCTAGCGAATCGGCAAGAGCGCGTTCAAACTGGCTTTCTTTTGCAGTCAGTTCAAACAGGACGTCGCTCTTACCGGTGTCAGCGATGGCGCTCGTTCGGACTCGCTCCATGAGTGCGCGTGTGGCGCGCAGACCATCGGAAAGCGCTGGGGCGATGCCTTGTGGACGATCGGGCTGATACTGCGCGTTGGCCTGATCGGCAAGCTGGGCAAGATTTGCCAGGCCGCTCTTCAGCCAGTCGGGCGCGTCCGGGGACAGGGAGGCAATGCCCTGCACCGAAGCATCGATGCCATCGAAAAAAGATTCCTCGTGATCCGCTGCAGGTACGCGCGAGCCGTAGCGATGATAGGCGCTCGACTGGGGCGATGGCGGAGGAATCGAGACACCGTTGTTCTGGCTTTTCTGATAGCCGAGGCCGTCGCGGCCGATCTGGAGATAGCTCAATCCAGCGGCGGTGGCGAAGTCGCCCTCTTCTATTTCGAGCGTCGTGGACGGCTTCTCGCTCGACGAGGTCTGCTTGATGTAGTCGAAAAATCGCACGGGCACGTACTTGTCGATCGCGTAATCGTACATGCCTTTGTCGGTGACATCGAAAAATGGGACGCGCGCATACATCTTGAGCGGCGACCAGGGCCTGATGCCGGCGCGGACCTGTTCGGGGAATTTCGTTGGATCTCCTGCAGCGAGAAACGCCTCTTGCGCCATCTGTCCAGAGACCTGGTGCTGGCCGTGGCCATCGCTGGCCGCTCCGACGAAGGTGGCAACGATCACGAGAGGCCGCGTCATTCGGATCACGCGAACCACGTCTGCCAACACGCGATCGTGTCCCCATTTTTCGAGCGCTTCCTCGCGGGTCTTGGAGAATCCGTAGTCGACCACGGTGGTCCAATATTGATCGACGCCGTAGTAGCGGTCCGCCGCCAGCAGCTCTTCGGTGCGGACAAGACCGAGCGCGTCGTACATGTCGGACGACATGGCATTCTGGCCGCCTTCGCCGCGGTTGAGTGTGAGCAGCGCGGCGCGCGCGCCCAAGCCGCGCGTTTCATAGGCTAGCGTCCCGCCGTCTTCATCATCCGGATGCGCGGTAATCATGAGAACGCTGGCGCGAGTACGGAGAGCATGGAGCGAGCGCGTAAGTCCCGCCGCACCCCGATCTAGATCGATCGGCATGGCGTTCGCGGAAGGCGCCGGCGGAATGCTTTGCTGCGCCCAGATCGCGCAAACCGCCAGAATTGATGCTCCTGCAAGTATCTTTAGGCCGGGCATATCACATTGTTCCCCGATTGTTACATCAGATGCAAGAATCAGCCGGTCCGTCGCGAGTTTTTCAAAGCGTCGGTACAATGTGGCAGGACGTTCGATGGAAAGAAGAACACCCCGCGCGGAACTGGCCGTCGTCGCCCTGATTTCCGCGGCCGTGCTCGGTTTCGGCATCCAGAGTACTGGCGTTGCAAGCGGTTATGTGGACCCGATTCTGAAGGCGGGCGCGCAGGACGAGGCGGTGTATGGACACGCGGCCGCAGCGATGGTTCGTACCGGAAGCTGGTTGACGCCGGAATTTCTCCACCGGTTCATGTTGAACAAGCCTCCGCTGCTGATGTGGCTGGGATCGCTTGGTATGCGCGTTTTCAGCATGAATCCGGTGGCATTGCGGATTGTGCCGATCGGGGCTGCGGTCCTCTGTTGCCTAGTGGTTTACGCCTGGCTTCGCCGAAGCCTGCCGGTGCTGGCGGCGGCGTCGGGTGTCCTGCTGCTGCTCGGCAACTCGCTGTTTCACTCGATGGCGCGGAAGTTCATGACCGATATTTTGTTGACGTTGTTGATCACCTCAGCGGTCTTCGTTCTATCGCTCGATCCACGCTTTACGCGAATCCAGACCGCGCCCCTTTTCGGCCTCTTCTGCGGCGCCGCGATACTCACTAAGAGCGCGGCGGGCGCGATGCCGCTGCTGATCTTGATCGCGTATTGCTTCGTTGCCACCAACGGCGGCCGGCCATCGGCCGGGCGAGTTGTCATCGCGCTGGGGGTCGCGGCAGCCGTTGCCGGACCCTGGCACGTGTATCAATTTGTGGTCCATCGCGACTGGTTCATGTCGGAGTACGTCCGATTTCAACTTCTGGGCTCTGGGATCAGCGCGCCGTCGCGTTATACGAACGATTCGAATCTGTCGTTCTACGCCTGGCGTCTGGTGGCGTTGTCGCCGTTGCTGCTGTCCATGTGCGCTGTGTCAGCCGCATTCTGGAAGCGATACGCCGACGAAAGCCAGGCGCGTTTGATTGCGGTCTGGTGCGTCGCCGGCCTTGTCTGTCCGCTTGCGTTCGGAACGCGCGTCGCGTACTATCTTTTGCCGTTGATGCCCGCGATGGCGGTGGCGGCGGTGCGGTTGTCGCCGCTGTTTCAAGGCCGCTGGGTGGGCCCGATGTTCTGCCTGCTCATCGTCTCATTTGGAATGAAGGCCGCTTTGGCGAGTGCGACGTGGGGGTTGGATTACCGGCCAGAGGCCGTGCCCGCGGCCGCGGAGCTCGAAAAATACGTTCAGCTTCGGCGTACCAACGAACTGGTGATCGTCGCGCCGGATGACGAATTCTATTCGGCAGTGCTGGATCTTCCGCGGGTTCGCTATGCGTTCCTGGGAAATGTGGACTCGACCAAGACCACGCAGTTCTTTTACTGGCTGGGGATCAACGTTTCGACCGCTGATTTTTGCAATTTGGAAAAGCTCGCTCCGGAGTACGCCCAGCACCTGGCGGCCTGGGGCCTTCGAGACGCAAGGCCGATCGGCTCGATCATCGCAGGCGGATCCAACCTGGAGCTCGCCACGATCGTCCGGTGCAGTCCTGACCGCGATTTTTTTCTCCCCGAGAGCTTGCGTGAAGCTGCGATCGAAGCGGGCGGGCTAACGCACATACCGGCGGGGGGCGACTCCGGCAGATTCTTTCTTCTGGCCAAGAGATCCGCGCGCCGCGATGACATCGCCCCGCAGCCCGGCACGGTTATTGCGACTCGAAGCCCAGTGCGCTGACCACGGTGCCCATCTCCCTGGAATCGTTCTTCAACGTGGTGACGGCCTTGTCGAGATTGAAATTCACGGTGACCAGATTCGATTGCAGTGCGGAAGGGGGAACCGAAGCTGAGTAGGTGTACGCTCCGGGCGCGGTGAACGTGCGGCTGTCAAGCGGCGTCCCATCGACATCGGCGCGTAGCGTAATCGAGCCGAGAAGCTGCGTCTGAATCGGGGGCAGGTACATTTTCAACACGATCTTCGCGCCGCTCTGCCCGGAGCCCTCCGGCGGCTTGAGGGCGGCGGAAAACTTTTTCGCAGCCCAGCGCCACTTGTTCATCTCGACGCCATAAAACCCCGTGAGCAATTGGACCGAGTCATGCGGATCCGCAATGTCGATCGCGCTCAACGCTGCGGGCGCGTTTTCCGACGGCCCCTGGCGATACAGATCGAACGATTCGGACTCGAACGTCCTATTCTCCCAAAACGTTCTGCCAGCAAAATGTTGGATTCGTTCGTAGCCGAGCAGGTGAAGCAGATTGGCCCAATGTTCCCTCTCGCCATCGACCTTGTAGCCTACCAGTACTGTTGCGCGTTGGCGGGAACGCAGGAGCCAGGTGGGATCGTCGGCCGGATTGCGCTTCGACCAGTCCCAGTATGCCGCGCGGCCGCCACTGTCGAAGTCCGAATAGAGGTTCGACGAAAAATAGGGCTGGATGGCGGTAGACGAGTAGCCGATCGCGTACAAGCCGCCTAGAGGGATGCCGCTTCGCTTCAAGTACTGCGCGGCTGCGAGGCTGCCGGAATAAGGCTCAGTCCAATCGTAGTAGAGTGCTTGCGCAGTCCAATAGAGCTGGCATGCGATGACAATCGAGAGCGCGGCGATCACCGGCTTGGTGATGGTGGCGCGGTAGCTCGAGATCCAGATCGCGAACAGCCACGCCAGGAAAAATATGCCGAAATGCCAGACCTGCGCGTAGACCAGCGTGCCGAAAGCGCAAAGAATCGCGGTCACGGAAACCAAGAACAGCCATCCACCGCCGCGCCAGAGAAACGGCAAAGTGAGTGCGACGACGGCGACCGACGAGATCCAATCGCCGGTGAAGGCCGCAGCGAACGTGCCTTGTGTGACGACGCCGAGAAAGTGCAGATTCCCCAACCCGCGATGCTCTGCAAAAGCGACGTCCTTGGCGGGCCACGCTGAGAGCATGAGCACCGCTAGAACAGCGCCATAGATCGCGCCGACGAGAATAAACCGGCGAAGTTCGGCGCGCGGCCACTCGCGCCATCGCAGCACGACTGGATAATAGGCCGCGAGCCAGATGCAGCAAGCAATCACCACTCCGTGAACACTGACTCCGGCGATGAGACAAAGCAGCGTAGTAAACAGAAACGGCTTCTTTGAGGCTTGCTGGAACATCCGTGCAGCGATGAACATTAGCGGTGCGAGCAGCGCGTAGCTCCGCGAGATGACCGCGTACTGATAGCAGAGGAAATAAGTGAATGGAAGCGCGAGCCGGACGACTAGGGGAAAGGGCGAATAACGAACAAGAATACAAACTGCGGAGAACGCGAGGGCAGCAGGGATCCAACGATAGGCCGAATAAGGCACTCCAATTCGCACAACAAAGTGCAACAGTGTCTGCCAAATTCCGGGTGAGCCTTCATAGTGCATCAAGCGCGTCCACAAATCCCATAAGCTGGCGTCGCGGGCGAGCAGCCAGGCCTGCGCTTCATCGGCCCAGGGTTCGTGATGCAAGACCATCAGCACTACTACCAGTGCGTAAATGACAGCGGCGCAGAATGGAACGAGAAGCGGCTGGGAGGTTGCAGAGGAACGAACCGGAGCGGGCGATAATCCTACCGCGGCCGAGCTCATTCGATCTCCTGAGTTACAGAAACGTAGTCCATGCGGAGCGCTACACTAAGTGTGTCTGGGGTAGACGCTGCAATCTAGACTGATGTTTCAAACGGAGCGAAACCTTTTCAGCGCTGCGGGTCTCTTAAACAGTATACGTTCAGATGACATCCCTGCGGGTAATCCCGATCTCATGAAAGCTGTCATTATCGGAGCAGGACCGGCTGGCCTGACTGCCGCGTTGGAACTTCTGCGGCGCACGGGCATTACGCCGTTAGTTCTTGAGAAAAGCCCATATCTGGGCGGAATTTGCCGGACCATCAACTACAAAGGCAATCGGATCGACATCGGCGGGCACCGCTTTTTTTCCAAATCGGATCGCGTGATGGATTGGTGGACGGCGATCTTGCCTCTGGAAAGTACCGGGCAGAGCACGCATCGGCTGGCATACCAGGGACGCGAGCGCGTTCTCAGTGTCCACGGAAACGGCGCGGATTCGGCTTCGAGCGACCTGGTGATGTTAGTCAGGCAGCGAAAGTCGCGGATTCTCTACTTACGGAAGTTTTTCGAATACCCGCTCTCGCTGAACTTCACGACGCTTCGCCAGCTTGGTTTGATACGAACCGCTCGCGCGGGGATCAGCTACATTATGTCCACGGCGCGGCCCATCCAGCCGGAGCGGACGCTCGAGGACTTTCTCGTCAACCGCTTCGGCCGCTACTTGTATCTGACATTTTTCAAAAGCTACACGGAGAAAGTCTGGGGCGTGCCTTGCGATGAAATTAGCGCAGAGTGGGGAGCGCAGCGAATCAAAGGCGTCTCGCTCCGTAAGGCGCTGGCACACGGGTTGAAGAAGCTGACGGGCGGAAAGTCGCAGGATGTTCGCCAGAAGGATTCTGAGACTTCGCTGATCGAGAAATTTTTGTATCCGAAGCTGGGCCCAGGACAGCTCTGGGAAGAAGTGGCGCGGCGGGTGTGCGCGGGTGGCGGGGAAATCCTGACCGGCTGGACGGTGTGCCGGGTTCATACTTCCGGCAATCGCGTCACCGGTGTGACCGCGTGCGGCGCCGATGGGAAGCTGCGGCATTTTCCGGCGGCCTATGTGTTTTCAACGATGCCGGTTCGCGAACTAATCGAAACGGTTGACGCGCCCGTGCCTGACGACGTGGCCGAGATTAGTGAAGGCTTAGTGTACCGGGACTTTCTCACCGTCGGTCTGCTGTTGAATCGTTTCAAAATGGGCGAAAACGCGGCAGATTCCTTCAGTGACAACTGGATTTACGTTCAGGAGCCGGATGTGCTCGCCGGCCGCATGCAGATTTTCAACAATTGGAGCCCGTATCTGGTGAGCGATCCGAAGAAGATCTGGATCGGGCTCGAATACTTTTGCAACGATACCGACGAGCTGTGGCGACTGTCGGATGAGAAGATGATCGAGTTGGCTGTCGGCGAGGCCGAGAAGATTGGTGTGGCGTCGCGGGCGGATGTGCTGGATGCGACCGTGATTCGGATGGAGAAGGCGTATCCGGCATATTTCGGCACCTACGACCGGTTCCCAGCGATTCGCGAGTTCGTGGACCAGTTCGACAATCTTTTCCTGGTCGGCCGAAACGGGATGCACAAGTACAACAACCAGGACCACTCGATGCTGACGGCCATGACGGCGGTCGACAACATCGTCGAGGGGCGGGCGGACAAGGACAACATCTGGTCGGTCAACACCGAGATGGAGTATCACGAATCGCGTGGTGAGCCAGAGGAGACGAAGGTTGCGGCGGCGGGACGGTAGTGGCCGTTGGTGCTGGAGGTGGGGTCGAACCCACATGACCAGTGAAGGTGGCACACCGTTTTTGCTCTCGACCATCCCGGTCTTTACGTTCGGAGCTGCGTACAGCGACAAAGTGCCGTGCCGGTAATATCTGAAGCCGTAGCGAAGGGCGCGGCAGCGCCCAGCTCTGCCATTCCTCGCGCAGCTCGGCAGTAGTGACCAACAATCCTTGATTTGTCGGTCACAGCTCCGATTATACCTGTATTTATCACGGGGACGACCCATTAGTCGCCGCAAAGAGCAGCGAATTCCTAAATGGTCCGTCGGTTTCTACTAGATGGGAAACGTTGGGCTCCGAACGTGGCCGAAGGCCCACGACTATGAGCAACTGAAGTTCCAGAGAATCCTTGCCGATAGATAAAGAAACGTCAATTCGGGTGAAAAGCCCACGCTCCAAAGTAAACCGGAGAAGAATGAAAGTCGGCATGAACGCGAGCTTAGCGCGTCCGTTTTCCGCGAAGGGCAAATCCGTCCGAAACGCGATGCTCGTAGGTGCGATGCTGCTGTGGATTTTCGCCGTGGGAGCGGGGATCAGAGTACTCTTGCGCTACTCAAATACGCCCGGACGTCTTGCAGCTCCACAGGGCAGTCTTCCTCATACTCCAGTTGTGCGGCCGGAGCGCCAGCGAGCGACCTTGGTTGCATTTCTACACCCCCACTGCCCTTGCTCGCGCGCGACGATTGGCGAGTTAGCGCTCATTATGGCTCGCTGTCAGGGCAGACTGAATGCTTACGTTTTTTTTTATACGCCGCGGTCGGAAGGAAGTGTTTGGGCAAGAACCGATTTGTGGCGGGACGCTTCAGCGATTCCGGGCGTGATTTCGGTTGAGGACCAAGATGGCACTGAGTCGCGCCGGTTTGGAGCCTCCACATCAGGACAGGCCCTGCTCTACGACTCGCACGACCGGCTGGTATTCAACGGAGGTATCACAGCCTCGCGCGGGCATGCGGGAGCGAATGATGGCCGGGATGCCGTAGTGTCGCTGCTCGAAATCGGAACTGCTCGGCACAGCACAACACCGGTTTTTGGTTGCAGTCTGTTGGGAGAGGAATAGAACATGGGTGCTCTGGGATATAATCCCGCTCTCGCCAGCAAGACATCACTACGCGCTTGCGAGCTCTTTCGGCAGCATCAAGATCGAATTTACGCTCAAACCAGCCGATTGTTCGCTATTTTGATGCTGGTCCAATGGGTCGCAGGAATTGCGGCGGCCGTTTGGGTATCGCCACGCACCTGGGCAGGCACGTCAAACCAGATCCATGTGCATGTCTGGTTAGCCGTGTTCCTTGGGGCGGCAATCACGAGTTTCCCCGTCTTTCTGGCACTGACACGGCCGTGCGTGCCATTAACCCGCTACACGGTGGGTGCCGCTCAGATGCTGATGTCCGCCCTGCTAATTCATTTGACAGGCGGGCGCATCGAAACGCATTTCCATGTCTTCGGTTCTCTCGCATTTCTAGCCTTCTATCGGGATTGGCGGGTTCTAATCCCGGCTACGATCGTTGTCGCGGCCGATCACGCGGTGCGCGGCTTGTATTTTCCGCAATCCGTTTTTGGCGTGCTTACGGCGAGTCCCTGGCGCTGGGTGGAGCACGCCGGATGGGTCAGCTTTGAGGATGTGATTCTCATAAAATCATGCGTTCGCGGCGTCCGGGAAATGTGGGAAATCGCCGCGAATCAGGCTTCACTCGAAGCAATCGGCAGCAACCTAGAACACAAGGTGAAAGAGCGAACTGCGGAGCTGGAACAAGCAAAAATCGCTGCTGAGGCAGCTAGCATGGCAAAGAGCGAATTTCTCGCGAACATGAGCCATGAGATTCGCACGCCGATGAACGGCGTGCTGGGCATGACCGAGCTCATACTCGACACAGAACTGACCAGGGAACAACAAGAATACCTGAACATGGTTAAGTCATCAGGCGATTCCCTGCTGTCGGTCATCAACGATATCCTGGATTTTTCCAAGGTCGAGGCGGGCATGTTGGATTTGGATCCGGTCCCCTCCAGGCTGCGAGAAGTCGTCGAGGAAACGGCCAAGCTGCTCGCCATTCGTGCTCATCAAAAGGGCTTGGAGCTAATTTGCGACGTCGATCCTTCTATTCCTGATGTCGTGATCTGTGACGCATTACGCGTCCGGCAAATCATTACCAATCTCGTAGGGAATGCCGTAAAGTTCACCGAACAAGGAGAAGTGGTTCTATCAGTTCAAGTTGACGGAACCTCGGCCGATCGAACAGCCGAGGGCAGCGGCCTAACACTGCTGGTGGCCATTCGCGACACTGGCATAGGAGTTCCTGCTTCCAAGCAGCAACAGATCTTTCAGGCCTTTTCTCAGGCCGACGGTTCGACGACTCGGAAGTACGGTGGCACTGGTCTCGGGCTCACAATTTCCAAGCGATTGGTTGAAATGATGGGCGGGCGGATCTGGATGGAAAGTGAGCCAGGGCGTGGCACCACTTTCTATTTCACCCTGCCGGTGACGCCTGGGTCGGAGCAGCTTAGCGAAGACGAAGCATCAGATCATAGAGATCTGATTGGAATACGCACGCTCATTGTGGACGACAATGCTACGAACCGCCGGCTCTTGGCCGATCGCTTGACGAGCTGGGGCATGTGTCCCGTCGTAGCTGAAAGCGGTGCCGCAGCGTTAGCGTTGCTCGCCTCCTCGCCAGACCCGTTTCCACTTGTCCTGACGGACGTCCATATGCCGGAAATGGACGGCTTCGAATTAGTTAAGCGAATCAAGTGCGACCCGGGAATGCCCGCGACTACAATACTCATGTTGAGCTCAGGCGGAATGCCGCAGGATGCCTCGCTTTGTCGCGAACTGGGCGTGGAAGCTTACCTCTTGAAGCCGGTTCGCCAATCAGAGCTCCTAAAAGCAATCTCCTGTACGCTCAGGGCCAGGAACTCCACTCTCATTCAAAAGGCCTCCGTTTCGGAAGTTGGCGCTTCCGTGGTCTCGATGAGTCGGGCGATCGACCGTAGAACGGTATGCACCTCAGGATGCCTACACATTCTATTAGCGGAAGACAATCGAGTAAATCAGATTCTCGCCGAACGGCTGTTGGCCAAACAGGGTCATACGGTGGTCATCGTCGCCAGTGGCCGCGAAGCGTTAGCGGCATTGGAGCGGGAATCTTTCCATTTGGTGTTGATGGACGTTCAAATGCCAGACATGGATGGCTTTGAGGCCACAGCCACCATCAGGACCAATGAAAGTGTCATGGGATCTCATATTCCGATCATCGCGATGACGGCACGTGCGATGAGCGGTGATCGCGAGAAATGTATCACGGCTGGAATGGACGACTATGTAAGTAAGCCCGTGACTATGGTGGAACTAAGCGCCGCAATTAGCCGTGTGATGGCGGTCCAGGGCGCGGTCACAAGTCACCCTTCGCCTGAACTGCCGACTCCTTCCAAAGTCCCGGTTTAGAGGCTATTGATATCTTTGCCGTAGACCGTCAAATTGTGCCGGTTTCGCCCTGACACGGTTGAGAATTCCAAGCAAGCGAGATGGTACTGGGGGTGGGGGACGAACCACCGGTTCACGCAGATGATCGCACAAGTTGCAGATTCCGTGTTGCTCTGCCACCCCAGCGCAATACCAAGGGTCGTACCGGGCGAGCTGCCGATAGCGTTCGACTGTTTTGCGGCACCTGCGGGAAGCTTACCATTCAAGCCAATTGCTTAGAGTGCGTTTCAATACTCCCTCTTCAGGTAGCGCCAGGTGATGAGGGCGCAGCCGAGCGTGAGAAAGGCTTCGTGGACGTCCGCGCGGCGTTCGTAGCGCAGCGCGAGGCGGGAAGCGATGCAGCCAGGCCAGGGTGCGTTCGACACCCGGCTGAAGACGCCGGGGCCGCTGCCATGAGGACTGCCGGGCTTGGCCACCACCGTCACGACGCCTTGCGCGGGTAATCGCAGCGTGGCTTGCGCGAGACCAGTAGGCGCGATCGCCTTGCGCGGCGCCGGCTTACGCGATACACACCGTCCCTGCCGCCGGCTGGTTTTCACACGTTCGGTGATACACTTCGTTCGGGAAGACGACGAATCAATGAAACCACCATCGAACGTCAAGACGCCAGCGCAATACATCGCCTCACTCCCCGCCGATCGTGCGAAGACGATCGCGACGGTGCGCGCACTCGTGAACAAGCACATTCCGCGCGGCTACGAT
>Ga0126373_10000516_pt1 | contig 25481 bp, 24 predicted proteins | sample PanSoiMetPlot_11_FD_92545 | JGI IMG/M metagenome (GOLD analysis project Ga0126373, IMG submission 92545) | Tropical forest soil microbial communities from Panama - MetaG Plot_11 | ecosystem: Environmental > Terrestrial > Soil > Tropical forest > Bulk soil | place: Panama | collected 2016-02-17 | reverse complement strand
GACGGCGGAACTCGACGCCGCCGGCTTTACCTCGGTAGTCGCGACCAACTGCGACCAGGCCTATGCGCGCTACCTGCGGCCCGGGGAACAGCTCGCTGTCCGCGCGGAACTGCTCGACGTGACCGGCCCCAAGCGCACCGCGCTGGGCGAGGGCTGGTTCGTCACAACGCGCAGCACTTGGTATTCCGGCGAGGAGCCCGTCGCCACGATGGACTTCCGCGTGCTCAAGTTCCGCCCGCACTCCGAGCCGGAGCGTGCTGGCCCGGGGGGGCGACCCCCCGGAACCCCCCGCGATGTGATGCGGCCGCCACTGTCGCCGGACACTGAATTCTTCTGGACCGGAACCCGGCAAGGTGAGCTGCGGATCCAGCGCTGCGGCGGCTGCGGCGCGCTGCGGCACCCGCCGGGACCGGCATGCCCGCGCTGCGGCAGTATCGGCAAGGCCGAGTATCAGGTTGCCACGGGGACGGGCACCGTCTTTAGCTACGTGGTGCACCATCACCCGCCCGTGCCCGGCAAGGAGCTGCCCATCATCGTCGCGCTCGTCGAGCTCACGGAGGGCGTCCGGATGCTCGGCGAGCTGACCGGCATCGACCCGGGCGACGTCCGCATCGGTATGCCCGTCCGGGCCAGCCTGGACCGCGTCGCCGATGATCTGGTTCTGCCAGGTTGGCGGCCGGACGAACCCGGCGCGCTGCCGGAACAGCGGCTCGATGTCACCCCGACGTTCGTGGTTGCGACGGCGCTCGCGACCCGCGACTTCTATCCGGCGCATCATGACCGGGACCTGGCGGTGCAGCGCGGGAGCAAGGACATTTTCCTTAACATCCTCACGACAACCGGTCTCGTGCAGCGGTATGTCACTGACTGGGCGGGCCCGGACGCGATCGTGCGGGCGGTGTCGATCCGGCTCGGCGTGCCCTGTTACGCCAACGACGCGCTGACCTTCGCCGGCACGATGGCCGAGACTCCGGGCGGCGAGCGGCTTGTCGCCGTCACCGGCACGTGCAGCCTCGGCGATCACGTCACCGGCACGGTCCGGCTCGCGCCGCCTGGGAGCACGGCATGATGGGGGGCTCGGCGGCGATCGCCGGGATCGGCGCGACAGAGTTCTCCAAGGACTCGGGCCGCAGTGAGCTGCGGCTCGCCGTCGAGGCGTGCCGGGCCGCCCTCGACGACGCTGGCCTCGGGCCTGCGGACGTCGATGGCATGGTGACCTTCAGCATGGACTCGAATGCCGAGATCGCGGTCGCGCGCGAGCTTGGCGCCGGGGAGCTGACGTTCTTCGGCCTCGTCGGCTACGGCGGCGGCGCGGCGTGCGGCATCGTGCAGCACGCGGCCATGGCAGTCGCGACCGGAGCCGCGAATGTCGTGCTGTGCTACCGAGCGCTGAACGAGCGGTCCGGCCGCCGGTTCGGCCAGGTCGCCACCGGCGCGGTGCACGGCGCAACCACCTCCGCCGTCGACAGCGGCTGGCACTATCCGATGGGCCTGGCCACGCCCGCTGCCACCGTGGCGCTGGCTGCTCGTCGCTATATGCATGACTTCGGTGCGTCCAGCGCGGACTTCGGCGCGGTCGCGGTGGCTGACCGCAGGCACGCAGCGAGCAACCCGGCGGCCTGGTTCTACCAACGTCCGATCTCACTGGCCGATCACCAGGAGTCGCGGTGGATCTGCGAGCCGCTGCGGCTGCTTGACTGCTGTCAGGAAACCGACGGCGCGGTCGCGGTGCTGGTGACCAGCACGGAGCGGGCCCGTTCGGCGAAGAATTCGGCGGTCGTGATCCGTGCCGCGGCGCAGGGCAGCGGTCCAGACCAGTTCACGATGACGAGCTACTACGGCCGCGACATCACTGGCCTGCCGGAGATGGGCGTCGTCGCCCGCCAGTTGTGGCGGCAGGCGGGGATCGGCCCAGCTGACATTCGCACCGCGGTACTGTACGACCATTTCACCCCGTATGTACTCATGCAGCTCGAGGAGCTTGGATTCTGCGGCCGGGGCGAGGCCCGGCACTTCGTCACGGGCGGCGCTATCGAGCTGGGCGGAGTCCTTCCGCTCAACCCGCACGGCGGCCAACTCGGGGAGGGATACCTGCACGGCATGAACGGCATCGCCGAAGCGGTCAGGCAAGTGCGCGGCACCGCCGTGAACCAGGTGCGAGGGGACGGTCCTGTGCTGGTTACGGCCGGCACGGGCGTGCCCACGAGCGGCCTTATTCTTGGGCCGGATTAAGTGAAGTGACAGTTGCATCAGCGCCATAATGACGGCGTGGATCAGCATTTCTTACAAGGGTGGCACGCGGACCCGTTTGGTCTGCATGAGCAGCGTTACTTCTCAGCGGGCCGCCCGACGAAGCTGGTGCGCGATGGCCGGGTCGAGGCTTATGACGAGCCGCCGGCACAACAAGTCCCGCGCGAGAACATCGCAGGCCCGGCGAGCGGGTCCCGCGCTGATGAGGTCGGCGATACGGCCAGCATCGGCTCTCCGCCGGCGCCCTACCGCAATGGCCGCATCCGCAGGCGGCGGACTGGCCTGGTGAACGCCGCCGTTGCGCTGGTCGCCGCGGCCGCGGTTATCGCGTTCGTCGCGGTCGAGGGCGGGTTCAGCCCGAAACACCAGCCGAAGCCGCACGCTGGATCAGTGCCGCCAGGCGTCAACCTCGCCGCCTTCGTGAAGAGGTCGGCGCAGCACACCCTCGCCAGGAAAACTGCCGACTTCGCGGTGACGGGCACCGGGCAGGTGGACGGTATCAGCGTTGATCTGCGCGGGAATGGGCAGATTGACCTCGCGGCGAATACCGAGGCGGTCTCCATCAGAACCAGTGCCTCCGGCACCTCAATCGCCGAGAGCGAGATCATGACCGGCAAGGCGCTGTATCTCCAGGTGGCCCTGAATGGGCAGAGCATGGCTCAGTATTTCGGCGGTAAGCACTGGCTCGAAATCCCGCTCCCCGTGTCTGCCACTCCCGGCGCGACTCAGGACAGCCCCGCGTGGTCGATGGAATTGCTCGAGCAGCAGGGTGCACGGGTCGTCTCGCTGGGGGCGCAGAGCGTCGGGGGACTGACCTGTGACGAGTACGCGGTTACCCCGTCACGGCAGGCAATGCTCGCCGCCGCCCAGCAGGAGTGGGCCAGGCTCGGCCTCTCGATTTCCGACAGGGCAGCGGCGCGGAAGGTACTCGCGAACTCCACAGCGCCAACGATCACGGTCTGGGTGGACCCCGCGCGCCAGCTTGTCTGCCAGGTATACGCCTCCATGCAGTTCAGCCCAGAGCCTCGCGGCGCAGCGCCAGCAACGAACAGCATTCAGATGCTCATGACCTTCACGCGCTACGGCGTGCCGGTGCACATCAGCGTGCCGGCGCAATCCGACACGCTTTCCTTCTAGGGAGCTGACGGGCGGCTCTGGCCGCGGCTAACCGGCCTCGGTGACGTGAGCCTCCGCCGCGGCGGTGGCCGCCTCAGCGTTCCTTAGCCCCGGCAGGACGATGGCCAGGATCGCGGCCGCGGCCGTGACGGCCGCGAATGCCAGCAGCGCCCACCGGCCGGAAAGATGCTCCACCAGCAGTCCGGCCGTCAGGGGCGCGAGCGCTGCCAGTGCGGTCGCCGCGAGGATAACGGTGCTGTTCACCCGGCCGCGCATGTTCTCAGGCGCAGCGCGGAGCATGGCGGCAAACAGCGCGGCATTGGCGGTCGGGCCGAGCGTCAAGGAGAGGGCGACTGGCACCGCGACGAGAGTGGACGGAAGGGCTGCCGCCCCGGCCGCGAACAACGCAGTAGCCACGACCGTCATCACAACGACGAGCTGGGACACCGACAGGCGTCCCTGCAGCCTCGGCGCGACAACCGCACCGAGGAGACCACCGACCGCGATGCCGCCCTGGACGAGGCCGATGACGCCCGGCGGGGTGCCGTACTCGCGCAGCGCGACCGTGATCGCGAAGATGGCGCCGTTGAACGCGAAGTTGATAAGAGGGGCCTGAATCACCACCGCGCGCAGCAGCGGGTGCTGCCAGACGGTGCGGATACCGTCCGCAGCTTCGCGCAACAGGCTGGCGCGGTCGGTTCGTTGTGGTCGGAAACCGCCGCGGATGCGGCTCACGGTGAGAACCGAGGCCAGGTACGAAGCTGCGTCGGCGATGAACGGGAGCGCCCTGCCCAGCGCGAACAGCGCGCCGCCCAGCGCCGGTCCCGCGAGGCTCGCGGCGTAGGTTCTGGCCTCAGTCGCCGCCCACGCCTGCTCGAACTGCTCGTCGGCCACGATCGCCGGCAGGGCTGCGGCTGCAGCAGGATCGAACAGCACGTCGGCAGCGCCATCCACGACAGCAACGGCCAGGACAACCGGCCAAGTCGCGATGTGCAGCACGACCAGGACTGCTAGCAGGGCAAAGACGACCGCTCGCACGATGTCGCAGGCGATCATCGTCAACCGCCGGTCGAGCCGGTCTGAGAGCGCTCCGCCGGGCAGGCCGAGGACAAGCCGCACGACCAATCGCGCGGTCCCGACGACGCCTGCGATGGCGGGCGAGCCAGTCAGCGCGAGAATCAGCAGTGGAAACGCGATGAAGGCTGCGTCGGTGCCGGTGTCGGACAGGATCTGGCCGATCCAGAGCATCCTGAAGCCGCTGTTACGCCGAAGCGGCAGCGGCTGGTCCGTGCCGCTTTCGCCCGCTTCGTGCGCCACGCGCTGAGCCTAACCGAGGCTCTCCCGGCAGAGCGGCGGAAATCGCGGCCTTGCCGCAGGTGCGGGTTATGGCGCCGCGGCGACCCTGGTGTGCGCGGCGATCAGGAGCGCCAGCTCGTCGGCTGCATCCGGAACGGCATTCTCGGTGATCGCGGCGCCAGGGCCGGTATCGCCCAGGCTATGGCTGCCCGCGCCGAGATAGGCGCAGAGCAGGCCGATCCTGTACTGGCGGGCAAGCTCATTCCAGAGCGCCTCTACGTCCATCGCAGCGCCGAATTCGTCAGCCTGCCACAGCAGCGACACCATCTCGCCGCAGACTCGTACCGGGCGCTGCCCGCCCTCTCCCGCCCGCCGGATGACCGGGCTCATGATCCGCCAGAACGCCGCAGGGTCCGGCCAGCCGCGGGTGAGGACCTGACCCATCGCGGCACTCGCGTCGATGAGCGAGTAGCGGCCGCTTGCCCGCGCTACCGCGGGATCGAGGTGAGCGTCGGCGAACCGCTGGTCGATCTGGCGCGCGTGCCCAGGGGTGACCACAGCGATGCCAGCGCCCCCGCGCCTGATGACCCCCAGCAGATACTCGGCGGCGGCGTCAGCCATGTTCGCGTCGGTCCGGCAGAACGTCACGACGTGCTCGTCCGGGCTCCGACCGGGCACGGCAGGTTCCTCTCGCAGTCGGCGGTCCCTCGCCGTGCGGCCTTCTTCCCAGCCCAGAGCAGGTTATGCATGCCATCATCAGGCAGCGGGCGGCGATACGGATGACGAATCACCGCGACCCGTCGCGCGACCGGCCGCTGGAGCCGTCGCCTCAGGCCGCGTCGTGGTGCGGCGGGCCGCTGCGCGAACGGGCGCGGACCCACCGGAAGGCTCCTGGCAGGAACGACCCGAGTACGGCGCCCGCGGCGCTGACCAGCGCGATGTTGCCGCTGCGGCCGTCGCCGAGCTGCTGGCCGGCCCACGCGCCCAGCCCGGCGCAGATGATTGCCGAGGCGATGATCCACGGGACGAGCTGCTGTCGGTACACGCGCCCATCCTGGCATCTGCTGCCGCTGCTGCTTGCCGAGGCCCGCATACTGACCAGATGACCCCCGACAACTTTGACGCTGCGCGCAGCCTGCTCGAGCGCTTCCCCGTTTTCGACGGACACAACGACCTCGCCTGGGCACTGCGTGAGCGAGGCGGGTCGGACCTGGCCTCGACCGACCTTCGCCAGCCGGTGCCCGCCATGCACACCGACCTGCCCCGGCTGCGCCGCGGCGGTGTTGGCGCCCAGTTCTGGTCGGTATACGTGCCGGCGCAACTGCAAGGCGAGGCTGCAGTGGCCACCACGCTGGAGCAGATCGATCTCGTCCGGCGGCTGGCAGGCGAGTATCCGGACGCGCTCGAACTGGCTGGCACAGCGACCGACGTCGAGCGGATTATGGCCGCTGGCCGAGTCGCTTCGCTGCTGGGCGCCGAGGGCGGACACTCGATTGCCTGCTCCCTTGGAGTGCTGCGGGCCTTCTACGAGCTCGGCGTGCGGTATCTGACGCTGACGCACAACATCAACGTGCCGTGGGCCGACTCGGCAACGGACGAGCCCGCCGCGGGCGGCCTTACCGCCTTCGGCGCTGAGGTAGTCAAGGAGATGCAGCGGATCGGCATGCTGGTCGACCTGTCCCATGTTGCGGCCACGACCATGAGCGATGCGCTGGATGTGGCCGAGGCGCCGGTGATTTTCTCCCACTCGTCCGCGCGCGCCGTCTGCGATCACCCGCGCAACGTGCCGGACGACATCCTGGCCAGGCTCGCTGCGAACGGCGGGCTCTGCATGATCACCTTCGTCCCCGCGTTCGTCGCGCAGCGCTGTCGCGACTGGGACCGAGAGCTGGCTGGCGAGATGGACCGGCTGGGCCTCGATTTCCGGGACCTGTCTGCGCGCAGGCAGATCACCGCCGAGTGGGCTGCCACGCACCCGCGGCCTGGGGCCACGCTCGCGGACGTGGTCGCCCACGCCGGGCACGTCCGCGAGGTCGCGGGCATCGACCACATCGGGCTCGGCGGCGACTACGACGGAACTGACCGGCTGCCAGACGGCCTGCAGGACGTGTCGTGCTACCCGGCACTTATCGGCGCCCTGCTCGACAGCGGCTGGTCAGAGAAGGACTGCAGCAAGCTCACGAGCGGCAACGTGCTGCGAGTACTGCGCGAGGCCGAGCAGGCATCTGCAGCGATCTCGAGGGGCCGGCGACCGTCAGCCGCCACGATCGCAGGTCTGGATGGCTAGGACCACTTGGTGTGCGGCTTGCGCTGTTCCACTCCGTCGATGAAGACGTCTACCTTCTCGTCGTAGAAGGCAGCCAGTCCGGCAACCTTCTGGCTCTCTGGCAACGGGGTCCGGTAGATCCAGACGATGTCCTCATGCAGCGCCTTACCGGAGTCGACAGACCAGTAGGCAGCCGTTCCCTTGTAAGGGCAGTGGGTGGCCGTCCCCGATGGGCGTAGCAGGTCGGTCCTGATGTCGCTGAGCGGCAGGTAGTACCGGGGCGGTAGGCCGGTCTCGAACAAGATGTGCGGACTGCGCGAGTCCGCGACGGTCACCCCGTCGATCTCGACCCGCACATGCCGCGAGCTGGCGAGGATATCCACTCGGGTGTGCGGGTCACGAGCGTGGGTGTAGACCGGCTCGTCTTCCTCCAGCCATTCGCTCATGGCGTTCCAGTCGAACCGCACGGCCTGGTGCAGCTGCCTGGCCGGGCTGGCCGGATATGTGCGGGCGGCCTGGTCGGCCGTGGCGCCGCCGGGTACGCCGACGGTGAACAGCTCGGCCTCCCCGAGACGAGGGTCCGATGCGGTGCCCGCAGGGATGAGCTTGGCGACGACGTCTCCGGCCGGAATGTAATAGGTGGGATAGTACGGTACCTCCCAGACGAGCAGCGGAGCTGTGGTGTCGGCCACGAGCTCGCCGGCCAGCAAGATGCGGACTCGCTTGCGGCTGTGCTCGACCCTGATGTCGTTCGAAGCGGTCACGGTCATGGGTTTCGCCTCCAGGTCCACGTCCTGATTAGCGAGAGCGCAGCAGGGCGTCCAGGTGTTCCCGATGACGCGACTAATGCTTCGGTGACCAGCGCCAGGTAGCGTCTGACCATGAGGCTGGGCGTGCTGGACGTCGGATCAAACACAGTTCACCTCCTGGTCGTGGACGCGCACCAGGGCGGGCGGCCGCTCCCGGCGTTCTCGCACAAGGCCGAACTACGGCTGGGCGAGCATCTGGACGCACGCAACCGGCTGACCGATAAGTGCTGCGTGCAGCTGCTGGACTTCGTCCAGGAGGCGCTTCGGATCGCCGAGGACAAGGGCGTTGGGAAGATCCTGGCGTTCGCAACCTCCGCGCTGCGGGACGCCGCCAACGGCGACGAGCTGCTGGCGCGGATCGAAGCAGAGACGAATGTTCGCATCCAGGTGCTGCCGGGTGTCGATGAGGCGCGGCTGACCTTCCTAGCCGCCCGGCGGTGGTTCGGCTGGTCGTCGGGTCGGCTGCTGATGCTGGACATCGGCGGCGGATCTCTTGAGTTTGCGGCTGGGCTAGACGAGGAGCCTGACTACGCCGTGTCGCTGTCCCTGGGCGCGGGGCGGCTGACCAGGGACCGGCTTCGCGGCGATCCGCCATCGACCGAGGATGTGCGCGCGCTGCGCAAGTTTGTCCGGGCCGAGATCGCCACGGCGGCCGGGATGCTACTCCGGCATGGCCAGCCGAACCACGCGGTGGCGACCTCGAAGACTTTCCGCCAGCTGGCCAGGATCGCCGGCGCCGCCCCCTCCGGTGAGGGTTTCTACGTGCGCAGAGTGCTCAAGCATGCGGACGTGACCGCGCTCGCCGAGCGGCTGCCGAAACTGACCGCTTCTGAACGGCGAGATCTGCCCGGCGCGTCACTAGGCCGGGCGCACCAGCTCGCCGCCGGCGCGATTGTGGCCGATGCCGCGATGGACCTGCTCAGCCTCCCTGAGCTGGAGATCTGCCCGTGGGCACTGCGCGAAGGCGTGATCTTGCGCCAGCTCGACGCCCTCGGCGAGTCACTACCGCCGCCGGAAGGCTAGTTGTCGGTGATGATCTTGAGGTCGGCAGCGGTGTCGTCGACCTCTCGGGCGGCTCGGCCACCTGGTCGGCCCGCCGCGGATGGCGGCCCTGCGGGTTCGGCCGCTGACTCGGCGGGCGGTGCGTTCCCAGGCGACCTCGTTGACCCGACGGGAAGGACGGACGGACCGGGAGTAGCGACAACGGCGGGAGCGGCGGAAGCTGCCGCCGAACCGCGTGGCGCGCCAGACATTCCCGCGGGAGCCCTCAAAGGTCCGGCCGGAATAGCGGGATCGCTGGCGGCGCCCGCCTGCGGCGCGCTTGCGGGGGGTGGCTGCTGCCGGCCCTCGTGCTGGCCATTGCCCGGCGCGGCGCTGTGCGATGAGCCGGGCCGGGACGCGCCCGGAGCGGAGCCAGCCTGACCCGGCAGACCGGGACGCTGGGCGGTCGACAGCGATGGCTGGCTATCCGGGTGGCCATTGCCGCCCGCGTGCCGGCCGCCGTCAGCCGGGCCGCCTGCACGGCCATTGCCCGGCCGGGTAGCAGGCTGGGCCTCACCGCTGACCGCCCCGGCCACGATCCGCGCGACCTCATCTTCCAGCGAACCGCGGTCGGTGTCGCCGGCGACGAGCGACGTGACGACATCACGGATCTCCGTCAGTCTTCGCAGGGTTTCTGTGTGCCGTGACATCAGCAGGTTCAGCCGGCGCTCAGCGCCATCGTGAATCGCCGTCGCGCGCGCGGTCGCCTCATCAAGCTGCTGCTTGGCCTGGCTCTTCGCGGTAGCGAGGGCCGTCTCCGCCTGCTTGGTGGCCTCGGAGATGACCTGCTGTGCCTCGGCCGCCGCGCTCTTGCGCGTTGTCTCGGCTTCTGCCTTGGCGGTCGTCACGGTCGTCTCGGCCTGCTCCTGAGCCGCGTTCAGCATCCGCTCCGCCTGCTCCTGCGCGGCCGCGCGGCTGCGATCGGTCTCTGCCTTGACGTCAGTGCGCAGCTTGGTGGTCTCGGCCTGGGCGTCGGTCCGCAGCTTGGTGGTCTCGGCCTGTGCGTCGGTCCGCAGCTTGGCGATCTCATCCTCGGCCTTGATGCGCTGCGACTTGGCCTCGTCGTCAGCCAGCTTGAGGATCTGCCCGATCCGCTCGCTGATTTCCTGGTGCGGTGGCTTGCCGGAGGAACGGGCGGCCGACAGTTCGAGCTTCAGTCGCTCACCCTCGTCCAGTGCCTGGGACAGCCGGTCCTCGAGATCGCGACGGCTGTCCTGCAGGCCGCGTATCTCGAGCCTCAGCTGGGCCACCGCCTCTTCGACCTGCATGCGGCTGTAGCCGCGGCGTTCCAGGGCAAACTGGCCTTCGTGGCCGAGGTCGGCTGCGTAGGGGCTCTGCTCGCTCATGTGTCACCCATCACGTCAATGGCCGAGGCCGCCAACGCCGGCGGCGTCGGCGGCCACGAGAACTGCGGAAGTCAGCCCCGCCTGCCGGGTCCACGGAAGAGCGGCCGGACGCGTGCAGCCTGCTGAGATGTCCGGCACGACTCTGTCCCTTAGTCGCACCAGCCGCAACCGAAACGCTGTTTTCTGATTATTTATCTGCTTTGCCGTCGAATCATGGTCACGCCGGCTCAGGTCGACCAGACCATGCCGACCACCGGCTGCAAGTGCGACAATCGGCTCGCGCATCACGATGCGATGGCGCCGGCCCGGAGATCGGCGTCCGGTGTCGCACGACCTGGAGGTCGCGAGTGTCCGCAAAGCCGCTGGTCGGCTCGCTCGGCGCAGACATGCCCGCCATCCACGCGGAGGCGTGGGTAGCGCCTGGTGCTGTGGTGGTCGGACGGGTAACGATCGGCCGCGCCTCTTCCGTGTGGTACGGGTCCGTGCTGCGCGCGGACGACGAGGAAATAGTCGTGGGCGCCGAGTGCAATATCCAGGATCTGTGCTGCCTGCACGTCGATCCAGGTGAGCCTGCCGTGCTCGAAGACCGGGTCAGCCTTGGCCACCACGCGACCGTGCACGGCGCACATGTAGAAACCGGCGCGCTGGTCGGCATCGGGGCAATCGTGCTCGGTCGCGCCAGAGTCGGCGCGGGCACGTTGATTGCGGCCGGGACTGTGGTTCTGCCAGGCACCCGGCTGCCAGCCGGGGTACTGGTCGCCGGTGTTCCGAGCCGGGTCGTGCGCGAGCTCACCGACGCCGACCGGGAGTCCTTTGCCCAGACGGCCGTCAACTACGCGCAGCGGGCCCTGCGGCACCGCGAGGCGAGCTGGGCGGAGCCTGGAACTGCGCTCGACTGACGGAGGCTGCCCGGCAGTCGCTGACCATGACGGATGGTCATGGAAATGGCCCTCATGGGCCATGTGCGCCATCCCCGGTGGCCATTAGCCTTTCGTGTTACGGGGGCGTTACAAGATCGGGCCATGAACCAGCTCGGCACCGGGGAGGTGCGCACGTGCGAGACGACGTTGACCTCCGCTTCCATGACGTGGTTGCGCTCGAGGAGATCGAGCTCTACGCCGAGGTGCTGAGCGCTGTGGCTGCGGCCGATGGCCCGCTGACCACCGAGGAGATCGACGAGGTGCTCGGCCTGCGCGAGCGCACCCGATCCGATGTTCACCTGAGCTTACCGGCCCCCGAGGTCACGACTGCCGGTCCGCCGAGCCGTCGCCGGAGAACATCACGTCCGTGGCGGAGTGCGCGAAGCCCAGTGACTCATAGAGCCTGATCGCGGCCGGGTTGCTCTCGTCGACATAAAGCATCACGGCTGGCAGCCCTTTGCTGCGCAGGTACTGCAGGCCGATCACGGTCAGCGCCCGCCCGAGGCCGGAGCCCTGCTCGGCGGGATCAATACCGATGACATACACCTCCCCGATGGCTGCTGACCCACCCTGCCCTGGATGCACCTTCGTCCAGTGGAAGCCCGCCAGCCCGTGGTCGCGCTGAGCGAGGAAAAAGCCCTCGGGGTCGAACCACGGCTCTCGCTCCCGCAGCTCCAGTTCCGCCCTCGTCCATGACCCCTGCTCCGGGTGCCGGGCGAAGGCCCGGTGATTGACGGCGACCCAGGCGTCCTCGTCCTCGGCGACCTGGAACGTGCGCACTGTGACGCCCGCCGGTAGCCGCGGCTCGGCGAGCGGCGCCGCTAGCGAACGACTCATCTGCCAGAGTGCCCGAGAACGGTGGAATCCGGCCGCCGCCGCCAGGGCGGTCGCGGCGGGCAGGTCGCCGTGCGCCCACACCCGCAGCTCCCCGGGGCCGGCTTCGTCGGCTAGCGCGCGGCCGAGAGCAAGGCCGTGCCCGCGCCGCCGGGCGGACGGGCGGATGACCAGCTCGCCGGATGGTACCTGGGCCGGATCGCCGGGATCGAGCTGCCCGTAGCCAGCCAGCCGACCCGCCTCCCACAGCCGCACGTGGCGGGCTCGCGGATCCAGCCCGTATCTGACGCTCAGCACGGCGTGCTCGGAGAGCGGGGCGACACCGTCCGCGTCCGCGGCCTCCCGAACCAGGTCAAGGACTTCCGCGGCATCCGCTGACGGCAACGGGCCGCTCGCGCGAATCGTTACCGGCTCGGCTGCCGCGGCATCGGTACCGCTGCTCACGCCAGCCGCCCGTCAGCGGGCATCCTCACTCCTAGGAGTCGGCATGCGCCACCGGCAACGGCCCGGTCGGCAGCGGCCGGACGCCAGAAGCGGCGCGCCTGGCCGGCCGCCCGTCGAGGACGCCGGCCTCGTCGCCAGTCGCGTTGCCCGCCCGGACGCTGGCGGTCACGTCAGCGCGGCTGCCGCCGCGGCCCTCGGCCAGGTCTTCCCTGGCGCTGTCGTCCGGCACCTCAGGGCTCGTGTCGTCGCCCGGCGGCTCACCGACCAGGCTGTCTGCTCCCGCGCCGCCGGACTTGACCGGCACGAACCGGTAGCCGACATTGCGGACGGTGCCAATCAGTGCCTCATTCTCCGCACCGAGCTTGGCCCGCAGGCGCCGTACGTGCACGTCCACGGTCCTGGTGCCGCCGAAATAGTCATATCCCCAGACTTCCTGCAGCAGCTGGGCCCTGGTAAACACCCGGCCGGGATGCTGCGCGAGGAACTTCAGCAGCTCGAACTCCTTGAAGGTCAGGTCGAGCGAGCGGCCGTTCATCCTGGCTGAGTAGGTCGCCTCGTTGACCACCAGACCACCGGAGCGGATCTCGTCCGGGAGCTGGGTCGCTGTCTGCGTGCGCCGTCCGATAGCCAGCCGTAGCCGCGCCTCGACCTCGGCCGGGCCGGCGGTATGCAGGAGCAGGTCGTCGGCTCCCCAGTCGGCCGAGACTGCCGCCCAGCCACCGTCGGTGACGACAGCAAGTACGGGCACCGAGGTCGCCGCCGCGCGCAGCGCGAATAGGACGCGCCTGGCCAGGACCAGGTCCCGCCGGGCATCCACCAGCACCGCGTCCGGCACCGGCCCGGTGATCACGTGCTCGGCAGCGGCGGGCGCGACGCGCACGGTGTGCGGCAGCAGGCTCAGTGACGGCAGGATGTCCGCTGGCGGCTCACGGCCGCTAGTGAGCAGCAAGACATTGCTCAACGGCTGCCACCTCCGGCCCCCGGCTCATCGCCGGCACGAGAACTGTCAGTATCTCCCGGTATAGACCCGGGTCTTCGTCGTCCGGGGCCGCTATAGGCGAGGATAGCTGACATGGCCGTTGTGACCATGCGCTACTGGGCAGCAGCGAAGGACGCTGCCGGCGTATCAGAGCAGAGCGTGACCGCGGACACGCTGGCGGAGGCACTCGCCACGGTGACGAGCAGCGGCGACCGGGCGGCGCTGCGCACCGTGATCGCGAGATCGTCGTTCCTGGTCGACTCGGCGCCGGTCGGCCGCCGGGCGGCGGAGTCGGTCCTGCTTGAGGACGGCAATATCATCGAGGTGCTGCCGCCTTTTGCTGGTGGCTAACGCCTGGCGTGAACCATGGCGGCGGTTTATGCGTACTTACCTGTGTGACAGGCTCGGCGGATGCTGGCCCCCGAAACTCTGGCGGTCGGATGACCTCCGACGAGGAGCTCGTCCGCGCGCTCTACGCTGAGCATGCCGGGCCGCTGCTCCGTTATGCCGTGCACCTGATGAGCGGCGACCGGCAGCGGGCAGAGGATATCGTCCAGGAGACGCTGCTGCGGGCGTGGCAACACCCGGAGGCGATCGCTGGCCGTCCGGCCAGGCCGTGGCTGTTCGCAGTCGCGCGGAACCTGGCCATTGACGCATACCGGGCCCGCAAGGTCCGGCCACAAGAAGTAGGAGAGGCCGCGCTGGAGATGCGGCCGGCACCCGACGAAGCGGAGCGAGCCCTGGAATCGTGGGCAGTGGCCGACGCCTTGCTCTCGCTCAACCCTGAGCACAAGCGGGTGCTGCTCGAAACCTACTACCGCGGCAAGTCGGTCGCTGAGGCGGCGGCCTCCCTGGGGGTGCCAGCCGGGACCGTCAAGTCGCGAACCTTCTATGCGCTTCGTGCGCTCCGGCTGGCGCTGGAAGAGCGGGGGCTGGCGCCATGACGAAAAGTAACAACAGTGCTAACAGCGGCGCGCTGGAGTGCCGCGACATCCGGCACCTACTCGGCGTGTATGTCGTCGGCGCGATCGATCCGGCCGAGCGGTCGGTGGTCGATACCCACCTGACGTCGTGCCAGTCATGCCGGGATGAGCTGGCCGGGCTGGCTGGCCTTCCGGCCATGCTCGGCCGCGTTCCCGCTGCAGACGTCGAGCGGCTCACCGAGCCGTCCGAGCTGCCGGAGAACGTCGAGCCTTCGGCTGAGCTGCTGAACTCGCTGGTCTCGAAGGTGGCGGGGCGCCGCCGCAGCCGATTGTGGAAGAGCGCTGTCGGGATAGCCGCCGCAGCCGTGCTGGCCGCCGGCGGCGCGGTCGCCGCCGTCCAGCTGGCTCAGCCCGGGGCCCAGGCCGCGCACGCCGACGTGGCCAGGGCGTCGAACCCCACCACCGGCGTGGCGGCGGTCGTCGACTACGCGCGCACCCCATGGGGCGGCACGACCATGCGGGTGCAGGTGAGCGGGGTCCAGCCCGGCACCACCTGCCAGTTCTACGTCACGGGCAGCGACGGCCGGGGGCTGGCGGGCCAGTGGACCGTGCAGAACAGCTACGGCGATAAGGCCTGGTACCCGGCCGCGTCCGCATCAGGGCCCAGCTCGGTGCGCAGCTTCCTGCTCACCACCGTCAGTGGTCAGACGCTGCTCAAGATCCCTGCCAGCTGAGCAGGGAATGCCAGGCGCCGCCCGTGCGCTATGACCCCATGTGTCACCAGGACTAATGGCGCTCCTCGCGGCGGTCGCCGTCGCGCTGCTGGGCGGCGCGGCCTGGCGGCAGACGAACGGTCGCATGCGAGCACCCCGGGCGCGGCAGCTGCGCGCCGCCGCTGTTGTCACGCCCGCTGCGGCGGAGCCGGCCGCGACTCAGGACGGGAACGGGGCCGTCCGGCTCCCGGTCGCTACCAGGGTCGCGGCTGAGTTGGCGACGTCGGCCGCCGCGCCCGGTGACCAGAAGCTGCGCCTGACCGGTGCGCAGATCGGCGGCGCCCTGGGTGAGCGGGCGACGCTCGTGCAGTTCTCCTCATCGTTCTGCGCGCCGTGCCGCGCGACGCGGCGGATCCTGGCGGACGTGGCCGGCATGACCAGCGGCGTGTCGTATGTCGAGATTGACGCCGAGTCCCGGCTGGATCTGGTACGGCGCCTGAATGTGCTGCGGACCCCGACGGTGCTCGTGCTGGACGCCGATGGCGGCGTCGTGCGGCGGGCCAGCGGCCAGCCCAGAAAGGCCGATGTGATCGCTGCTATCGGCGTCGCGGTCGGACTGTGACCATGACAGGAGCCGTCCGCCCGCATAACATCGGCTACGTGCCTGCACCCACGGACCGCCGCAGCCGGGCCCAGCGCCCGGAGATCGCGCTGACCAAGCGCCGCGCCGTGGATTTCTGCCGCGTCGCGACCGCCATCTGTCCGGCCGTATCACGTTTTGCCAGCTAAGACAGTCGCTAGCGCGCCCTGCTGACAGTAAGTGACCGGTTCTCGGTCGACATGGCGCGTCGGCGGACGGCCGCCAGGCAAGCGCAGCCCGTTCCCTTCTCAGGGATGGGCGCCAACCTTGCTGTTATCCAGCTAGCAGTCACCAAGCCAAGGAGAAGCGGAGTGCAGATTGACCCGCGCGGGCCCCGGTTCGGTGCCCTTATCACCCTCGCGATGTTCGCGGTGGTGCTGATTACCGGCAATGTCTGGGTTCTCACCGTGCAGGCGGCGATGTTCGCGGCTGGCACGTTCCTGGGGCTGGCCAGGTCTCCTTACGGCCTGCTGTACCGGTGGCTGGTCCGCCCGCGGCTAGGCCCGCCCGCTGAGCTGGAGGATCCGGCGCCGCCGCGGTTCGCCCAGGCGGTGGGATTGGTCATCAGCGTGATCGGCATCGTCGGCTACGGGACCGGGGTGGCGCCGCTCGGCATGGCGGCCGCGTCGCTGGGCCTGGTGGCGGCGGTGCTGAACGGAGTTTTCGGGGTCTGCCTGGGATGCGAGATGTACCTGCTGATCAGGCGAACGTGGCCGGCCCCCGCCGGTGCTGACAACGCGGCCGGGGGATGACAACCAGATGTACGCAATAGGCGGGGCTCAGGGCGAGCCCGGCCGGCATTCAAGGAGGAATCGGGCATGAGCCGTTCTGACGTCCTAGTGGACGCTGACTGGGTGGAGGCGCACCGCGACGACCCCGGCGTCGTCCTGGTGGAAGTGGACGAGGACACGAGCGCCTACGACAAGGGACACATCCGCGGCGCGGTAAAGATCGACTGGAAGCAGGACCTGCAGGATCCGGTCCGCCGCGACTTCGTCGACCGGGCGGGCTTTGCGAGCCTGCTGTCTGCGCGGGGGATCTCCAATGACGACACGGTGATCCTGTACGGCGGGAACAACAACTGGTTCGCCGCCTACGCCTACTGGTACTTCCGGCTCTACGGGCACCAGAACGTCAAGCTGCTCGACGGCGGGCGGAAGAAGTGGGAGCTGGACTCGCGCGAGCTGGTCACGGACGTACCGCAGCGCGCGGCCACGAGCTACACGGCAAGCGACCAGGACGCGGCCATCCGGGCGTTCCGCGACGAGGTTGTCGCCGCCATCGGGACCAAGAACCTGGTCGACGTGCGCTCGCCAGATGAGTTCGCGGGCCGCCTGCTGGCACCAGCGCACCTGCCGCAGGAGCAGGCTCAGCGTGGCGGGCACGTGCCGACCGTGCGGAACATCCCCTGGTCCAAGGCCGCCGAGGAAGACGGGACATTCAAATCCGATGACGCGCTGCGGGACCTGTACTCAGGCGCCGGGGTCGACTTCGGGAAGGACACGATCGCGTACTGCCGGATCGGCGAGAGGTCGGCGCACACCTGGTTCGTGCTGCACGAGCTGCTCGGCCAGCTGAATGTGAAGAACTACGACGGGTCCTGGACCGAGTACGGCTCCCTGGTCGGCGTGCCGATCAAGCTCGGGGACGAGTCCTGATGGCGACGCAGACGGACGGCTGCGGCGCGCCCGCGGGCGGTGTGCCCATCAAAGACGCCGGCAACCAGGCCATCATCCAGGGCCGGGTGACCAGAGACGGCGCACCGGCGCAGGCGGGGTACGCCCGGCTGCTGAACTCGGGCGGCGACTTCGTCGCCGAAGTGCCGCTCGGTGAAGACGGAGGATTCCGGTTCTTTGCGGCGCCAGGCGAATGGACCCTGCGAGTGCTCGCACCCGGCGGCCTTCGTGCTGAGCGGGCCGTGACCGCGGCCACCGGACAGATCAGGGAGCTGGAGGTAGCCGTCTAGCGCGCTGATGTGCACGGGCAGGGTGCAGCGCGGCCATCGCCAGGCGAGTGAGCGCGCTGCACCCTGACTTTTCCTGGGATCTGTCGTTACCCCACTTGCCACCTGCCGGTCACCGGAGCAGTCGCGCGGTGTTTAACGCCTGTTCACCCGACGCGCCTACAACAGACCCGACGGGAGAACGACGGATCGCAGCCAGGTGAGCGGTCGGCAGGCCTGGCGTATCTGACCATAAGGGGACGACATCCGATGGGTTGGCGGGCAGGTCTCGGCCACCATGCAAGCCGTATCGCCGCGACCCACCGGTCCTCCGCGAAGTGACCTGCGATGACCGCCCCACCCGTCGGCTGGCCAGTACCCACTGGGGATGACGAGGACTCGCATCTCGGCCAGCCGGTCACTGACGACGCGGCGGACGCGCGCGGTCGCCGGTCGTCCCGGCGGCCCGGGCGGGGAACTGGCCAGGGCCAGGCCGTGAGCGTGCTCGCTGACCGGCTCGCGGCCGCGCTCGTGCATCATGAACCAGGCTGGCGGCTGCCGCGCCACTCAGCGCTGGCGAGGCGCTACAACGTCAGTACCGCAGAGATTGACACCGCCGTCGAGGAACTTGTCGGCAGGCACCTCGTCCGCCGGCTGGCCGACGGCCAGTTGTACCGCGCCAGCCCGGCCGAGTACGTGATCGGCATCGAGGGTCTTGACGGCCTCGCCACCTCTGTTGACACGATGGGCGGGGCGTTCTCCTGTCGCAGCCGCCAGCTAACGTGGCGGCTGCCGCCAGAGGACATTGCCTGGGCCCTCGAGCAGCCGGCTGACCGGCAGGTGTGCGTGGTCCGGCTGCTGTGGACAGACGGCGGTGAGCCCGCTGCTCTCTGCACGACCTACATCCCTGGCGATCTCGCGAGCCGCGCTAACCTCGGCGCCGCACCGCTGCCAGCCACGATGAACCTGCTGGAGGTGGCGACGGTCGCCGGAGTCCCGCCGCAGTCCGCCGTCGCCGGACCCGTCGACACAGTGCCGGCGAGTGCCGACTCGCCGTCGGCCCAGCCGCTGGCCGGCTCGCCTGCGGGAATGCACATCGAGCTGCAGGCACCGCCCCCGTCGGTGGCGCGCAGCCTGCGGCTCACGGCCGGCCAGCCGGCGCTGATGATCACGGTCAGGTTCGCCGATCCCGGCACGGATCGTCCCGTCGCGCTGACCATCGCCGTGCTGCGCCCTGACATGTTCCGGGTCATCGTTCAGACGCCGCAGCCCCCGCTTCCCGTGTCGGATGCCGGCAGTTCGGTAGTTTCGTGGGCACTTGCCGCTGAGGGCTGGGAATCTTGACCCGGCATGCGCACCTTTGCGGCCGGAGGGCTGCAGCGCGGACCACGGCGCTCGCAGCTCACTAACGCTGGCCGACCCTATCGCCGCGGCGAGCTGGCTGCTGGCCTGAGCACCATCGTGCTCATCGCCGAGTTCCTGCTCGTCCCCGTCGCCGTGCCGATATGCCTGGTGCTGCTCGCTGTCAGCCGCGTCTCGCGGTGGCGCCCTGAGTGGCTGCTCCTGCCGTTGCTGGCCGGCGTCGGCTGGCTGACAGCGGCTGGTTCGGGTTGGGCGTCGACAACGCTGGCGGCCGGGCCGGGCCAGCTGCTTTCCGCCCTGGCCAGGGTCGCGGGAGATCCGCCCTGGCTGCCGCGCGATCCCGGCGGCGCAACGGCGACGGCGGTTGCCTGGCTGCATCGGGAGCTTCCCGCGGGGTTAGCAGTCGGCGCCCTTCAGGCCGGGCTGCTCGCCTGGCTGAATCTCCGCAGAGGTGACGAGGGTTTTCGACCGGGGCTGCTGGCCGCCGCGCGACGGTGGCGCAACCGGGGACTGCTAGCGGCCGGGGAGACCGTGACGGGAGCAGGCTTCGCCATGGGGCTGGATCCCCAAACGGGCCAGCTGGCCGGGCTCAGCTGGGCCGCGGCCGAGCGGGGCGTGCTGCTGGCCGGGACCGATCCCGGCGAGCTCGCCGGCGTTGCGCTGGCCGTCGCCTGTGCCGCGATGCGGCGTCGCAAGGCGGTGCTGGTTGTTGATTTCGACGAAGGCGGTGACGCGGCTGCGCACATCGGATCAGTAGCGCTGCTGGCAGGATCGCTGGGCATCCCAGTGAGCCGCGTCTCGCGTATCGATGGCGGGCTCCGCACGGCGGCCGGGCGCGCCATCCGGGCACGGAGCGTCATGCTCGCGGCCGGACCGAGCGAGAGCCTGGCCGACGAGGTGACGGACGTGCTGGCATGGCTGAGTGCCCGGGGTCTGCGCGCGGACAGCCTCCTGTGCATCAGCGGATGCGAGGCGGCCGATCCTGCCCGGCTCGGTGCCTTGCTCGCGCTGGGACCTTCGACGGGAACCGCGGTGCTGGCCAGCACGACGAGCGCGGCATGCGCCGAGGCGCTGGCCGGGCATGCCGGTCAGACCGTGGTCTGCGGGCCCGTCGATACGGAGCTGACCTCCCGCCTGACGGCGGCACGCCTCCCGGCTGACAGCGGCCGGGGCCGGGACCAGTATGGCGACGCGCTGGCCCGGCAGCGACCCGGCGAGTTCACGGTCATTGGTCCGGACCGCGTGCAACCCGGCTGCCGAGCGGTGCCCATCGTGACGGCGACCGGGCCTGCAGAGGCCGGGCGCAGCGGCGCACGCCGGACGGTGCCTCGCATCCCGGCGGCAGCGGGCAGCCGGTGACCGCGCCCTGGTTCCGTCCTGACGTGCTGTATCTGGGCTGGCGGCCGCGGGCGGAACACGATCCAGGCCCGCCGCCGGTGCCGCCAGCGGCCGCCGTGCTCGACCAGGTCAGCGCCGAGTGGCTGGCGGCGCAGCGACGCGAGCACGCCAGGCTCTCCAGGCCCCTCCGGCTGATCAGCGCGCTAGGGCTCGTCGCGACCGCCGCGATGACCGGAACCTGGCTGGCCGGCTGGCTGCCCGGCGGGCTCGCGCTGTTCGCTGACGCCTTTGCGGTGCCGGTCGCAGGCGGCAGCTTTCTCCGGCTCGGCCGCGGCCGCCGCAAGCTGACGCGCGAGCTTCGCGCCGAAGCCGAGCGGGTCGCCGGGTTTCGTGAGGTGCAGCGCGTGCAGCTGGCGGCGGAGCGCCAGGAGCACGGCCGGCAGTTGCGCGGCTGGCAGCAGCAGGCGGCAGCATTCGCCCGCCGGCCGCACTGGCATCCGGTAACCCTGCCCGTCACCGTTGGTCGGCTGGATGTCGCGGGCGGCACGATAGCGGGCTGGTCGGCGCTGCTCACGACGATGGCGGTCGCGCGGCTCGAGGCGGGCGGCGAGGTCACCGTGGTCGATCTGAGCGGCGGAGCTGTCGCCGCCGACCTGCTGGCTCTGGCCCGCCATCAGGGCGCGGAGCCGCTGCTGTGGCGACTGCCAGCGGACCTACCGCGGCTGGATCTCGGCGCGGACTTCAGCCCTGAGTTGCTGGCCGACGTCCTGGCCCGCACCGTCGCGGCCGCTGGCGGCCAGGCAGCCGGCGGTCAGCATGACCCAGCCACGGATGCGGCCCTGCTGCGCCGGGTGCTCGCGGTACTCGGCGACGGCGCGACCCTGGCGCAACTGACCGCGGCGCTGCGGGCCCTCGGCCAGATCGGCGGCCCGACCGATCACCTCGGGTCGGCGCAGCTGACACGGGATCAGCTGGCTCGGCTCGGCGCGCTCGGCGGTCGGGGCGCCGAGCCGGTCGTCATCGAGCGGGCGTGGGCCCTGGAGGGTCGGTTGCACGCCCTCGGCCCGCTCGCGAGCGGCCTGGCCAGTCCGCCCGCCAGCGCGCTTCGGGTTGTCTCGCTCGACGGCCGGTCCGCGCCGCTGGACACGGACACGATCGGCGCCTACCTGGTCCTCGCGCTCGCCGAAGTCCTCCGCGGGTCCCGGCCGGCTGCAGGCTGGCGGCAGGCAGTGTTCGTCTTCGGTGCCGACCGGCTGCCCGCCGACGTGCTCGACCGGCTCAGCGATGCGGCCGAGCACACGGAGGTCGGCCTCGTGCTCGGATTCCAGTCGATCCCGGCTCACGTCCGCGACCGGCTGGGTCGCGGCGACAGCGCGGTTGCTTTCATGCGGCTCGGCAACGCCGCTGACGCCCGGCTGGCGGCAGAGCAGATCGGGACCGAGCACCGGTTCGTCATCAGCCAGCTCACCGACACGGTCGGGGCGTCGGTCAGCGACACCGCCGGCGACTCCTACGCCAGCACCGCGGGAACGGCGCACTCGGTGGCCGACTCCCGGTCGCTGACAACGACCACCGGCCGCACCAAAGGCAGCGGCCGCAGCGCGGGCGGATTCGCGCCGTTCGCGGCCGTCAGCGGCTCGGCCAGCCAGGACGCGAGCTTCTCGGCCGCGCTGGCGGACTCCCGGTCGGTCAGCGCCGGCATCACCACGGGCACCTCATGGGGACTCAGCACGTCTCGGACGACCGGGACCACCGGGTCGCTGGCGCTGGCCGCGCAGCGGGCCAGGGAATTCCGCGTCGAGGCGCATGAGCTGCAGCAACTCCCGCCGAGCGCGCTCGTGTTGTGCCATCCTGGCCCGGGCGGCCGCGATGTCGTGCTGGCCGACGCGAACCCGGCGATCATGACGCTGCCGACGGTGCAGCTCGCCGTACCCGCGGCCGGACGTGCCTCCGCCAGCGGGAGGATTAAGCCATGATGCGCCGGCCGACGGGGAGGATCGACCCATGACGCGCCCGTTCCGTCAGGTTGATGTCTTTACCGATACCCCCTACTTCGGCAATCCGCTGGCGGTCGTGCATGACGCCGACGGGCTGACCACCGAGCAGATGCAGCGGTTCGCCAGCTGGACCAACCTGTCCGAGACCACGTTCCTCCTGGCACCGGGGGACGAGCAGGCCGATTACTGGGTGCGGATCTTCACACCTGCCGCGGAGCTGCCGTTTGCCGGGCATCCGACACTGGGCAGCTGCCACGCCTGGCTCGAGGCCGGTGGTCGGCCGCGCCAGCCCGGACTCGTCGTCCAGCAGTGCGGAGCCGGCCTGGTCACGATCCAGGTCGGCGAGGACGCATCCGCCTTCGCGGCACCCCCGCTGGTACGCTCCGGCCCGGTCGAAGAGGCCGTAGCGGAGGATGTCGCGGCCATGCTCGGGATCGGCCGGGACGACATCGTCGATCTGCAGTGGGCCGACAACGGCCCCGGCTGGATCGCCGTGCTGCTGTCGAACGCGGACGCCGTGCTGAACGTGCGGCCCGGGCCGGGCGACCTCGACGTGGGCATCGCCGGCCCGCATCCGCCGGGCGGGCCAGCTGACTTCGAGGTGCGCGCCTTCTTTCCGGTGGACGGCGTCACGCGGGAGGACCCGGTCACGGGCAGTTTCAACGCCTCGCTGGCCCAGTGGCTGCTGACTGCCGGGCGGGCGCAGGCGCCCTACACGGTCCGGCAGGGAACCGTGCTCGGGCGCAGCGGCCGGGTCCGCATCACCCAGGACGCCAGCGGGCAGGTGTGGGTCGGTGGCAGCGCCGTCACCTGCGTATCCGGCACCGTGAAGCTGTGATGCGCCCTGCTCCGCCTTCGGCACAATCCGGTCGAATCTGGTAGCACGGCCCCGCGCCGCCTGGTAAGCACGCAGCATGGCAGCGACGGAAGGCATCGGCAGCGGCTCGGCCGAGCTCTGGTACCGGGTTCATGCCGTCAGCGCTGACACGCTCGGAGGTACGGCCGCAGCCGACTACGCGGCGGTCCTGCCGGCCGCCCTGAACGCTGCCCGGCATCGCCGGCCGTTCATCGCTGGCTGGCTGTCCCGAGGCGGCAGGGCTCCCCTCGAGCTGATCACCAACGCCGGGCCACTGGCGCCCCCCGGCCACGCGCCTTCCGCTGAGGGCGAGCCGCTGGCCGCGGCCTTCGCGGCCGATGGCGCGGAGCCCGCCGATCACGCTGAGGCTGACGCGCCTGCCGCCGTGGAGATGCTGTTCCCGTGGGGGGCGCGCGGCACCGTCATCGGCGAGAACATGATCGCGGAGCTGGACCGGCTCGTCTGGGCGCCATGTCCCGGCCGTCTTGTTCCCATCAGCGCGGACGCACCGGCCCGGCCCGGGCTGGCCGAGGACGGCGGACCGCCGACCCTGTTCGAGTCCGCGCTGCAGACTCTGATGGGCCGGCCTTTCGGCTGGCTCGTCGTCGCCGACCCCACCGATCTGCTCGATGACGAGACAGCAGAACTGCGCAGTCAGCTGAGTGTCTTGCGGCGCTACGAGGACGAGCCGACGAGGTTCGAGGCCGCCAGGGCAGAGCAGCGGCTGGCTGAGCTCGATGCCTATCGCGAGGCCGGTCTGTGGCATGTGCGTGTGCTCGTGGGTGCGGCATCCGAGCAGGACCTGGCGCTCATCGCGCCGGTGCTGGTGGGTTCGGCCGACCTGGGCGCGCACCCCTACCGGCTGCGCTGCCCGGATGGCGCGCACGAGTTCGCCGACGCGCTCGCCGCCCGGCTGACCGACCCGGCGGACGGGTCGGCGGTGCCGTTCGCCGCGTCCGCCGGGGCGCTCGCCGCGGCGACCGGCCTGCCGCGGCATGAGGTGCCCGGCGTCCGGCTGATCCGCGCCGGCTACTTCGATGTCACGGCGGACGAGCGGGACCTGCGTCCCGGTATCGAGCTCGGCCGGATCCTCGACGCGCGGGACCGTGAGGTCGGCGCGTTCAGCGTCCCGCTGGCCACGCTCAACCGGCACGCCCTTGTGGCCGGCGCGACAGGGTCAGGGAAATCGCAGACAGTCAGGCACCTGCTCGAGCAGCTGACCGCGGCTGGCGTCGGCTGGCTTGCCATCGAGCCGGTCAAGTCGGAATACGGCGTGATGGCGGCCCGCCTGGCAGGCACCGGCGACGACCGCGGTCGTGGCGAGGTCACGCTGATCAATCCTGCTGACCCCGAGTCGGTGCCGCTGTCGGTCAATCCCCTCGCACCCGAGCCGGGATACCCGGTGCAAGGGCACATCGACATGGTCCGCGCGCTGTTCCTGGCTGCCTTTGACGCCCGCGAGCCGTTCCCGCAGATCATGGCGCAGGCGCTGCAGCGGGTCTATCAGGAGTGCGGCTGGGATGCGCTCACCGGAGCCGGACGGGCTGATCAGGATGTGCCGCCCGCAGTGCCGACCCTCGCCGGGCTACGGGCCGCGGCGCTCGCCGTGATCGAGGACGTTGGTTACGGCCGCGAGTTGCAGGCTGACATGCGTGGCTTCATTGACGTGCGGCTCCGGTCGCTGCGGACCGGCTCGGCAGGCCGGTTCTTCGAGGGCGGTCACCCCGCCGACATCGGTGCGCTGCTGGATCGCAACGTCGTCCTCGCACTGGAGGACGTGGCCAACGACGAGGACAAGGCGTTCGTCATCGGCGCCCTGCTCATCAGGATCGTCGAGCACCTGCGGCTGCGGGCCAGAGCCGAGCCGGCCGACGGGCTGCGGCACGTGATTGTGCTCGAGGAGGCGCATAGGCTGCTGCGCGCAGGCCGGGAGGGCGCGAGCGCGCACGCGGTCGAGCTGTTCGCAGGACTGCTCGCCGAGATCCGCGCCTACGGCGAGGGCATCGTGGTCGCCGAGCAGATCCCGGCCAAGCTCGTGCCGGACGTTGTCAAGAACACGGCGCTGAAGGTGCTGCACAGGCTGCCCGCTGCCGACGACCGGCAGCTCGTGGGCGCCTCGATGAACCTGGACGAGCAGCAGTCACGCCACGTCGTGTCGCTGCCGCCGGGGGAGGCGGTCGCCTTTGCCGACGGCATGGACCGGCCCATGCGGATCAGGGTGCCTTTCGGCGGGGACCGCGAGCAGCGCCGGTCCCCCCAGCACGAGATGACCGGCAGCGGAGCAGCCGGCGCGCGCGAGGCTGGCTCGACCCTGCTGCTGGGCCGCCGGTCAGCTGGCTGCGGGCAGGCGTGCCGGGGCGCGCGGCCGTGCACCCTCGTGGAAGTGCGTGCGGCCGATCTGCTGGCCCG
>Ga0126373_10000514_pt1 | contig 25580 bp, 25 predicted proteins | sample PanSoiMetPlot_11_FD_92545 | JGI IMG/M metagenome (GOLD analysis project Ga0126373, IMG submission 92545) | Tropical forest soil microbial communities from Panama - MetaG Plot_11 | ecosystem: Environmental > Terrestrial > Soil > Tropical forest > Bulk soil | place: Panama | collected 2016-02-17 | reverse complement strand
GGCCCGAACTGCAGTGGGTTAACGAAAATCGATACGAGGACACTCCCATTTGGTCCGGCGACCTCGCGGGCCTTGCGCAGCGGCACGCGGTGTCCGTCGTGCAGCGCTCCCATCGTCGGCACGAGAACCACGGGGGCAGGCATGGTGGCACGTGCAGCCGCCATGCCCCGCTTCGTCCTGGCCAGGAGTGGCAGCCGCGGGACTGCGACCGCGATGCCAGCGTGATCGCTCACCTCGGCACCTCCGCGAGAACGTCCAGCAGGCGCTGCGCATCGGAGGCGGCCAACGTGCCGGCCGCCAGCGCCCTTGTCGCCGTCAGTCGGGCCAAGGCCAGGTACGCGGGCAATGCCTCAGGCGCGGCTGTGCGCAAGGCATCCAGGTGGCTGGCGACCGTGTCGGCGTCTCCGCGAGCGACTGGCCCGGTGAGGCCGGCATCGCCCAGGCGGAGCGCATTGTCGAGCGCCGCCGACAGCAGCGGGCCGAGCATGCGGCTCGGCTGAGTTACACCTGCCCTGGCCAGCAGGTCTGTAGCTTGCACGACCTGAGTCACGAGATGGTTCGCAGCGCCGGCGAGAGCCGCGTGGTACAGGCCGCGATCCTCCTCGGCGATGAAAACCGGCTCGCCGCCCATTTCCATCACTAGTACCTCGGCAGCAGGCCGCAGCGCAGCCGGGGCGGTGACGCCGAAGCAGATGCCAGCAAGCCGGTCGACGTCATCCGGTCGGCCGGTGAACGTCATCACCGGATGCATCGCGAACGGCAGCGCGCCGAGCTTGGCCGCTGGCTCAAGGACGGCTAGGCCGTGCCGACCCGACGCATGCGCTAGCAGGCGGCCGGCCAGCGGCGCGCTGGTGGCGGCGAGCCCGGCGACAAGTCCGGCGAGAACATCATCTGGAACCGTGAGCAGCACAAGATCGGCGGTGGAGATTACCTCGTCCGGCTGCATGACGGGCGTGCCAGGCAGAAATTCCGCTACCCGGCGCCGGGAAGCTTGCGACACGGCGGAAGCGGCGGTGACCCGGTGTCCCGCCCGCTTCAGCGCGACGGCGAGCGCAGTGCCTACCCGGCCGGCTCCCACGACGCCTACATCGAGGCGTGCTGGATGCGCGGTCTCACCGGCTCGGCTCACGGCCAGCCCTGGACTAAGAGTTGGATCAAAGGTCATAAGCCGTCAGGTGCCTCGGCTCGTACAACCCGATCTCACCGGCGCCTGGCACCGCGATGGCGGTCAGATGACCAAAGCCTGTCTGCGTCACGGGCCTTGTGAACTCAACCCCTTTAGCCGCCAGATCGGCCATCGTCTGGGCTATGTCGTCGCACATTAGGTAGAGCTCATATCTGCCGTCTGACGCAGCCGGGTCAGCTTGCGGGTGTACTGCGAGCTCAGATGGCGGGAGCTGAAAAATAAGCCAGCCATCGTGTGCGTCCACGTGTACTAGGCCGAGAACATCGCGAAAGAACGCTCGGGCCGCCTCGGGATCGCTGGCATAGATGATCGAATGCGTGCTAGTGATCATCGAGTAACCGGCCACCTCTCCGCAGGGATGCCTGCCTAGAAAATCCTGCCGGACACGGTCGGCCTTACCGGCGCCGGGGGCCGGTCATGAATGCCACGTCCAGGTGTCATGCGAATCCTTACTTTGGTCTTCTTGCTCGTCTGGCGGGCGTGGAGCCCGGCAACTTCGCTCCAGATAAAGCGCTGCGACTACCAACGCGAGCGCGGCCGCGACCGTTGCGCCGGCAACTCGGGCGTCGCGGGCCGGCACTGACTTCTCCAGCTCACCAAGCACGAAGATCAGCAAGCCAGCCGCGAGGCCACCGAGCGCCGACCCGGCTGCTGAGCTCGCTTTCGCAAGCGCAGCCAGCCTGGCGACGGCGATGGGCGCTATCGGCTTGCCTGGTCTGCGGCCGGTCAGTCGCCCCCGAACGCTGCGAGCTACGGCCGCTTCTGCGATCGCGAGCGCCGCCAGGGCTGGAATCGCGGTTACCGGAATCAGCGGCAGGCCAGCGAAGGTAGCCCGCACCGCAAGCCATGATCCGAGCGCACAGATCGCAAAGATGCCGACTAGCGTGGTCGGCCGTGTCATTTCCACGTTTGCACCGCCACCATCATTCTGCGCCTGCCCCGGATCGGCTCGATGCTGGCAGCCTCAGCGATAGCTCAGGCGCCGGGGCTATTCCGGCGTTGCCCAACTTAGCTAGGAGATCAGCAACCAGGCCCCAGCCAGGCAGCAATGCGTCGGGTTCGACATCCAGCCACGGGACGAGCACGAATGCGCGTTCGTGCGCTCGCGGGTGCGGCAAGGTTAGGAGCGGATCGGTGCTGACCTCGGCTCCGCACTTAATGATGTCCACGTCGAGCGTTCGTGGTCCCCAGCGCACTGTCCGGATCCTGCCTGCGGCTGCCTCTGCTGCCTGGCACCGAGCCAGGATCTCGCTGGCCGGCAGGGAGCTTGTGGCCAGCACCACGGCGTTGAGGTAGTCGTCCTGGTCTGGGCCGCCAACTGGGGAGGTCCGGTATACGCCCGATACAGCGCAGCAGTCAAGTCCGGCAGCGCAGACGACCGACACCCCTAGCTGGAGGTTGGCCAGCCTATCGCCCAGATTGCTGCCTAGCGACAGCACAACTGTTCGCTCGGGAGTTCCCAGTGTTCTGGTCATCGCAGCCCCGGCGCGCGGTCGGGCCCGGCAGATACTTGGGATTCTGGCGGATGCTCGCGTCCCCGACGGATCGTCACGGTCACGTCCGCGACCCGCTGCGCGACTGGTGCGTTCGGCTTGTGCACGGTCACCTCTGCCTCGTGTACGACGTCATCAGCTAGGCATGCCGCTGCCAGGCGTGCCGCAAGGGTCTCGATCAGATCTACCGGGTCACCGCCAATGATCGCGGCGAGCCGGTCAGTGATGGCGCCATAGTCGGCGGTCAGGGCCAGATCGTCAGCCGCTGCAGCTGCGCCGGTGTCCAGCCAGAGCACCGCATCGACGATGAACTCCTGGCCTGTCTCCCGCTCACTGGCAAAAACGCCGTGCCGTCCGTGCGCGCGCAGGCCGAGAATCGAGATCTTGTCCAGCATCAGCGCCCTGCCGCTACGCGCTCTTGCAGCAGCCTGGCCACGACACGGACAGCGTCGACATTGCCAGGCACAGTATGCACACGCACGCACCACGCTCCCGCTGCCGCCACTAGTGCGGTCAGCGCGATCGTGGCGTCGTCACTACCTGCAAATGAGCGTTGCTGGCCATCGGGTGCAGCCAGCAACTTACCGATGAATCCCTTCCGCGACGCGGCCACGAGCAGCGGAAATGGTTCGGCCCTTAGCGGCAGATTCGCGATCTCTTGCAGATTGGCCAGCAACGACCAGTTGTGCTCAGGCCGCTTGGCAAAGCCCAGCCCGGGATCGATGATGACCCGCGCCGGATCGACGCCCGCCGAAACTACCGCTTCAACCCGCCTGGCGAGTTCCTCGCGGACTTCAGCGACCACATCGCCGTAGGTAGCCGGGCCGTACATGTCGATGCTGTGTCCGCGCCAGTGCATGACGACGTAGGGCACCTGCGCACCGGCAACGAAGGTTGCCATGTCGGGGTCGGCAAGCCCGCCGCTCACATCGTTGACCATTCGCGCACCGGCCTCTAGCGCCCGGCTGGCCACCTCAGCTCGCATGGTGTCGATGCTCACGTAGTTGCCGGCCGCCGCCAGTGCGGTCACCACTGGAATCACGCGGGCCAGTTCGTCGGCCGCTGGCACCCGGTGCGCGCCAGGGCGCGTTGATTCGCCACCTACGTCGACGATGTCGGCACCCTGGCTGACCAGTTCTAGGCCGTGCGTAATCGCCTTGTCGGGATCAAACCATGTGCCACCGTCGGAGAAGGAGTCTGGGGTGACGTTGACGACTCCCATGACCAGACTTCTCGGCACAGCAGGCAGCCCGGGTACGTGCCGCAGACCGGCCAGGGGCTCGGCGCTTGGCTGCTCATCCGCACCGGTCATGACAGCCAATCTACTTACTTGCTGGCTGAACGCCGACTCCCAAGGGCTGCCAGCCGGTCCCGCGCCCGCCCCAGACCGAGCTTGCGGCCGAACCTGCGCATTTCAATGGTGGGCCACACGAGAAACGCCTCGGCCTCCAAAGCCGCGATGCCGATCCGCGGCGCGTCTCGCGGCCCAGGAAAGACTAGGAATCTCGGCACCCATTCCGGGCCGAACTTGGCATTGAACTTGTACAGCGATTCGATCTGGAACCAGCGCGACAGGAACAGCAGAACCCCGCGCCAGGCCCGCAGCACCGGGCCAGCGCCAATTCGCTCGCCCCGGGCCAGGGCAGCTCGGAACACGGCAAAGTTCAGCGAGATTTTGGTTACTCCGAGGTCGGGAGCAGCCTTTATAGCCTCGACGATGAGGAAGTCGTTGAGTCCAGGAGCGGCCGACCTGTCCCTGCGCATCAGGTCAAGGGACAAACCGTCAATGCCCCACGGCACGAAATGCAAGATCGCTCGCAGCACGCCGTCTTGGGTCGCGGTTGCTATGACGCAACGTCCGTCGTCCTGGCCGGCAACCCGGCCCAGCGCCATCGAGAACCCGCGCTCTGTCGGGCTGCCGCGCCAGCTATCTGCCTGCCGAACCAGCCTGGCGATTTCAGCCCGTTCGACATCCTCCACCCGCCGGATCTCGGCTGAATAACCCTGTCGGCAGACGCGGCTGACCATCTGCCTGACGTTGCGCATCGACCGCCCCTCAAGGGTGAAGTCAGCTGGGCTGACGACCGCCTCATCACCCAGCTCCAGCGCGGTCAGGCCGCCTTCGCGGCACCAAACCTCCGCCCCAAGCTCGCTGCAGCCGATGACTGCGGGTACCCAGGCATGCCTGCTCGCCTCGTCCAGGAATGTGCTGATTGCTCCCGGCCAAGCTTCAGGATCTCCAATCGGATCACCGCTGGCCAGCATTACGCCAGACAGTACGCGATACGCCACACACGCCTTGCCAGAGGCCGACCAGATCACGCTCTTGTCATCGCGCAGCGCGAAATATCCCAGAGAGTCGTGCTCCCCATGCGTAGCCAGCAATTGCCTGATGCGCTCGGCATCTGCGGACTTGAGCCTGCTCTTTGGCTCGGCGGGCCGCAGGAACATGAATGCCGCAAAGGCCAGTGTGAACAGGCCCAGCCCACCGCTCAGGAAGCCGAAGTGATCACCTCCGGTCTCCGTGGTGAAGCGCACCGGGCCAGTCATTCCGACCAAGTTGGCGACCACCGCCTGGACTCGCACCCAGATGGAGTAGTCGGCCCCAAGACCGTGGCTGAACCCCAGAAACACCAGCCCGATGACCACATCGGCGACCATGAGGCCAAGCAAGAGCCATAGCGCCCGCCAGCGAGACCGCCGGTCACCAACCGCGTAAAACTGCCTGCGGAAGCAGTAAAGGGCGACGAGCAGCGCTACTGAGAACGCACCGGCCACTGGCCGAAGCGGTGCCAGCTCTATGTCGGGCCGAAGACTATGGACGATGACTTCGACCACGGTATGAAAGACAAGGCTGAAGGCGAGAATTGCGACCGCGGCCGCCCATGCCCGGCGCTTTCTCCGGCGCAGCCCGTGCGACAGCATCAGCAGCAGCAAACCGATGATGACGTCGGTCGTGCGGGTCAGGTTGACCAGCGTGCCAGGTGCGAGTGTGGCGAGGCCGCGCAGACGGCGGTGGTAGAGGCCGGGCGCTACGCCCTCGATGATGTACCCCAAGCCGATGATCAAAGCCATTAGGCCAGCCGTCAGCGGCACCCAGCGAAGCCGCTGGCGCCGGTCGGGCATCCTGATGCCAGTCTCGGCTGCCTGGCGCTCCGCCGCGCGAGTCTTTGTCTGCGCGGGGCCCAGCCCGCTCGGTTCGGTCATCTGGGAGTCAGGCCCCTGGTCACGGGGGATCAGAGTAGTCATTGCAGTCGCCAGCCGGAGGCGAACTCCGGCATTAAGGTCCCTTTTGCCAGTTAGCGGCGTTCCGTCAGCAGGCTCATTGCTTCCGCCCTAGTGCTGTCCGAGCTGAGGAAAGAGCCCCGGACGGCGGACGTTACAGTCTTGGCCCCAGGCTTGCGCACACCGCGCATGGACATACACAAATGCTCAGCTTCGATTATGACGATAACTCCACGCGGTTCGAGCGTTTCCATGAGTGCGTCGGCAATCTGGCTCGTCATTCGTTCTTGCACTTGCGGCCGACGGGCATAAAGGTCGACGAGCCTGGCTAGCTTCGACAGTCCCGTGATCTGGCCCTTCTCATTGGGGATGTAGCCAACGTGTGCCCGCCCAAAGAACGGCACGAGGTGGTGCTCACACGTCGAGTAGAGCTCGATGTCGCGGACGAGCACCATCTCCTCGTGATCGGCGTCAAACACCGTCGTGAGCACGTCGGCGGGCTGCAATGAGAGCCCGGCGAACTGCTCTTGGTACGCGCGGGCTACTCGAGCAGGCGTGTCTTTGAGTCCGTCGCGGTCAGGATCCTCGCCGATCGCTAGGAGGATTTCCCGGACGGCGTGCTCGATCCGCGGCAGATCGAACTCGCCGTCGCTCAATGACCGTCGCCGTCGGCGTCACTGCCGTCACCGGGCCGGTCCGGCTCGGCCGGAGCGCCGAACGGCTTTCCGCCACCCATGGGAGTTGCCCCGCCGAACGGATTACTGCCGCCCAGCGGGTTGCCGCCACCCAGCGGGTTGCCGCCACCCAGCGGGTTCGCACCGCCGAGCGGACTTGCACCGCCGAAGCCACCCGACTGGTTGCCAGCTGGCGATCCGGCCGGCAGTCCCGCCGTCGATGCCTGGCCGTTGCCCAGTTCCTTGCCGTCAGATGCCGCGGTGAGAGCGAGCTCCTTTGGCGTCAGCACCGGCGGACGGTCAGACGGCAGCCGCTTGCCATATCCGGTGTAAGACCCGCGCGACGGCCGCTTGTGCACTGGCGCGAAGATCTCCAGCACCTGCTCCCGCGACAGCGTTTCGTGCTCCATGAGCTGCAGCACCAGCGTGTCTAGAACGTCGCGGTACTGGACCAGGATGTCCCAGGCTTCGTCATGCGCCGACTCGATGAGCCTGCGCACCTCGTCGTCGATCGCAGACGCGATCTCCTCTGAGTAGTCGCGGGCGTGCGACATCTCCCGGCCGAGGAATGGCTCGCCGTCGCCGGTACCGAACTTGCGGGCACCGAGCCGCTCGCTCATGCCGTACTCGACCACCATGGCGCGCGCGATCGATGAAGCCTTCTCGATGTCGTTGGCAGCGCCCGTAGTCGGCTCGTGGAACACCAGCTCTTCAGAAGTACGCCCCCCGAGCAGCATGGCTAGCTGGTCCATCATCTCAACCCGGCTGACAAGGAACTTGTCTTCGGCAGGTGCGGCGGCGGTGTAACCGAGCGCACGTCCGCGCGGGATGATGGTGATCTTGTGCACCGGATCAGCATTGGGTAGCGCGTGCCCGACTAGGGCGTGGCCGCCTTCGTGGTATGCGATGATCTTGCGCTCTTTCTCCGAGAGCAAGACGCTCTTACGCTTGGGGCCGGCCGTGACCCGGTCGATCGCCTCTTCCAGTGCGGCCATCTGGATCTGAGTCTGGTTGGCGCGGGCCGTCAGCAGGGCGCCCTCGTTGATGACGTTGGCAAGGTCGGCACCGGTGAACCCGGGCGTGCGTCGAGCGATGATGTCGAGGTCAACGTCGGCCGCGAACGGCTTGCCGCGCGCGTGCACGCGCAGGATGCCCTTACGGCCTGCTAGGTCAGGCTGAGCGACAACGATCTGCCGGTCAAACCGGCCCGGCCGCAGCAGCGCCGGGTCGAGGATGTCGGGCCGGTTCGTGGCCGCGATCACGATCACGCCGCCCTTGGTGTCGAATCCGTCGAGTTCGACCAGCAACTGGTTCAGGGTTTGCTCGCGCTCGTCGTGACCGCCGCCGAAACCAGCACCGCGGTGACGTCCGACCGCGTCGATTTCGTCCACGAACACGATCGCGGGAGCGTTGGCCTTGGCCTGCTCGAACAGGTCACGAACTCGGGACGCACCGACGCCCACGAACATCTCGACGAAGTCCGAGCCAGAAATTGAGTAGAAGGGCACGCCGGCCTCACCGGCGACCGCCCTGGCCAGCAGGGTCTTACCGGTTCCGGGCGGGCCGTAGAGCAGGACGCCCTTGGGGATCTTGGCGCCGATCGCCTGGAATTTGCCCGGACTCTGCAGGAATTCCTTGATCTCCTGCAGTTCCTCGATCGCCTCGTCCGCGCCAGCAACGTCGGCAAATGTTGTTTTTGGCGTGTCCTTAGTGATCAGCTTCGCCTTCGACTTGCCGAAGTTCATCACCCGCGACCCGCCGCCCTGCATCTGGTTCAGGAACACCATGAATAGCAGGAAGATGATCAAGAAAGGAAGATAGCTGAAGATCAAGGTCCAGAACGAGCTGCTCTTGGGCACCTTAACGTTGTAATTGATGCCCGCATCCTGCATCTTCGTCGCAAGCTGCTGGCCCTGGTTGCCGACCCATGACGCTTCCAGATTGCTGCCGCCCTTAGTGGTGATCTGGATGGTCTGATCCGTATCGGTCAGGGTCGCGCTTTTCACATTGCTGTTGTTTATCTGGGTGATCACCTGGGAGGTGTTGACGAGCTTGTACTGCTGCCCCGTGTTGACCAGTTTGTACAAGATCACGAGGATGATAGCGACGAAAAGGATGGCTAGCACCCAGCCGCGGAATATGCGCTTAAGATCCATCGATGAACGGCCCACAGGTCCGGCCGGTCCCTCCTGACGAGCCTCGTGCCTCGCCGTGCGACGGGGCTACCTTGCGTTCCAGCGCGAATGCGCGGCTAATTCTTCCCGCCCGTTAAGCTGGGCGGGAATACTCGACGGTACACCGCGCTGGCCGTAGCCGGTACGCGGCAGGCCGCACAGGGGCAATGGCGGCCGTCTTACGCCTCTTACCCAGGTTAACGAATTTCATCGCGTGCTCGGTTCCCGTTGAAACCGAGCGTTAGGACTACCCCTCGGCGGGCCGGTAGACGTGCTCTGCCAGGGTTCCAATGAACGGCAGGTTGCGGTAGCGCTCGGCGTAGTCGAGCCCATAGCCGATCACGAAAGAGTCCTCGATATCAAAGCCGGTATAAGCGACGTCAACGTCCATCCGAGCGGCAGTTGGCTTACGCAATAGGACGCATACCCGCACCGAAGCGGGTCCCCGGGATCGCAAGTTGCCGATGAGCCATGACAACGTCAGGCCAGAATCAACTATGTCCTCTACGACCAGGACGTGCCGACCGCTTATGTCGGTGTCAAGATCCTTCAAGATTCGCACTACACCAGACGATTTGGTCCCTGAGCCGTAGGAAGAAATCGCCATCCAGTCCATCTCAGCTGTCAGATGCATGGCCCTGGCCAGGTCGGCCATCACCATGACGGCTCCCTTGAGCACGCCGACCAGGAGAAGTTCGCGGTCAGCGTAATCGGCATCTATCTGCGCCGCCAGCTCACCGATGCGCTTGTGCAGCTCTTCCGGAGTGATCAGGACCTTCTCCAGGTCAGTCCCCATGTCATTCGCGTCCACCCTGGTCCTCCGATCGCAGCGCCGCGGTGAGGAGCAGCCTGCCATATCTGCGTTCGCAGCGAATCGCGCCTGGCAAGTCCGTCCAGCGCTGGCCGCGCCAGGACGTGATGAGCTCGTCCATCCGCACGACATGTCGCATCGCCAAGGCACCTGGCTGACAGCCTGCGGCCAGTGCGGCGGCACGCAGCATACGGTGCCGGATCGCCATAGGCAGGGCCGCAAGTGCCTCGGCCGGCCAGCCTTCAGCGGTCGCTGCGCCAATCCCGCCTATCCGCTCGATCTGCGCCGTCGCCATCTCATCAAGCACATCAGAGTCAGCCCGCAGCAAGTCAGCGGTCCGGGCCAGGGCTTGCGCCACACCCGGCCCCAGCGCCTTCTCGAACGCGGGCAGCAGGTCCTGCCTGACTTTGACCCTAGAGAATGCTGGGTCGGCGTTGTGCGGGTCCTCCCACGGCTGGAGGTCAAGTGCAGCGCAAGCCACCTTCGTCTGCTCGCGCCGGATGCCGAGCAAGGGTCGCAGGTAGAGACCGCTACGCGCGGTCATGCCTGAAAGCGACCTTGGACCGGAGCCCCTGGCCAGCCCGAGCAGCACTGTCTCTGCCTGGTCGTCGAGGGTGTGGCCGAGCAAGACCGCAGCTGCACCGCACGACCGGGCTACCTGCTCAAGCGCGGCATACCGCGCGGATCTGGCAGCGGCCTCTGGACCGGGATAGTGAGAGTCGCCTGCGGAGGCTACCGACGCCGACGCGCACAGCACCGGATCCAGTCCCAGAGCGCTCATGGCGGCTACGGCTTGCTTGGCGACCTCGGCGGACGTTTGCTGCAGGCCGTGATCGACAGTGACACCGCCGGCCCGCAAGCCCGCGTACTCCGCTTCGAAGGCGACGGCGGCTGCAAGCGCGAGCGAATCTGCACCACCCGAGCATGCGACCAGTACCAGGTCGCCCGGCTCAAGCCACGAGATCGACCCGCGAACCGCGTGCCTGATTGCGGCTACAGCTGGATGCGGGCCCACGCGGGTCAGTCCGCGGCGCTGGCCGCTGAGCTCCCGTCCACGCGCTCTAGCCAGGCGCGCGGGCTGAGCAACTCATCCTTGGTCGGCAGCGTCTCCGGCGAAGTCCAGACCTTATTGAAGGCGGTCATGCCGGCTTGTTCGACGACGGTCTTGACAAAGCGGGAGCCTTGCTCGTACTGCTTCATCTTCAGGTCGATGCCCAGTACCCGGCGGATGGCCTGTTCCATCCGTCCTGCCGATCCGCGGCGCGCACTGAACTTGGCCCTGATCTCCGCAACCGATGGGACGACGGAAGGCCCCACAGCGTCCATGACGTAATCGCCATGACCCTCGACGAGTGTCATCACAGCCGTCATCCGATCGAGGATCTCGCGTTGCCGCGGGCTCTGGATGGCCTCGATGAGGCTGTCGCCGTCCCCGCCTCTCATGGCGCCGGCGACTGCATCGGCGGCGGCCCTAAGTCGTTCAAGGATTGAAGCCGGGTCTAGGTCAGAGGCGAGCAGGAACTCGGTCATCTGCTCTTGGACGTAGGGCCTGAGCCACGGCACGGAAGTGAACTGAGTCCGGTGCGTCTCCTCGTGCAAGCAAACCCAGCGCCGGAAGTCGTGCGGATTGACGTCGAGCTCGCGCTCCACCATGACGATGTTGGGCGCCACCAGCGTGAGCCGGCCCGCTGGCGCGCTGTCGCCGGGCGCATCGGGATCCGGCGGCAGGAACAGCTCATACTGACCCAGCACCCGACCGGCTAGGTAGGCGAGGATCAGGCCGGCTTGCATCCCTGTGACTCTCGAGCCGACTGCAGTGATCATCGAGCCTGGCTGCGGAACGTTGCCGGTATCAGCCATTCGCTGCACGAGCGGATCTAGCACGACGCGGAACCCGTCCACGTTGGCCCTGATCCAGCCTGGGCGGTCCACCACGGCGACTCTGCCGTCGTCGGCCGCACCCGGAAGTCCGGTGAGCTCACGAACTGGCTCAGAGACCGCAGCGGCAAGCTGCCGCAGCTCTGTTACAACCTTCCTGGCCTCTGCCAAGCTGACTTGCGGTCCAGGCCGTACCCACCGGACTCCGGTGGAGATGGCCACTTGCCAGTCGATCATCTGAGTGCTGCTCACCCCACCACCGTACGTGGACTTCGCCCGTTGCGTCCTGTCGGGCCGCCAGCCGGCTAGGAGTCAGTGACAGCCGCAGTCCGCGAGCACAGTGGCCAGCCTCACCATGGCAGAAGCAGCTGTCAGCGGGCCGGCATTCGGGCGCAACTTATCGGCCATCACCGCGAACGCCAGTAGCTGGCCGTTTTTCGCATAGGCAACGCCGGCTAGCGCCGCGACCGTATTCAAGTTGCCGGTCTTGGCTCGCACCGCTCCATGTGCTGCCGAACCACCCGGTGGAAAAACGCTCGCGCCGCGGGTCAAAGTGCCGGAGAAATTGGCCACCGGAAGACCTGTCAGCACGGAACGAAGCTGCGGGTGGCTGACGCTCAGCCTGATGAGTTGGACGAGGGTCTGCGGTGTGATCCGGTCGTCCACCGACAGACCGCTCCCGTCATACAGGTGAACACCGCTAAGGATCCCGAGGCCATGCAACTCCGCCGTCACGGCCTGCGCGGCGCCGGTGAATGAAGCCGGCCGGCCAGTTGCTATCGCCACGTGCCTGGCCAGGTTTTCGGCAATGACGTTGTTGCTCTCTTCGAGCATCCACTGGATCATCTCGGCCAACGGCGGCGAGTCGGCGCTGGCCAGCACCGTCGCCCCGCGCTTGGCAGCCGTCTGCTTTGGCGTCCCGCGTACCTTGATGCCGTCAGCTCTCAGGTACTTGGCAAACACAGCAGCCGCCTGCGCTGCGGGGTCGGCCGAGCGGGGCCGAGCATCTGGCACATCCGCATCCTCAGGCGCTCCGGTGGCGGTCAGCCGGCCTTGGTCGACTTCAAGCGGAGTGATCACCGAGACGTTTCCGGTGGAGATGTAGCTCGGCGACCACCCGGTGGCAAGGCCAGGGCCGCCATAGAGCGAAACGTCGTAACCCACCTGGACGCTATGACGACCACGGGCCGCCAGTGCGTGCGCGGTGATCTTGGCTAGCCCGAGCAGCGTCGCGGGCTGGGGGTAGTCCGACGCGGGCGGGCGGCCCGCTGCCAGGGTGGGATCTCCGCCGCCGACTAGGACGATCGCGGCAGGCGAGGACCCGGCAACCACGCTCGTCTTGAATTTGGCGGCTGGTCCGAGCTTGGCCAGCGCGGCGACAGCCGTGGCGAGCTTTGCTGTTGATGCAGGCGCGAATCCGGTCCCGGCTCTGGCCGAATAGAGCACCTGGCCGCTCGCCAGGTCGGTAACCTGAGCGCCGAAGCTTTTGCCAACCATGGCAGAGGTCAGCACCGGTGCGATGGCCCGCTTTATGCCCGCCGGCGTGGCCCTGCTGGAATCTTGCGGACTTTTGCCCGCGGCGCCAAGGACCGCAGTTGGCCGGGCCAGCTGAGCCGTCGTAATCCTGGCCGGCTGCCATACCCGCAATCGGCCTGGCAACATGCTGGCGACGGCCAGGCCGGCCACAATCGTGAACACGCATAGCAGGCCGACGAGCGCCGTTGCTAGGCGAGTGAAGCGACGCAAAGATAGGTTCCTTCGCAAGATCAGGTTTTGCCGCGTTCAGTCCCCGGCTGTGTGACGCAGCCTGAGAGTGGGACCGGCCGACGGCTACCGGGTAGACACCAGCCAGGCAACCAGGACTTAGTCATCAAGGCGCCGGGAGCAGAACGTGGAGTTCGATGTAGTAATCGAGATCCCCAAAGGGCAGCGTAACAAGTACGAGATGGACCACGAGTCCGGTCGGATCAGGCTAGACCGGATGCTTTTTACTTCAACTCGCTATCCGGCAGATTACGGATATATCGAGGACACGCTAGCCGACGATGGTGACCCGTTGGACGCACTTGTGCTTCTGGAGGAACCGACGTTTCCCGGATGCCTGATTAAGAGCCGAGCGATCGGCATGTTCCGCATGCGAGACGAGAAAGGCGCAGATGACAAGGTGCTCTGCGTTCCTGCGACCGACCCGAGGATGGCCCACCTGCGCGACATCGGTGACGTCTCGGCATTTGACCAACTAGAGATCCAGCACTTCTTTGAGGTTTACAAGGCGCTTGAGCCCGGCAAGGAAGTGGAGGCGGCCAAGTGGGTGGGCGTTGACGCTGCGCACGCCGAGATCCTGGCATGCCGAGACCGGTATGCCGCCAGCCCGCATGATCAGCATCAGGGATGATTGATCAGGACCAGCGGGCAGCACGCGATGATGCCCTGATGAGTTGTGTCGCTGCGAGGAGGTGCCATGGCTCAGGCCGATGACGTTCTCAGAGAGACGCCCCTGTTCGAGGCCCTGAGCGAGGAAGACGCTACAGCGCTACGGGCAGGTGTCATCGACGTGCACCTCGACCGCGGCGAAAGGCTGTTCACCGAAGGAGACTCCGGCGACAAGCTGTACATCATCCTGTCCGGCAAGATCAAGCTGACCAAGGCCGCGCCCGACGGGCGAGAGAACCTGCTCAGCGTCCACGGGCCGGGCGAGATGTTCGGCGAGCTATCGCTGTTCGACCCGATACCACGGACGTCTAGCGCAACGGCCGTGACTGGCGCCCGGTTGGCCGGGCTGGCGCACGACGACCTGCGGACGTGGCTAGCTTCGCGGCCAGAGGTGGCGATGCATCTGCTGCAGGCGCTCGCCCAGCGGCTGCGCCGGATAAACGACGTCAAGGCGGACCTGGTCTTTACTGACGTGCCAGGACGGGTGGCCAAAGCGCTTCTCGATCTGGCTGAGCGGTTCGGCACGGCGACGCCAGATGGCATACAGGTGCACCATGACCTGACCCAGGAGGAGCTGGCACAGCTCGTAGGCGCGTCGAGGGAAACGGTCAATAAGGCGCTGGCCGACTTTGCCGCGCGAGGGTGGATCCAGCTAGCCGCAAAGTCGGTCCTGATCACCGACGCGGACAGATTGCGCAAGCGAGCCAGGTAGGGCTACCAGCGCACGTCGGCAGGTACCTCGCCGCGGTCGCGCAGATAGTCAAGCTGTGCACGCACCGATGACTCGGCGAACCGCCAGAGGCCGGGATCTACATCGGCGTAGACCCGCGCCACGACTTCGGCGGAGCTCTTATCACCAGCCGCCAGCGCAGCCTGCACCTCAGCAAGCCGTTCCGCCCGGTGTGCAAGGTAGAAGTCGAGGACGCCGGCGGGGTCAGCTAGCAGCGGCCCGTGGCCCGGTAGCAGCGTTGTGAGGCCAGTCTCATCGGCCAGGGCGCGCAAGCGCCGCAGCGAGTCCAAGTAGTCACCCAGGCGTCCATCTTTGGCGATGACCGTTGTCCCGCGGCCAAGCACTGTGTCGCCAGTCAGGACAACGTTGTCGGCGCGAAGCAGCAGGCAGACCGAGTCGAAGCTATGACCCGGCGTGCTGATGACCCGCAGTTCGCACCCGCCTGCGTCCAAGACGCTGCCGGATGGAAGACCCTCGCTGCCCAGCCGGTGCGCAGGATCAACCGCGTGCACTGGAGCGCCGGTCAGTTCCGCCAGCGCCGCGGCACCTGCCGAGTGATCGCTATGCCGGTGCGTTAGCACGATCTGGTTAATCTGCAGGCCTCGCTCGGCCGCGACTGCACATAGCCGCCTCAGGTGCGCGTCAATTGCGGGGCCGGGGTCAACGACGGCAGCTGTCCGCGACCCAGGCTCGCTGATCAGCCACGAGTTAGTACCATCCAGCGTCATAGGAGACGGATTGGGCGCCAGCACGCACCGCGCACGATCAGTGCCAGAACCGTCGATCAGGTCTGTGGCCGGTCCGGTGGACTCGGCCGTCATCCCAGCCGCCCTGGGTACTCACTGATTCCTGGCACTGTCAGCCACACCGCACCTTCGCGCATCTGCACCTCGGGAATGATCGGCGCAACCTCGCGCGGGCCAGTCAGAACGGTGTCGAGATCACCGCAAGCAGCGAGTTCGGACAAGGTGACCGCAGTCGGCGGGAACAGCCGCAGTTCTCCGCGCTTTCCCTCGGCGAGCGCGCCTGCTGGAACCACCCAGGCCACCTCGGACGCTTCACCGCCAACGTCCCTGGTGCGCTGGCCGGCTGGCAGCGCCGCGGCGAAGAACCTGGTGTCATACCTGCGAGGCTCGACTACTGGTGTGATCCAGCGCGACCAAGGGCGCAGCAGATCAGCTCGCAGCACCAGGCCGCGGCGGCTCAGCAACTCTGCGAGTGAAATCGACCGGTCGAGCAGGGCCAGCCGCTCGGCTTCCCATTCGTCGCTAGTCGTGTCGGCGACGACGCGGTCCGCTGACTCGCCAGCTAGCATGACGCCCGATTCTTCGAACGTTTCCCGTACGGCTGCACAGACCAGCGCCCGAGCCAATGACGGCGGTGCGTCGAATATCCGTCCCCATTCCGCCGCGTCCGGTCCAGTCCACGCGACCTGCTCCTCGGCATCCCTGGCGTCGACCGAACCGCCGGGGAAGACAAACGCACCCGGAGCAAACGCCATCGAGGGCTTGCGCCGGAGCATGTAGACCTGAAGACCAGGCGCCTCCCGTAGGAGCATGACGGTGGCTGCGTCTCGTGGTGCCGAAGGCGCTTGATTGCCTGCTAGGACGTCGCGTGCGGATTCTGCGAGCTGCCCGCCGATCCGAATCGAGGCAGCTCGTGCCACATCATCTCCCACTTAGTCCCTGACCTCGACGATCAGCTCGACCTCCACGGGGGCGTCCAGCGGCAATACGGCGGTACCGACTGCGCTGCGGGCATGCCGTCCGGCCTCGCCGAACACCTCTAGGAGCAACTCACTCGCGCCGTTCACGACTTGCGGCTGGCCTGTGAAGTCTGGCGCGCTGGCCACGAACCCCGTTACTTTCACGATCCGCTTAATCGACTCCAGGCCGCCTGCCTGTGAGGCCGCAGCCGCAAGCGCATTAAGAGCGCATGTCCGCGCCAGCGCTGCAGCCTCCACGGCCCCCACCTCCGCGCCGACCTTGCCGGTAGAGAGCAACTGACCCTCGACGACTGGCAGCTGACCGGCGGTGTAGACGAGATTGCCAGAACGCACTGCGGGCACGTAGGCCGCCAGCGGTGTAGTGACCGGTGGAAGGCTGAGTCCAAGGGCGGCCAGCCGGGAGGCGGCCGATGCCTGGGCTTCCTGCGCGCTCATTCCTTGACTCGCTTCAGATATGCGACGAGCTGCTCGGGGTTCGGGCCCGGCACCACGGCAACAAGCTCCCAGCCGTCGTCGCCCCAGTTGTCCAGGATCTGCTTCGTCGCATGCACCAGCAGCGGCACGGTCGCGTACTCCCACTTCGACATAGCCGAAACCCTAGTGCACGCCACCTCACCAAACCCGCGGCATACGGGCTAAGCCGTCGCGGTACTCCCCTCGCCCGCGTGCCTAGCGATTAGTCTCCTCCCCCGGCAGGACAGCGGGACTGACCTCTCCCGAGCGCCCGGAGTTAGCAGCGGCAGAGTTGCCAGCTGCGGTGTCGCCGTCTGCCGCGGCCGCACCCTTGGCGCTTCCAGCTCCAGCATCGTGGTGGACCGTACCTATGTCGCCCTTCTCCGCGGCCGAAAGCTCTGGAATCGCCGGAACATCCGGAATCTCCAGGGCCTGCTGCCCGCCGCCCTGCAGTTGCGCGTCCGCCTGGGCGAGCGCGGCATCGCCGAGCTCATCTATCGACTCGGCCTGCGTTTCGGGCTTCTGACCGCCCGCCTGCGACGGGTTGAACTGGTCAAAGAACCTCAGCAACTCGACCGGTACCGGCATGACCAGTGTGCTGTTGCGCTCGGCCGCTACCTCCACGACGGTCTGGAGCAGCCGCAGTTGCAAAGCTGCCGGGTCGCTCGACATCACTTTGGCGGCAGCCGCAAGGCGCTTGGATGCCTGGAATTCGCCGTCTGCGGTAATTATCCGGGCTCGCCTTTCTCGCTCTGCCTCAGCTTGGCGGGACATCGAGCGCTTCATGCCTTCTGGCAGTGAGACGTCCTTGATCTCCACGCTCTCGACTTTGACGCCCCACGGGATCTCGGTGCCCTCATCGATGATTTCGCACAGCCGACGGTTCACGATGTCCCGCTCGGCTAGAAGCTCATCCATCTCCGACTGGCCAATGATCGACCGCAACGAGGTCTGAGCACGCTGGGAGATCGCATTCTGGTAGTTGAAGACATTGATCGACGCCTTGATCGGGTCGACCACACGGAAGTAGACCACCGCGTCCACCCGGACGCTCACGTTGTCCCTGGTGATGCCCTCTTGAGCAGGCACTCCCATGGCGATGATCTGCTTATTGACCTTGACCAGCTTGTCGCCGATCGGTCGCACTAGCGTCAGCCCGGGTCCGCGCACTCCAGGCAGCACACGGCCAAACCGGAAGACGATCCCGTCCTCGTATTGCTGCACGGTCTTGATGGCCCGACCAACGCCGATGATCACTATGAGGAAAACAACTACGGCCAGGGCGGCCAACGCCTCCATGTGCCGACACCCCTTCCTATGTGCGGGGCCCCGCGGTCCAGCACTGCCAAGCCTAGTTCTATTCGGCTGCAGGCCAAGTGACCGGAGATAGCGGACATCTCACTCGCCGGGCTCACCAGCAGAGCCGACACCTGCGCCGACCGCTCGCCGCGCGCAGATAACCTCCAATCGTGACCACTCGCGACACTGACTGGGACGGCGTGCGGCTGCATGTCGTGACCGGCAAGGGTGGCACAGGCAAGACAACAGTCGCGGGCGCGTTGGCGCTCGCGCTAGCAGCCAACGGGCACAAAGTCCTCCTGATGGAGACGGAGGGTCGACAGGGCATCGCCCAGCTCTTCGATGTACCGCCGCTGCCGTACGCCGAGCGCAAGATCGCAGTGGGCCCCGGGACTGACAGCCACCCTGGCGGCGAGGTATTCGCCCTCGTTGCCGACCCCGAGTCCGCGCTTATCGAGTACCTGGAGATGTTTTATAGCCTGCGGCACGCAGGAACGGCGCTAGCCAAGCTAGGCGTCATGGACTTCGCGACGACAATCGCGCCAGGCTTGCGTGACGTGCTGCTGACCGGCAAGGCAGCCGAAGCGGTGCGGCGCAAGGATGCCAAGCGCGGTCGCACCTACGACGCGGTGGTCATGGACGCACCACCCACGGGCCGGATCGGCAGGTTCCTGAACGTCGCAAGTGAAGTATCTGACCTGGCCAGGGTCGGACCGATCCGCGGCCACGCCGACACGGTGCAGAAGGTGATCCGGTCGCCGGAGACCGTCGTGCACTTCGTGACCGTGCTCGAGGAGATGCCTGTACAAGAGACACTTGACGGCATCACAGAGCTACGCAGCCTCGGCGGCATCCGAGCGGGCGGCATCATCGTCAACATGACACGGCCGCTGGAGCTTGCCTCAGATCAGCTTGCGGCGGCGGCAGAAGGCAAGATCGACCAGGCGCAGCTCGCAATGGGGCTCAAGGCCGCGGGTCTCGATGACAGCGCCGGACTGGCCGCCGCGCTGGCGATCGAGGTTAGCGAGCAAGCCAAGACGGTCATGGGTCAGCAGGCCCAGCAACAGCGCCTCGACGCTACCGGTCAGCCGTGTTACGGGCTGCCATGGATCAACGGCGGCATGGATCTGGCTGGCCTTTACCGCCTGGCCGCCGCGCTGCGGGAACAAAGGGCCGCGTGATGACTGCCCGGCGGCCGCCAGTCCTTGACGTTGACAGGCTGATCGACGATCGGCGGACCAGGATCATCGTCTGCTGTGGCTCAGGCGGCGTGGGAAAGACAACTACTGCCGCGGCTATCGGCTTGCGAGCCGCCGAGAACGGCCGGCACGTGGTTGTGCTCACTGTTGATCCGGCCCGCCGACTGGCACAGTCCATGGGCCTGACATCGCTTGACAACACCCCCAGGCTGGTGCGTGGCATCACGCCCGTTTCAAAGTCGCATTCGGGGAACGAGGCAGATTCACCAGGCAGCCTGCACGCAATGATGCTGGACATGAAGAGGACCTTCGACGAGATCGTCGAGGCGCACGCCGACCCTGATCGCGCTGCCCAGATTCTGGCTAACCCGTTTTATCAGTCCCTGTCCTCCAGCTTTGCGGGCACACAGGAGTACATGGCCATGGAGAAGCTTGGCCAATTGCGGCGCGCGGACGAGTGGGACCTGATCGTCGTCGATACTCCGCCCAGTCGGTCAGCGCTTGACTTCCTCGATGCCCCGCAGCGCCTTGGCCGGTTCCTTGACGGCAAGCTGCTGCGGCTTCTGACGGCACCAGCCAAGGTTGGCGGACGAGCGTATATGCGCGTCCTCAATGCCGGCTTCGGGGTAGTGACTGGCGTGCTGACGAAGATTCTCGGCACACAGGTCCTCAGGGATGTGCAGACCTTCGTGAGCGCTCTGGACACGATGTTCGGCGGATTCCGCGAGCGAGCCGAGTACACATACCAGTTGCTGCGGGCTCCAGGGACGGCATTCCTTGTAGTCGCCGCACCTGAAGACGACGCGCTACGAGAAGCTTCGTATTTCGTCGAACGCCTGGACCAAGAGCGAATGCCGCTGGCGGGCCTGATCCTCAATCGGGTTCAGAAGACACCCGCGACGCATCTGTCGGCAGCAAGGAGCATGGCCGCCGCCGAGGTGTTGCAGGCGGCGAGCACAGGCTCCGGACAGGAGGCGGACCAGTCGCAGGGCGCTGCAAGCCTGCTCGCAGTTGCGGCGCTGCACCTGCATGCTGACCGGATGGACCTGGCTGCCGCACAGCGGAGAACTGCCGAGCATTTCACTGCCGCGCACCCGCTCGTGCCCGTGGCGGAGATTCCCGCCCAAGCAGAGGACGTGCATGACCTAGACGGCCTGCGCGCTATCGGACAGGCCTTCGCAGTAGGAAGAAAGGCCAGCGGCTAGCTGGCGACGAGCTCTTCCCCGGTTCGCTCGTAGTGGTTGCGCGCGTTCTCAAGGAGATCGCGCCAAGACGTCACATCCGGGCGACGGCGAAGCAGGGCGCGCCGCTCGCGCTCCGTCATGCCGCCCCAGACTCCGAACTCGATGCGGTTGTCGAGTGCATCGGCGAGGCACTCGGTCCGCACTGCGCAGCCCCTGCAGATCAGCTTGGCCCGGTTCTGCGCTGCGCCCTGGACGAAAAGCTCGTCCGGATCGGTTCCCTTACACGCGGCACGCGCAGTCCAGTCCGTGATCCACATCTGGCCCAGCTCCTTTGATCGTCACACGCCCGCAGGGGGTGATCACGCCATGATGGCGATCAGTTGCGGTCCGGAGCCGACTCGGGGCGTCAGACTCCGACGAGTGATGGTCGCGGAAGAGTAACTTACGGAAGTCCGGCGCGCAGCGCTAGACCCCAGCGGGCCCATTTCGTGAATAGCCCAGATGAGCTATACAGACAGACGTGACTAGTAGCTACACTACGGCCACGTTCCGCACTCAACAGTGGCGCTAGAAAACGGGCCAGCGCCTGCGACCGTGATCGTCAATCGGCGTACTGGGCCGTATACAGGCTAGCTAGATGTGGCCGGCATCACTCCTTCAAGCCACTGATTGACCCACTGGGGACCATCAGATCGCCAACGGATTGGCGAGTTGGCGTCTGTCCTATGGCTGGTAGTCGCCGATGCAGCGTAGCCTGTGCAGGTGCAAAATTACTGGCGCCGCGCCGGCGCGAGGTATGGCGCCGTGGGCCGTCTGGTTATCGTCACGGTCGCCGCGGCGGTGCTCGTCGCGGCTGCGGCGCTGCCATTCGTCGGGATCGCGGGAGTAGCCGCCCGGGATGCTTCCCAGACCTTCAACGAGCTCGATGTGGGCTCGCTCGGACAGGCACCTGCCCGGTCGGCCCTCTACGACGCCACCGGCCACGTGATCACGTATTTCTACCCGAACAACATCTACCGGGTGCCGGTCAGCTACAACCAGATAGCGCCAGTGATGCGCGATGCCATCGTGGCGATCGAGGACTACAGCTTTTATAACCAGGGCGCCCTTGACCCCCGTGGCACCTTGCGCGCGCTGCTCAGTAACTCCTCGGGCGGCCAGCTCCAGGGTGCGTCCACACTGGCCCAGCAGTACGTCAAGAACGTTCGCGTGCTGCAAGCTCGAACGGCCGCCGAAGCAACCGCGGCTGCCTACCCGAGCTTCCAGCGCAAGATCCAGCAGCTTCGGATCGCGGCCACCATCGAACACGAGATGACGCAACACCAGCTGCTGGCCGCCTATCTCAATGTCGCGTACTTCTCTAACCATGCTTATGGCATCGAGGTCGCCGCACAGCGCTACTTCAGCAAGCCAGCCTCGGCGCTGACCTTGCCCGAAGCGGCGATGCTCGCCGGGATGGTTCAGTCGCCGACACTGTACGACCCGTTCACCAATCCGGCTAACGCCACGGGGCGCCGCAACGAGGTGCTCAACCGGATGTGGGAGCTCAAGTACATCACCAAGGCGCAAGACCTTGCGGCGCAGCGCACCGGGCTTGGGCTGCACCCTTCAACCACACCGCTCAACACCGGGTGCACGAGCCCGCAGGCTGCACGAGCCGCCTTCTTCTGCGACTACGTACAGCACGTCCTCGAGAAGAATTACCCGTTGGTCTGGAATCAGATCAACACCACTGGCGGGCTCGCGATTCATACAACGATGAACCTGCGAGACCAGCTGGCGGCCGATGCAGCGGTGAAATATGTGGAGCCCGGCTACAACTACTCGGTAAATCCCGGTCATAACGCCGACACCGAAGTGCTTGTGCAGCCAGGCACGGGGGCGGTCAGGGCGATCGCAGTCGACCGGAAGTTCGGTCCTGGCGGGGATGACATCGACTACGCCGTTAACTCTGATTACGGCGGGGGTGCGGGAGTTCAGACCGGCTCATCGTCCAAGATCTTCACCCTGATTACCGCACTGAAGGCCGGCTATCCGTTCGGGCACACGATCAAGGTGAAGTCGCCCGCGGTCGTCAGTCCATTCACCAATTGCCATGGCGATCCAGTCGTCAACACGACGCCGCTCACCAACGCTGAGGGCCCTTCTAAGGGCACTGAGCTCTGGCAGATGAACCAGGCCACCGTCGACTCGATCAACATGTACTTCGTCAACCTTGAGCAGCAGGTAGGCCTATGCAATGTGGTCAAGACCGCAGTTGACATGGGCATGACCAGGTCCGACGGACGATCGTTGCTGAAGCCCGATCCCACCCTCGGGCGCATCCACGGGATATCGGCTGACAATGTCACGAGTTTCACACTTGGTGCCGTCTATGTGTCGCCGATGAATATGGCTCTTGCCTACGCGTCAGTTGCCGCGCGCGGCTGGTACTGCAGCCCTCAGGTGCTGACCAGCATCAGCGTGATGTCCACCGGCCAGAAGGTGCCGGTGAAGCCCGCGGAGTGTCACCGCGACATGTCCAAGGGCGTCGCGGACGCGGCCAACTACATCCTCCAAGGCGTACTGACCGTGCCCGGCGCGACAGCTGCGGGCCGTAATGGCGGTATCCGCAATCATGCGGCTGGCAAGACCGGAACCGCGAATGGCGGCTACTACGCGGCGTTCGCCGGCTATACACCGACGCTCGCGGGCTACGTGTCGGTCTTCAATCCGACGAACCCAACAGGGTTGGGCGCGATGATAGGCACCAACTCCTGTTATCGCGATCTGACCGGTGAGTCGTGCCCAGGGCAGATGTTCGGCGACAATGCTCCGGCCGCTACGTGGCAATACACGTTCCAGCGGGCGGCTCTCGGGCCTGATATTCCCTTCGTCTATCCACCGTCTAGCTTCTTCTCAAACGGCAACGGGCTTGGCGCGCCGAAGACCATCGGCGGGCATCACAAGCACGGAGGCGGCGGCGGGAATGGCGGGCCTGGTGGCCCACCAGGGCCGCCGACGACCTTACCGCCGCCAACGGGTGGGCCAAGTCCGAATCCGTCGCCAACGCCAACGCCTTAGCGGCCCGGTTGCAACCTGTTCGTCAGGGGCCTACCCCTCTGATTGAGCAGAGTCCTGCAGCTGGCTGCGGACGACCGCAGCCACCCGACTGCCTTCTGCCCTGCCAGCCACTTTTGGTGTAACTGCCTTCATGACCAGCCCCATACCACCGGGACCGGAAGCACCCGTCTCGGCTATCGCAGCGGCAACGATGGCCCCGAGTTCGTCGTCGCTGAGCTGAGCTGGAAGGTACCCGGCGATTACTTCCTCTTCTGCGAGCTCTGCGGCAGACTGCTCCTCCCGCCCGGCTTCTGCGAACGCCGCCGCAGCCTCGCGGCGGCGCTTAGCCTCCCTGGAGAGGATCTTGATGATCTCGTCGTTGGTCAGGTCGTGTGCGGCGGCGCCTGACACTTCCTCGTTACTAATAGACGTGAGCGCCATCCGAAGCGTCCGGGTACGCGTCTCATCCCTAGCCTTCATCGCGGCGGTGAGGTCGGCCCTGAGCTGATCCTTCAGTGTCGGCATGAGCCCTATCTTGCCGTCCTCGCCGCGCTCGCGGCGTCCAGGGCGGACGGTCCAGTCTCGTGCACGTGGCACCATGAATGGATGCAAGCGCGAACTCTGCTCAAGGCCGCAGTGCTGGCTGGCACCGCCGGTATCGGTTATGCCTGCGTCGTCGAGCGCAACTGGTTCGCCCTTCGCGAGCTCCGGGTCCCGGTCCTGACACAGGGCTCAGCGCCGTTGCGCGTGCTGCACATTTCTGATTTGCACCTGACGCCAGGCCGGCACCGCCTGTTGTCCTGGCTACGCACCCTGGACGCCATCGAACCCGATCTTGTGGTCAACACCGGCGACTCGATCGCCCATCCACAGGCCGTCCGGCCGCTGCTGACTGCGCTTGGCCCATTGCTCGACCGCCCAGGCGTGTTCGTCTACGGCTCCAACGACCTGTACTCGCCAGTGATCAGGAATCCAGCCCGGTACCTGTGGCGTACCAGCGCCAAGGAACACCTCAGGGATACCCCGGACTTGCCGTGGGAGCAGCTCGGCGAAGAGTTTGAGAGCGCAGGGTGGCTGAACGCCAATAATCGGCGCGCGCGCATTAAGGTCGGCGGCCACGATGTCGAGGTAGCCGGGGTCCACGATTCGCACATCGACCGGGACCGGTACGACGAGGTAGGCGGCCCCGCGGACCTCGCGGCTGACCTGCGCCTCGGTGTGTTGCATTCGCCCGAGCCGGTCGTGCTTGACCAGTTCGCCGCCGACGGCTTTGACTTGCTGCTCGCCGGCCACACTCATGGTGGCCAGATCTGCCTGCCCGGTACCGGCGCGCTGGTGACCAACTGCGGAATAAGCCGGGAGATGGCCAGCGGCCTGCACCGCTACCCGGACCCGGCCAGCGACGATGGGCCGTGGCTGCATGTTTCCGCCGGCCTGGGCACTTCCCCTTATGCCCCAGCTCGGCTGTTTTGCCGACCGGAGGCTACGCTCCTCACGCTGGTACCGGCGATCAGCTAGACTGCTCGGGCGGTCGGCGGGGTGTAGCGCAGCTTGGCAGCGCGCTTCGTTCGGGACGAAGAGGCCGCCGGTTCAAATCCGGCCACCCCGACCAAAGATACGGCGGTGTTTCCTTTCATGAGGAGTGCTTTCCTTTGGCTTCGGCGTCACGTCGCAAAATTGGCTGGACCGATCTGGAGGTCAGCCCCTTAGGTCTGGGCTGCTGGGCCATCGGCGGACCGACCGAGTTCCGCGGCAGTCAGTTTGGCTGGGGTGATATCGACGAGAGCGAGGCGATTAGAGCCATCCATGTCGCTCTGGACGGCGGGGTGAACTTCATCGACACTGCCGACATCTACGGCACAGGGCAGAGCGAGCGCATCGTGGGCCAAGCGTTGGCCAGTCGCCGCGATCGCGTGGTTATCGCGACCAAGTTCGGGCTGACCTTCGACGAGTACTCCGGCGAGATGACCGGGCGGGATGCCAGCCCGACGTACATCAAGCAGGCGTGCGAGGCGAGCCTGCGGCGCTTGGGCACCGATTACATCGACCTCTATCAGTTCCACATCGGCGACT
>Ga0126373_10000513_pt1 | contig 25595 bp, 20 predicted proteins | sample PanSoiMetPlot_11_FD_92545 | JGI IMG/M metagenome (GOLD analysis project Ga0126373, IMG submission 92545) | Tropical forest soil microbial communities from Panama - MetaG Plot_11 | ecosystem: Environmental > Terrestrial > Soil > Tropical forest > Bulk soil | place: Panama | collected 2016-02-17 | reverse complement strand
GGCGTGCTGATAGGTCTCGTCCCAGGTCAACTCGGCGGGCGTGATGCCTGTGGCAAACACTCGTACGAGCACATCTCCTGCCCGAACCTCCGGCGCGGGTGCATCCTCGAAAAACAATTGTTCCGGTCCGCCCCGGCCGTGGAGTCTGATCGTTTTCACAGAATCTCTCCTCGCTCTCTCATTTTCAGTGAAACTCCGGAGCTGATTCGCGAGGAGTCGCGCGTGGGGAGCAAGGCTCGCGAAATGGTGAGCGCCCAGGTAGAGACGCGCCAGTCCTCGGTGGCCTCTTTCGCCAGCAAGGAATCGGGAATGGCGAGGGCGGGATTGAAAATTAACATCTGATCTTCGTTACGTCCTTGCTAGAAATTGTTCTGTGCGCGGGTAGCGCAGCAAGGCTTTCGCCAAACGGCCCGTGGTGGGCATGTCGCCACAGCTGCCAAAGGCGCTCGGGATGCCGAAGCCTATATCGTCGATCAGCACATCACGACATCCGGCGCTCCGTTTGGCGCGCGCAGCATGGGTTGTTGCGGTGCGGAGGCGTCCCTGGCGTCAAAGGGGACGGGGCCTCGATGCGGCTGGTCTGGGATTGGCAGAATCTCGCGTCCTGTCTTGTCAGAATCTTGGGCATGATCTGTTCTCCTTGTCATCGATCTTCGATGGACGAACGAGAGCATTATTTGATGCGGTCCAAGGCTCGGCTTTTTTTTCGAAGCGGCGCCAGTGTCATAGGCCTATGTCAGCAGCCCAAGTCTGCCCAAGCAGCGAAAGCAGTTTTTCGCTTTTTCTAACCAGCGGTAGCACTCACGATTGAGCACGCGACTCGGGGTTCCTGTCGAGTCACGCGCCACCCGGAGAAACCTGAGTCCGGTGTCATCAATGATTGCCCCCTGAAACGCGGCTCACGGCATCCAAGTTGACGGGAGCCGCCAAACCGCCGAAATTGTCGCGAGCGGCGGTTCGAGAATCAGTCCGTTGTGTCGCATTATCGGACTCTATTTCAAGACCTCGGGTGGCGCACCGTGCAGTACTTCGCCGGCGTTTTGGCGTAGCTACTGGAGCTTTAGGGCTGTCATCGGATCGACGCGCACAGCGCGGTGCGCTGGAAGATAACATGCGAGCAAGGCGACAAGCGCCGATGCACTGGCGACGGCCACGAAAGTTAGCGGATCTTGCGCGGTGACGCCGAAAAGTTGGTTGGCCATCAGGCGCGTCAATCCCAGAGCGACGGCGACACCAATGGCCACTCCAACGAATGCCATCTTGGCTCCCTCCCCGACTACCAGGCGCATCACGTCCAAGCGTTGCGCTCCAAGCGCCATGCGGACGCCGATTTCTCGCGTGCGTTGTCCGACCACATAAGAGATGACGCCGTAAATCCCCACGCAGGAAAGAACCAGCGCGAGCGCCGCAAATATGGCGAGTAGAATCATCGAGAGCCTACGTGCAGCGAAGGAACCGGCGACGACTTCATCCATAGTTTGCACTCCGTAGATAACTTCGCGAGGATCGATTTGCTCAACGGCGCGGCGAACCAGGCCCATGACGCCGGCCGGATCGCCTGTCGTGCGCAACACCACAGCGACGGAGTCCGCTGCGAGCCGCATTAAATTCTCAGGCAGTTGCATAAATGGGTAGAAGAACTGCGCTTCGATGGCCGCTCTTTCATCTGCTCCCGGCCCCCACTGCTTGATATGGCCCATGACGCCGACGATTTCGGCTATCACATCGAATTGCTCCAGATGGACGCGCTTACCGATAGGATTTTCGTGCGGGAAGTAAGTGCGTGCGAAAACATCATCGATGTCGATCACCAGGGGAGCGTTCTCGTTGTCTTGCGAAGTAATGAAGCGGCCGCGTTCGAGAGTGATTCCCATGGCCTGCTCGAAACCGGCTTCGGCCAGATAAAACATGGCCTGGGGCATTTCGTTGACATTGACAGGCTTCGGACGGCCTTCGATCCAAAATGGCAAGGACGAATCATGGATCATCGGGCGAGATCCGAGTGTTACGGAGACAGCTTCCACTCCGGGGATGGTGTGTATCTTATCGTCAAACTGGCGCAGACGGGCGCGAGTCTCCGCGGAGGTGGTTGCAGACGAGGACGGCATGGATACGCTGAACGTGATGGCATGATGGGGATTGAATCCGGGATTCACGCGCCACAACGCTGAGAGACTGCGTAGCATCAGCCCCGCGCCGATCAGCAGGACAACGGCCAGGGAAACTTCGATTGCCACGAAAATTCTCTGCAAGCGGTGACGCGCAACCACTGAGCCGCGCCCGCTCTCTTTCAGCGTCTCCATTAAATCCACGCGCGAACCCTTGAGCGCCGGACCCAGCCCGAAAATTATCGCCGAGAACAGCGACAGCGCCAGGGTGAAGACCAATACGCGTGCGTCAAGCGAGATTTCCGCGACGCGCGGCAATATGCCGGGCAAAGTGTTGAGCGCGGCTCTAACGCCGGCATATGCCAACAGCAGCCCGAGCGTTCCACCCGAGGCCGCGAGCAAGACACTTTCGGTAAGGAGTTGACGGATGACGCGAAGGTGTCCCGCTCCCAGGGCGGCGCGAATGGCAAATTCACGCGATCGGCCCATTGATCGCGCCAGCAGAAGATTTGCAACATTGGCGCACGCAATCAGCAGCAGGAAACCGACTGCAGCCAGCAAGACCAACAGGATTGGCTGGACGTTGCCGACCATATCTTGCTTCATGGAAACCAGTGTGACGCCAACCTGCTTATCTGCAACAGGGAACGCGGCAGCGAGGTTGCTAGAGACAACGTCCATGTCCGCCTGTGCTTGCGCCAAGGTCACGCCCGGTTTAAGCCGACCGACGGAATGCGCGCTCACCGAGATGCGCCGATCGCGAAAGGATGGGTCGTTCCACTGGCCAATGGGCGTGTATACGTCACGCTCCTGCCCATAGAACGTGAACCCGGGAGGAATCACGCCCACCACGGTGTAGGAGGTGCCGTTTAGGATCAGCGATTTTCCGATGACATTGGGCGAGGCCCCGAATTTGCGGCGCCACAAACCACCGCCGAGAATTACCATTGGCGCAGCGCCCACCTGATCATCATCGGGGCGGAACGTGCGGCCGAGCAGGGGCTCGACGCCGAGCGTGGAAAAGAAACCCGCCGAAATCATATAGCCGCTTAGCCGTTCCGCTACCGCCGTCCCGGTCACGTTGTAATTCTGGTTGCGATACGCCGCCATGGATGAAAATGTCCGAGCATCGCGCTGCCAGTCGAGGAAATTTAAATATACGATCGGACCTTCGTCCAATCCAGGCGTCTTTCCATAAATGGCTACAAGCTGCTCGGAGTGTGTATAAGGAAGTGGGTTGAGCAACACGCCATTGACCACAGAAAAAAGGGTCGTGTTCGCGCCGATGCCAAGCGCGAGAGTAAGAACCACGATGGCGGAGAAGCCGGGTGAATTGAGGAACGTACGGCTTGCATAACGCAAATCCAGTGCAAGGGCGACCATCGTGTCCATTTTATTGTCAATGTAGCTGTCATGCCTGACGGAACCTCAGGGTACAGGCCGTTGTGGGACATTAACACAAAACTACTTCCACGAGGCATGGTCAAGTCTTGTTCAGTTCAAATTAGTAAACGCTAGACGCAACGCGGGAGTAATCTCCTCGAACGCCGTTCGTGACCCTCAACTCCACAACGGTGGCGTATTCGGGGAGCCAAACGCCAAGCAGACGTTCTGACGGCTGCAAGTCAGGCTGGAAAATAATCATGACTCTCAGCAAAGTCGTCGTGGCGGCCGTCGATCCATGTTGTAAAACGAGCGATAGATTGTTGGTACGCCTGCCGGCGCGCTTCGCGATATGCGGCGGTGACGTGGGTTCCGTGAGCCAACGATGAAGCGAGGTGGTGTATTGCAGGCCCGGGCCGCCTCTTCTGTGTTCCAGCTCGATAGCAAAGCTACGATCGCTTCTTCTTGCTCGCGGGTTAGGTTTCTCTTAGGCTCAGCCATTCTCTGCCAAAGGTTGCCATCGCGCTAAACAAATCGGCCCGGACCGCCATTTGATCGCCACGCGACTTACAGATTTGCCTTGCATTCCCAGCGCACCAGAGTGATCGATGTCATGACCGTGATCGCATAAAGGAGAAACCGATTGACATCCAACACTGAAACAACCGAAACGGCCGAAGCGCCAGTTACTGAACAGTCGAAGGCCACGAAAAAGCCCGGTGCTGGCGCACGTGGCGCCCACGTTGCGTCGGAGAAGAGTAAGTCGGGCAAGAAGGCCAGCCCGGCCACGAAAGCGCCCAAGCGCAAAAGAGAGCCGGTGCCGGCCGCGACGGCAGCAAAACCCCCAAAGTTCTGGACCTGCGGAAGCGGCCGGGCGGCGTCACAGCCAAAGACCTGACGAGGGCGACTGGCTGGCAGCCGCTTTCCGTCTGGGGCTTCCTCTCCGGGACCTCGGCAAGAAGATGGGCCTGGCTATAGTATCGACCAAGGGCGGCGACGGCGAGCGCTCTTACGCGGTCAAGTCCTGAGCTTCCCCCACTTTCAATTTCTCGCGCCCCTGGGTTTCGGCCCACATCGGGGCCGGGCACAGGCAATATTGTGACCGGCGCCGCCACAGCTACCACCGAGGGCGATCCCATGGTAGCGATCGGCGGTGTCGTCGCTTTGCCGGACACCTTCGTTGGAACCTCGCGCGCTCAGCTCTGCCCTGGGGTTTCGTACGCCAATATTCCAACCGGCGGGAGCGTGCAATCGCGCTTGACGAATTATTTCAACGCCAGCGCGCTATGCGATATTTCGCTGATCGGGCAAGTTGGCGGCGTCGGCGGCACTACTGGCAACGGCAACTCGAGTCGCGGGATCGTTCTAGGTCCGGACCAATTCAACTGGGACATCGCCGGCGGAAAAGGAACCCGTGTCGGTGGCCTGCGGGAAGACGCGAACCTCGACTTCCGAGCGGAGTTCTTTAACACCTTCAACCACCCGCAATTCGCTAACCGAGGAGTCGGTCGGGAAGCGCGGCACTTGGGGTGATTAGCGCAACGTCCGTGGCGCCGCGTATCGTCCAGTTTGGCTCTCAAGTATTTTTTTTGACGCCCAGTCATTTTCAGCAGTGGGATAGAATGGAGTCCGACCGGGTCGGGAATGTCTCATTTCCTTAGAGTAGGTTTCGTGTTGGCTTTGCTCACGACGATCTGGTCGCCTGTCTGGGCTCACGATATGTCAAGAAGCGAGTCGCGCATCGACGTGCGTGGACACGAGGCGCATGTGGCGCTCAAGTTCAACCTCCTGGCGATACCACGCATCGATGCCAATGGAGACGGTGTCATCACATACGATGAGTTAGACCCAGCCATAGATCGGGTCTACGCTCTGATCAGGCAACATTACGTTCTCGACGCTTCCGGCCCTGCGGTCCAAGTCGTGCTAAAGCGCTATGACATCAGCGAGGGACATGTATTGGACTTGAACCTTATTTATACCTTTCCGCGCGATATCGATGAACTGCGGGTCACTTGCACCCTGAATCAGCTTGAGCAGCCGGACCACCAGCATCTGATTAGCGTCGATTTTGGCGGTGACATACACGAAGGCGTTCTGGGTGGTCCAACCACTACGGTGGTATTCAAGAGGGGGGGGCCATCGTACTTTAAGACGATAGCGAGCTTTCTCAAGCTCGGGATCGAGCATATCTTCACCGGCTACGATCACTTGGCCTTTCTGGTGGGACTCCTGATCGTGACGACCACAGCCGGGTCGATGATCAAAGTGATCACGTCGTTCACCGTCGCCCACAGCATCACGTTAGCGCTTGCAACCTTCGACATCGTAATCTTGCCAGTGCGTTTGACCGAGAGCCTGATTGCTCTGAGCATTGCGTACGTGGCGCTTGAGAACTTGCTGGGCATGCGGGTGATCGAGCGCTGGCGAATCACTTTTTTGTTTGGACTGGTCCATGGGTTTGGCTTCTCCAACGTGCTGCGGGAGATGCACTTGTCGCGCAGCCACTTGGCGCTGTCATTGTTTTCGTTCAACAGCGGCGTGGAAATCGGCCAGGTTCTATTTGCGCTCGTTGCGTTGCCATTAATTCTTTTTCTCACACGGTCACGCTGGCAGCTGCGGATCAAACCGGCAGTCTCGCTCATTGTAATGTGCCTGGCGGTGTATTGGTTCGTTCAGCGCGCGTTTCTGACGTAGGTCACTAAGTGGATGAGTAATCAACTGCGCATTGGCGTGGGCGCTACGGCGCTGATCTTAGTCGGCCTGCTGTGGAGGGAATTGCGCCCGGCAAGTCCTGTCGAGCTTAGAGGCACAGGCGATTCTGTAACGATTGCCGCCACTGGCGACACGCTCCTTCTCAAGCCACTGCCATCGGTCAATTCTGACGCGGGGCTGCGCGATGTAGAGAACGTGCTTCAGGATGCCAGCCTGGCGGTTACGAACCTCGAAGAGAATCTGCTGGATCCAAAAAATATTCCTGGAGGCGCATCCCCTAACGAACGACGATGGCCTTTTGGGACCAAGAAATCGGCTCAGGATCTGCGGCGACTAGGATTTACCATTCTGTCGCTGGCCAACAATCATGCCATCGATTACGGTGTGGACGCTATCAGCCGAACCACTCAGATTCTGGATGGCGCTGGTTTGCTGCATGCCGGAACAGGAGTCGACTCAGCACAAGCCCGCGCACCGGCGTCGATCGGTCCAGCAGGTCGGCACGTGGCTCTAATCGCGGTTGCAGCATCGGCAAGTCCCGAAGCGAGGGCTACTCCCACTCGTGGCGAGATTCTGGGTCGGCCGGGCGTCAACGCGCTGAAGTACGCGCCGGATGTTACCGTGGACGCACAGACATTCGCAACGCTGAAGCAATCGCCGGCCGCTGCCGCACCCTCGGACGCGAAATCGAGTGAATTGACGATGTCGGGAAGAGTGATCAAAAAAGGAGCGCGAACCGACGTACATTTTGTCGCCGACGACCAGGACTCAAACGAGATTTTGACTCAGGTAAGAACGGCGCGGAGGCAGGCCGAAATTGTGATCGTGATGGTCCATAGCCACGAGCCGAGCAACCAGAGCACTGAACCAGCGGACTTTTTTCGAAAGTTCGCTCGCGACACCATCGAAGCCGGGGCCGCGTTGGTAATAGGGCAAGGTCCGCACCAGCTCCGCGGAATCGAAGTCTACAAGACCGGCGTCATCTTTTACAGCTTGGGGAACTTTATCTTCGATCTTAGTTCCGTCGACCCACGCTCCGAAGACGTGTTCGATGCGGGAACCGATCTTTACCGCCTCGCTCTCGGAGCCGTCTCCGATCAAGAGGCTCCAACATCGCAGGCCGCTGAGAACCCAGCATCGTGGGAAAGCGTGATTGCTCTAGCAGAATTCGAGCGCGGCACCCTACGGTCTGTCCGACTACAGCCGCTCGATCTGGGAGTAGATCTACCGGCCAAGCAACGCGGCACGCCTCACCTGGCCAACGCGGACCGTTCCCGCGAAATCCTAAGACGCCTTTCTGATCTATCGCGCGAATTCGGTACGCGAGTCCGTATCGAAAACAGTATTGGGGTTATCGACCGCGAATAACAAAGAGTCTCAAGCCGCGCCGGGAGAGACTCGGATCACTCCAACGTCGCCTTCAATCGTGATCACGGTCCCAAACGGCTTAGATAGAGTTTGTAAACGAGCCAAGATACGCTGCGCGATCTCAGGCGGAGCCAAGGACGCTATCCCGCGGCGGGAAATCGGAGCATTTTGCCGGGCCCAGATCGGGTATAGACGCACTTCCTGGAGCTGTCCCTTGTCATACCGGCTCAGGGCAATGACGCTTTCATAGTTGATAGGCTCCACTACGCTGCGGTTGTTGAGTCCCGCTACGGTTCGCTCAGCCGTGGTCTGAGGAGACGTAGGGTTCGTATCGCAATCGCAGGACCAGTCCCATTCGCGAAAGAATTCGCCCAGGTCATAAAATATCGGCTTGTTCCGGTAGATCTCGATGCCGCGCAGAATGTGCGGTCCGTGACCGACGAACGCATCAGCGCCCGCATCGATGGCCTGGTGAGCCAGTGTGATCAAGAACGCAGGCGGGTGGTCTTCAAACAAGAACTGCTGAAGGATGGTGTCACCCTGGTGCGCGTGAATGGTGGCGATCATGAAGTCGGCAAACTGTTTGCCGTTTCTGATGCTGCGCAGATTGCCCTTGAGATCTCCATCGTTCATGGTGTAGCTCAAGGCGCCAGGCTTATCGCCGGCCTTGTACAGCGCACCGAACATCTCCACTTCGCTTGGTGGATCATTGGGCGGGTCAACCGGATTTGAGTATTCAGTGCGATGCTCGTAAACGGAATCACGAATCTTACGCATCGCGTTGATCTGTTCTTGCGTAACCGCGATTGAGCGCGTCAGGCTCAACGGGTTCAGCCCTGGTCGGCCGCCGGTGTTGCCTGTGCGATAGCTGGCGGAGAGCCGCGAACCGCCGGGCCCGCCCGCCACATCGCTATACATACCCACCAGACCGATCCGCCCCTTTGGCGTTTCCAAGAAATGGGGAGCGCGAGCGTCATCCAGATCCCTGCCTGCGCCGGCGTAGACCACTCCGGCTTGGTCCAACAGATCGAGCGTCGCGAACATCCCTTCCTGGTTCGAATCAAACAGATGGTTACCCGCGCGATTTACCATCCTGAAACCCATCGCCTTAAGATCCGCCGCAACTTCCTTAGTGCCCATCATGCTGCCGCCTAATGGCCCATCGAAGTGTAGTTCGTCACGGATCAACGATTCGAAGTTTCCAAATCCGACATCGGCGTCGCGGATGATCTTGAGTGCCGCTTGCAAACCGGGATCCTGGAATTGTGATGCCGGCCGAACAATAATAATGTCGCCTACGCTCGCTAACGTGAACGGCTCGGTGATCTTCATCTGAAGATCGCGGTTCCAATCGCGCGGAGGGTTCGGAAATCCCCGTCCGCCACCACGTCCGCCTCTCCCCTGGCCGACCGCGGCCGGTGTCCAGATCATCGCCGCCGCAATGAATGCCGCAATCATGCACAAAGTCCAATGTGTTACCGATTTGCTCTTGAGAGCCATCGAAGTCTCCTCTCACATCAGGCGGATCACGCCCACGTTGCCGTCGACGTCGATCTTAGTCCCGAACGGCTCCGATAATTTTTGCAGCCGTTGCAAAACACGCCGCGAGACTTCCGGCGAAGCTAGATGAGGCACGCCCCGGCGAGAGATTGCAGATTCGTAGCCGCCATCAATCGGATATAGCCGTACTTCTCGCAGCTTCCCCTGATCGTACTTGCTCAGCGCGATGATGCTTTCGTAATTCACTTGCTGCGCTGTAGCGCCCCCCTTGAGACTACGCTCGGCTGGCGTCTGCGGCTGACTCGGGTTGACGTCGCAATCGCAACCCCAGTCCCATTCACGGAAGAATTCTCCCAGATTATAGAAGATCGGCCTTCCTTTATAGATCTCGATTCCGGCCAACACATGCGGTCCGTGCCCGACAAATGCATCTGCCCCGCTATCTATGGTGCCGTGCGCCAGGGTCACCAGGTAGTCGGGAGTTGTGTCTTCAAAAAGCCATTGCTGAAGCTCGGTGGCGCCCTGATGCGCGTGAATGGTGGCGATCATAAAATCGGAGTACTGCTTGCCATTGCGAATGCTGCGTAGAATCCCCTGGTAGTCCGACTGATTCATAGCGTAACTCTGCTGGCCGACTTTACCTTTGGCTATGTACCGGGTACCGAATAAATCCAGTTGGTCCGCTTGCGCACCGGCCGGAGCGTCTAGCGGGTAGGAGTACTCGTTCCGATGTTCGAAAACCGAGTCCCGGATCTTCTTCAAAGAATCAAGTTGATCCTGGCTCACGATAATTGAACGTGTCAGGCCAAGTGGATTCAGGCCCGGTCTTCCTCCCGTGTTGCCGACACGGTAAGATGCGGCCAGTCGTGACTGCCCGCCGCCGACGTCTCCATACATACCCACTACTCCGATGCGACCCTTTGAGCTCTCATAGTAGTGCGCGGCGCGGGCATCGTCCAGATTTCGTCCCGCTCCCGCATATACCAGCCCCGCCTGCTCCATAAACTTGAGGGTCTCGAATAGGCCCTCCTGGTTGGAGTCCATCAAATGATTCCCAGCACGGTTGACTACTTGAAATCCCATCGCCCTCACGTCCGCCGCAACTTCTTTGGTGCCGAACATTCCGCCTAGCGGCCCTTGGAAGTGCGTCTCATCACGAATCAGCGACTCGAAATTTCCGAAACCAACATCAGCGTCACGAATGATTTTAAGGGCGCCCTGAAAACCAGGATCGCTGAGGTTCGATGCGGGCCGCAGAATGATCATGTCGCCGACGCTCGCTAGCGTAAACGCCCCATCTATTTTCATCTGCATGTCTCGGGTCCAGTCGCGCGAGGGCGCTTGAATATTGCGCCCTGGAGGCGGCTGGCCCACCGCACTCGAGAACCACAGACAGGGAACGGCTATCGACATGGCCGCTAGAATCTTCGAAATCTTGAGATTCATAATTCACCTCGACGCTTCCACGGTATGAACCGATTGCGGATGAATCACACCCACATTGCCTTCGATCTCGATTGATGTGCCGAATGGCTTCGACAAACTCTGCAGTCGCGTAAGAATCCGCTGCGCGATATCCGGAGGAGCCGATCGCGGAATGCCCAATTGAGCCACCGGCCCGTTAAATCTCCCTTCCATCGGATAGAGCCGGACCTCCATCAACTGACCTCTATCGTACTTGCTCAAGGCGATTACACTTTCATAGTTGACTTGCCGCCAGCTTGGAGAGACTTGCTGTTGTACGTCGATAGAGTCCTCATCTGCACGGGGCCTGGTCTGCTCCCACGAGCCGCTCATCAGCGCCGAATCCATGTGCCATTGGTAGAAGAATTCCCCTAGCCCATAGAAGATCGGCTTGCCTTTATAAATCTCGATCCCGCGTAGCACATGCGGGCCATGCCCCACGAACGCGTCCGCACCGTTGTCGATCGATTTGTGCGCCAGGTCAACCAAGAATTCTGGCGTCTGATCCTCGAACAGCCACTGCTGTGCTTCAATGGGCCCCTGGTGAGCGTGGATGGTCGCGATCAGAAAATTCGATAGGTACTTACCGTTTCGCATGCTTCTCAGGTTGGCGTTGAGATCGGATTTGTTCATCTCGAATGTCTTCGTGCCTGGAGTTTTACCCAACTTGTACCAGACATCGAAAAGCTCGATCTGCGTATCTTTCGAATCATCCGGTATCTGTACGGTGTTTGTGGTACCTGGTGGTGCCGTGTACAGGGCTCGCCGAATCTTCTTGAGTGCATCGAGCTGCTCCTGGTTCACGGTGTGAAAAGTCGTATAGCGTAGTGCATTCAAGCCCGGTCGTCCGCCAGCATTCCCTTCCTGATAGCTTGCCGCCTGCCGTTGTGGATCCCCGTTCGGCGTGTGCATTGCCACAAGCGCAATACGACCCTTTGGACCATCAAGATACACAGGCATGCGCGCATCATCCAGGTTCTTGCCAGTTCCAGCGTGAACGATCCCGGCCTCCGAGAGCAGTTCGTCGGTAGTGATCATTCCCTCCCGGTCGGAATCGAAGATATGGTTGTTGGCGCGGTTCATCATCTTGAAGCCCATACCCTTCAAGTCAGTGGCCACGTCCTTAGAGCCCATCATGCCGCGCAGCGGTCCTTGAAAATGCGAGATGTCGGCAAGATTGCCCTCCATATTCCCGAAACCGATGTCGGCATCACGAATGATTCTTAGCGCGCTTTGCAGATCCTTGTCATCGAGCATCGAAGCCGGGCGCCGGATCATTACATCCCCCACCGCAGCCAATGTAAACGGGCTGCTAATCTTGAGCGCGAGTTCTTTTGCGGGATCTCGTGGCTTAGTCAGCGGCTCTGACTGGACCTGGCCGGATTGCACGGCCTGTCCCAGCGCGATCACTACGGGAACAGATGCAAAGGCAACTGACGCGAATGCTAGCTGCAGCACTCGTCGATTACCAGTGCGCTTTTTGAGTCGCATGCTCAGTCCTTTCTTAAGAGCGTCTGCGTTTGGACTCCTGACCGATTATTTTCTGGTAATACTATCACGCCGAAAGTAACACCAGATGAGCTTTAGATTGTCAGGTGGGCCGATAGTGACTAGTACAAAAATGCCTAGTTCACAGTGGCATTCTTCAGGCCGAAAAAACTTGACTGGGCGTCGGGCCCTAATCAATCATGGTCCTTCGGGACACCCGAAGATATTCCACAAGGAGTCAAACAATGCTTGTGAGTGCCGTGGAAATATGCGCTCTCGGAGAAGCACCGCCGCTCGGCGTCGTGCCGCAGATGATGCACGCCTTCGCCGTGCGCCAGAACCGTTTCGGTCAACCGCGCGCCGCCTGGCAGCGTGAGATCATTCCTACGCCTGCGATCGCCGACAACGAAGTACTGATCTATGTCATGGCCAGCGGCATCAACTACAACAATGTCTGGGCCGCCCTCGGCACGCCCGTGGATGTGATCGCGGAGCGCCAGAAAAGCCGGGGAGAAAAGGAAGACTTTCATGCCGGCGGCAGCGACTGTTCGGGCATCGTCTGGTTGGTCGGCTCGGCGGTCACCAGCGTTAAGCCGGGCGACGAAGTGATTGTCCACAGCGGTTGGTGGGAACCGAATGACCCTTGGGTGCTGTCGGGTCGCGATCCAATGCTGGCCGAAAGCACGCGGATCTGGGGTTATCAAACCAACTACGGAAGCTATTGCCAGTTCGCGCGCGCGCAGGCTCATCAATGCATTCCGAAACCAACGCGACTTACGTGGGAAGAGGCTGGATGCTTCTTGCTATGTGCCTCTACAGCTCAACGAATGCTGATGGGTTGGGCGGGAAATGTAGTCGAAAAGAATGATGCCGTGCTCGTGTGGGGCGCGGCTGGCGGACTTGGGTCGATGGCCTTGCAGATTGTGCGCGAAGCGGGAGGGCGCGCGATCGCCGTCGTCTCCGACGATTCTAAGAAGCAATTCTGCATGGACCACGGCGCCATAGGAGTGATCAATCGAAAGCAGTTCAACCATTGGGGCGTTATGCCGGAAACCGACACACCCGCATACGCGCAGTGGATCAAGGGCGCGCGCGCATTCGGCAAAGCCATCTGGGACATTCTCGGCGAGCGCATCAGCCCACGCATTGTGTTTGAACACCCGGGGCAGGACACTCTGCCGACCTCTTGTTTAGTTTGCGCCACCGGCGGGATGGTGGTGATCTGCGCCGGCACCACCGGCTACAACGTCACGATGGATCTGCGCTATCACTGGATGCGACAGAAACGATTTCAAGGGAGCCATCTTTCAAACGACGAACAAGCAGCCGATATTACTCGGCTGGTGGCCGCCGGCCGAATCGATCCGTGCTTGTCGCGCACATTTTCCTTTGATGAAATCGGCCTGGCGCACCAGATGATGCTCGACAATCAGCACCCTTACGGGAACATGGCTGCACTGGTCAATGCACGGCAGCCGGGGCTGGGCGCGAGCAAGTAGACCCACGACTGGTTCCCAGGCGCGACCCAATCGAGTCGAATGATGTCCGGGGCGCGAGAGGCCCGACTTCCGTTAGAGCAATCTTACAACTGCACCTTCCCTACCCTGCAACCCATCCCGCAAGTCCACCGAAGCAAACGCATCCGACAGATAGTGCAGCGCCCTGGACGCCTTGAACAGAGCAAATTGAGCTAGCACGAAATGATCTAGCACAAGTTGCCGCTCTCCTTGACAGCGCAGAAAGCAGGTGCAAAATATTCCTCAAGCCGTAAAGTCCACGGAGAAAGCCGAGGTTAGGGAGATGAGGAAGACGATCCAACGTTTGCATCGCGACTTTAGCCGAGAGGACTATGGATCGCGTTTTGTGCCGTCCAGTGGCATACTCGCATTCACATTGCTGTTGAGCTTGGCGCCAATCATTCGTGCGCAAACCGATACTGGCGACATTCACGGACAAGTGACCGATTCATCAGCGCTGAGCATTCCAGGCGCTGCGATCAGCCTACAGAGTTCGGCACTCCTGGTCACCCAACGAACTACGTCCGACCCGACTGGCAATTACCACTTCACGCAATTGCCGGCCGGTACTTACAAAGTGACGTACAGCGCACAAGGTTTCCAGCAGCTCATTCGAGACAACGTCCAGATCACTCCAGGATTTTCCGCTGAGGTGAACGTTCAGCTTCCCGTCGGGTCGGTAAACGAGAGCATCACTGTGGAAGCCGCTCCGCCGATGATCGATACCAGCTCGACTTCGATAACGACGCAGCTCTCGAGCACCCAGATGGCGGACGAGTTGCCGGTGACGCGCGAAGGCCAAGAGATTTTGCGCTTGATGCCGGGTGTACAGGGCAGTGCTCCGGTAGACACCGGTGGAGGATTGATTGCCAACGGAGCCGCAGGCCTAGTGTATGGGCAAGTCGGACAGCCCAACGATTTCACTGAGGGCGTCGACAATCGTTACTTCACCACCTCCATTGGCGACACGCTCGATTTCCCCGCTCTTGAGTCATTCACCGTGGTGACGATCGGAAGCACAGCGGATGTCATGCTGCCAGGTGTGTACTTCAACGGCATTTACAAGACCGGAGGCAATCAGTTTCATGGCAGGTTCGAAATAAATGGGGAAAACCAGGCCTTGGAAGGCAACAACCTCACGACAGCTTTGAGAGCCGCCCCGACGAATTCGACAACGCCGCAACTGGTCCTGGACTCCGTTGACACCACTGCGAATTTCGGCGGTCCCTTTATCAAGAACAAGTGGTGGTTTTTCGGTGGGGGACATGTCAACAGCACCAATAAGAGCGCGATCGGGTTCGTCGATCCGATCACCAAGCAGCAATTGCCGACATATACGCGCACGACGAACAACGAATTCAAAACCACGTATCAAGCCAGCCAGAACTACAAGATTGTCGGGTTCTGGGGCATGTATACCGAATACATCCCGTTCCGGAATGGCAACGCCAACACGCCGCCCCTGAGTACGGTCACCTACACGTGGCCGATCTGGAACATCAAGGGTGAGATCATCGGAACACCCAAACCGAATCTCGTTTTCGACGCGTTTGTGGCCCGCCACCACTACCAGGCGAACTACACTGCGCACGCCGACCCGGACAACATCCCGACCATCATCGATCAAGGCCAGGCGACGACGGGCGGTGTGGGCCTTGCCGCCGGGCAAGTGAACGGCCCAACGCTCGGACAGGATCATCGGCCTCGCGACCACTGGCAGTTCTCACCGTCGCTGTCCTGGATGCCAACCGGATCATTCCTTGGACACCATGAAATCAAAGTCGGCGCAACCTACAAGATCATGAGCCAAGGGACCACGGAGCTCAACGGCGTTCATGGCAACTATCAACTTTCGTTCGACAACGCCAATCCGTATCCGTACCAGATCAATATCTACAACTATCCCGTCCCAACCAATAAGACGAGATTGAACGAAGGCGGCTCTTACATCACAGACACGTGGCGGGTCAGCAAGCGCCTTACCCTGAGCATCGGGATTCGATTCGACCAGATTCACGCCTTCAATCCTCCGCAGTCCAAGCCGGCCAGCGATTTTGGCCCACCTTGGAGCACCTCGGCGCCCTTTGTGGGATTGGCCCAGAGCTTCCCATATGTCGATGCTGGAGCTTGGATTTCGCCCGCACCCCGCTTCGGCGCCGCCTGGGATGTGTTTGGCGACAGCAAGACGCTCCTCAAATTCAGCTACGGCTCGTATCACTACACGCCTGGCGACGACTATGCCGTGACCTTCAACCAGAACGCCACTCAGTTCTCCACTTACGTCTGGCATCCGCCTGCAGGCTGCACGTTTCTCAAGGCCAGCCAGCCGAATGGTGGTGGCTGCGATTACCAACCCGGACAAGTCAACCTCAACCCGAATCTGACGCCGGCCCAGGGGGGAGACTTCCTGCGCTTGAGCGCCTCCAACAACTCGAATCCAACTAATTTCCCGAACAGCCAGAACAACCCTCACCTGTTCCTCTCCTATCAGAAGCAAGCGCACGTTGGGATTGAGCGGCAAATAAGCAGTCAAATCACTGCCAGAGCGTCATACACCTATGTGAAGAATGAAGGACAGTGGCAACAACTCCAGATCCAGCAGCCTTTCAGCGCCTTCGATATCCCGTATGTCGTTCACATTAACCCCGACCCGACAGCCCGAGTGAGCCTGACAAACACCGTTGGCCCAGCGATCACGATTTATGACATTGATCCCAAGAACACAGGGATTGCGCACCTGATCGCAGAGACTCAAAACACGCCAAGCCATGGTGAGACACATTTTTCAACCGTCGAGGGAACCGTTATCGGCCAGCCCACATCGGGCAAGTGGAGTTTGCTGGCTTCGGTGCTCGTCACGAGGGACCACCGCAACATTATTCCAATCAGTTCGGCGACCACCTTCGCTGCTGGCACCGGAATACCGGGGGCGTTCTATCCGACCAATCCAAATTTTGTCTACAATTCGCTCGATACAACCTGGAATTGGACCGGCAAAGTGACCGGGAACTATTATCTCCCCCGCAGGCTGTTGAGGCTCGATCTCGCTGGAACGTTTACGATCCAAAACGGCTTATACGGAGCCCGTACGAATAACTACGTCTTGCCCAATATTGGGACCATCCCGGTGATGGTTGGCGCCTATGGTGACGCGAGCGGACCCAATAGACACTTCGCGAGCGTTCGCATCTCACGGGACTTAAAGACTGAGCATCATGGGACATTCCGGCCCACGATAGAGATATTGAATCTAACAAACGTGGCCGGGTACTGGGCGATCAATTTCGCGTCGGGACCTTCATACGGAAGGGTCACTACGACGGACACGCCGAGAATTGTCAGGGCGGGATTGGTGTATAGCTTCTAGCTACGCGCGAGCTTATGCCAAGAAACATATACATTGGACGGGGTGCGCTTGCAGCGATCGCTCTGATTTGCGGACCTCAAGTCTATTCGCAATCACCGTCTACTCAGCGCTCGATGCCGCAAGCCGGCCCTTCGGTCTACAAACTCGAAGATGCCTATCTCGACTGGCCGGTGGCGCCGGCGGACCACGCGTATGTGACTATCGACGGCAAACGGCTGCATGGCTATGTTTCCGAGATTGCCGCAATTTCAAAACGGTATCGCGATGAGGGCCATCCTCAGTACTGGGGACGGATCGAGGGCACGTCGGCTGACGCCGAGTCCGCGCAATGGGTGTTTGACAAGCTCAAGCGCGCGGGCCTTTCTGACGTCCGCCTGCAGTCGTTCGATCTTCCGCCGCAGTGGATGCCGCGGTCCTGGGATGTTACGGCGATGGGAGACAGAACGGTTCGGCTGGTCAGCGCCCAGCCGGCGGCGAGAAGCATCGGTGCTCCGGCTGAAGGGCTTGATCTTGAGGCCATCTATGTCGGATTGGGAAATGCTGCCGATTTCGCTGGCCGCAGTATTCGGGGAAAAGCGGTGTTTATCTATTCCATGCCAGAGCCGGGTGTTTGGGCAAACTCAGCAAACTACAACGGCGCGGTGAAGCGGGCAGAGGACGGCGGCGCAGCGGCTATTTTCGTTGTGATCTGTTTGCCGGGTAATATTCGCACCGAGTTCCCAGTGCTCAGAGCTCCTCTGGGAACTTCTCCGGCCGCTAAGAGCGCTGGTGCACCGCAACCTGCGATCGAACCTGGCAGAGTCCCCGAATTCACGATGGGCTACGAGGATGGTGAAGCAATCCGCGAACTCATTGAGCAGGCACCTGCCGGACGACCGGCCCATGTGAGAGTTCGTCTCGATGTCCAGATGGTGCCGGGTTTGAAAACGTCCAACGTCTGGGGCGTTCTTCCCGGTATGAGCGATGAAAACATAATGATCGTCGCGCATCGCGACGGATATTTCGAAGCCTCCGGCGACAACGCTTCGGGAATGGCGACGATGATCGGCCTGGCCGAATACTTTGCCAAGATTCCCAAAGTGAAACGGCGGCGGACCATTCAATTCGTCGGCAGCACCGGTCACCACTCCACGCCGATCGGGGTTCAGTGGATGGCCGACAACAAAGACACAGTTTTCCCGAAGACAGCCTTGTTGATCAACGCCGAGCACACGGCTTTGACCCAGCAGTATTTCTTTGCTGGAAAGCTGCGGGCCGCCAATACTGCTAACGCCTTGCACTGGTATTTCAATGGGAGCAGGCGTCTCATCGACATTGCGGTCCGTGCCTTTAGTTCATTCGGCGTACCGACGTATGAGGGCACCGATCGCGTCGCCATGGCGGAAATCAGCCGCGTGTACCAGTTCGCGCCCTCTCTTGGAGTGATCAACGTTGACACCTACTACCACTCTGATCAGGAGAGTCCTGAAACCGTACCGTGGAGCGGCCTAGGCTCCATCACGCGCGCGTTCGCGAAGATGATCGTTGAGGTGAACAAGCTGGAGATCAGAGAGCTGCAGTCGCTGCCCGCACTTACCACAACCGGTGCGGACAGTAATTTCTTCCCGATTTTTTATGAGCGAGGGGATCATCAACAACGGCGCGCCGGTGAGCCTAATGAAGCCGGATTTTGAAGCGCAGTACCAAGCCAAGCTCACTAGCGCTGCCGAAGCGATGTCTCATGTCGCAAATGGCAGCGCAATCGCTCTCGGTTTGGCGCCCTGCCAGCCTCCCGCGCTCTTACGAGCCTTGGCCGACCGGGGCAAGGCTAAGAACATCGAGGGTGTCCGGGTCTATTACTCCCTCTCGGGCCGGCACCTCCGCAATACGATCTTGCGTTTTGAGCAGACGCGCCGGTTCGAGCCCTATTGTTTCTTCTTTGGTGCTACCGAGCGTGAACTGGCGGCTCGCGGCCGGGCCGAAGGCCGCGGAAGAGTGGTGCACTACGTCCCCAATTTCTTTTATCAGGTGGACCAAGTCGCCGGCGATCACACCACCGTCGGCACTTATCTCACCACCGTATCGCCGATGGACGAACGCGGATACTTCAGCCTTGGTACCAATAGCGACTACTCGTTTTTGTTAGCGAGGAAAAGCAGGCGAATTGTTGTGGAAGTGAGCCGTTTCATGCCGCGCGTCCATGGACCCACGCAACTGCACGTTTCTGAAGTCGCGGCAATTGTCGAGAACGACGCCCCTCTCGAGGAATTTCCAGCGGCCCCGCCCAAGGACCTCGACCCCCAGGTCGCAAGCCACGTCGTAAAGCTGATACCAGATGGGGCAACCCTGCAAATGGGCATTGGCAGCCTCCCCAACGTGGTTTGCAGCTTCCTCAGCAAGCACAATGACCTGGGAATTCATACCGAACTCCTCACGCCGCCCATGGCGCGATTGATGGAGAGCGGAGCGGTAAATAACCGGCGGAAAAAGTTGAACACCGGTAAGACCGTATTCACGTTCGCCCTGGGCGATCGCTACTTTTACGGCTTCATGAATGACAACCCCGCCATCGAAGGCCATCCGGTGTCCTATGTCAACGACCCGAAGATCATTGCCCAGCACGATTCATTCGTCTCCATCAATTCCACGCTAGAAATCGATCTGACGGGCCAGTGCAATTCCGAACACCTGAACGGGTATCAATACAGCGGCGCCGGCGGGCAAGTGGATTTTGTCCGCGGAGCGTACGGATCGGCCGGCGGCAAATCCATCATGGTGCTTCATTCCACCGCTGCCGACGGCACAGTATCACGCATAGTGCCGCGGCTTCACGGGCCAGTGACAACCTCCCGAATGGACGTGCACTGGGTTGTAACCGAGCACGGAGCGGTAAATCTTAAAGGAAAATCTGAGCTGGAACGAATGCGAGCACTGATTTCGATCGCCGCGCCCCAGTTTCGAGATGAGCTGAAGTTTCAGGCCAAGCGCCTGCACGCGGTCTGCTGAAGTAACGACTGGAGTAAAAACATGCAAGTTGCCGAAGCGGTCAAAGCCGATAACGCGAATCGCGAATTCTTGATTGTTGAGCGGCGCGAGAACGTCGGACTCATCACACTGAATCGTCCCAAGGCCTTCAACGCGCTTTGCGACACTCTCACGCGCGAATTGACGGAGGCGCTCGATCTGCTGGAAGCCGATGACGCCATCGGTGCGCTCGTCCTCACCGGCAATGAAAAAGCCTTCGCCGCTGGCGCCGACATCAAGGAAATGAAGAGCCGGTCCTTTGTGGACGTGTATCTTTCCGATTTCGTCACCAGCTCCTGGGAGCGGATTTCGCGTTGCCGCAAACCGATCATCGCCGCCGTAGCGGGCTATGCCTTGGGCGGCGGATGCGAACTGGCCCTGATGTGCGATTTCATCCTAGCCGCCGAAACCGCCCGTTTCGGCCAACCCGAGATCACCATCGGCATTCTGCCAGGTGCCGGGGCGACGCAGCGTCTACCTCGGCTCATTGGCAAGTCCAAGGCCATGGACATGATCCTCACCGGTCGCATGATTGATGCAGAAGAGGCCGAGCGCATGGGGTTGGTGGCCCGCATCGTCCCCGCCGGCAAGCTGGTCGAAGAAGCGGTAGCCACGGCGCAACACATTGCGTCTCTCTCCCGCCCCGCCGTCCTGCTCGCCAAAGAATCCGTGAATCGCGCGTTTGAAACCAGCCTGTCCGAGGGCATCCGCTTTGAACGCCGCATGTTCCATGCCGCCTTTGCGACGGAAGGTCAAAAGGAAGGCATGTCGGCATTCATCGAGAAACGGCCTCCGAAATTTTCGAATCGCTAGGAGAACCATCATGGCGGCGGACATTCAGATTCCTCCGATCATAAAAATCGGCAAAGGAGCGTTTTCCGAAGTGCCCTCTATCCTAAGTCGCCTCCGCTGCTCCTGCCCCCTGATCGTCACTGACCCGTTCTTCATGGCCGAAGGCCTGCCCTCAACGTTACGAATCGCGATCATGGAATCCGGCTTGGAGTGCGGAGTCTTTTCCGACACTGTGCCGGATCCGACCAACGATGTGGTGGACGCCGGAGTCCGCGCGTTTATCGAAGGGAATCACGATGGCTTGGTCAGCTTAGGTGGTGGAAGCCCGATTGACACTGCCAAAGCCATAGGCATGCTGGCCGCCAATGGCGGACATGCGCGCGACTACAAAGTCCCTAACCCGATACCGAAAGCCAGCCCTCCGCACATCGCGATTCCAACCACCGCCGGCACGGGCTCGGAGGTCACGCGATACACGGTCATCACCGACACCTCCAGGGACGAGAAGATGCTGATCTCGGGTCTTTCGCTGCTGCCGTCCGCCGCAGTTGTGGACTATGAGCTCAGCATGTCGATGCCGCCCCGGCTCACTGCCGACACAGGCACGGACGCTTTGACTCATGCCATCGAAGCTTACGTGAGCCGAAAAGCAAATTCGTTCACTAACACGATTGCGTTGGCCGCGATGAAAACGATCTGGAGTGAACTGCCCCGCGCCTATCGCGAGCCTGACAACCGCGCCGCGCGGGAAGCGATGATGCAAGGCGCTACACTCGCCGGTATCGCCTTCTCGAACGCCAGCGTCGCGCTGGTCCATGGCATGAGCCGGCCGATAGGCGCATTTTTCCACATCGCTCACGGGCTGTCCAATGCCATGCTGCTTCCGGCCGTGACCGCTTTTTCGGTCGACGCGGCTACCGATCGCTATGCGGACTGCGCCCGGACCATGGGTATCGCCTGCGCCTCCGATTCGGATCAGCGGGCCGTAAGCCTATTAGTGGACGCTATCTTCGGACGGAATGCCGAATTGCAGGTACCCACACCCAAAACGTATGGCATTCAGGAAGACCGGTTCTTCGACGCCATACCGACCATGGCCGTTCAGGCGCTGGCCTCGGGCTCGCCCCAAAATAACCCGCGGGTGCCGACGGCCGGTGAAATCGAAAACCTTTATCGAGAGGCTTGGGCCTGAAGAAAAAAGCATAAAGAGGATAAAGTAAAGTCATGTCTGTTTCCACGATCCCCACCATAGGAACTAGGGAAGCCTCAGTACCCGATGACGTTGTTCAGCACTTCATCGGCGGACGGCCAGCGCACAACGCCTCCGGCCGCTTCGGCGAAGTCTACAATCCGGCCCAGGGCCGCGCCACTCGCCGCGTCGCTTTCGCCAATAAGGCCGAGGTTGACCGAGCCGTGGAAGCCGCCTCCGCCGCCTTTCCCTCCTGGGCCGCTCAACCACCCTTGCGGCGCGCGCGAATCATCAACCGCTTTCGCGAGCTTATGGAACGCGATCAGGCGCGCCTGGCTGCCCTCATTACCTCCGAGCACGGCAAGGTTCTCTCGGACGCCAAGGGCGAAGTCCAGCGCGGCTTGGAAGTAGTCGAGTTCGCCACCGGCATTCCTCACCTGCTCAAAGGCGAGTACACCGAACAAGTGGGAACAGGTGTCGACAGTTACTCCTTAAGGCAGCCTTTGGGCGTAGTGGCGGGAATCACGCCCTTCAATTTCCCGGCCATGGTTCCAATGTGGATGTTCCCAATCGCGCTAGCTTGCGGCAACACGTTTATCCTCAAGCCCAGCGAAAAGGACCCCTCGCTGGGGATCGAGATGGCGCGCCTTCTTCAGGAAGCCGGATTGCCCGACGGCGTCTTCAATATCGTCAACGGAGATAAAGAAGCCGTCGATGCCCTACTCGACAGCCCCGGTATCGAAGCCATCAGCTTCGTCGGCTCCACGCCCATCGCGTCATACATTTACTCACGCGGAACTGCTACCGGCAAGCGCGTCCAGGCCCTGGGAGGCGCGAAGAACCACATGGTGGTTCTGCCGGACGCCGATCTCGATCAAGCCGTCGACGCCCTGATGGGCGCCGCCTACGGCTCGGCGGGCGAACGCTGCATGGCTATTTCGGTAGCGGTTGCCGTGGGAGACAAGCTGGCCGATGCGTTGGTAGAGCGGCTCAAGTCCAAGATCGCGACTCTCAAAATCGCTCCCGGCGAAGAGCCCGGCGCGGAAATGGGGCCGCTAGTCACGGGAGACCATCTGAAAAAGGTCCGCTCGTATATCGAGCTCGGCATCCAGGAGGGCGCCGACCTGGTCGTGGATGGCCGCCGCGCCCCGCTCGAGTCCGATGGCTTTTTCCTCGGCGCTTCCCTCTTCGATCGCGTCCAACCCTCAATGCGCATTTACCGCGAAGAAATCTTCGGTCCCGTTCTCTCGCTGGTCAGAGTTCCCGATTTCAACGCCGCCCTCGACTTGGTCAACCAGCACGAGTACGGCAACGGCACCGCGATCTTCACTCGCGACGGCGATGCCGCACGAGCTTTCACCGCCGGCGTGACGGTGGGAATGGTGGGCGTTAATGTGCCGATTCCGGTGCCTATGGCGTTTCATTCATTCGGGGGCTGGAAACGATCATTATTCGGCGATCATTACGTGCATGGCCCCGAAGGTGTCCGATTCTACACCCGGCTGAAAACTATCACTGCCCGCTGGCCAACCGGCATCCGCAAAGGCGCCGATTTCAAGATGCCAGTCCTAGGGTAGGCCTAAGGTAAGCCCAGCACCAGTGGCGAATTGGATCACGGCTGCTGGGGTACGATATCTGGAGTCAGAAGGAGGAGCCTCGAAATGCCCAAGGCAGTTCCTGCGCTGGACCCGCTTATTCCCGACGAATTGATCGCTTCCCTGAATAGCGACGCCGATGCGCGGCGCATCAATAGCGGGACCGCGCGCTTCCGCGCCTGCGCCCCGCTTTTGGAGACATTCCATCCTTCAGCCAGGAATGCCGCCGCTCTGCTGGGAGTTCTGGCGCGCTGGTGCGACGCAGCCGACAGCGGCCCGGGCCCTGTGAAACGCCTGCTCGAAGCTTATGATGAGCATGCCCGCTCGCGCCTGTCCATCCCTGAGTACGTCCACCTCCGAATGGCCGAAGGGATGGTGGCTATGAAAGAAGAAATGCTCGATCGCGCCATCGAAGACTTCGAAATCGTCCTGAAGCTGGCGGATGAGAAATCAGCGGCCGACGTCCTGGCTCTCTCCAATTATTGGATCGGAAGATGCCTGCGAAAAAAGGGTAACTATGATCGCGCCTTGATGCACGTAAGGAGAGGTCGCGAAATACAGTTGTCTCATGGACACATTCAATGCGCCGCCGCAATGCGCGTGTTGGAGGGTCTCATATTGGTAGAACAGGGTCAGCTCAAGCAGGCAATTGAGCACCTGGCAGTGGCTGAGTCCGTGCTCACGCAAACTGACGATTTCATTACCCTAGGGAATATTCAGTCCACCTACGGCCGTATTCTCCAGCGCGAAGGCCGTTATCGGCAGGCCATCCAACATTACTCACGGGCCGTCGAACATTTCCAAAAGCGGGACCCTAAGCATGCCAATGTGGCACGGGCCGAAGTAGACGCGTCGTTCACCCGAATTCAAGTGTTGCGTCAATTGCGCAAGAACATCGATCTCTGCGCTGACAAGCAACAGAAAGCTCACAACCGGCCTTCGGCGCGAACTGCTTTGGTGAAAGAACTATCCAAACTGTACGAGGCAGTTCTGATGGATCTGAACCGGGCTCGGCTCATCTATGAACAGCACCCCAATATGCGCGGGCTTTCCAGGGTCCACCTGTATCGCGGATATTTGCATCATACAGTTGGCGAACTCGATTCGGCAATGCAAGAGGCAACCAAGGCCTACGCTGCCGCCGAGAGCAAACGTGACATCATTCTCATGGCCTCCGCCCGCAATCTCCAGTGCATGGTGGAAGAGACCATGGTGGAAGAGCAAATCGAGGGTTTCGCTGAACACGCGCTGGCTGCGCAGGACTACGCTCGTGAATCAGTCGAGCTTGCCAGTCAAACGCAGGATCGCCGCCTACTCGCAAGAGTACATGTATGGTGTGGTCTAACTCTGTCCAATACTTTCTTCAATGCGCAGGAGCGTGCCCGCGAAGAAATGCAGATTGCCGCCAGTTATCTTGATTCCAGCGTGCCTGAGTATATCTTGGAGGATTTTCAGTTTCTAAAGAAGCGTCTGCTCGAAGACGACCCGGTCGACACCAAGCTCAGCCAATGGGCGCGTGGCGAGATTCGCGGCAAGACGTTTCGCCAGCTCGAGGAAGACTTCGCGGATCTTGTGATTCCGATTGCCTGGCGTCAGGAGGACATGAAAGTATCTCGAGTAGCCGCACGTTTTTCAATTTCGCCCCGAAAGGTACGAAGAGTCTTGGCTCGCCTTGGCTATCTCGATGCCGAGCTAACGCATGAGGACGAACTGGCACCCGCTATTCAGCCTAAGCGGCGAGTGCCAGTGGCAGGGAGCCTTAACACTACGTTGGGCAAACCCGGCCGGCCTTCGGCTCGGGGTCGCCGAGGTATATCAGAAGGATCCGAGAAACGATACATCCAGTGAGCACGGCGGGCGACTGGAGGGCCCCAGTGGCGATCTTAGAATTCCGCAACTAGTGGACCGTCCCAGTGATTCGATTAGTGGTAATGCGGCGTTTCGGATCGGTATAGGTCCAGCGGAAGGGGCGGGCGTGTTTGGCGTAGGCCCGGATGTACCGGAGGAGTTTGCGCCGTAGATCGGCGACGGAAGTGAAGACGCCACGCGAGATGACGTCGCGTTCGATTTTTGCGAACCACAGCTCCACCTGATTCAGCCATGACG